>Ga0302314_10017041_pt1 | contig 12219 bp, 12 predicted proteins | sample III_Palsa_N2_3_FD_200533 | JGI IMG/M metagenome (GOLD analysis project Ga0302314, IMG submission 200533) | Peat permafrost microbial communities from Stordalen Mire near Abisko, Sweden - III_Palsa_N2_3 | ecosystem: Environmental > Terrestrial > Soil > Palsa > Peat permafrost | place: Sweden...
GCTGACGGCCATCGGAACGACGCGTTGCTTGCGGATGCGGATGTGCTTGTCCGTCAGGCCTCCGCGCTTGACGCCGAGCAGAACGATGCCCAGCGGGATGATGCCGCAGAACAGTGCCGCGAACAGCCCCCATCCGAGCCCGGCGAAGCCGCTCGCCGCGTGCCAGCCGACGAGCAGCAGCAGGACTATGACGAGGTTCGCCGGAGCGAAGACGTCAGTGAGCAACCGGGCGACCTTCTCCTTGGGCGTGGCCTCGGTGAAGGACGGCGGGGCGGGCGGGGTGAAGCTGCTCATCGGTGCGTCGGCTCCTGGAGACGGGGGAGTTGTTGGTGGAACCCGTCGGGGAAGTGGCGGGTGAGGTCGGAGTGCTAGGCGTCGAAAGGCTGATGAGTGCGGCGGCCTCGCTGCTCAGGTCGTGTCCACCGCCGGCTGGCAGGCGGATCCTGCTGCCCTGGGAGGTGCTCAGGACCAGCCGCACGGTGATCGGCTTCCACTGCCGAGCCTCCAGCTCGTTGATGGGCGGTTCCGGATTGCACCAAGGCCATCGCACACCTCTCATCAACGAGCTTCGCCACTCGGAGAGTTGCGCGATGGCCGCCCCATGGCCAGGAGTCATTCCAAGATCCCTGCGACACACACTCGGCAGGACGCCCGAGGGAAGCCCACTGGGGTCAAGTGAGTGGAGTGGACCGGCCGCTGATTGCTCGGCTGATCATTGGGGCATCGGTTTGTGACGAAGTGGCCCGGGTGCGGAGCGGCTGCGTTCAGGACGGCGCGGCCGTCGCAGCGTGTTGTTCGATGCGTTCGATCATCGCGTCGAGCCCGGCCTCGAGTGCTTCGGAGTTGCGCTGGGCCTGTCCGAGCAGCAGACCGCCCTGGAGTGCGGCGAGCATTGCGAGGGAGAGTTTCGCCGGATCGGCGTCCCGGTGCAGCGCGCCGCGCTGGATCATGCACTGAAGTCCTTCGCGGATGGCGTCGGACCAGCGGGAGAAGCTCGCGGCCAGGGCGGTCCGCGCGTCCACGTCGCGTTCCGCCAGTTCGCTGGCGAGCGACCCGAGTGGGCAGCCGCCGACCCAGTGCAGCGAGCGCTGGATTCCCACGACCGTATCCCGCCAGGCGCGCAACGCCGCGAAACTGTCGAGTCGGGCGAGGAGCTGCTCCTGGCCGCCGACGATCGTCTGGGTCTGGTATTCGATGACCGCCCTGGTCAGCGCTTCCTTGTCGGCGAAGTAGTGGTAGATCTGCGAGGAACTGACCCCGGCCGCGTCCCGGATCGCCGGGGTGCTGGTGCCGGCCACGCCGTTCTCGAACATCAGCTTCGCCGCCGCGCACACGATCCGCTCGCGCGTCGCCTGCCCCTTGGTCGTGGGCGGCGCGGGCTGCTGGAGCGGAGTGGGGGACATGTCCGCATCCTAACGCATTCTGGATTTGACTATCCAATCTTCTGAGAGCATAGTGGATTGAACAATCCATTCCTCCCCTGGGAGCTCCCGTGACGAACAAGGACACGACGATCGCCGACCAGACTGCCGAGCTGAGCCGCGAGGCTGCTGAGCGCCTTCCGGCTGATGTGATGGCCGGCTTCGGGGTCGAGTTGGCGCGGCTTGTCGAAGAAGGCGTGCCGTCCGGCGCCGCCACCCCGGGAACGGCGATGCCCGACGGTGATCTACTCGACGTGCACGGCGTGCCCACGACGCTCGCCGCAGCGCGCGGCGGCCGTCCTGCCGTGGTGGTCTTCTACCGCGGGGCCTGGTGCCCGTACTGCAACGTCGCCCTGCGCGCGTATGAGCAGGCATTGGTCGGCGAGCTCGGCTCGCACGGTGTCGCGCTGGTTGCGGTCAGCCCGCAAAAGCCCGACGGCGCGCTCTCGCTCGCCGAGAAGCTCGCGCTGACCTACACGGTGGTCTCCGACCCGGGCAACCAGATCGCCAAGCAGCTCGGCATCGTCTTCACTGTCGGGGATGGCGCGCGCGAGGCCCAGGCGAAGCTCGGTCTCGACCTCGCGGACATCAATGCGGACGGCAGCTACGAGCTGCCGATGGCCACAACGGTTCTCGTCGATGCGGACGGCAGGATCCGCTGGATCGACGTGCACCCCGACTACACCACACGCTCCGAGTCGGCCGAGATCCTCGCCGCCGTCGAGGCGCTCGACTAGAACAGACCCGACCCCGGGGCCGCGGCCGGCACCCCCGGATCCGTCGCCGACCTGGAGGGCTGCCTGACCGGGATGTACGGGACGCTGGCAGCCTCCGCGGGGGCGGAGGCGATACACCGGTTGCTCTCCGGGTCGCCGCCCACCGCTCCCTGCGGATCGAGCACGAGGGCGAATTGCTGCTGGGCGGTGGGCATTACGCTGGGCAGGTGAACCGCACCGATCGTCTGTACGCGCTGGTCGAGGAACTGCGGGCAGTGGCGCCGCGACCGCGCAGTGCCGCGTGGCTGGCACGGCGGTTCGAGGTCAGCGTGCGTACGGTGGAGCGGGATCTTGAGGCCTTGCGGCAGTCGGGCCTGCCGATCCGCGGTGACGCCGGTCGAGCCGGGGGATACAGCCTGGACCGGGACCGCACGCTGCCGCCCGTGACGCTCACCGCCGCTGAGGCCATCGCCATCAGCGTCGCGCTGCGGACGGCCGCGTCCACACCGTTCGCGGCAGCCGCGCACCGCGCAGGTCAGAAAGTGCTGGCGGTGCTGCCCACCGACGTGCGAAAGCGGGAGGAGGCGCTCGCGCGGCGGGTGTACCGGGTCGGGGACCACGCGCCGGACAGGAGTGCCGTGGTGAGTGAGGTCATCGTCGAGGCCATGGTCTCAGGACGGGTCCTGCACATCACCTACGCCGACCGGGCCGGCACGGTGACGTCGCGCGATGTGGAGCCGCTGGGGCTGCTGTGGGGGCCGGCCGGCTGGTATCTGGCGGCGTGGTGCCGACTGCGGTCGGCGGTCCGGGGGTTCCAGCTCGACCGGATCACGACGCTGGAGGTAGCTATTCAGATGGGTTGCCGCAGGGACTGACAGAGGAACAGTTTGCAGATGCTGCACGGACGGTGCGGTCGGGCGCCGGACATCTCGGGGATGACATTGTCGTGCAGGGAAGTCGGGCAGCCGGCACGGCGAGGCCTGATTCGGACATCGATCTGGCGATCAGGGTGTCGCCTGAGCGGTTCGATGAGTTGATCAAAGAGCGCTTCGGGTCGCCGAACCCTGGGAGTGCGAAGGAGCGCACGATGCAGTGGGCAATCGATACCGGCAAGATCCAGTCTGGTGAGGCTGGTGTCAGCGGAATCCGAAGGTCCTTGGAAGCGCTGCTCGGCATGGACGTAGATCTGTCGGTGATCCGGCAGGACGGCCCCTTCGACAATCCACCGTTCATCGAGGTTCCCTGATCATGGCTGACGATGTGTACCGGTTCTGCAAGATCTTCCTCCGTTCGGCCGACCCGTCGGAGATCAAGGGGATGCTGGCCTCGCTGCTGGGAGGAGAGTTCCAGCGCCGGAGCATGTACCTCACCGATGTGACGGTGGATGTCCTGAAGAACCCTGATGCAGGTGCAGAGGACGACTTCGTCCGCTGGCCGACGTTCGTAGAGGTCGAAGCTGGCGACGAGGCCGTAAACGAGTCCGTCGCCGGGATCATCTCGAAGATCGTCGAAGCGATGTGGGAAGCGGGCATCCCTGCTGTCGCGGCGTGCTCCTTTGAGGACGAGCTGCCATGGCGAGGTGGGATCGGTCGGCTCGGCCCTTGACGGGTGCAGCCGCGAGGACGGTCGGCAGTTGCGGCAAGCCTGTCCTGGCCGTGAACGATTTGCCGGGTCAACCGGTGGTGGGCTCCGGCGGGAGCCAGGGGCCGTCGGTGAAAAGCTGGGTGAGAGCGTCGAGGTGGTCGAGTCCGTGTTTGGCGGCGGTGGACAAGTAGGACCAGATGACGGCGTAGTCGGCGAGTCCGGCCAGGGTCCGCCAGCATCCTGAGACTCGCTGGCGGATCTTTGCCCCTCTCACTTCCAACTCGGCAGCGTTGTTGGTGAAGGGGATCGACAGGTCGTGGATGAAGGCCAGGATCATGTCGCGGTGCTTGTCGAATCGGTTCGCCAGGGTCAGGACCCGCTGTTGAAGCGGGGTCCTGCCCGGGGTGTTGTCGGAGCGCATCGCCGCGATCGCGCCTGCATATCGGCTGTGGATCTCGGTGAGCTGCTGCTTCGAGAGCGCGTCGCGGCCGGCCTGGCGGGCCGCGTGTGTGGCCTTCAGCGCGAGGACGAGGGTGTTGGCCATAGCCTCGGTCCCCTGCTGGTGTTCGGGGTCGCCGTCGTGGACGGCCTTGAGGTCCCGAAGCGTGTGGGCGCCGCACCAGACATGGACGGCGTCGACGAGGTGGGTGTAGCCGCTGTAGCCGTCGCGGACGAGGATGCCGGTGAAGCCGTCGAGGATCTTCCCGGCGTCGATGTCGGCGATGCCGCGTCCGCCGGTGTGCATGGCGGTGTGCTTGTCGTCGCAGGCCACGTGCAGGTAGGCGAGCTTCCCGGCGGCCCGCGCGGTGGTCTCGTCCACGTGCAGGAGCCGGGCCCCGTGCAGGATCTGCTGAATGCGGGCTATGAACGGCTCCAGTGCCGCGGTAGCTTCGCGTCGGACCTTGACCAGCCAGCCGGTCGAGCAGTCGATGCCGGCCAGGTCGTGCAGCAGCCGCTTAGCGCGGCCGAAGGGCAGGTGATGGGCCATCACGGTCAGTACCGCGCGGGCCTTCATGCCCGGCCCCCACTGCACCCGGCCGCCCACGCCCGAAGGTGCCGATCCGACGGTGACCGTCCCGCAGCACGGGCAGGTCCTGGAGATCACTCGGTACTCGGTGACCTTCGGCGGCGGGGGCGGAGCCACCTCGAACACCTGCCGCTTGGATACGCCGAACACCGTGGCATCCGCCAGGTCGGCCCCGCAGCAGCCACATTCCGGTGGCGGGCACTCGATCACTTCGTCTGGGTCGGCGACCTGGCGGCGGGTGGTCCCAGGATCGCCGTGCTGCTTGCCGGGTTTGCGGCTTGACTTCTTGCGCATCGCCGAAGCCTTCGGCGGGGGCTTGCGATACGGGCCGTCCGAGGACGGAGGTTGTGAGGAGTTCGAGGAGTCCCGGTTCAACCGGGCCTCAAGTTCGGCGACGCGGGCGGTCAGCTCCTCGATCCGGCCGAGGGCCGTGACCAGCGCGACGACCAACTCGTCGCGGTCCAGTGCCTCCAGTCCGATACCCACATCGTGCTCAACGACCCGCGACCCTGACCGTCACCGGGTTGATCGAGCTGGAATCCGACACGGCGGACCCGCTCGCTGCCCCATGTGAATAGCTACCGCTGGAGCTGTCGGTGGAACGGGTGGAGCCCCGGGAGTCTTACTGGGAGGCCGAGCTGAGGCGCCTGGACGCGGAACCCTTCGCACTGTGACCTGAAACACCGACAGGACGGTGTCGCCAGCGGTTGCGAGGCTGTTCTTCATGGACAACGAGAAGCGCATGATCATGTGGTGCCGCATGTGGAACGAAGACCCCTCGCTGGCACACGACCTGATGCCGGACGATTGTGTGCAGTGGTCGGATCACGGCGACGGCCTGGACACGGTGGTCGGCCCGGAGGAGCAGGAGCGGTTCGTCGCCGGGTACCGTGCTCGGCATCTGAACGTGTTCAGCCCGCGGGCGCTCGTCGACGCCGGTGACCGGTTCGCCTACCTGTGGGACGTGAGGAAGCCCGACGGCCAGGTGCTGACCGGAATCGACGTCAACTTTCTCAAGGACGGGTACATCCGCGAGAACTGGACGTTCGTGGCGGAGCGGCACTGTGAGCGGCCCGATCCGGGACCGGAGGCTGCCGGTCGGACTGATCCCGCCACGATGGAGGACCTGTGCCACCGCTGGGTGCGGCTTCGCAGCGGCTGCGCCGAGTCGGCCACGGACGTGGTGACGAGCGACTTCACCATGTTCTCGGGCACCGACTCGGCCGGCGATGTGCACGGCGCCTCCGAACTGGCCGACCTGATCGGGCGACCGGCCGGTACCGACGACTTGGCCGCCTTCACGATCCACCGGCAACCCGTCGTCGACCCCGCACAAGGGCGCGTGGCGCTCCTCTGGACGGCCGTAATCGGGGCACAAGGCGGCTCCGTCGGCGGAGTCGACCTCCTGACCGTGCGCGACGGCCGGTTCGCGCACGCGTGGTCACTGACGGGGACTCGTTCGTTCCGGTACTGAAACCCGTCCCTGCCGCGGTGACCGTCCGACCGGGGGTCAGGACGCCGAGATCAACTCGGTGTGCCAGGGTCAGCGACCACACAGGGGGCCTTCGGTGAGCGGCAGAGCTTCTTCGCCGATGCCGCCCGGGCCACTCGCCACATCGCTCAGGACCTGGAGAGGCTGGCCGCCGTGACGGCCGAGGCGATTGGGTTTGCACGGGGCACAGTGGTCGCCAGAGGCCCGGAGGGCGCAGCCGAGACACGGATCACCGAACTGTGGCGCGAGATCACCGGCGTGCGGGAAGGACCTGCGGTCGATGCGCACCTGACCCGGTTGGGAAGTCCGTCGCTGTGCGAATGGCCTTGTTCGGGTTGGCGTCGCAGATGCTCCGCTCGAGCACGCTGGACGGTCTGCGCCTTCGCGGGAGCCCGCGCCGCGAGACATAGGAGCGTCATTAGGAGGTGACGGCCAGTTGGGTGCCGCTGCCGGTGAGTTCGGTGGTGGCGGTCCACAGGGTGCGGGCGGTCTCCGGGTCCAGAGCGGCGCGGGAGGGCTTGCGTGCCGAGGGGAAGCCCCTGATGCCGCCGATGCCGCTCGGTCCGACGTAGGAGCCGCCGGGGGTGTCCTCGACGGCGGCGTAGAGGGTCGGCAGTGCGCCGATCTCTGCGTCGTTGGTCATGAACCGCATGGCCCGGTTCATGAACCCGGGAACTCCGCCGACGTGGGAGGTCAGGTTCGTGGTCGCGATCCCGGGATGCGCCAGCAGCGAGCGGACCCGGCTGCCCGAGGCGGTCAGGCGGCGGTCCAGTTCGATCGCGAACAGGGTCACGGCGAGTTTGGAGTCGCAGTACGCGGCGGTTGCGTTGTACTTGCGCGTCTTCCAGTTCAGGTCGTCGGTGTGCACGTGACCGCGGCGGTGCAGCTGGGAGGAGACCGTGACGACCCGGTCGGTGAAGTGCGGTAGCAGCAGGTTGGTGAGGGTGAACGGGCCGAAGTAGTTGGTCGCCGCCTGGGACTCGAAGCCGTCGGCGGTGTAGGCCAACGGGACCTGCATGATTCCGGCGTTGTTGACCAGGATGTCGATGTCACCGGTCCACGCTTCGGCGAACGCCCGCACCGAGTCCAGACTCGAGACGTCCAGCTGCCGCACCTGCGTGTCGCCGGCCATGTCGCGGGCGACCCTCGTGCCCTTGCCGGTGTCGCGCACCGCGAGCACGACGCGCGCACCGGCCCGGGCCAGCTCGCGGGCCGTGATCAGGCCGATGCCTGACGACGCACCGGTGACCACGGCCGTGCGCCCGGCCAGATCGGGGAGTTCTGCGGCGGTCCATTTGGTCATGGCATTTCCTGTCGGTCCGGGCGCGCCCGAAGTTCGCGCGATGGTCGAATCGGCCGCATCTGCGGCCGTCGTCACCACTGCACCCGGAATCCACGGGCGTAACAAGGAACTGCCCAGCCTCGGATCGCCGAGCCGTGGATAACCGGTTCCTTGTTGGGGATTGCGCCGTATGTGAGCCTGGCCGCGGCGGATGGCTCCTGTGGAGCGCGCAGCCTGTGTGCCGAGCCGTCCCGCCGGCGAGGTGACCGGTGATGAAATACCTTGAGGCCGAAGAGCGCTCCGACATCTTCGTGCCGCACGCCTTCGGCGAGCACACCGCCGACCTGGGCGAGGTGAGGATGAACTACAGCGTGGTCGGCGATCCAGGCAGGCCCGCGCTGCTGCTGATCCCGAGCCAGTCCGAGTCGTGGTGGGGTTACGAGCGGGCGATGCCGCTGCTCGCGGAGCACTTCCAGGTCTACGCGGTGGATGGCTTCCCGTCCGCCAGAACACGGGCCCGGCGATGGTGCTGCGGAGCAAGTGGCTCGGCGACCAGTGGACGATCGGGGACTGGCCGGGCATGCAGAAGGCGGTCTTCACGGAGCTGCCCGTGTGGATGCCGGAGGCCCTGACGGCGATGGCCCCGCCCGTCGACGGGGTGCCTCTCTCCGAAGGTCCGCCGCAGAACCTCAGGGAATACGATCCGGAGTGGGCACGGTCCTTTGTCACCGGGCGGGCGACCGCGGCCTGCGACCATGTAACGATGCTGGAGAACGTCAAGGTGCCGGTGCTGTTCACGCACCACGTCCACAGGTACGACGAGAAAACTGGTGCGGCGGTCGGCGCGCTCTCCGACCTCCAGGCCCGGCGGGTCGAGGAGATCGTCACCGCCGCGGGTCAGGCGTTCACCTACCGGTCCTTCCCGGACGTGCCGCACATGATGCACCTGTACCAGCCGGAGCAGTACGCACGCACGGTCGTCGAGTGGGTCTCGGCCCTGGGATGAGGAGGCAACCATGGACAGGGTCGGACTCGCCGACTTCCTGCGGAAGCGCCGCGAGATGCTGCAACCCGAGGACGTCGGCCTGCCGCAGGGGTCGCGCCGGCGCACAACCGGGCTGCGCCGCGAGGAGGTCGCCGCGCTCGCGGACATGTCCACCGACTACTACAGCCGACTGGAACGGCAACGCGGTCCCCAGCCGTCCGAGCAGATGCTGGCCGGCATCGCCCGCGGCCTGCGGCTGACCGGCGACGAGCGGGACCACCTGTTCCTGTTGGCAGGCCGCAGCACTCCGCTCCGGGCGACGCGGGGCGACCACGTCAGCCCGGGCATGATGCGGATCCTGGACCGGCTGGACGACACCCCTGCCCAGGTCGTGTCCGGGCTCGGGGAGACCCTGGTACAGACTCCTCTCTCCGTCGCGCTCGTCGGCGACGAGACGCACTTCACGGGCCGGACGCGCAGCATCGTCTACCGGTGGTACACCGACCCGGCCGCAAGGCTGCTCTACCTGCCGGAGGACCACGAGCTGCTCGGCCGCACCTTCACCTCACAGCTGCGGGAGGCGGTCACCCGCGATGGCGCGGACTCCCGGGCGGCCGACCTCGCCGGCGCGCTCCTGGAGCGCAGTACCGAATTCGCCGCCTGCTGGGAGGCGCACGAGGTCGGCCTCCGGCTGACGGAGCAGAGCAAGCGGCTGATCCACCCGGAGCTGGGCCTGATGGAGCTCTACTGCCAGGTCCTGCTGGATCCGGCCCAGTCGCAGTCCCTGCTGGTCTACACGGCCCCACCCGGTACCGAGAGCCATCAGAAGCTGCAACTGCTCGGCGTGATAGGAGCGCAGAGCTTCCAGTCCGGGCCCCCGCAGACCTCCGACTGATGGCCATGGTCTGCCGTGGACGGGGTGGGGATGGGCTGTTCGCCACCGGAGCGATCCGGGCGAGAGCGCAGTAGAAGGCCAGCCCTGAGTCCCAGCGCAGCGGTCGAACGCCTCGCCCTGGCGGAGGCCGATCCCGATGCCGCATCCCCGGCACCGCCTGGTCGGGCGGTGGTGTCGGCTGCTCCCTACCTACGTCGGGCGGCTGCGCTTACGGCGTCGACGCAGATGTCGATCTGGGTGTCGCCGACGAAGTAGTGGGGTGATGCTCGGACGATGTCGGTCAGCCCGCGCCGGGTCATGTCGAGCAGAGTCGATGGGCGGTGGCTCGTGGTCACCACAACACCTTGAGCGGCCAACGCCTCTCGGACCCGGGAGCTGTCGATCCCTTCGACGGTGAAGGTGACGATGCCGCATTGCTTCCGGCCGAGGTCGTGGACGGTGACGCCCGCGATCGATGCCAGGCCGGCGCGCAGTCTGTCGGCCCGTGCCGTCACCGCCTCCTCGATGGCCTCGACTCCGAGGTGCAGTGCGTAGCGGGCGGCTCGGATGATGCCCAGTCGTTCTGCGACCGCGGTTTCCCAGAGTTCGAAGACCCGTGCGTCCGTGCGCAGTCGGTAGTCCTTGGGGCTGGTCCAGGTGCCTCCGTGCAGGTCGGCCTGGCGGGGGCGCAGTAGTCTCGCGGCGCGATCGCTGATCAGGAGAGCGCCGGTGCCCCGCGGTCCGCGCAGCCATTTGCGGCCGGTGACGGTGATGATGTCCGCGCCGAGTGCGGTGGCGTCGATCCGGACCTGTCCCGCCGATTGGCAGGCGTCGAGGATGAGCAACGCCCCGGCCGCGTGCGCGGCGTCGGCGGCTTGGCGGACTTCGTTGACGACGCCGCCGTTGGTCGGCACGTGCACCAGGGAGACGAGTTTGACGCGTTCGTCGAGCATGTCGGTGAGTGCCTGGGCAGAGAACATGCCGCTCTGGTCCGACGGGACGACTTCCACGGTCGCGCCGACCGCTTTGGCCCGCATCAGCAGCGGGATGGCGTTGCCGGCGTATTCGACCTCGCCGATGAGGACGCGGTCACCGGCGGTCAGCGGGATCGCGTCGAATGCCGCCAGCCAGCCTCTGGTGGCGCTGTCGGTGAACGCGATCTGATCGGGTCGGCAGCCGAAGAGTTCGGCAAGGACGCCGTATCCGGCGTCGAGGTCGGTGCGGCGTTCGTCGGCCGCGCGGTATCCGCCGATCTCGGCCTCTCGCTTCAGGTGCCCGACGACCTCGTCGAGGACCTGGCGGGGCATCAGGGATGAGCCGGCGCTGTCCAGGAATACCTGGTTCCGGCAACCGGGGGTGTCAGCGCGGACCTCATCTGCGTCAATCATGGGGTCACCCTAGCCAGTTCCGCCGGACGTCCACACAGCGAACACGGCACGCCACGAATACGTCCACCGGTTCGACGCGTAGCCCCGAGCTTGTCGTTCGACTCTGTCGGGATCGTGAGGGCGTGGCCCCACGGTTGGAAGCATCAGCGGGTCACTTCATTGACGGCGAATCAGATACAGCTGATGCTTCCCTCCCGGCGACATGGCGATGTGGGCCGAGGCCCCGGCGGGGGATCGCCACCGGAGTAGCGCTTCTGCGACCGCGCCATCAGCGAAGCATGCGCCAACCGCCAGCGGGACAGTCGTCAGGCCGCCCAAGGGGGGCGCCCCTGCCTTGATCTCGCAGGGGGTAGACGATCTCTGCACGGACTGATGAAGGTTCATCGTCAAGGGGCTGATCTTGGACTACCAGGCGCGAGCGCAGCGGGCCCATGCCTTATTCGACCTCTACGACGTCGACAGGGACCGGCAGATAACGCGCTCGGATCTCAGGGCCTACTCGGACCGCATGATCGCAGGACTGAGTACCGGGGAGGACTTGGCGCACGACCACTCGCACGCCCTGCGTACCGCCTTCTCCCATCTGTGGATCCAGCTGGCGGCAGTCTCGGACACTGATCACAACGGGTCGATCGGCCAGCAGGAGTTCATCGCGGCCACCGACCGCGGCGCCTTCGATGCCGATTGGCAGCCGGTGTCATCTCTTCCTGCCGCTGTCGACGTCATGAGCGACCGGGTCAAGGACCCCGAGATCCTGGCCCTGCGCCGCCAGATCACCGTCCCACGAGCGTTGCCCTTGCCAGGGCCGAGGCCGCGCGCTTTGGAGAACAACGTTCAGCTCAGGGAGCAGGCAGCCGGACACGCGCTCCAGGGTTGGGCGAGGGTGGTTCGGCGATCGAACTCATGGCTGCGGGCTGCCGAGGACGCTGCCGTGGGGCAGCGTGGGTGTGTGGTGCTCGGCGGGCACTTCGGTGCCGTGGTGTTCGATGGTCAGGATGCGCAGCCAGCCGTCCGCGGCAGCCACGTGGATGCCGGTCGTGGCGGCGTGGACGGTGGCCGGCTGGGCCAGCGGGGAGGGATGCTCCTTGGCGGCGGGGGAGGAGGCGCCCTCGCACGCCGATGCCTGAACGTGCTCTGGGCCCTCATGCGCGAGCGCCGCACCTTCGAAGCGATCACGCCTCGACCGGCCGCCACAGCGGCGTGATGCAGTCACGAGACGTCACCGTCCCGACGTGACATCAGCATGGGGAATCTCTCTCGCCGTGTGGTCGTGCAGGCGTTGCGTTGCTGTCTGCAGGACCCGCAGGGCTACTGCGAGTTCTTCGCTGTCGGCGCCGTCGAAGGCGACGGCGGAGGTCTGGGCGATCGGGTCGGGGATCTCTTCCCACAGCTGCGTGCCGGCGGCGGTGATGTGCAGGACCCGTTGGCGCTGGTCGGTGGCGTCGGGTAT
>Ga0302314_10017044_pt1 | contig 12217 bp, 9 predicted proteins | sample III_Palsa_N2_3_FD_200533 | JGI IMG/M metagenome (GOLD analysis project Ga0302314, IMG submission 200533) | Peat permafrost microbial communities from Stordalen Mire near Abisko, Sweden - III_Palsa_N2_3 | ecosystem: Environmental > Terrestrial > Soil > Palsa > Peat permafrost | place: Sweden...
CAGCGTTCTCGACGTCGCGACGATGAGCTTCGTGTTGCTCGGGATCTCGACGCCGGTCTTTTGGCTGGGCTTCATGCTCGTCTATCTGCTGGCCGTCGTGCCCGCGAATTTCGGACTCGATCTCTTTCCGATCTCAGGCCGCATCTCACTCGCGTATGACGTCCCCGCGCGAACGCATCTTGTCGTTCTCGACGCGCTCTTGGCCGGGAACGGGCGCGCGGCGCTCGACGCACTTTGGCACCTCGTGCTTCCGGCCGTAACCCTAGGAACGATTCCACTTGCGATCGTGGCGAAGATAACGCGCAGCGGGATGCTCGACGTCCTGCACAGCGACTACGTGCGAACGGCACGCGCCAAGGGCCTGGCGCCGCGGGCCGTCGTAATCCGGCACGCGCTGCGCAACGCGCTCCTACCGATCTTAACCGTCGTTGGGTTGCAGACCGGTCTCCTGCTTGGGGGCGCGGTCCTGACGGAACATATCTTCGCCTGGCCCGGCGTCGGGCGGCTTGCCTTCGACGCGATCTCCAACCGCGACATGCCCGTGATCAACGGGTGCATCTTGCTCTTCGCGACGGTCTTCGTCGTCGTCAACACAGCCGTCGACCTGCTTTATGCAGCGGCCAACCCGCGCATTCGGTACGGGGGGTAGGGCCGGGCTGGAGTTGAATCTCCACCCTGTTGAGTTCAGTCATTAAGTCCTCCTACGTGATCGCCGGGACCACGTATACGCGCGAAGAGGTCATCCACCGCTACATCCACCTAGTGAAATACGTGGCCGGGCGGATTTCGGTGAACCTCCCGCCCAACGTCGAGCTCAACGACCTAATCAACGATGGCGTCGTCGGTCTGATCGATGCGATCGAGAAGTACGACGACGGGCGCGGCGTCAAGTTCGAGACCTATGCGATCACGCGCATTCACGGGGCGATCATCGATGCCTTGCGAGCGCTCGATTGGGTCCCCCGGGCGATCCGTCAGAAGGCGCGCGAGCTCGAGCGCACGCAGCACGATTTGGAGGCCGAGTTCGGCCGCCAGCCCAGCGACGAAGAAGTCGCCGCTCGAATGGGCATCGCGAAGCGCGAACTCGAGCAACTTCAGCACAAGGTTCGCAGCACGTCGGTGCTGTCGCTCGAGGAGCATCTGCCCAACGATCGCGGCAGCGACATCCCGCTGCTCGACACGCTTAAGGGCGACGAGGGCGACATCGGGCTCGACGTCGAGTCGCGTGAGATTCGCGAGTCACTCGTCGCGGCGGTCTGTGCGCTCTCCAAACAAGAGCGGACGGTCATCGAGCTCTACTACTTCGAGGGGCAAACGCTCAAAGAGATCAAGGTCGTGTTGAACGTCTCCGAGTCGCGCGTCTCGCAGATCCACGCGCAAGCCGTGATCCACTTGCGCCAGAAGCTGCGCGTCTTGCGCGCCGATCTCGGCTATCGCGAGAACGATCCGACGATCAAACAGAAGTACGTGCGGCGTACGTCGTCCGCACCCAGCTCGGAGGCAACCCGGTAACGGAGCGCCGGTTTCGCGGTGCGCGCGAAGCGCCGCTCTTCTCGAGTCTCGTCCTTGCGGACCCGGCCGGCGTCGCGATCGTGACGCCCGCGCGCGGCGGCGACGTGCGCCTCTATCGCGGCTGGCTCTCGCCCGAACGCGCCGACGCACTGCTCGCATCGATTCGCGCGACCGCGACCTGGGTGCAGGAGCGGCGCAAGATGTACGACCGCTTCGTCGACGTCCCGCGCGAACAGGCATGGTTCGGCGACGATCGCGAACGCGGCTTCACGCCCGAACTCGACGCGGTCCGGCGCGAGTTGGAGGCGCTGCGCGGCGTGCGGTTCTCGCACGTCCTCCTCAACCGCTATCGCAATGGAAGAGACAGCGTCGCTTGGCACAACGACCACGAGGTCGAGCACATCGCGCAGCCCGTCATCGCCTCGTTGACCCTGGGCGCAACCCGCGCCTTCGACCTGCGGCCCAAAGCCGATCGGAAGAAGATCGTCTCGATCGACCTCGACCACGGCGACCTAATCGTCATGGCCGGCAACACGCAGACCAACTGGGAGCACCGCGTCGCAAAGAACCCCCGGATCGCAGGCGAGCGCATCAATCTGACGTTCCGGCAACAGCCGGCTTAAACGCCGCGGCCTGAGCTAGACCGGCCGCAGCCAGATGCGGCCGCCGTCGTAATCGAACCACCACTCGAATTTCGCGAGCAAATTCGTTCCGAAGATCGCGTCGATCGGAAAATCGACGGAATCGCCACGATCCGGCTCTTCGACCCCGACGTCGTTGTCGAGGAGGCGGAACCCGGCGAAATCGATGGTCGGGGCGTGCGCCTCCGCGACTGCGACCTCGCCCTCGAGGAAGTGCGTCAGGGCCACAGCTCCTTCGCTGCCGACGATCGAGTTGCGTGGCTCCAGCGGGCTGTGCTCGAAAAGCTCGTGCATCAGGAGGATGTTCGGGGAGCCGGTGTCGATTACGACACGATCGGTCTCGATCGAACCGATGCGTGCGCGTATTAGCGGCATGCCCTCGTCGAATGTCGCGGCGATCTCGCGCGCATTGCGGGGCGGCTCGAAATCGACAGATGGGATGAACTCGATGCGAGCGGTTCGGTAGTCGAGATGCATCACCTGGCCGGCGAAATATTCGTAGCCCAAGATGCCGTCCGCTCCGAATTCGCCGAGCCGCACCAGCTGGACGGCCACGTTTTGGAAACGGACGGGACCCGTCGTGAGCTCACGGACGATCGCGTGGCGCAGGGTCTGCTGCAAGCCGAAACGGCGAGCTGCGTCCTCGTCAATGAGAATTTGGGTGGTTCCGGTGTCGTAAAGGAAGCGCGCTCGGTGCCCGTTCACGGTCGCAACGATGATGATGCGCCGGAAGGCCCGCACGTCATCGAAGGTCGCCGGCACCGCCGTCGTCGCGCTTCCGAATTGGCCGAGCGAATCGGTGCGCGACGCCGGAATTGCAACCGCCTCCGCCGTGACCAACTGCGGCAAAATCGCATCGACCGCGACGTCCGCGTCGCCGCCCGCACCCGATACGTGCCACGCGAATGGGCGACGCGCACCATCGACGACGCGAAAGTCGGAGAACGAGAAGGCTACGTTTCGCGAGCCTTCGCGGAACATCTCGCGGGTCAAACGACCCGTCGATTTGTCGACGAAGAACCAGTGCGGAGAGTCGTGCGCGGGCCGGTACTCGACGACCCACGCGTCGCCCTCAGCGCTGCTCCCCAACAGAAAGCAATCCGACGCTGCGTACGGGAAGAACGCGAGCGGCCAGCGGTCGAGATCGTCGCCCTGCACGTCGGAGGCGATCTTGCGGACCAGACCGTTCGGTGTCCGGCGCCAGCGGATGCCGCCCTCCCGGCCCTGCTCGTAGTCCGCCCCATCGATGGCTGTCGCGAAGCGGAGGTCCGCATCGCGGACGGTCACGATCGTGTGCAGCGTGGCGGGCCCCGTTTGGAGGGTCCAGGACTCGGTCCGCTGGGCGTACGCTGCCTCGGGGCGACCGGCGGCAGCGGCAGCTGCCGAAAGAACATCGTCGAGCGAAACGGCAGCCGGGCGGATTCCCGGCGGCTGCCAATGACCCTCGCGCGCCAAGCTCGCGGCCGGCCCGGCAAGGACGAGCGCCGCGAACGACGCAACCGCCGCCGTTTTCTTGAAGCGAAAGGCCATGCCGCCCCGATTCGGTACCTGCGAGGCTTTCCTTAGGCGGAAAAGCTTAACGTTCGCCGAGCGGTTCGTCCGAGGGCGACCCCCTTGAGCGCCGAAGGACAAAAAATGTTCGTCCACCGTTTGAAGCTGCGGCCGCCGCAGCTTCTCCCTACGTGGATCGGGCGTCCCGGCGTGCAAGACCGGCTTGGGGCGAGCGCGAGTGTGCTCTCGGTTGTGGCCGGCCCGGGGTATGGCAAGACGGTCATTGCGGCGCGAATTTTCGAGTCGTGGCGCGGACCGAAGGGGTGGTACAGTCTCGACGAAGCCGATTCGGACCTCGCGGTGTTCGCCGGCCACCTCGAAGCGATGCTAGCAACATTTCCGCAAGCCCGCGCGTTCACCGGAGACTCTTCCCAGCTCGGCTCGCCGAAAGAAGTCGGAAGCCTGTTCGCGGAACTCCTCGGCGTCAGCGAGGAACCGCCCTTGCTCGTGTTCGACGACGTGCACGCACTCGAAGGCAGCGCGTCGCTCGCGGCGCTCGGCGAGTTGCTCGAACGCTCTTCGCGCGCGGGGGTATCGTTTGTCCTCTGCGGGCGCTCGATGCCGCTCTCGCTGCACGCCGTCGCGGCGCGCTCGCGGCTTGCCTCAGCCGGCGCCGCCGAGCTTGCGTTCGACGCTGCGGAATCGCGCGCGTATTTGCAGTCCGCCCTGCCGGTCGCAAGCGATCCGGCGACGCTCGACCGGCTTGCGGCGCGCGCCGAGGGCTGGCCCGCGGGGCTCGCTCTGGTTGCTTCGACGTCCTCACTCCATCGTGCCGAGGGGCGCGAGGGGCTCGTCGATGCGCGCGACGACGAAACGCGGCGGCTGCTCTTCAGCTATCTCGCCGCCGAGGTGCTCGACGGCCTTACCGAGCGCGAGCGGAAATTTCTGCTCGACACCTCGATCTTGGACATCCTCGAACGCGAGATGTGCGATGCGGTGACCGCATCCACCGATGCCGCCGAGATTTTACCGTCGCTCGCGCGGCGCGGCCTCTTCGTGACGAGGCGTTCCGAGGATGCCTACAACGCGCATCAACTCTTTCGCGAATTCTTGCGCGACGCACTGGGCCGGTCCCGGTCGCGCGAGGAGATCGAGTTGCTCCATCGCCGGGCGGCGGCAGCCTTCGAGCGGCGCGGCGACCGTGTCGAGTGCCTCGTTCACACGCTGGAAGCAGGCGATCTCGATCGGGCTGCGGCCGTCTTGGAGCGCGAAGCCTCGAGCTTACTGTCGAGCGGACTGCTCGCCCGCGTCGCAGGATTCTTGGAACGCATCGGGCGCGAGCGCGTCGAGCGCAGCCCCGCGCTGTTAACGGCGCTCGGCCGCATCGAGCAAGGGCACGGCCATTGGGATCGCTCGTTCGCTTCGCTGGAAAAAGCGATGCGCGGTGCGAAGGAACGCGACGATCACGACGTCCTGGCGGAAGCCGTGCGGGTCGCGTCATCGATCTTGGCCGCGCGCGGTGAGTTTTCGCGGATGATCGCACTGCTCGAGGAAACGCTGGCGCTTTCCGACCTTGGCGAAGCGAGCCGGACGACACTCTCGACGACGCTTGGCGCGGCTTTCCTCGAAACCGGAAGATTCGACGAAGCGCTTGCGGTCTTCGGCGAAATCACCCCTTCGGTCGTCGCGCGCGGCGATCTAACGCTGCAGGGCAAAGTTCTCCATAACACCGGTGTGGCACACATGCGGCGCGGCGACCCCTACGCGGCCCTTGCGATGTACGACCGCGCGCTTCGGGTAAAACGAAGTGCCGGACTGCGCCTGTCGGCACTGGTCACGCTCGGCAATCAGATCTTCGCGCTGCGCCAACTCGGCGACCTCGATGAGGCCGAGCGTCTTTCACTCGAGTCCCTCGACGAGGCTTACGATATCGGTAATGCTTCGATGGTCGCGCACGCGCTCGATAACTCGGCGGCACTCAAACTTTTACGCGGCGACCTCGATGCAGCGCAGCGCGCGTATCGCGAAGCGGAGCGGATCTGCGATCCTGGGGACGTCCTGGTCTTGCCGGACATCCTTCACGGCCTCGCGCAGACGGCGCTTGGTCTGGGAAACGTCGCCGAAGCGGACGAATTGTGTGCGAAGGCCGTTGCGATGCTCCGCGCCACCGATCGGGACCAGCAGATCGCCCCGATTCTCGTAACGCGGGTCGAATGCGCGATCGCGCGTGCGGAGTACGGGCGCGCCCTGGCGCTCGCTGAGGAAAGCATCGAGCTTGCCGGTCGCGGCGCGGACGCGATCGTGACCGCGAGCACGGGGCTCGACGTTGCTGCGGCGCTCGTGCGGATGCTCCCGAAGCTCTCATCGTCCGATGCCGGCGAGGCGGAAAGCGTGGCAGCGGCTGCGGCGGCAAACGCCATCGCGCTGCTCCATCAACGCGATTATCGCTTCCTGTTGCGCACGAAGAGCCAGGCCTTCGCCGGCCTCACCAACCATTTGCGGCGTTGGGAGATCGGTCAGGGCCTCATGCCGGACAGCGCGCGTCCGTCTGCGGCAGCAGCCCTTCGGATCGAGATGTTGGGCGGGTTGCGCGTGCTCGTTTGCGGCGAAGCGATGGGCGGCGACGCATGGAAGCGGCGCCGGGCGCGCGACATTTTCGCCTACCTCGTGAGCCTGCGCGGGCGCGCCGTCTCGCGCGCGCGCCTCATCGATATGTATTGGCCCGAAACCGACGCCGACGCAGCCCACGACAATTTGCGCGTGACGGTCAGCGCGATCCGTAAGGCGCTCGGTGACGTCGTGAAGTTCGAATCGAACGGCTACCGTTTCGTTCCGCCGCAGCACACGGTTGTCGATGCGGAGCTTTTCGACGAGCACGTCGACACCGCGCGGCAAGCGGTGGCGCGGGGAGCGATCGAGGCCGCCCGCCACGGCTACATGGCCGCGGTCGAACTGTATCGTGGCGATTTTCTCGAGGGCTGCGACGACGGCGGCTGGCAGTGGCGCGAGCGCGAGCGTCTGCATGCCGCCTGCCTCGAAGCGTTGCGCTGGCTCGCGGCCGACGACCTGGGCGACCGCTCGGTTCGGCGCTTGGCGCTCGATCGGCTTCTGGAGTTCGCGCCCTACGACATCGACGCCGTCCGCCTGCGCCTGCGACTCCTGGTCGCAGAATCGCGGATCGGTGACGCGCGCCGGGATTACGCCGAGTGGAAGGCTCGCTATCGAACGGCGGTCGGAACGGACCCGCCGGAAGTCTGGGATGGTGCCGGCCTCGGGGGCGCGGAAGTTGTTCCTGATTTGTTACAGGTTGAGGCGTATGCTGGGGCTGCCTCGAAGCGGGTTTCGAGAGCCCCGTCGCCCGGAAACGGGGTTACGGACCCCAACGTCCCTTGAATTGGAGCCCACGTGTTAGAGCATCTCGCCACCGTCGATGTCAGCGCGATCGTGCAGTTCCTCTACGAGCTTGCGCAGCAGACCGGCATTACGCTCGTTGAATGGTGAAAAGCCCGTCCTTTTTGCTTGAGACGCCGGCTTGCGAAGCCGGCATTTTTTTGCCTTCGGCCCAAGAATTGGGCTCGAGCCGCCGATTTGTTCGCGATTTGTTACAATCAAAAATGTAAGCTGTTAGTGCGTTGTCGAGATGCTTAAGCATGGCAAGGGCTTGAGAATCTTGAGGACGCGATCGTGAACGAGGGGATGAGGAGACCGGCGCCATCAAGCGCCGGTCTTCTTGCACATCTGGCGCGACGCTCGCGGCAGCCGAACCGGAGTTCGATTGTTGGGGGCGAACGCGTTTGCCCGATGAGTTGGCTGGCGAAGCTGCGGGGGGCGCTGGGGCGGACGCGGGAGGCGCTGGCGGGTGTGGATCGGCTGGCGCTGGAGCGGCGGCCGCTGGATCGGGAGTTTTGGGACGAATTCGAGGAGATCTTGATCGCGGCCGATTTTGGCGTGCCGACGACGGAGAAGATCTTGGATGGGCTTCGCGTCGTGGCAGGGCAGGAGCTTTGGGGCCGCAGCGATCAGGCGGTGGCCCGCTTTAAGGAAGACGTCCGGGAGTTTTTGACGCTGCCCGGGGGCGGGCTCGCGCTGCGGGGGAAGCCGGCGGTCGTGCTCGTGGTCGGGGTGAACGGAAGCGGGAAGACGACCACGATTGGGAAGCTTGGGCGGCTGTTGTCGTCGCAGGGCAAGCGCGTGATGTTCGTCGCCGCAGACACGTTTCGGGCGGCCGCGACCGAGCAACTCGCGATTTGGGCCGAGCGCAGCGGCGCGGAGCTCGTCCGCGGGAAGGACGGTTCGGATCCGTCCTCGGTCGTTTTCGACGGGATCTCGGCCGCGAAGGCGCGCGGCGTCGACGTCGTGATCATCGATACGGCGGGGCGGCTGCAGACCAAAACCAATTTGATGGAAGAGCTCAAGAAGATGCGCCGCGTCATCGAACGCGAGACGGGGGCGCCGCCGGACGAGACCCTGCTGGTCGTCGACGGGACGACCGGGCAGAACGCGATCTCACAAGCGAAGCTCTTCAATGCGGCGACGGCGCTTACGGGGGTCGTCGTCACCAAGCTCGACTCGACGGCGAAGGGCGGCGTGCTCGTCGCCATCATCGATACGCTCGAGGTTCCGATCAAGTTCATCGGCCTGGGCGAGGGGATCGACGCGTTGCAGCCCTTCGACCCGGCCGGCTTCATCGAAGCCCTTTTCGAGCCGGTGCCCGCCGCCTAGGGAGTCCGCGGAGGCCGTCTTGTTCGCCGCCTGTTACAGGGGCTGTTTTGACGGCCTCCATTTGTTCGTGAATTGTTACAATCCGTGCGTATGCTCACAGGAATCACTGTTTCGGCTCTGGAGGCCACCGCCGTTGATTCGTTTAGCTAGCTCTCTGCTCGTGGTCGCTTTGGGTGCGGGACTCGGTACCGCGGCCAACGCCGCCTCCCTGGAACGATCGGTCAATCGATCCTCCGCCTTCGAAACGACGAGGACCCAGGCGTTTCCCCGGTTGGCCGGGATGGCCGACTTCGGCCGCGTGCCGGACGCCATGCCGTTGCACGTGGTGCTCAGCCTGCCGATGCGGAACAAGTCCCTCGTCGACGTGATCCTGCGCCGGCAAGTGACGCCCGGCGATTCGCTCTACGGGCATTTCTTCTCGCCCGCCGAGACCCGCTCGCTCTTTAGCCCGAGCGGCGCGACGTTAAATGCGGTCGCATCGTACCTGGCTGCACATGGCTTCAAGAACATTGCGGCGACGCCGGACAACCAGCTGGTGACGGCCGACGCGAGCGTCGCGACCGCAAGCCGCGCGTTTTCCACGGAGATTCACGCTTTCTCCGGGCGCTACGGCCGCCTGTACGCCAACGTACGGCCGGCGCTCATTCCGCGCAGCCTGCACGGCATGGTGCTCGCGGTGATGGGCCTCAACAGCTACTCGGTTCGCCCGTTCCTGCGCTATGCGCCCGCGTCGGTTACGCACCGCGCGATGCGCAGTCGCACGTCGGCCGCAGTGATCCCGACCGCCGTCACCACGCCGGAACCGTGCAATGGCATCGCGCTTCCAGCCGGCGACTTGTGCGTCAGCAACGAGTACGACGCGCAGCAGTTTCGCACCGCCTATGACGTCGCTCCGAATCCGAACGGCGTCAACACGTGGGGCAACACCGGAAAGAAAACGTCGATCGCGATCTTTACCGAGGGCGACATGACGACGATTCTCTCCGACCTCAAGCTGTACGAGAAGCTCAACGGCCTCCCCACGATCACGCCGAAGATCATCCACGCCGGCATCCCCTCGCCCGACACGTCGGGCGCCGACGAGTTCGACCTCGATACGCAGAGCAGCACCGGCCTCGCACAAGTCGTGAAGAATCTCTATCTCTACAACGTGACGAGCCTGACCGATGCCGATACGTCGGTCGGCTTCGCGCGATTCCAAACGGACGACCTCGCCCAGGCCGGCAGCGCGTCGTTCGGCATCTGCGAAATCTTCCCGGCGACCGACGGCTCGCTGACGACGGACGACGAGATCTTCGCCCGTGCCGCGGTGCAGGGCCAGACGGTCTTCTCCTCATCGGGCGATAACGGGTCGGGCTGCCCGGTCCTAGCCGCGACCGGAATCGCCGGTACGGGGCCGCCGATGGTCAGCTACCCGGCATCGTCGCCGTACGTCATCGGCGTCGGCGGAACCACGCTCGTTGCGAGCACCGTGGCGGGCGCTCCGCCGGTCGAACAGCTTGGCTGGATGGGTTCGGGCGGCGGAATCAGCATCGAAGAAACCGCGCCGTTCTGGCAGCAGAATGTCGTCCTGCCGGTCTGTTACGCGCCGTCCGCCCTGCCCAGCGTCGATACGCAGAAGTGCGTGCCCGACGTCGCGATGGACGCCGATAACGAGATCTCGCCCGCGCTCGTCTACGTCGACGGCGCGACCGAAGGTGTCGGCGGCACGAGCCTCGCATCGCCGCTCGCCCTCGGCGCGTGGGCGATGATCGAGACGCAACGCAATAACGTTCTCGGATTCGCCGGCCCGCTCGTCTATCAGATGTACAAGAACTACACGACGCAGAACGCGACGACGGGCATGTACAGCGCGCCCACCGTCGTGCCGCCCGCAACGCAGCTGATCGGCGGCCTGATCGACATCACGTTCGGCGACAACGGAATCTACCCGGCGACGTCGGGCTATGACCTCGTGACCGGCCTCGGCAGCTTCGACGTCCAGAAGACGACGTCGCTGATCCCGGCCACCTACCCGCACGGCCCGTAACCGCAACCTTCGGCCGGGAAAGGCGGGGCGTCCGACGATCGGACGCCCCGCTTTCTTTTGTGCCGGTCGAACAGGAGTTCGATTTGGCATCGCGAAGGACGTCCGCCAATGAGTCGGCCGTAATCCCAGCCGCGGGCTGGGCCGGAGCGGGCGAACTTGACGTCACGGGCGGTGTGCGTGATATCTGCAAGGGGTCGAATCGATTGTGCCACCCTGGTGGCACAGTGGGCGCATACACTCGACCTCGAGATATCACAGAACTATACGTAAGGAGAAAATCTACAGTGGCGGACGATAAGGCGCTGGCGCTAGGAAACGCCCTCGCGCAAATCGAGCGGCAATTTGGTAAGGGCTCCATCATGAAGATGGGCGATTTTGAGAAGATGACGGTCGAGGTCATCCCGACGGGCTCGATCGCGCTCGATCTCGCGCTCGGCGTCGGCGGTGTGCCGCGCGGCCGGGTCGTCGAGATCTACGGGCCGGAATCGAGCGGTAAGACGACGCTGGCGCTGCACATCATCGCCGAAGCCCAAAAGCTCGGCGGGACGGCCGCCTTCATCGACGTCGAGCACGCGCTCGATCCGACATACGCGAACGGCCTCGGGGTCGATCTCGACAGCTTGCTGGTCTCGCAGCCCGATACCGGCGAACAGGCGCTCGACATCGCCGAGATGCTCGTGCGCTCGAACGCGGTCGACGTGGTCGTGGTCGACTCGGTCGCCGCGCTCGTCACCAAAGCCGAGCTGGAAGGCGATATGGGCGACACGCACGTCGGCCTGCAGGCACGCCTCATGTCGCAGGCGCTGCGCAAGCTCACCTCGGCGATCTCGCGCTCGAAGTGCGTGATGATCTTCATCAATCAGCTGCGCGAAAAAATCGGGGTCATGTTCGGCAGCCCGGAGACGACCTCGGGCGGGCGCGCGCTCAAGTTCTACGCGTCGGTCCGGCTCGACGTTCGCAAGCTCGAACAGATCAAGGTCGGGCAAGACGTCGTCGGCTCGCGCACGCGGGTCAAGGTCGTGAAGAACAAAGTCGCGCCGCCTTTCCGCCAGGCCGAGTTCGATATCACCTACGGCAAAGGCATCTCGAAGATGGGTTCGATCCTCGACGTCGCGCTCGAACGTAACATCGTTGCGAAGAGCGGCTCGTGGTATACCTACGGCGACGTTCGCGTCGGGCAAGGCCGCGAGAATTCCAAGGCCTATCTCGAAGAGCACACCGATCTTGCCGAGGAGATCTCCGAGAAAATCCGCGAGGCGTTGCGCACCGCGGTCTCGAGCAACGGCCATGCGGCCGTTGCGGTGGCGGCGGGTGCGCCTGACGAAGAGTGACCGCACGCCTCGCTGCACTGCGCCTTCTTGCCGGGCGCCGGCTCACCGAGGCCCAACTCTGGGCGCGCCTCGGCCGCCGCGGTTTCACTGAAGACGAAACGCGCGAGGCGGTCGAGTCGGCGAAGCGCGACGGATTTCTCGATGATGCGTTGTTCGCGCGACTGTTCGTCGACGGGTGCGTGAAGGCGGTAGGCGACGCGCGCCTGCTTGCGGATCTCGTCCGCCGCGGAATCGATCGCGAAGCCGCTCGGCACAGCGTGGCATGCGCCGAGCGGCCCGAAGCGCAGCGGCTTGAAGCGGCGGTCGAGAAACTCTTTCGCACGCGAACGTCGCTCAGCTATCCAAGCGCAGCGCGCGCGCTCGAACGGCTAGGCTTTCCGGCGCCTTCAATCTACCGTCACTTGCGCGCTCGTGCACAATGTGATGATCTGCAAGGGCTTGCGGCCGAGGATTCTCATTAAGGCGCCTATAAGCAAACCGCAATGCGGTCC
>Ga0302314_10017045_pt1 | contig 12216 bp, 9 predicted proteins | sample III_Palsa_N2_3_FD_200533 | JGI IMG/M metagenome (GOLD analysis project Ga0302314, IMG submission 200533) | Peat permafrost microbial communities from Stordalen Mire near Abisko, Sweden - III_Palsa_N2_3 | ecosystem: Environmental > Terrestrial > Soil > Palsa > Peat permafrost | place: Sweden...
GACCGACGGGGCCAACCCAACCAACTGCCGCTCTGCCGTCAGCCGGCAGTTCGGGTAGGCGGTCCGCAACGCCGCCTGCACCATCTCCTCGTATCCGGCCGGAGCGCTCACCGCCAGCCAGACCGTGCCGCGCGCGTGGTGAACCTCCAACGCGATTGAGGGTTGGCCTTGGAGCAGGCGCCGCCACCAGCGGCACAGCAGGCGCTTGTGCAGCGCCTCGAACATCCCCACGATCGCTTCCGCGCTGGCCTTGTCGGTGCGATAGGTCTGCACTCTCAGCCGGACATATTCCCGTCGGCTTCGTGCCCGCCAGCGCGCGATCGCAACGAGAGCGCCGAGTAGAAGAATCGCCGCAAGCAGGAACCTCGCCGGGAAGACCCCGCCCGGAGCCCAGTCCCAGACCGCGCGCAGCTCCGTGGAGAGGATGTTGGGCAGAGAGTCGAGCTCATTTTGCCCCACCCTCGCGGCTGCGGTCTCACGCAACGCCGGGGCCAACGCCGTTGACCCTGTGGATACCCGCGGCCCGGGGCTGTTCACAGCTGCTCGCCTGAGCGCGGCCTCAGATCCGGTGGACCGCGGTGTTGCGGCGCTCGACGCCGTGGGTCCTGAACCCCGCAGCGCAGCGCCAATCCCGCCGTCGAGCAGCCAGCCGGTCAGGGCAAGGGCCAGGAGGACGGCGAGCAGGCCCAGGGCTCGCCACAGCAGGAAGCGGAGCACCTCGTCTTCCTACTCCGACCGCGCGCGGCAAACGGGACAGTCCCTAGAGAGATCTCACGACATCCAACGGGACATAGTCGGAACCACGTATCAAAGCTCATGCTCGATGTAGACTCGCCACGATGACCTCAAAGCGGATCGAGCACCAGATTGACGATGCGCTCCTAGCAACAGCGATGGGCGCAGGATTCCTCTACGCGCGCCGACGGGTTCGGCGGCTGCTCTCTCGCGCCGCTGTCGCTGCGGCTACTGGCACCGCGACCGCCGCCCTGGGCGCGCTCGGGACGGCGGGCCTGGTGGCGGCTTGGCAGCGAAATCGCTCGCAGCGCTCCTAATACCGCTACGGGGATTCGAACCCCGGTTTCCGCCATGAGAGGGCGGCGTCCTAGTCCCCTGGACGATAGCGGCGCGTGAATCTACGGGGCCGAGGCTAGCAAAGCGAATGCGGATGAGAGGACTCGAACCTCCACCTGATTGCTCAGACACGGACCTGAACCGTGCGCGTCTACCAATTCCGCCACATCCGCGTGCCGCTGGTGGGAAGCGAAGATATCGCACCGGCCTTGGCCTGGGCCGCCGGCCGCTCACGAACTCGCCTGCGTGAGGTCGTAGACAGTCTGTCCCCCAACCTCCACAGACTTGAAGTTCGCCTTGACCCAGGTGGCGATCGCGCTGCTGCTCGACGCACCTGAGCCACCACCCGGGCCGGCGCCGCCACCGCTGCCGGAGACGATGTAGTAGTGGATCTCACTTTTGGCCACGTACGCCTTGAACTGCGCCAGTGTCAGGTTGCCGCCCTGGTTGTTGAAGCCGCCGATCGCCATCACCGGCTCGCCGCCGCTGCCGAGCTCGAGCGAGGCCGCGCTCTGCGATCCCGACACTGCCGCCACCCAGCGAAAACGACTCGCGTCCGTCTCGAGCGCTTTCATCAAGGCGCTGCTCACGGTGCTCTGTCCTCCTGCGCCGCCACCTCCGCCGGCCGATGGAGTACCACCGGCCGAGGGAAACCCTCCCGCGCTGGTCGATGAGCCACCGGACCGCTTCGCGCCTGAGGAACCGAACAGCTGGACGCCTCCGGCTTCCGTGCTGCCTGACGACGATCCCGAGGAGCCGCTAGGAGCGCCACCGCCCCCCTGAGCACCCGGCAGGCCAAGCCTATGGCCGCTCGCGCGTCCACCGGGCCCCGTTCCTCCGCCAGGCCCCATACCACCGCCCATGCTCGAGCTCCCCGGTCCCGCGGAGGGGATCGACCCGGTGTGCGCGGTCGTGATCGTCTGCGCGGAGTACGCGGCGGGCCCGGCAAGGCAGGCCACGAGGGCGAACACGGCCACGGCTACCGGGGCTCGACGCCAGAGCCGTCGCAGCGCCGGGGCGGCGAGTAGGCCGATCACCGCGAGAGCCGCGCTCACTACGATCAGCGGGCGCAGCCAGGCTTCCCAGTGCGGCGTGCGATCGAGCAGCACATAGGACCAGGCGGTCGTGATCGCCACCGCTATCGCCGCGGTGATCCTCGCGCCGGCCGTCTCACGCACCCGCCACAACACAGAGCCGGTGATCGCGATCAGGGCGGCGATCGCCGGGACGAGGGCGACCGTGTAGTAGGTGTGGATCACGCCTTGCCCAAAGCTGAAGATCGCCGCGGTGACGAGCAGCCAGCCACCCCACAGCAAGAGCGCCGCGCGGGTGCGGTCGGTGCGGGGCGCGCGGCGGGAGTGCCACAGGCCGACCACGAGCGCGAGCAGCGCTGCCGGCAGCAACCAGGACGCCTGTGCACCCATCAGTTCGTCGAATAACCGCAGCGGCCCGGTCGCGCCGCTGAAGCCCGTGCCGCCACCACCGCCGCCGCCACCGGGGCCGCTGGAGCCAAAGATTCGCCCGAGGCCGTTGTAGCCGAAGATCAAGTTGAAGATGTTGTTGTCGGGCGACCCATCGATCATCGGACGTGAGCTCGCCGGCCACAGCGCCACGATCGCCACCCACCAGCCGCAGCTGACGACGATCGCCAGCGCGCCGGCGAGCAGCTGCGCGAGACGCCGGCGCAACCCGGTGGGGGCGGCCACGAGGTATACCAGCCCGAACGCCGGCAGCACGAGGAACGCCTGCATCATCTTCGCCAGGAACGCCAGACCGATCATCGTCCCGGCGGCGATCACCCACTTGGTCCCTGCATGCTCGATCGCACGGGTCAGGCAGTAAGCGCTCGCCGCGAGCAGGCATACGAGCAGCGCGTCGGGGTTGTTGAAGCGGAACATCAGCGCCGCCACCGGCGTGATCGCGAGCAGCGCACCCGCCAAGAGGCCGGCGCCCGCGCCGAACCAGCGCTTGATCGCGGCGTACAGCAGCGCGACCGCCGCGACGCCCTCGAGCGCCTGCGGAATCAGCATGCTCCAGCTGCTGAAGCCGAAGATCCGCCCTGATATCTCCATCACCCACAGCGACGCCGGTGGCTTGTCCACCGTGATGAAGTTCGACGAGTCGATCGACCCGAAGAACATCGCCTTCCAGCTTTTCGTCCCCGCCTGTACGGCGGCCGCGTAGAAGCTGTTCGCGTAGCCCGACGCGCTCAGATCCCAGATGTAGGCGAGCGCCGTGCCGAGCAGCAGCGCGATCAGCGCCGGGCGCACCCAGCCTGGACTCGAGCGTCGCCACTTGCGTTCCTTGGCATCCTTTTGATGCTCCTGGATATCCGTGAGAACCGCAGATGGATCGCTGGGCGCCGCTGTCTCGCCGGCCGGCCGGTGGAGTAGGTATGTGGAGTTCATACCGCTCACCCTCGCCGCCCTCCATAAGACGAACGTGGCGTGAAAGTAGGAACATCCTAAGGACGATGGCCACCGGAGACGAGGAGCGACATGGATAGACCCGTGAAGCGGCGCTGGGAGATTTTGATCGGGCGCTACACCGCCAACCCGATGATGCGGGGGATGTTCAAGCTCGGGATCACGCCGCCCGGCATGGCGCTCGTGGAGACGATCGGCCGTCGCTCGGGTGCCGTGCGACACACGCCCGTCGCCTACACGCCCGGCGAGGACGACACGCTGTGGCTGATCGCCCAGCACGGTGAGCACGCCGGTTGGGTGCGCAACTTCCAGGCCAGCCCGCAGATACGTGTGCGCCTGGGTCGCCACTGGCGCACCGGCAGCGCGGAGCTGCTCCCCGACGACGACGTCAAGGCCCGGATTCGCACGTTCTCGGACAGCGCAGTCGGCCGGGCCATCACCGCCGCTACATTCCGCGCGCTCGAGAGCCAGCCCGTGACGGTGCGGATTCAGCTCGAGGGCTGAGTTCGATACGTGAGCTCGAAGCCTAGTTCGATACCTGAGTTGGACCTCTGAGCAGCATCCTCGAAACGATCTGGCAGGGCATCTCGAACGCTTTCCTGATGGCCTGGGCGGTGTGGTGGGCGCTCGTGCTCGGCTTTGCGATCTCCGCGATCGTGCAGGCCTGGGTCCCGCGCGAGCGGATCCAGCAGGCGTTGGGCGGCGGCGGCTTTCGCCCGATCGCGGTGGCGACCGCCCTCGGAGCGGCCTCCTCGTCCTGCTCCTACGCGGCGATCGCGATCGCCAAGTCGCTCTTCCAAAAGGGCGCCTCGGCCGCATCGGCGCTCGCCTTCCAGTTTGCCTCCACCAACCTCGTGGTCGAGCTCGGCGCCGTCATCTGGGTTCTGCTCGGCTGGCAGTTCACGCTCGCCGAGTTTGTCGGCGGCCTCGTTTTGATTGGAGTGATGAGCCTGCTCCTGCGCCTGTTCGTCTCCAAGCGTCTGGAAGTGCAGGCCCGCAGCCATGCCCAGCAGGCCGACAGCGGCCATCAGCACCACTCTGCCGGCGCGTCGCTCTCCCTCCGAGAGCGCCTCATCTCGGCCTCGGCCTGGTCGGACGTGGCGCACAACTTCCGCAACGACTGGTCGATGGTCTATCGAGAGATCCTGCTCGGGTTCTTCCTCGCCGGGTTCATCGGGCTGCTTCCCAACTCGTTCTTCTCCAGCCTGTTCCTCGCCGACGCCCCCGCGCCGGTGCGGCTGCTGGAGAACGTGATCGTCGGTCCGATCGTCGCGATCCTCAGCTTCGTCTGCTCGGTCGGCAACATCCCCCTCGCCGCCGTGCTGTGGTCGGGCGGGATCGGCTTTGGCGGGGTGATCGCATTCATCTTCGCCGACCTGCTCGTCCTGCCGATCGTGGCGATCTACCGCAAGTATTACGGCACTCGCTTCGCGCTGCGGATCGTCGCGCTGATGTTTGTCACGATCATCTTGGCGGCGCTCGCCGTCGACGGGCTCTTCAGCGCCGCCGGCCTGATTCCGCAGACGCGTCCCTCACGCGCGGACATCTTCGGCTCGGTCTCGCTCAACTACAAGTTCTTCACGAACATCCTCGGCCTCGTCGTCTTCGCCGCCCTGTTCGCGTTGACGATGCGCCACAACGAAACGCCCGCCGACTAAAAGCCGGCGGGCGTAGCGTTTCCTTAATCAGATCTTCCTGGCTTACAGTCCGCCGTCGCGGCGCTGACGGCGCTGCATCACCATGATCGAGCCGCCGGCGCAAACCAGCAGCAACCCACCGCCAACCGTCCAGGTGAGATTGAAGCCCGTGAACGGCAGTGTGCTCGCTTTCGAGGGTTCCGTCGCCGTCGTCGGCGTGCTGCTCGTAGTCGCGGGCGAGGTCGTGCTGGACGGGGTCTTCGTCGATTTTGAGGGCGACGTGCCGCTGTTGGGCTTCGGCTTCGCGGCTCCCGAATTGTTGTAGGTGCTCAGTGGTTCGGTCGCCGCAAGCGCCGGCGCCACGGACGCCAGGCTCAGTGCCAGGACGACCGGCAGGATCACAAGCCGGCGCCGTGCACGGGACGATCCGCTCCTCGTCGTTGCATTGGTTCGAGTCATGCCAACCTCCCGTTCGTGGTCTTGTGAGCTGCGGCCCATCGGGGCCTCTTGCGGTGATTTGCCCGCTAATTCTATTGGCAAAACGCCTTCCTTGCTCGTGATTCGCCGTTTCCTTACGGCCCCCTCCTATAGATCCGCCTACCTGAGGGATGCCGCTTGCCCATAAGGTTTATCACCAACCGCGGTCGTCAGACCCGCACACGCCCTTCCAGCGTCCCCTCGGCCAGCTCGCCACGGAGCACCTTCTTGTCGAACTTGCCGACGCTCGTCTTCGGAACCTCTTCGATGAATGCGAACTCGTCCGGCAGCCACCATTTGGCCACGCGTCCGCGCAGGTGCTCGACGAGCTCATCCGCGCTCGTCTGCGCCCCCTCGCGCAGCACCACGCAGCACAGCGGGCGCTCGGCCCAGCGCTCGTCGGGCTTGGCGATCACCGCCGCCTCGACCACGTCGGGGTGGGTCATCACCTCGATCTCGAGCTCGACCGAGGAGATCCACTCGCCGCCGGACTTGATCACGTCCTTCGCGCGGTCGGTGATCTGCACCGAGCCCTCCCTGTCGACGGCGGCGATGTCGCCGGTGCGCAGCCAGCCGGCGTCGAACTTCTCGGGATCGTCCTCGTGGAAGTAGCGCGCGGCGATCCACGGCCCGCGCACCTCGATCTCGCCGGTCGACTCGCCGTCCCATTCGACCTCTGCGCCATCGTCTCCGATCAGTCGCAGCTCCACCCACGGCAGCGGCTTGCCCTGCCTGGCGCGTCCATCCCAGTAAGTGTCGTCATGCTCGGCGGACTCATCCGGGCGGGAATAGGTCGCCACCGGGCTCGTCTCGGTCATGCCCCAGGCCTGGAAGATGCGTACGCCGTGGCGCTCCTCGAAGTCCTTCATCAGCTGCTTCGGCACCGCCGATCCGCCACAGGCCGCGTTTTGGAGCGAGGTGAGGTCGACCTCGGGGTGCTCGTCGGCGTAGCGCAGCATGTCGGCGAAGATCGTCGGCACGCAGCCCATCAACGTCGGGCGCTCGGCCGCGATCAGCCGCGCCAGCGGCTCCGCTCCCAGGTTTCGGTCGGGCAGGATCAGGTCGGCGCCGGCGAGCGCCGCGCCGTGCGGCAGCCCCCAGGCGTTGGCGTGGAACATCGGCACGACCGCCAGCACCCTGTCGACGCTCGACAGGCCGAGCGCGTCCTTCATCAACGTCGCCGTCGAGTGCAAGCAGATCGAGCGATGTGAGTAGAGCACGCCCTTCGGGTTGCCGGTCGTGCCGCTCGTGTAACACAGTGCGGCCGCCTGGCGCTCGTCGATCTCCGGGTAGTCGAATGATTCGGGGCCCACCTCCGCCAGCAACTCCTCATAGTGCAGCACGTTCGGCAAGGTCGTCTGCCGGGCGCCTTCGACCTGGGTTGAATCTGCCGGGTGGGCGGGATCGGGGTGGGCGGGATCTCCCATCACGACGTAATGGCGAACGCCTCTCAGGCTCGGCGCGAGCTTCTCCAGGATCGGCGTCAGCGTCTCGTCGACGAAGATCACCTTGTCCTCGGCATGGTTGACGATGTAGGTGAGCTGCTCCTCGAACAGCCTGATGTTGAGCGTGTGCAGTACCGCCCCGACGCACGGAACCGCCATATACAGCTCGAAGTGGCTCTGGTTGTTCCAGGCGAAGGTCCCCACGCGGTCACCGGGCTCGATGCCGAGCTTGCCGAGCACGCGCGCAAGCCGATCTACGCGCTCCGCCACCTCACCGAACGTGGCGCGCTTCACCATGCCGGGCGCGCTCAGTGTCACGACTTCGGCGTCGGGGTGGCAGTCGCGCATCCGGCGGCGAATGTGATGCAGGTTCAGCGGGAAGTCGTCCTGCATCAGGCCCTGCAGCGGTTGGGTCATGCTCGCTTCACCCCTTGCTTTTGCTGTTTCGCTCGCGTGCTCTGCTCCCGTACACGCGTGTCCGTTCGCATGTGCCCTCCCGGATTCTCTCCCCGTGCCTGCATCCGCGGTCCCCGCCGGGGCGCCAGCTCGCCGTAGATCGCACGCGTGCGCCGCGCGATGTCCTCCCAGTCGAAGCTCAGCACGTGCTCGGAGGCCTCCGCCACCAGCCGGTCGCGCAGCTCATCGTCGACGAGCAATCGCTCGATCATCACGCCCAGGTGCTCGGCGTCGCCGCCGTTGAAGCGCAACCCCACGCGCTCACCCTCCGGCACGACCTCACGCAGGCCGCCGGTGTCGGCAACGATGCAGGGGCAGCCGGAGGCCATCGCCTCGAGCGCCACCAGCCCGAACGGCTCATAGATCGAGGGCACCACGCACAGGTCCGCGATCCGGTAGAGCGAATGCAGCGCGTCGTCGCCGATCCAGCCCAGGAACACGCCGTGCTTGCTCAGTCCCAACCGCTCCGCCTGGGCCTTCAGCTCGGCCTCGTGTGTGCCCGAGCCAGCGACCAGGAAGCGCACGTTCTCGACCCGCTCGATCACGCCCGGCAGGGCGTCGAGCGCCAGTTGGAAGCCCTTCTCATAGACCAGTCGCCCGACCAGCAGCACGAGCTTCTCCTCGGGCTTTGCGAACTCGCCCCGCAGCGCCTGCAAGTCGTCCACAGGCCGCAATTCATCCGGATCGATCCCATTTGGGATCACCGCAATCCGCCGCTCGTCGATGTCGAAGATGTCGGCGACATGGCCGCGCATGTAGTAGGAGCAAACGATCACCGCGTCCGCACGCTGGGCCATCCAGCGCTCGACGGAGTGGATGTGCGCCTGCGGCTCGTCCTGCACCCAGCCCTGGTGGCGCCCGTGCTCGGTCGCGTGGATCGTCGTCGCATAGCCCACACCCAGCCGCTCGGCGAGCGCGGCAGAGGCGTTTGCGACGAGCCAGTCGTGACCGTGCACGAGGTCGTAGTCGTGCTGCTCGGCGAGCTGGGCGCCTGCCGCAAGCATGTCCTCGTTCATATGCTCCACCCACGCGACGAAGCGGTCGAGGTCGCGCGGCCAGCTCGGCTCCCGTACGCGGTGGACGTTCACGCCACTGCGCTGTTCGACAGCCTGGGCGACTGGGCGCCCAGTCGGGAGAGCAGGCTCGACGGCCCCACGTGTGAGCACATCCACCGCGACTCCCTGCCGCACGAGCGCCTCGGCGAGCTTGCACACGTGCCGTGCCAGCCCCCCCTCGATCACGGGCGGGTACTCCCAGGAGAGGAGCAGCACGCGATTCTCGCTCATCCCAGCACCCTATCTCCCCCGGCCCTCCGCCGCCCTCGCGCGGTTTCTTACACGGCGATCAGCCCCAGCTCGTCCAGGCGGCGTGCGGCGTTCGACGCCCATGCCTGATGCTCAGTCATGCCGAGCACGCCCTCTCGCTCCAACCGCCGCAACGCTTCCCGCACGGTCTGCCGGCCGACCTCCGCTTGGTCGGATTCCAGCTCGGATTCCAGCTCGATCGCCAACTGCGCGTGGGACCACATCCGCTCGTGGTCATCGCGCAGCAGTTGCAGGACGATCGCTCGTTCGAGCTCCGCGTGAGCCGTGGCTCGCGACCCTTTCGATTCTCTGTCCATTGCAGCCAATCCCTTCGTGCCGGGCTTCTTCGTCCGAAGTCGCGCCGGGCCAACCGTTTTTCAGTCGATCGGACCATACAGACAGCTTGGAACGGTTCAGCGTGACGGACCCTTGCGAGCAGGCCTCTCCTCCGGCCTGGCCTACCCGCGGGCCGCCTGAACGGTTCGGCGTGGCGGATCGGCGCGACCCCGCCCGATCGATCCGTCCGTCCCATGTCGCAGGATGCCGGGCTCTTTGAGAACGCTCGCCAACCCGACATCCCTGCGCTCCTGGCAGCGTCTCGCGCTGGACCGGCTTTCCGGCTGGGAGGACGGCCCGTTTCTGGTCTCGGCGGCGCCGGGCGCCGGCAAGACGCGTCCCGCGCTCGAGCTGGCCAAGCGGTTGCTCACGTCCCAGACGGTCAGCCGGGTGGCGGTCCTGTGCCCCACGATGCCCCTGACCCGCCAGTGGGCGAGTGCCGCGGCGGCGCTCGGCGTGCAGCTGGCGCCCGATGCACCGGGACCGCGTCCGCCGCGCGACTTCGATGGCGTGGCTGTGACCTACGCGCGCGTGGCGAGCGACCCGCCAGGCTGGGCGAGAAAGGTCTCGCCAGACACCCTGGTGATCCTCGACGAGGCGCACCACCTCGGCGAGGATCTCGCGTGGGGCACCGGCTTCCAGCAGGCGTTCGCCGGAGCATCACGGCGGCTGCTGCTGTCGGGGACCCCGTTTCGCTCGGATGCCACACCGATCCCGGGCGTGCGCTACGACGCCGAGCGCCTGGCAATCCCCGACGTCTCCTACACCTACGCCGAGGCGGTCGCTGACGGGATCTGCCGGCCGGTGACGTTCGTGACGTTCGACGGCACGCTCTCGTGGCGCAGTGGCGAGGATGTGATCGAGTCCTCGTTCGAGACGGTCCTGAGCGCCCGTGAGGCGAGCCGCCGCTACCGCACCGCGATCTCGACCGAATTGCCCGACGGGCTGCCCCGGATCCTGCGCGAGGCCGACGCGAAGCTGCGCGCGCTGCGCGCCGAGGGCCATCGCGATGCGGGCGCGCTCGCGGTGGCCGCCGACGGTAGCCATGCGCGGCGGATCGCCAAGCTGCTCACCGAAGCGACCGGGCGGGCGCCAGTGGTCGTACTGCACACCGAGGCGCGCGCTTCGCGGAAGCTGGCCGCCTTCCGCGACTCGCGCGAGCCGTGGATCGTGGCGGTGAACATGGTCTCCGAGGGCGTGGACATACCAAGGCTGCGTGTCGGCGTTTATGCGACAGCGGCGAAAACGCCGCTGATCTTCCGCCAGATCGTCGGGCGCTTCGTACGCACGCTCCCTGGCCGGGAGCCCGCGCCGAGCTGGCTGTACCTGCCGGCGGACCCGGTTCTCTGCGGCCACGCGGCCGAGATCGAACATGAGCTGCGCCGCGCGCTGCGTGACCCGGATCTCGAGGAGGGCCTGGAGGAGCCATCCGAGCGCCGCGCGAGCGAGCCATCCGAGCACGCCAAGTTCGTCCCGCTGAGCGCCGAGTTCGCGCCCCAGATGACGCTGTTCGGGTCAGCCCAGAAAGCGCCGGCGAGCACCTCTACGCGCGTGCCGGCGCCCGAGCCCGCGCCCCCGGCGGCGTTCGAGCGGCGCGACGATCTACGCCAAGAGCGCAGCCGCCTCGTTGCCGACCTGCACCGCCGCGACGGACGCAGCCACCGTGAGATCAACGCCTGGCTGAACCGCGCCGTCGGCGTCGAGCGCGTGGAGGCGGCCACGATTCCCCAGCTCGAGCGCTCGGTGCAGGCGCTTGTCAAGGAGCTGACGCGGCGCAGTCGATCTCCCGCGTCCCGCTAGCCGGATCGACCGCGCCATGCGGATCGGCCCCGCCAGTCCGATCGGCCTCGCCAGGTGTCGAGGCCTCTGGCCGGATCGCCTTCCAGATCAGATCCTCAAAGGCCTTTCCGTCGAGCATCCGGAAGAGCACGGCGAGGTTCGCGTCGCTGCGAGCGAAGTACTCCGCGATCGTCTTGCGCTCGGCGTCGAGGGGGCGCTGCTCGAAGACCAAGGATGCTCGGCTGAGTTCGTCCTCATAGGCAGCCTGGAGGTTCGCTCGCGTGTCTGAGATCCAGCGATGGATCTCATCTGGCAGGTCGACGAGCAGTCCGTCGAGATCGTCGCCGTCGCGCATCGACTCCCAGATCTGCCGTGCGCTCACTTCGGTGATGATCCTGTGCAGGCGCAGATACTCGGCGAACTTGACCTTGACGCGCAGCCCAGACGCAAACGCGACGACGAAGCCCTCCCGGTTGCTCTCCTCTCGGGCCGCGAGGCTGTCTACGTCGAGTTGGCCGTGATGGGGCACGACGGGACCGGAGTAGCGCGGCAGCGGCTCATCCAAACCGGTCTCGTTGTTGATCGCGGCGAGCAACGTGAGATCGCGCCGGTCGCCGTAGTCGACGACGATCTTGTTGGCGGGGTAGACGATCTCAAACAGCGGCGTAACACCGTCCACCCGCTCGATCTCCTGCTCGCGGATCATCGCGGTCGCCTCGATTGCCTGCTCGCTTACGAAGTTGCCACGCGTGGCGATCCACGGCGAGCACTCCAGGTAGTAGAGGATGCCGAGGCTCCCGTCGAGCTTCTCGGTGACAACGAACGGCTCGGCCGGGAGGCTCACCGCCTCCGGGGTTCCGTAGTTGAAGAACTTCGGGAACGCCCGCGCCACGACATTGCCCGCCTGATCGAGTATCAGGCCACGACAGACGAGCGTCTCCGCCGTCCAGTGTTTCTCATACTGGGTCCTCTTGGTGTAGTTGTAGATCCACAGATCGGCATCCGGATGGCGTTGACTACGAAGCCATCCGTCTGCCACCAGGGCCTGCAGGCGCTCGCGATCGAATTGACTCATGCCGGCGCACAGGCTACTTCTTCTGTTTCGGCTTTTTGGCCTTCTGCACCATGACGGTGGCCGTATCGAGCGTTTTGCCGCCCGCGCTGACGGTCACCTTCGCCGTGAGCTTGCCGTACTTGGCGAGCAGCGCGCTTCCGGCCCCGTTGAGCTTGAACGTGAGCGTCTCTGACGCACCCGCCGCGAGCGAGGCGCCGCCGCTCGCGATCA
>Ga0302314_10017046_pt1 | contig 12216 bp, 11 predicted proteins | sample III_Palsa_N2_3_FD_200533 | JGI IMG/M metagenome (GOLD analysis project Ga0302314, IMG submission 200533) | Peat permafrost microbial communities from Stordalen Mire near Abisko, Sweden - III_Palsa_N2_3 | ecosystem: Environmental > Terrestrial > Soil > Palsa > Peat permafrost | place: Sweden...
CCCAGCCCATGGGCATCAGCACGTTATAGCCGTTCATACGCAGATAGCGGTACATCACGTCGTTGATGGTGTAGTTGCGCACGTGCCCCATGTGCAACTTGCCGGACGGATAAGGCAGCATCGAGACGCAATAGAATTTTTTCTTGTCGGCGCGCTCGGTCGCCTTATAGGCATCGGTCGCGTGCCACTGCGCTTGCGCTGCGGATTCGATTTCGGCGGGTACGTATTTATCTTGCATAGTCTTGGCTTGATACTGGGTTTGGGGCTGCTTTTATTGTGGCTGCTTCAAGGTGAATTCAGCGCCGTTCATGGGGTCGTCGCGCCGGCGTCATCACCTTGCATCTGTTCCGATTTTGCGTGCTGCAGTTGCAGCACCCTACTGGTCGCTGGACACGAAGCAGGTCGGACGCGTCCGACTTGCCTGCAACCAAAGTCCTTGATTATACCGGCTGGACGCCCCGCAACGGAGCGCTAAGCTGCGGCATGCGCTACTGCGGCGAAAAGTCGCCCGTTGTGGGGGCGCCGCAGATCAGTTCTGGCGCGGTCCAAGGCGCTTGCGCACGGCAGGATTACGCTGTTGGCTCATGCGACTGGATCACGCGGCTGGGTCATGCTGTTAGATCACGCGGTTGGGTCACGCGGTTGGGTCAATTAGGCGGCGCCACATTTTTGGGAGTGGCGTTCGTGCTCGGCGGTTCGGTAACGAAGCCGATCCGAGACAATCCGGCCTGTTGAGCGGCGGACATGACCGCGGCGATCATCTGATAGCGCGAGGCCTGATCGGCCCGCAGATGCAACTCCGCCGGCTCTGGACTGCGTCCTTCGTCTGTCATACGCGCGCGCAAGTCGGCAAGCGAAATAGCTTTATCGTTCCAGTACAGCTTACCCGCAGCGTCGACCGTGACGGTAACGGTGCGACGCGTTTCGGGCGCGCTGGCCGCGGCCACGCGCGGCAAATCGAGTCGGATCGCGTGCGTCAGCAACGGCGCGGTGATGATGAAAATCACCAACAGCACCAGCATCACATCGATCAACGGCGTCATATTGATATCGGACATCGGCGCCGCTTTGGAACGGCCTGCGCCATGCTGGTCAAATCCACCGAACGCCATGAGAGTGCTCCTGTCGGGTTGGTCCGCTTAGGTCCGCTTAGGTCCGCTTAAGGCCGCTCGGGCGCTTAGGTCCACTTTGGGCCGGGCTCGGCGCCTGCTACACGTCGGTCCGTGTTGCGCATACATACACATGCAGGTCGTGCGCGAACCCGTCGAGGTCTTCGCCCAGTTGCCGTATCATGCGGCCCAACACGTTGTAAGCCAGCACGGCCGGGATTGCGACGACCAGGCCGAACGCCGTCATGATCAGCGCTTCACCGACCGGGCCGGCGACATTCTCGAGCGCAGTCTGGCCGCTCGCGGCGATGTTTCCCAACGCGTGATAAATGCCCCACACCGTTCCCAGCAAACCGACAAAAGGCGCCGTGCTGCCGATCGAGGCGAGCAGCACCTGGCCGAATTCGAGCCGGCGTTGCGATGCGTGCAAGGCGAATCTCAGACTGCGGAGCACCCGCTCATCGAGTTCGACGCGCGCCAGCATCGCCGCCGGCATGTCGGCCTCGGCCGACTGCAAGGCCGCCTCGGCCAGCGGCGTGAAAACGCGTTCGCGTTCGACGCCGCGCATCGCCAGCACCCCCTCCGACAGCGAAGGCGCCTGCCAGAATACGCTCAGAGCGCGCGGCGCCTGCCGACGGGTACGGCTGAGCATCCAGCTTTTAGCCAACAAGAAACACCAACTGGCCACGGACATGATCGACAAAAGCCATGCGACGCCGTGGGTAACCGTGTCGCCGGCTTCGAGATAATGGAGTACGCCAGTGGTTGCCATTCAGGACCTTTGATTTAGCCGAGGGATGCCATACGCACCCGCACGCAGCCGTACGCCCAATCTCGACACCAACCCTGCGTTCAGCGCAGCCCGAGCACGTCCTGCATATCGAAGCAGCCGTGCGTGCGCGTGGCGAGAAAGCGGGCTGCGCGCAGCGCGCCCTGTGCATAACTAAGGCGGCTTGCCGATTTGTGGGTGATCTCGATACGCTCGCCGATGCCGGCGAACAGCACAGTGTGGTCGCCTACGATGTCGCCACCGCGTATCGTCGAGAACCCGATGGTCGACGGATCGCGCTCGCCGGTCACGCCTTCGCGCCCGTAGACGGCACACGCCGCCAAGTCACGTCCCAGCGCCTGCGCCAGCACTTCGCCCATTTTCAAGGCGGTGCCCGACGGCGCATCGACCTTATGCCGATGATGGGCCTCGATGACCTCGATGTCATAGCCGGTTGCCAAATAACGCGCGGCGATATCGAGCAGCTTGAAGGTGACGTTGACGCCCACGCTCATGTTGGGCGCTACCACCATCGCCACCGTCTGGCTCGCCTGCTGCAACTCGTCCTTCTGCGCATCGTTAAAGCCGGTGGTGCCGACGATCAGCTTGACCCCGTGACGACGCGCCGCCTTCAGATACGCGAGCGTCGCTTCCGGACGGGTGAAATCGATCAGGAACTCGGAGTCGACGAGCGCCTGTTCGGCGTCGTCGGTGATCAGCACGCCGGTTTGTCGGCCCAGTGGCGCACCGGCGTCCTGCCCGAGCATGGGGCTTCCCGGCCGGTCGAGCACCCCCGTGAGCTGCGCATCGGGGTCGTCCAACACGGTTTCGATCAGCATCCGGCCCATGCGGCCGGATGCACCTGCGATAGCGATTTTCATAACGTCACCACAACGGCGTAGAGAGCAGGCCTGTTATTTCGCGGCTGACGCGGCGTCCAGCGGCGTCGCCACCGAGGTCGGCGTCGGCAGCGTGAACTGCTGCGAGGTATTGCGCGCAGCCGGCGCCCGCAGCCCGTAGCTGCCACCGGAGGTATCGGCCACCGGTGCGGCGGGAACGTCGGCGGCAGCCGACGGCGCTGGGGCCGCCACTGGCGCACGTGCGGCCGCAGCACTGGCAGCCGCTGCTGCACTGGCCGCCGCGGCTGCCGCAGCCTTGCGCTCCGTTTCCAGCGATCTGGCGCTCTTACGATCGCCGTCGATTTCCGCCAACAGTTCCTGCTCGGACGGCAGATCTTCGGCCCCGGTCCAACGCACGAGCCGGTCACCGTCAAAATAGGTGGTCAGTACGCGCTGCTGGACCACGTCGGTCGAGCCCCGTTTAAAATAGAAAATGTAATCCCAGCGATCGCTGTGGAACATGTCAGTCAGCAACGGCGTACCCAACACCAGACGCACGTCGTTGCGCGACATGCCCGCCTGGAGCTTGGCGGCCGCTTCGGCTGAGACGAAATTGCCCTGCACGATCGTAATGCGATACGGCGTTATGCGTTGTGCAATGCGCTGCGTCAAACTGTTATACGTCGAGCATGCCCCGAGGCTTAGCGTGCCGATCGCGCCGGCCAGGGCCAGTACAGCAATGCGATGGCCGGTGCGCCGCGCAGCCAGGCGTCCAGTCAAGTCGAACAAGAATTTTGATGTCATTTCACCCACTTGCCGCGTTTAGATGCGCTGATTTGATTCTGACAGTAAAAGCCTAAAACCCATTATTATTGGGGCTTCGTATTGTACTCTAGGCTTGCCCAACGATGACTAATCCCTCGGATCTGAAAAATATTGGTCTAAAGGCGACCTTGCCCAGACTGAAAATCCTCGAGATTTTCCAGAACAGCAATGTCCGGCATCTGACAGCCGAAGACGTCTACCGTCACTTGCTGCAGGAAGAACTCGACATCGGGCTGGCCACCGTTTACCGGGTTCTGACTCAATTCGAGCAAGCGGGCCTGCTCAGCCGCAGCAACTTCGAATCGGGCAAAGCCGTGTTCGAACTCAACGAAGGGACCCACCACGATCACTTGGTGTGCCTGGATTGTGGCGTGGTCGAAGAATTTTACGATGCCGAAATCGAACGACGCCAGCAGATGATCGCTAAGGAACGCGGGTTCGAACTGCATGAGCACGCGCTCGCACTGTATGGCTCATGCCGCCGGGAAAACTGTCCCAACCGTAAGCACTGAGGTAAGCACTGAGCCGCCAAGCAGAATCTAAATCGTTAAAAAGCCGCGAGTGGGAACGAACCCTGCTCGCGGCTTTTTTGCGCCTGCTGCGTTTCGCTTGGCGCGCCTTACTTCGCCTGCTTCACTTCGCCTGCTTCACTTCGCCTGCTTCACTTCGCCTGCTTCACTTCGCCTGCTTCACTTAGCCGGATTTACTTAGCCGGATTTACTTAGCCGGATTTACTTAGCAGTAGCCAGCGCCACCGCTGTATCGAGCATCCGGTTCGAGAAGCCCCACTCGTTGTCGTACCAGCTCGACACCTTGACCAAGCGGCCCAACACTTTGGTCAAGGTCGCGTCGAAGCTCGACGAAGCCGGGTTGTGGTTGAAGTCGACCGAAACCAGCGGCGCGGTGTTGTAAGCGAGGATGCCTTTGAGCGAGCCCTCCGCTGCTTCTTTCATGATGGCGTTCACTTCGTCGACCGTGGTGTCGCGTTCTGCGACGAAGGACAGGTCGACGAGCGAGACATTGATCGTCGGCACGCGAATCGCAAAACCATCGAGCTTGCCGTTCAGTTCCGGCAACACCAGGCCGATCGCCGCCGCTGCACCGGTTTTGGTCGGAATCATGCTGTGCGTGGCCGATCGCGCGCGGCGCAAGTCTTCATGATAGACGTCGGTCAGAACCTGGTCGTTGGTATAGGAGTGGATGGTGGTCATCAGCCCGTTGACGATGCCGAGTTTGTCGCTCAGCGGCTTGACCAGCGGAGCCAGACAGTTGGTGGTGCACGATGCGTTCGAAATCACCGTATCGCTGGCTTTCAGGATGTGATGATTGACGCCGTAGACGATGGTCGCGTCGACATCCTTGCCGCCCGGGGCCGAAATGATCACCTTCTTCGCGCCGCCTTTCAGGTGGGCGCTGGCTTTTTCCTTCGTGGTGAAAAAGCCGGTGCACTCCAGCACGACGTCGACCTTCAGTTCGCCCCACGGCAGTTCGGCCGGATTGCGGTTAGCCAACACGCGGATCTTGTCGCCGTTGACGACCATGTAATCGCCGTCGACGGTCACCGTGCCGGGGAAGCGGCCATGCGCCGTGTCGTATTGCGTCAGATGAGCATTGGTTGCCGCATCGCCCAGATCGTTGATTGCGACGATTTCGATATCGTGCTTTTTGCCGCCTTCGTAAAGCGCGCGCAGCGTGTTACGTCCGATCCGGCCATAGCCGTTGATTGCAATGCGTACCGTCATGATGTCATCTCCAGTTTTAACTAAATAGAGCCGTTACCTAAATTAGCCTAGCGTCTTCTTGGCCGTCGCCACCACGTGGTCGACGGTGAAGCCGAAATGCTTGAACAGGGTGCCAGCCGGCGCCGATTCGCCAAATGTATCGAGGCAAACCAGGCCGCCGTCCAGACCTACATATTTGTGCCAGAAGCTGCTCACACCCGCTTCGATCGCGACGCGTGCCACGCCGTGCGGCAATACACGTTCGCGCCAATCCGCGTCCTGCCGATCGAACACGGTGGTGGCCGGCATCGACACGACGCGTGCGCCGATTCCCGCGCGAGCCAGCGGCTCGATAGAGGCCATGGCCAATTCCAATTCGGAACCGGTGGCGATCAGGATGATCTTGCGAGCCGGGATTTCTTCGTTCCAGTCGCGCACCACGTAGCCGCCACGCTTGATGTTGGCGATCTGCGCATCGCTGCGCGGCACGAACGGCAAATTCTGGCGGCTGAAAATCAGGCAACTCGGGCCCTGCCGCCCGACGGCTTCGGTCCAGGCCACCGCCGACTCGACTGTGTCGGCCGGGCGCCAGACATCGAGATGCGGAATCAGGCGCAAGCTTGAAACATGTTCTACCGACTGGTGCGTCGGGCCGTCTTCGCCCAGTCCGATCGAGTCGTGCGTGAACACGAACAGCGAGCGGATTTTCATCAGCGCGGCCATGCGCAGCGCATTGCGACTGTAGTCGGAGAAGGTCAGAAACGTGCCGCCAAACGGGATGTAGCCACCATGCAGCGCGATCCCGTTCAGCGCCGCACTCATGCCGAATTCACGCACGCCGAAGTTGATGTGATTGCCCCACGCGAGTCCGTCCTGGCCTGCGCGCACGGGTTTGGATGCTTTCCAGTTGGTCAGGTTCGAGCCGGTCAGATCGGCCGAGCCGCCGAGCAACTCGGGCAGCACCGCGGCAATCGCTTCGATCGCTTGTTGCGAAGCCTTGCGTGTCGCGACCGTCTCGGCCTTTAGGTTGACGCTTTCGATGATCTCGGCCGCGGCCTGCGACCAGCGCTGCGGCAGCTTTCCGGCGATCCTGCGTTCGAATTCCGCCGCTTTGTCGGCGTGCGCTTCACGGTAATGGTCGAACGTTTTTTGCCAGCTCGCCTGGGCCGTGGCCCCCGCGGCTTTGGCATCCCATGCTTGATAAACTTCGGCCGGGATCACAAACGGCTCGGCGCTCCAGCCCAGTGCCGCGCGCGTTGCCGCGATTTCCGCGGCGCCCAGCGCCGCGCCGTGCACATCGTGAGTGCCTGCCTTATTGGGCGAACCTTTACCGATAATCGTCTTGCAACAAATCAGCGTCGGCTTGCCCGCGCGTTTGGCGTCGGCAATCGCGGCATCGAGCGCGTCGACATCGTGGCCGTCGACATTCGCGATGACGTGCCAGCCATAGGCTTCGAACCGCTGCGGAGTGTTGTCGGCAAACCAGTGCTCAACGTGGCCGTCGATCGAAATGCCGTTGTCGTCGTACAGCGCGATCAGTTTGTCTAGCTTGAGCGTACCGGCCAGCGAACACGCTTCGTGCGAAATGCCTTCCATCAGGCAACCGTCGCCGAGAAAGACATAGGTATGGTGGTCGACGATCTTCAGGCGCTCGGTATTGAACTCCTTAGCCAGCAGCGCCTCCGCAAGCGCCATCCCGACGGCGTTCGCCAGCCCCTGGCCCAGCGGCCCGGTGGTGGTTTCCACGCCCGGCGTCAAGCCGAACTCGGGGTGGCCCGGGGTTTTGGAATGCATCTGGCGGAAATTTTTCAACTCATCGAGCGGCAGATCGTAGCCCGTCAGGTGCAGCAACGAGTACAGCAGCATCGAACCGTGACCGTTGGACAGGACGAACCGATCGCGATCGGGCCAGTGCGGATCGACCGGATTATGCTTGAGATGGCGGTGCCAAAGCGCAACAGCAATTTCAGCCATGCCCATGGGCATGCCGGGATGGCCGGAATTGGCTTGCTGGACAGCATCCATCGCGAGCGCGCGGATTGCATTGGCCATGAACGTGGTTTGACTCGCAGTTTGACTGGTAGGCGGGGTCGTCATATGAATCCGAAGGCATGCGTTCTGTGTAGCAGCGCTTAACAATATAGCGGCTGCATTAACCGTCACGGAAGCCGCCCCGGTCGCCACCAAAGCGGCCCCCGAAGCAGCAACGAATGAGTATCGACCGGGCCCGCTCGGCACCAGCTCAGCCGGCGCATCGAACCCGAAACCCTGACCGAGCAAGCCGGTTTTGATCCCGCAACGCCAGGGCGGCGAAGGTCGATATTCTAACAGAATAGGCCGATTGCCTCCGTCATAGACTCTCGTTAGGCTCGGACCTATGAGACGCAAGACGCGCTGCGAGCCTCGTCCCCAGTGGCATAATGGCCGTGAGCAAAACGCAGCGACGGTGCCGCGTCACTGGAAATGGGCCTTGACTCTCCATCGTCGATTCGCCCCGGAGCGCCTATGAAAGACCTCGCCCTGCAGCACTGGCTTAACGAGACCGCAGCCTATGGTCTATCGATCAGCCGCAGGGTCATTCAAACCCAATCCCGCCATCAACGCATCGAAATCGTGGACACGCCCGCACTAGGACGCGTCCTGCTGCTGGATGGCCGTCCGATGACGGCGACCGGCGACGAGTTTATCTATCACGAGTGCATGGTTCACCCGGCTGCGCTGACTCATTCGGCGCCACGCCGCGCGCTCGTTTTGGGTGGCGGCGATGGCGCGGCCGCACGCGAATTGCTCAGGCACCCGGGCATCGAGGAAATCGTGGTCGCAGAACTGGACGCGGCGGTGGTCGCGCTGGCCCGCCAATGCCTGCCACAAGTGCATCGCGGCGCGTTCGACGATCCGCGTGTGAGCCTTGTCATCGGCGATGCGGCCGATTTCGTCGCCGAACAACGGGCACTGCCCGATCCGGCGCGCTTCGATCTCGTGATATTCGATTTGACACCGCCTGATTCGCCGGCGCGTGGATTGTTTACGCCCGCGTTTTTTGCCCAGCTCAAGCAGATCCTTACACCGCAGGCGTTGATTTCTCTGCACTTGGGCGCACCATTCTTTCAGCAGGCACAGGTCCGCCAGCTCGTCGACGTTTTGCGCCTCGCGTTTCGACACGTCGCCATATCGACTGCCGCCATACCGTTGTACGGCGGCCTATGGGCGATGGCCGTAGCCAGCGATGCGAGCGAGCCCGGGGCATTGCCGTTGTGCTTGCTCGCCGATCGGTTTGCCGAGCGTCGCCTGCACGACCTGCGTTACTATCACCCCGCGCTGCACGCCGCGCTTTTTTCGCTGCCGCAGTATATTCAGGATCTGCTCGATGTCTAAGGTGCGTGCGAAAAGGCGTGCGAAGGTGCGTGCGAAGATACGTGCATCAGTGCCACAAGGGCATCCCCAAGCTCGCCGGTTCCTGACAATGCTGCACCTGCTCACCTGATCTTTCTGACGACTCCGATGCCGCGTTTTTTCGTTTCGATGCCGCTGATCGCTGGCACCTCTTGCTCACTTCCCGAGCCAGTCGCGCGCCATATTCAGGTGCTGCGCCTGCAAAGCGGCGACCCCATCACACTGTTTAACGGCGAAGGCGGCGAATACAACGCGACACTCATCGAGCTGGGAAAAAAACACGCGTTCGCTCAACTCGACGCTTTCGTGGCCCGTGAACTCGAGACGCCCTATCGCTTGACGCTCGCGCAGGGCATTGCCGGCGGCGACAAAATGGACTGGCTGATCGAAAAAGCCGTTGAACTTGGCGTGGCCAGAATCGCGCCGCTCACCGCGCTCAAAAGCGTGGTGCGGCTTCAGGGTGACCGCGCTCAGAAGCGTCGCGACCACTGGCAAGCGCTGACTGAGGCTGCGTGCGAACAATGCGGGCGCAACCGCGTACCGCCGGTCGATCCGGTATCGGATCTTGCCGGATGGTTGTCGACGTTGGATGATCCGCATGGCTTGCGTCTGATGCTGTCGCCGCGGGGTGCGCAGCGCTTCGATACACTGCCACTGACCGCGCCCGAAGCGCCGGTAACGATATTGATAGGACCTGAGGGCGGGCTGTCGGACAGCGAGGAAGCGCTCGCCACAACTTACGGCTTTACGCCGCTCGGACTGGGCTCGCGCATTCTGAGAACTGAAACTGCGGGAATCGCGTTAATGGCAGCGCTGGCCGCGCGCTGGGGCGGCTGGTGAGCGAGGGGGTAACGACAAAAACGCGGACAAACAAGCGACGAACAACGACAAATGAGCCCGGTCCGATCTATCGACTCAGGCAAACGGCTCAGGCAATCGAATCAGGCGAACGAATAGAAAACGCGGAACGTCACCTTGCGTTCGGCCCAAAATTCCGCGGCTTCACGAAACACGTCGAGCAGGGTTTCGCGCGCTTCCTTGTCGAATTTCGTCACCACAGGCAGCGCTTCCAGCACCACCACGAAACCAGGCTGAGGTCCGGCCTTGGCAACCAGATCGGTCAGGCAGTCGAACAAGGCATCGAAATTCTTGCCGAAGTGACGCGGGAACAGGAACGAGTTCGCTATGATTTCCAGCACCTCGCCCTTGGTCTGAGCGTGGCCGCAACTTGCGTACAGGAAATGCTGCCCAAGGCGAGCCGCCTCGTCAGCGAGATCGGCCACTCGAAAAGCGCGAATCGACTGCACGATGTTCGGTCGTACCGTCTTGAACAGATTCAAGTTCGCCTCGGGTTTGGGCGACAGACCCATCGATTGAAGCGCAGGTTCTGCTGCAGCGGCCGGTCGGTCTTGTCCGGGGTCGGCGGCGCTCGCAGTCGGCGCGGCTGCGGGCTCATCGGACAAACCCGCGGTCGAACCCGCCGTTGGGCCGGCAGTTGAGCCGGCAGGCGCACCCGTGACCGGGCCACTCAGCGGCTCATCAGTTGGCGCATTGGGTGGCCCATCAGTGGGCCCACTCGCCGGCGCAGGCGCAGCTTGAGGTTCGCCCGCGCTTTTGGCCGCTGCGCGTGCCTGTGCCGCCTTGCGAGATTCGCTCTGCATCAGCACCACTCTTTGAAATACGTTACCTTCGCCGCTTGCGAACGGATCACCTGCGACCCCGGCGTCTTGCGCGTAAACGTTACCGCTCATACCGTAGTCATCCCACAATGCGTTGAAAACTGGAGTAATGGTCGGGCGTGTAGTAGCACACCCCGCCAGCCGAATTACCGCCGCAGACGATGCGGCGCGCCCCACGGTCGTGCCCTGAGTCCCGGTCCCGCGAGCGCAATGACTCGCGATCGCGCTCCGGTTCCTGCTCGGCGCCATAGGACGGGGGCACCGTATATTCGTGGTAAAAACCGTTAGGCGCCAAAGGCAGAAGGCGCTCGCGGTTACGGAACACTATCCCATCTTTGTCGTAAGGAAAGGGGCCGCCCCGACGAATCAGCGCCAAGGTACGACTCGCCTCCAACGGCAACGTCGCCGCCAAAACCACCGGAATTTCCGCGCCGCCGGTACGCTCCTCGGCTTGTGCAGGCTGAGCCGGCGCCGAAAAGCCACTCGCCGCCGCGACGACCAGTGCAGCAAGCCAAAACGCGGTAGCACCGCACTGCGGCAGCTTACGCATCATGCCAAAAGCCATGGTTACAGCCTTGATTCGATACGTCGATCCCCGGTTTTCCCGGCATCACCAAAGATGTAAGGTTATCGCTATACTGCCCACGAATCAATCCTCGTTTCGGTATATGAAATGGGTGCGACCCCACAATGGCTCGTTTTTCAGCCATTGTGGGGTGCTTTCCAGGTGTCTCGATCGGCCTGCGAGGCCCGACCGCAAAAGCTCAAGCGTACATTCTGAAGCTCAAACCTTAGCGCGTCGCGCAGACGTCCGCTACGGTCAGTGCCGTCATATTGACGATGCGACGTACGGTCGCGGACGGGGTCAAAATGTGCACCGGCTTGGCCGCACCCAGCAGGATTGGCCCGATCGCGACACCGTCGCCAGCCGCAACCTTCAGCAGGTTGTACGCAATGTTGGCGGCATCGATATTGGGTAGCACCAGCAGGTTGGCCTCGCCCGTGAGCGTCGAATCGGGCAGGATTTCTGCGCGCAATTTCGCATCGAGCGCAAGATCGCCGTGCATTTCGCCGTCGACTTCCAGTTCTGGGGCGCGTTCGCGCAGCAGGGCAAGCGTATCGCGCATCTTCTGTGCCGAAGCGACGTTGCTCGAACCGAAGTTCGAATGCGACAGCAGCGCAATCTTGGGTTCGATCCCGAAACGCCGCATTTCCTCAGCCGCCATGATCGTAATTTCGGCGAGCTCATTGGGATTCGGATCGGAATTAACGTGCGTGTCGACCAGGAAAATCTGGCGTCCCGGCAAAATCAGGCCGTTCATCGCGGCATAAACGCAGCGCCCTTCGCGCTTGCCGATCACCTGATCGAGGAAATGCAGGTGACGGTGCGTGGTGCTGATCGTGCCGCAGATCATCCCGTCCGCTTCGCCCTTTTCCAGCAGCATCGCGGCGATCAGCGTCGAGCGGCGGCGCATTTCCAGTTTGGCCAGTTGCTCGGTGATGCCCTTGCGCGACATCATCGCGTGGTAGGTCTGCCAGTAATCACGATAGCGCGGATCATGTTCGGTATTGACCATCGTGAAATCGACTTCGGCCGTCAGGCGCAGACCGAATTTGGCGATACGCGCCTGGATCACTTCAGGGCGCCCGATCAGGATCGGCCGCGCCAGTTTTTCGTCGACGATGATCTGAACCGCACGCAAAATGCGTTCTTCCTCGCCCTCGGCGAACACGATGCGCTTGCGCGATGCGTCGCACGCACGTGCAGCCGTGAAGATCGGCTTCATGATGGTGCCGCTGCGATAGACAAACTGCTGCAGGTGCTGGCGATACGCTTCCATGTCTTCGATCGGGCGCATGGCAACGCCGGAATCCATCGCA
>Ga0302314_10017049_pt1 | contig 12212 bp, 12 predicted proteins | sample III_Palsa_N2_3_FD_200533 | JGI IMG/M metagenome (GOLD analysis project Ga0302314, IMG submission 200533) | Peat permafrost microbial communities from Stordalen Mire near Abisko, Sweden - III_Palsa_N2_3 | ecosystem: Environmental > Terrestrial > Soil > Palsa > Peat permafrost | place: Sweden...
TTGTCGCGGCCGTCCAGGCCGGCGACGACCGCGCAACCCCTTTTCTCGTCCTCTTCGGAGCACTCTACCGGCTCGAGGCCGAGGTCAAAGGCATGAGCGCAACCGACCGCGCCGTCTTTCGCTCCGAGCGCTCCGTTCCGATTCTCCTCCAACTCCACGCCCGCTTGCGTTCGGCTTCGAGCGACCTGTCCATCCTGCCCCAGAGCATCCTCGGCAAGGCCATCGCCTACTGCCTGGCGCGCTGGAGCGAACTCTCGCTCTTCGCCGACCCAGGCTATGGCCACGTGCTCATCGATAATAACCCAACCGAACGCCAGATCCGGCCCACCAAGCTCGGCCTCAAGAACTGGCTCTTTGTCGGTCACCCCAACGCCGGCGACAACCCAGCCATCCTGTATTCTATCATCGGCACCTGCAAACTCCTGAAAGTCGACCCTTGGGCGTATTTCAACTGGGCGCTTCCCAACCTCGCGGCCGCCACCAATAAGACGGCCAGCAATTTCACCCCGCAGCGCTTCCTCGCTCGCTGAGGGTTTCGCGGATCGATTCATCCGCGTCAGTATAGTGTCCCTTGGTCCCGCGGGCTACCCTGTACCCGCGTCACCGCTTACGGTCATTTTTAGACGACCGCGGCGCCCTCATGCCCGAGAACCGAACTCAAGGTAACTTTGGCTGGACGCCGGCCGGACGCTTACGGCTCACCAGGGCCACGCGGCGATGATCCGCTTGGCGCAGGCGGTCCATGCGGGCGAAAAGTAGAGCGACAGGGCCAGCATCTGGACGGCGAAGATCCAGGCGGCGCCGGCAAGGTAGGCGGGGTGCAGCTGCCGCCTGCGGGTCGCAAGGTCGTAGGCGCCCGCCAGGAGGACGAGGACGTTCGGCCCCACGTAGAGCGCCACCCAGAAGGCCCAGTAGCCGTCGCCGAGGCGGGCGATGATCCCGTCCGCGAGCCAGCGGGCAAACCCCGCGTCGGTGATATAAAGCGTCCCGAGGAGCATCAGCCGCTTGTGGGCCGCGGGTCTCCTGCGCAGCAGGAGGGCGGCCGTCGTCAGGCTGGCGAACGCCAGGATGTCGGTGAACTGGACACTGAGGAAGCCCGGGTCGCCATGGGGATCGGCCATGGAGCGGTGCTGCACCGTGAGGGCCGTCGCGGGCCCGAGGATCACCATGAGTCCCGCGAGGCCGACGAGCCAGAGGCCGAGCTGCTTGTGCACGGAGAGTTTCCTGAGGCGGACGAGGAAGACCTGGACCGTGAAGAGCACAAGCCAGGCGACGAACACCACGGCGTGGACATGGACGATGAGGGCGAAGGCCGGCTTATGCTTCGTGACGTGGTTGACGATCTCGGCGCCGAAGCCCCGGAGGATCCCGAGCCACGCCAGGGCGACCATGACGAGGTAGAAATTGCGGTCCCAGGGATGCTGGGGCGTGAAGCCCCCGGCTTGGGCACGCTCTTGGGCAGGGCTGGACTTGGGCATTCCTTCCTTGGGGGAGTTGAGGCGGCGACGGGGTGGACGCCCGTCTCAGGCGCCCACGCAAGCGGCGACGCCCGCGGAGCGCAAGGCTGCGGCGGACCGCCGTACGCCTATGAGGCGGCGGTCCGCACGGCGGCTCCGGTGCGCGGGTAGTTCCGGGCGTAGACAGCGAGGCCGCAGGCGAGCACCGCGACCGCGAACCCGCAGACGCCCCACCAGCCGTAGAGCTGCCAGCCGAGGGCGCCGAGAAAGGTTCCCGTCGATCCCCCGATAAAATAGCACGTCATGTAGACCGAGTTGAGGCGGCTGCGCATGTGGGGCACGAGGCTGTAGATCCAGGCCTGGTTCGCCACGTGGCCGGACTGGACGCCGAGGTCCATGAGGAGGACGCCGAGGACGAGCCCGGCCAGGTGGTGGCCGGCGACCCCGAGGACGAGGAACGAGCCGGTTGCGAGGGCCAGGGCGAAGCCCACGGCCTTGCGCGACCCCACGCGGTCGGTCATGTGGCCGATCACGGGAGCGAAGGCGGCGCCCGCGGCGCCGACGAGGCCGAAGAGCCCGGCCGCCGTGCTGCCGTAGTGGTAGGGCGGCGTCTCCAAGAGGAAGATGAGCGAGGTCCAGAAGGCCGAGAAGGCGCAGAAGAGGGTCGCGCCGTAGAAGGAGGATTCCCGGAGGGTGGGATGGTCGCGGACCATGGTGACCATGGAGCGGAAGAGGTCGGGGTAGGACATGTGCGTCACCGGCGGGCTCGTCGGGAGGAAGGCGAGCATGAGCGCCGCCAGCGCCACCATGAGGCACGCAGCGCCGCCGAAGACGGCGCGCCAGCCAAGGAGGGCGCCGGCCAGGCCGCTTGCGGTGCGGGCGAGGAGGATGCCCATGAGCAGGGAGCCGATCACGGTGCCGATCACGCGCCCGCGCTCGGCGGGCGGAGCCAGGGTTGCGGCGAAGGGAATGATGAGGTGCACGACCGAGCCCGAGGCGCCGACGGCGAAGGCGGCCAGGGCGAGGCAGGGAAAGTTGGGGGCGAGGGCGACGCCGGCCAGCCCGACCGAGAGGACCAGGATGAGCGTGGTGATCAGGGAGCGACGCTCCCGGATGTCGCCCAGGGGGACGATGAGGAGCATGCAGGAGGTGGTGCCGAGCTGCATCAAGGTGGCCACGGACCCGGCCTTGGCCGGGCTCAGGTGGAACGTGCGGGCGATGTCGGCCAGCAGCGGCTGGATGTAATAGATGTTGGCGACGATCACCGCGACCGACACGGCCATGAACCAGACGAGGCTGCGCTTCATGGTGGGCGAGGTCCGGGCATTTTCACGGCGACACACTCCCCGCTTTGGCGGGCGTGTCACCCTTTTTTATGGGGTGACGGAACGGGCCCGCGGCCCAAGGATGCCGCCCGAAACCATGGTCATCACGCCCTCCGGCGCGGAGCACTACACCCTGAGCGAATTTGAGTTCGAACCCGTCCCGGAGCGCCGCTACGTGGTCTTCGACCTGGAGGCGACCGGCGCCGACGGCGAGACGGACAGCGTCACCCAGTTCGGGGCGGTGGCCGTCTATGACGACGGCCCGAGCAACAACGAGCGCTTCACGAGCCTTGTCAGGCCGTGGAAGCCGATCCCGCCCGAGATCGAGCGCCTGACGGGGATCACGAACACCGCCGTCGCGGGCGCCGAGGCGTTTCCCGCGGTGTGGGGGCGGTTCCAGGAATTCTGCGGGGATGCGGTCCTGGTCACGCAGTGCGGCTATGAGTTCGACTTCCCCGTGCTGGACAGGGAATGCGCCCGGTCGGGCATTGCGCCGTCGACCAACATCAGGCTCGATACAAAGGCCCTGTATGCCCTACTGCACCCGGACCTCGAGGTGAACCCCAGCACCAACTTCCTCAGCGAGCGCTACGGGATCGACCGAAAGCTGTTCAGGCCCCACAACGCCTTGGGCGACGCGATGCTGATCGCGCGAATTTTCTGCAGGGTGAGGGACGACATGCGGGAGCAGGGGAAGACCCGGCTCGCGACGGAGAAGCCCGTGCGCATCCACCGGTTCATCCTGCCGCCGCTGTGAGGACCGCCGCACCCTGGTCCCTCGTGATGGCGCTCATGGCGCTGGCGGGAGCCGCCCGCGGCTCGACGCCCTCGTCGACGCTCTACCCTTTTCCAGGCTACGACCTCGGGTTGGTGCGCGCCAAGACCCGGGCCGAGGCGGCCCCGCCGGGTGCGGACTTGGCGCAGGCGTGGCGTCTCTATGCCCAGATCCAGGGAACGTGGATGCCGGGTGCGCCGAAGCCCAAGCCGGAGGCGGTGGCCGCGTTGGACCAGCTCAGGGCCAAACTCGAGGCCATGCCCGTGCCCGCATGGTTCGCGGCGGCCCTGGATCCGGGCCACACGGTGCAGACCGGTCTTGCCGACAGGATCGGGGACGAGGTCTTCGTGCAGCAGAGGGCCACGCCCGAATACCAGGCGCTGAAGGCGCTGGCCCTTGTCTACCTGACCGGGCACGAGCTCGACCGCAGGGGCGCCGCGGAATTGGCGGGAAGATACCTCGTGGCGCTGACGACGACGCACCCGTGGGACTGGGAGGTGCACGGCCTCTATGCGCGGTTCCTCGTCGATGCGCAGCACAACGATCCCGCCTGGGAGGAGGCGAAGCTGAGCGTCTTCCTCAACCCGGAGCCGAGCCTTGAACAGCTGAAGCAGTTCGCCTTCGTCGGGGGCATCGCGGCGAGGGAGCAGTGGCCCGAGATCAAGGAGGCGATCCGGCAGGCGGCGACGGACAGCCGCACGGCGGAGCTCGCAATCCAGCAGGCCGACGACCTTTTTGCCGGCAGCACCTCCGTGAACGTCGTGCAGCCCAGGCCATGACGCGGCGCCTCGTCCTTTTCCTGGCCCTCGCCTCCGCGCCGCTTTTCGCGGACCCGGTCGTGTCCGACCCGCAGGCGCAGCGGTGGATCACCCTGCTCGGGATGCACGTCCTGCCGAGGGAGTCGGGTTACCTGAGCCTGATCGCGACCTCGGACCAGAAGGCCGAGGTGCATGGCCGGCTGCTGGCGGTGCAGAGCCAGGTGTACTACATGCTGACGCGGGAGCTGCCGACCAACTACCTGCACTGGCTTGAGCCCGACGACACGCACATCCTGCTCGACGGGGGGCCGGTCGACTACTTCGTGTTCCACCCGGACGGGCGTGCGGAGAAGTTCACGCTCGGCAGGGACGTGGCGGCGGGCCAGCAGCTCGTCGTGCCGGTGCCCGGCGGGTGCTGGAAGGCCCTGAGGCTGCATGAGGGCGTCGGCTTCGCCCTCATGGCCAACGCGCTGTCGCCCGAGTTCACGCCGGACCGCGTCAGGATAGGCGAGGGGGCCGCGTGGATCGCCCGGTTCAGGGGATCGGCGCCCTGGGCGACGGAGGATTTCCTGAGGGGACTCATCGGGCCCAATTTCAAGGACCCGCCGCCATGAAGAAGACCAACGTCGTGCGCAACTATGTCGTCCTGCCGTGCTGCCTGCTGCTGCTCAACCTCTGCGTCGGCCTTGTCAGCTACAAGGCGAAGATGATCGACGACCCCTACGAGCAGACGGCGGCCGTCATCGCGATGGTGCTCTTCGGCGGGTCCATCGTCGGTTTCGTCATGGCTCCCGCCATCGAGGGCATGGTCGGCTCGCTCCACAGGAGGAGCCGCCAGCGCTGGGGCGAGCTCGGCGAGGTCGGCTTCGTGGTGCTCCTCGCCATTCTCGTGTTCTGGCTCTACTACCGCATGTACATCCACGGGCCGGAGTACCTCCTGCCGGCGTCGTGGCGCAACCCGCGGCGGTTTTAGGGCGGGTAGCCGGAGGGCGTCCAGGGATGCCCGAGGCGGATCAGGAAGGCCTGGTAGATCCCGATCTTGCGGTAGAGGATGTTGACGCGGTTCATCTCGTCGTCCGTGAGCTTCCTCTTCGGCAGGTTGCGGTCCTTGTAGAACAGCTTCGTCATCGAGTTGAACTCGACGTCGGTGCCGCGGAACATGAGGCCGGGGCAGAGGGGCGAGGAGATCCAGGGGAGGGTTTCGTAGAGGCTCGTGTCCCGCGTCTTCTGGATCTCAACGCGGGGGAAGTCGGGGATCACGGCGCCCGGGTGGAACCAGATGGGGAACACGGCGGGCTGGACAGTGGAATCCAGCGGGAAGGACTGCACGGGCTGGTTCACGATGATGTTCACCTTGGAGATGGCATCGGCGAGCTCGTTGCGCGCGTCGGAAACGTCCTTGGAAACCGGGCCGTTGTCCGGCGGCTGCACGGGCGCCCCGGGCGGGGGCGTCGGCGACGGGGTGGGAGGAGGCGGCGTGGGCGGGATGACCACCTTGAAGGAAACGACGACGTCGTTGTCCATCTTGATGGTCGCGTCGTCATACTTGAGGATCCGGCGCGTGCCGGCCTCCATCTGGCTCTTCGGCTGGCCCTTCTCGGCGATCACCTGGTCGTAGGTGTCGCCGATATTGAGGGCCGGGGCGCGCGCGGCGCCGATGAGGACGAGGCCTGCAAGGAGGAGCGCAGGGCGGGACGTGCGGTGGATCATGGGAAAGCGGGGGGCTGGCGGAAGGCGACGGAGGCCGGGCGGCCCGGGAGGCGCAGCTCGCACTCGAGCGGGGCGGCGCGGCTGACAATGACGCCGCGGCGCACGACGGCGAGCCGGGGCGAGCGCAGGCGGATGGCCTCGATGGGGTCCGCCGCGTCGAGCAGGACGAGGTCGCCATGGCATCCCTTGGCGAGCCCGTAGCCCTCCAGGCCCATGATCCGGGCGGGGGTCTCGGTGATCGCCGTGAACGCCTGGCGCATCGCGGCGGGGCTCGTCATCTGAGCCACGTGGATCCCCATGTGGGCCACGTCGAGCATGTCCCCCGAGCCCAGGCTGTACCAGGGGTCGAGCGCGCAGTCCTGGCCGAAGGCCACTGGGACGCCGGCGGCGAGGAGCTCGGGCACGCGGGTCAGGCCGCGGCGCTTCGGGTAGGTGTCGTAGCGTCCCTGGATCACGATGTTGATGAGGGGGTTCGCGATCGCGGAGACGCCCGCGTCGCGCATCCGGGGGATGAGCGCCTCCGCATAGGCGTTGTCCATCGAATGCATCGAGGTCAGGTGCGAGCCCGCGACCCGGCCCTGGAGGCCGAGGCGGTGCGTCTCGCGGGCGAGGGTGTCGATGTGGCGCGACATCGGGTCGTCGGTCTCGTCGCAGTGCATGTCGACCCGGAGGCCGCGCTCGGCGGCGAGCTCGCAGAGGACGCGCACGGATTTCGTCCCCTCCTCGGTCGTGCGCTCGAAGTGCGGGATGCCGCCGACGACCTCGACGCCGAGGCCGAGGGCCTGCTCCAGGTTGCGCAGCGCGCCGGGACTCTTGTAGAGCCCGTCCTGCGGGAAGGCGACCAGCTGGAGGTCGAGGTAGGGGGCGACGCGGCGCTTCACCTCGACCAGCGCCCGCACGGCGAGCAGCCGGTCGTCGCACGTGTCGACGTGCGAGCGGATGGCGAGGATGCCCCGGGCGACGGCCCAGTCGCAGTAGGTGAGGGCGCGCTCGAGCACGGCCTCGTGGGTCAGGAGCGGCTTCAGTTCACCCCAGAGGGCGATGCCCTCGATCAGGGTCCCGGACGCGTTGATCCGCGGCGTGCCGAAGGACAGCGCCGCGTCCATGTGGAAGTGCACGTCGACAAACGGCGGCGAGACGAGGCGGCCCCTGGCGTCCAGCTCCTCGCGGCCGCGCGCGGCGAGGGCGGGGCCGACGTCCGCGATGCGGCCGGCCTCGATCGCGATGTCGATGCCGGACCGTCCGTCGGGCAGCGAGGCGTTGCGGACGATCAGGTCCATGCGGGTTGATCCACGGCGCCGATGTTGAGGAGGTCCGCGGCGGGATTCAAGCCGGGCCGACCTAGAGGAGCGGCACGGTCTCGGCCCCGCCGACGACGTGGGCGCGGCTGCGCTCGGCGTGCTTGAGCCAGCGGCGCGACCTCCAGCGCCAGAGCATGAGGACGCCGCGCAGCCACTCGTCCGTCATCATGGCGATCCAGACTCCGATGAGGCCGAAGCCGAGCTTCAGGCCCAGGAACCAGGCGAGGGGCACCCACACGCACCACATGGAGAGCGCGGCCATCTTGATCGGGAACCAGACGTCGCCCGTCGCGCGCAGCGAGCTGATGACGATCACGTTGAAGACGCGCCCGGGCTCGAGGATGATGGCGAGGCGCAGGAGGATGGTGCCCGTGGCGAGGATCGTGGCGCTCCTCGTGAAGGCGCCGAGGAGGGCGGGCGCGGCCGCGGCGACGCAGAGGATGGCGACCGTGACCAGGATGAGCCCCGTCCGCAGGCTGCGCAGGAGCGTGCGGTACGCGTCCTCGAAGTGCCCGGCCCCGACCTTGTGGCCGATCAGGATCTCGGTCCCCAGGCCGATCGAGAAGCTGAAGAGCATGGCGAAGCGCTGGATGTTGAGGACGTAGGACTGCGCGGCGAGGGCGTCGGCGCCCATCCGGGCGATGAAGGTGGTCACGACGATGAAGGCCGACCAGTAGCACATCTGCTCGCCTGCCGCGGGCAGGCCGATGTGCAGGATCCGGCGCACGCTCACCCACTTGACCGCGATGAAGTCCCTCGCCCGGAACTTCAGGTGCGTGTGGTAGTCGAGCAGGATCCAGAGGGCGACGCACGCCAGGCAGCGGCTGACGATGCCCGAGAGGGCGACGCCGAGGACGCCGAGCCTCGGGCACCCGAACAGGCCGAAGAGCGTGATCCAGTTGCCGGCGATGTTGAGGATGTTCTGGCCGACGGTGACCAGCATCGCGTCGCGGGTGTGGTTGTGCGCGCGCAGGACGCCGGCGATCGAGATGTTCATGGACTCCATGAAGAGCGTGCCTCCCATCAGCGTCAGGAAGGGCAGGGCGTAGTCCATGAGGCTGGCGGGCAGCTGCATGGCGCGCAGCAGCGGGTGCGCGAAGAGGTAGACGATGGCGCTGAACGCGGCGCCGAGCCACGTGTTGACGGCGATGGCGCTGGAGGCGATCCGGTCCGCGCCCGCCCGGTCCGCGGCGCCGAGGTGGTGCGTGATCACGACGCTCGTCCCGATGCCGATGAAGTTGAAGGCGATCAGGAAGAAGACCAGGATCTGGTTGGAGACGCCGAGGGCCGCGACGGCCCCGTCGGAGACATGGCTCACCATGAAGGTGTCCACGGTCCCGATCAGGAGTCGCAGCGTCTGCTCGATGAAGATCGGCCACGCGATGGCGATCAGGCCCATCTTGGCTGCGGGAATCTTGTTCATCGGCGAATGCGCGGGGTCAAAGCGGTCCGCCACCCTCCGGGCCCCCATGGGCCGGCCGGTGCGCGGCCCCGGGCCGCGGTGACGGAGCCTGGCGCCCCTATTTCAGGAGCATGTCCTTGACCGTCTTTCCCGCGGGGATCATCGGCAGGACGTGCTCCGTGTAGGGCACGATGACGTCGAGGACGAACGGCCCGTCGCAGTCGAGCATCTCCTGGATGGCCTCCCTGAGCTCGCTCTTGCGGATGACGCGGCGGCCGCGCACCCCGAAGCCCTCGGCGATCTTGACGAAGTCCGGGTAGAGGGCGTCCGGGTTGTCCGGGCTGCCCACGTTGCTCTCGTCGCCGAGGATCGTGTTGCCGCGCACGCTTCCGTAGAAGCGGTCCTCCCACTGGACGACCATGCCGAGGTGCTGGTTGTTCAGGATCATGGCCTTTGCCGCGATCTTCTCGATGTGCGCGGTGGCCAGCTCCTGGATGTTCATCGCGAAGGAGCCGTCGCCGTCGATGTCGATCACCTGCCTGTCCGGGCACGCCACCTTCGCTCCGAGCGCCGCGGGGTAGCCGAAACCCATGGCGCCGAGGCCGAGGGAGCTGATGTAGCGGCGGGGCTCGTCGAATCGGTAGAACTGCGCCGCCCACATCTGGTGCTGGCCGACGCCGGTCGCGATGATGGCGTCGCCCTTCGTGAGCTCGTAGAGCACCTGCACGGCCTCCTGGGGCTGGATGTGGCGGCTGGGCTCGAAGCTGAAGGGGTGATCCTTCTTCCACGTGGCGATCTGCGCGTGCCAGGGGGCATTGTCGGGCGGCGTGAACTTCACGGCGGCGATCAGCTCGTTGAGGCGGCCGAGGGCGTACTTGATGTCGCTCACCACGGCCACGTGCGCCTTCTTGTTCTTGTTGTGCTCGGAGGCGTCGATGTCGATGTGGACGATCGTCGCCGCCGACGCGAACTTGCGCGTGTCGCCGGTGATGCGGTCGTCGAAGCGGGCGCCGAGCACGACCAGGAGGTCGGCCTCGTCGACGGCCCAGTTGCCGTAGGCGGCGCCGTGCATGCCGAACCACTGCATCGAGAGGGGATGCGTCTCCGGGAAGACGCCGAGGCCCATGAGCGTCGTCGCCACGGGGATGTTGGCCTTGATCGCGAAGGCGCGCAGCTCCTTGTGCGCGTCCGCGGAGACGATGCCGCCCCCGGCGTAGATGACGGGCTTCTTGGCGCCGGCCACGAGGGTGAGGACCCTCTTCAGCGTCTCATCGTCGGCGCGGTGCTCCTCGGAGAGGACGGGGTTCAGGAACTCGACGGCCTGCGGGTAGACCGGGCGGAACTTCGCCTGCTGGATGTCCTTCGGGATGTCGATGACGATGGGGCCGGGCCTGCCGCTGCGGGCGAGGTGGAAGGCCTCCTTCATGATCCTCGGGATCTCCTGCACGTCCATGACGAGGTAGGAGTGCTTCACGATCGGGAGCGTCATCCCGAAGAAGTCGGTCTCCTGGAAGGCCATCTTGCCGATGAACTCCGTCTTCACCTGGCCCGTGATCGCCACGAGCGGGATGGAGTCCATGTACGCGTCGGCGATCGCCGAGACGAGGTTCGTGGCGCCGGGGCCGCTGGTCGCCATGCATACGCCGACCCTGCCGGTCGCGCGGGAGTAGCCCTCCGCCGCGAACGAGCCGCCCTGCTCGTGGCGCGGCAGGATCACGCGGATCTTCTCCGTGCGCGCGAGGGACTGGTGCAGCTCCTGCGAGGCGCCGCCCGGGTACGCGAAGATCACGTCGACGCCTTCGCGGATGAGGCACTCGACGACGGCGTCGGAGCCCTTCATCTCGGGGCCGATCTCGGCCTTGGGAAACGGCGTGGGTGAGGTGCGGGATTTCATGGCGGGTGCGCTTTGAAAAAGCCCTCTATCGGAAGGCTTTTAGCCCCGGCTGGCAAGCCAATCGAGGGCCGGCAGGAGGGGCCCGGTTCCCCGTCAATCGCGTGTCAGGGCGACCACGAGGATGACCACGAGCAGCAGGATGATGATGCCGCCGATCGGGGCCCCGTGGGGATGGTGGTGGTAAAAGTCCCTGAAGTACATGGAGACTCCCATTCTGACCCCGGATGCCTTGCAGGGTTTCCCGTTTATTGACTGGCGACCGGACCACCCAAGGGCACCCTGACGGGCGTGCTGAAGGTCCTTTTCGTCGGAGACATCGTGGGCAAGCCCGGGCGCCAGGTCGTCGCCGACCGGATGGCGGGCCTGCGGCGCGAGAGGGGCATCGACTTTGTGATCGCGAACGCCGAGAACGCGGCGGCCGGGGCCGGCATCACGGGCCTCATCGCCCGCTCGCTCCTGGATTCCGGGGTCGATGCGATCACGCTCGGAGACCATGTCTGGGACCAGCGCGGATGGGAAAACGAGATCGCCGAGATCGACCATGTCTGTCGGCCGGCCAACCTTCCCGCCTCGTGCCCGGGGTGGGACCATGCGGTCATCGAGGCCCGGGGGTTCAAGGTCGCCGTCTTCACGGTCCTCGGGCGCCAGTACATGAACATGAAGGCCGAGGACCCCTTCCTCTGCGCGGACCGGATGGTCGAGCGCCTGAAGGGCCAGGCCGACGCCATCTTTGTGGAGATCCACGCCGAGGCCACGTCGGAGAAGCAGGCCCTCGGCTGGCACCTGGACGGGCGCGTCACCGCGGTCCTTGGGACCCACACCCACGTTCCGACGGCCGACGCGCGGGTCCTTCCAAAGGGAACCGCGTTCATGTGCGACGTGGGGATGACCGGGCCCTACGAGAGCGTCCTGGGACGCGAGATCGCGCCCGTCATCTCGCGCTTCATGGACGGGATGCCCAGGCGATTCGAGGTGGCGACAGGGGATGTGCGCATGTCGGCCGCGCTCATCGAGGTCGACCCCGCGATGGCGCGCGCGGCGAGCATCGAGCTGCTCACCGTCCGCCTTTGACCCGGGTCAGGACTTGATCGTCCCGGCCTCGTTGTAGCTGCCGATGTGCCGGTACCGCTCGTAGCGGGTCTCCAGCAGCGTCTCGGTGTCGAGGGCCCGCAGGTCGTTCAGGTGCTTGTGCAGGGAATACTTCAGGGCGGCGGCGGCCTGGGCGGGATCGTTGTGCGCGCCCCCCTGGGGCTCGGCGATCACCTCATCGATGGCGCCCAGTTTCTCGAGGTCCTCGGCGTCGACTTTCAGTGCTGCGGCGGCCTTCGGGGCGGCGGTGCCGTCCTTCCATAGGATGGCGGCGCAGCCCTCGGGCGTGATGACCGAATAGTAGCTGTTCTCGAACATGAGCACCCGGTCGGTGACGCCGATGCCGAGCGCGCCGCCCGAGCCGCCCTCTCCCACCACGACCGAGATCGTCGGCGTCTTCAGCATGGCCATTTCCCGGAGGTTGACGGCGATGGCCTCCGACACATGGCGCTCCTCGGATCCGACCCCGGGGAAGGCTCCCGGCGTGTCGATGAAGGAGAG
>Ga0302314_10017051_pt1 | contig 12212 bp, 3 predicted proteins | sample III_Palsa_N2_3_FD_200533 | JGI IMG/M metagenome (GOLD analysis project Ga0302314, IMG submission 200533) | Peat permafrost microbial communities from Stordalen Mire near Abisko, Sweden - III_Palsa_N2_3 | ecosystem: Environmental > Terrestrial > Soil > Palsa > Peat permafrost | place: Sweden...
GGACCTATGCGCGCATGTGGGACCGCATCTACACCCCGGGCGCCTGGGACCACGTGCTCTACTCCCACGACTACTGCAGCCGCCTGGTCGACGCGCTGCGCGCCGAGCACCTCACCGCCAAGCCGATCCTGCTGCTGCCGGTCGGGGCGGTGCTGGCGCATCTCGACGCCAAGGCCCATGCCGGCCTGGTACCCGGGGTCGCGACGGTCGAAAGCCTCTACCGCGACGGCACCCACCTCGGAATGATCGGCAACTTCGTGGCGCTGTGCACCTGGCGCTGCGTGCTGCGCCAAAAGAACCCGCACGGCATCAATGAAGCGCTGCTGCCGCCCGAGATCAGCCCGGCCCTGGCAAGGATCGTCGAGCAGACGGTGTGGGAGACCGTTGCACAGATGCCCCTGACCGGGATCACGGCGCCACGCGACGCCGCGGGCGCGGACCACCACTAGGCTGACGCGCTCAGGTCGAGGCGATGATCTGCTCGATCAGGTCGCTGCGGCCCAGCACGTCCTGGCGGCCGTCGACCAGCTGGAAGATGGTGAATCCATCGGTGGTGATGATCGAGCCGTCGGCATTGACCCAGTAGGCGGCGACCTTGCGCGCCAGCACCCGCTCCTGGCCGTCGGCGGTGATCGCCACCAGCTCCCAGCTCGCCGGCACCAGGGAGCGCTGCTCGACCGGCTTTCGCGACGCCTGCTCGGTATCCAGCCAATGGCCCTTGATCAGCACCCGGCGCGCCTCGAAGGGCCGCGGCGCCCCGGCGGTGCGCAGCGTCTTCTTGCCGAACAGCAGCGAGAAGGTGTTCAAAAAGCCGAAGCAGGCGTAACCGAGACGAAACGGGAAGAGCGCGAAATCCTTGGCCAGGACCCAGGGCGAGACCGCCGCGCCGTCGCGATGCGGCCGGCGGATGCTGTAGATCGTGCCGGCAGCGTCCTGGGATGGCTGCAGGTAGTCGCGCAGCGGATCCTCCTTCACGGTGCGCATCGCGCCGTCGGCGCGATCGAGGATCATCAGCGCGGTGGCCGCGAAGCCCGCGACCTGCCCCTCATGGTTGAGTCCGATGCCGGTCGACTCGTAGAGGATCGCGCTGGGCTGCTGGCGCGACACCGACGGTGTGCTGTCGATGACATCGCCATCGGTGAGCTTGCGCACGGGCTTGCCCTCGGCGCTCAGTTCCCAGAGCGCCGCGGAGCCGTCCTCGCCCGAGAGCGACACGACCAGCCCCGGCTGGTGCGGGTCGTAGGCCAGGCCGTGCTGGATGAATTCAGGCCGGTGGAACAGCCGGTACTCGGTGTTGCTGCTGAGCTGATAGCGGAACAGCCCACAGGAGCGTGACATCCCCAGCACGTAGAACAGCTCGTCCGGATCCTTGCCCACGATCGCGGTCAGGAAGCGCGGTGGCGCGGTCTGGGCGCCACCCTCACCCTGGGCCTGCGCCTGTCCGCCCCAAATCATGCCGCGGCTGAAGAGGCCCTCCTGGCCGCCGCCGGCCTTGGCCTTCCAGCCGTTGTGGCGCTTCTGCTCCTCCGATCGCTGCACGGCCTCGCGGCCGAATTCGCTTTCATGCTCGCGCACCACGCCGGCATCCGAACGGATGAAGAGCTTTCCTTGTGCGATCCAGCAGTAGGGCATAAGCCCGGAGTGTCGAGCGGGAATCAGACAGGGTCAATGCAATTCGGCCATTGTTCATGATGCCGCGGGCGGGGCGCCGCGCTGCGCCCTGTTCAAGACGAGGTGGGGTGCCGCACCTGCACCGTTTGCATCCGGCGCACGGTGCCGCGCCCCGGGCGCGCCGTGCTCACGGCTGCTGGCGGACCAGCTTGGTGATGCGCCCGCCGATGATCCATTCGGCGACGAAGATGTCGCCGGATGGGCTGAAGCACGCGCCATGAGGACTGTTGAAGCGTCCTGGCTTGACGTGGCTGGTGTCGGCCAGGTTCGGCCAGCCGGGGACGCTGGTGACTTCGCTATGATCGCCGAGGTTCGCCAGGACCTCGGCATCATTGCGCACCAGCTTGACCCCGGTGCGCAGTTCCGGCACCAGCATCAGATCGCCCAGGAAGTCGAAGGCGCAGGGGCTGTGGAAGACCCCGCTCACACCGCGCAGGAAGCGCCCGGAGCGGTCATAGATCTGCAGGCGCTGGTTGCCGCGATCGGCGATCACCAGTTCATTCTTGGGATTGAAGCCGATGCCGTGCGGGCAGTTGAAGCGTCCGAGCGCGCCGGTCTCGGTGCCGTCGATCGAGCCCAGGTAGCGTCCCGCGCGGTCATGGCGGTGCACCAGGCCCTGGCCGTAGCCGTCGGTGACCCAGACATCCCCGGCCGCCTGGTCGACCGCGACCCAGGTCGGCGAGTAGCCCTTGCCGCCCTGATAGGCGGGGGTCTGAGGCTTGCCGATCGACTGCAGCAGCGTGCCATCGAGGGTCGTCTTCACGACCTGGCCCGAATGCTGGTCGGTCAGCCACAACCGCTCCAGGCCATCCTCGATCACGAGGGTCAGGCCATGCGCGCCGAGAAAGCCATTGCCCCAGCGCGACAGCAGCTGGCCCTGCGGCGAGTAGATCAAAACCGCCGGCTCGGCCTGATGGAAGACGATCAGGTTGCCGGTCGCCGGGCTGACCGCGATGCCATGCGTGCGGCGGTTGTCCTTGCCCTGGAGCGGCTCGGGGATGACCGCCCAGTTCTCCTGCCAGGCATAGGTGGTGGTGCCGGCGGTCAGGGTAGGCGCGGTGTCGGGCATCATCGTCTCCGGAGCGGATGTGATATTCCGCAGCGCATCAGTCAATCGATACCTCGCGCCGGCCGCAGCGGAAGAACGGGACTAGAATGCTGGTTGCAGCCTCCGTCGCGAGGCGATGCGGGACTTCCGCACCCGGGCATCATGGATCGAGCTGATCGCGGCCCTGAACGGACCACGTTCACCGGCGGGTCAGCGCCCCGTAACGGCAACCTCCTTGGAGTGGACGAGGACCACGGGATTCCCAGCCATCACCTCCTGCAGAACCGGATTCCAGACGGGACCGCGCCGACCTCCCGGGCAGATGAGTCGATACTTGCTGGTCTGAGGATTGCGTGCCTGATACCGCCTCCTATAAGCGACCTCTCAAACCCATTCCAGGAGCCACAGCGATGCGTTTTCTCGTCCTGATTGCCTGTACCCTCATCATGCTCGGTGTCGACGGTTGCGGCAGCAAGCGCAAGCTCGAGGAGCGCTTCTCGGCGGGGGATGCCCCGACCGCATCGAATGATGGCGGCGTCACCGTGCGCATCATCCACTTCAAGCAGTCCGACCATTACCTGGTCGCCAACATCAACGTGGTCAACAACAGCCCTGATGTTGTGCTGATCAAAAACGGCGACGGCAACTCGCTGCCCGCCTTCAAGGCGGTCATCGATGGCAACACGTACTACGCCTCGCGCCGTGGCAATGGCACCTGGAATCCCTGGACCGGCTACCAACCGCGCCCGGGCCTGCCCGAGACCGATCTCGAGCTGTCGCCCGGTTCGACCATCGGCATGGAGCTGCGCTGGGACTGCGAAGCCTCGCGCCGCGATTACGATTGGTCGATCACGGTCACCAACCTGACCTCGCATGACCGTCACCTCGGTGATGTCACCATCCCCTGGCCGCAGGGCGGCGAGCGCTAAGCGCATCGAACGCCGCGGGGCTTGAGCTCCGCACAGAAACAATCCCGCGCGGGCATGGCCTGCGCGGGATTTTTTGTATCTATCCGCCATCCCCTATCCGCCACCTGGCCTTTCGCATATTCCATCTCGCACCTTCCCGTACCAGGCAGGCATCAGCCATCAGGCATCAGGCATGGCCGGAGCCGTACGGGCAGAGGTCGAGCGGTGCTCGCGCACAGCGGTGATCGCGTCATGGAGCGGTTCATCGTGGTCGAACCGGGCTTGCGCCAGCGGGTATCGGCGTGACGCCCTGAGCCGAAACGGATCGGCACCGGATCGGCGGCGTCGGCTGCCCCGCGCTTCCTCCCTGGACCAACGCCGTGGGGAGATACCGATCAGGCTCGTAAGATCGCGGTCGGCTCTGCGTCGAGCGCGCGCCGAGCACGTCGTCCAGCCTAGCCGTCGCCCTGCGGCATGCCCGTGGTGTCGTCCTCGGGCTGCGGGGCCACCCAGGTGTTGATCAGGAAGACATCCAGGTCCTGGTTGTCGTCGCTGGGCACCAGGTTGCTGGCATCCGTGTACCAGCTGACCACCGCGCCATCGCGACTGAAGCCGATCTGGTAGTAGTCGGGCTGATCGGCCTGCGCACCGGTGGTCGCCAGGCTGACCTCGGTCAGGGTCTTGGCCTGGGTGTCGGCGACGAAGACGTTGGCGAGCGTGCTCTCACCGATCGAGTCGAGGTTGTTGGCTTCGCAGATGAAGGCCACATAGCGGCCGTTGCCGCTGATCTTCGGCGCATAGCAGGCGCCATCGGCCTGGACCCCGCCCTTGGTGATCGAGACCGCGGTGATCTTGGATCCGGCCGGCGCCTGGCTGTCGTAGATATAGACGTTCTCGATGCCGGAGGTCACGCCGGCGGCCAGGTTGGTGGCCTGCGAGCTGAAGGTCAGGTAGCGGCCATCGAGCGAGAACGACATGCCGTAGCCGACGCCATTGTCCGGCTGGGCGCCGGCCGGGGTCAGGTCCACACGGGTGATGGTGTTGGCCTGGGTGTCGTAGATGTAGGCGCCGGTCTGGTTGTCCCCGGCATAGACCGTGCCAGCCACCAGCTGCGTCGAGCTCGAGGTGAAGGCGACATAGCGGCCGTCGGCGCTGAGCGCGGCGAGCTCCGAATCACCGGTGTTGGGCACTCCGCCCGGGGTCAGGCTCAGGCAGCGGGTGAGGTTGTTGGTGCGGTCGCGGTAGAAGATGTCGTTGTTGTTGCCGTCATTGGCGACCCCGCCGAGCACCCCGGAGAGCGAGCTGAAGGCCACGAACTGGCCGTTGTCGCTGATCAGCGGGATGGTGCAGTAGTTGTCGGCCGGCACACCCGCCGGGGTCACACTCTCGCGCGTGGTCGTGCCGGAGGACAGGTCGGTGACCATGACCTCGAAGGGGCTGACGTAGGGCTGGGTCGGATCGAGCGGGGTGATGTAGGTCACGAACTGGCCGTTGCCGCTGAGCGACCCCTGACCGGTCAGGCCCGGGGCGACCAGCTTCTCATCGCCGGTGGTCTGGTCGCGCAGGATCAGGCTGTCCTGGCCGTCATAGCCCGCGACATCCATGTTGGTCGCGTCGGTGGTGTAAAGCACATAGCGGCCGCCGTCGGAGATGGCGTTCAGGGCGCTGTCCCCCTCCAGCTCGGCGTGGGTTGCGCTGGTCAGGCTGACGCGCTGGGTGGTGCCGAGCACGGTCAGCGTGCCCGAGACGAAGGTGATCTGGTAGTTGGGCGAGCTGATCCCACCGACCGCGATCACGTACTGGCCGGGGCCGGTGACCGTGGTCGGGTTGAGGGTGTAGGAGAGGCTCCCGTTAATCGCGCCGACCGGCGGGGTGCTGTAGCTGGCCGTATAGGGCTGGATGGCCTCGCCGGTGACCAGGGTCTGGTCATTGGCGGTCACGACCAGCGCCGAGGAGACGATGGTCAGCGTGCCCTTCACGAAGACATAGGTGTAGTTGTGGTCAGTGATGCTGCCCACGGCCGGGGTGATGGGGTAGGTGCCGACCGGGCTGGTCAGCGAGGCCGTGGTCGAGAAGGACGGGCTGCCCCCCAGGCTGCCAGGGCCATCGCCGTTGACGAAGCCCGCGAAGCTGGCCGAGAAGACCGGGGCGATGTCGAAGCCGGTGGTGGTGTTGGTGGCGGTGATGGTCAGCGGGATGGCGGTGACGGTCAGGGTCCCGTTGGCGAAGGCGAAGCTGTAGTTGGTCGCGCTGAGGGTGCCCAGGGCCGGCGTGATCGGATAGGTGCCGACCGCGGAGGCGGTGGTGGCCGAGGTGCTGATGACCGCCGCGCCATGGATCACCGCCGCGGTGTCGCCATTGACCAGGCCGGTGATCGTGGCGGTGAAGGCCGGGTTGGCCGCACCGTAGCTGCGTGCGGCCGAGGCCGCGGTCACGGTCAGCACCGCCGGGGTCACGGTCAGCGTGCCATTGACGCCGACGAAGGAGTAGTTGGTCGCGCTCATGCCGGTGACCTTGATGGTGATCGGATAGGTGCCGACCGGGCTGGTCTTGAGCGCCGTGGTGGTCAGGACCGGCGCGCCGCTGATCACCGCCGAGGTGTCGCCATTGGCATAGCCGGTCACGCTGTCGGTCAGGGCCGGCAGCACCGCGCCGTAGACCTTCGCCAGGGGGTTGGCGGTGACGGTCAGGACCGCCTTGCCGATGGTCAGGGTGCCATTGACGAAGGTGAAGGAGTAGTTGGTCGCACTGAGCGTGCCCTGGAAGGGGACGATCTTGTAGGTGCCGACCGGGCTGTTGATGGTCGAGGTCGGCTGGAAGGTCGGCGCGCCGCTGAGCACCGCGACCGTGTCGCCGTTCTTGAAGCCGGCGTAGGTCGCGGTGAAGGCCGGATCGGCCGCGCCATAGGCGCGGCTGGCATTGGCCGCGGTCACGGTCAGGACCGCCTTGCCGACGGTCAGGGTGCCATTGGCGAAGACGAAGGAGTAGTTGGTCGCCTTCAGGGTGCCCAGGGCCGGGACGATCGCATAGGTGCCGACCGGGCTGGTCGTGGTGGCGGTGGTGGTGATGGTCGGGGCGCCGCTGACCACCGACTGGGTGTTGCCGTTGAGGAAGCCCGCGTAGCTGACCGAGAAGGCCGGGTTGGCGACCCCGTAGAGGCGGCCGGCATTCGAGGCGGTCACGGTCAGCACCGCCTGGGTGACGGTCATCGTGCCATTGACCATGGTGAAGGTGTAGCTGGGCGAGGTCAGGGTGCCGACCGTCACGGTGATGGGGTACGAGCCGACATTGCTGGTGGTGGTGGCGGTGGTCTTGAGCACCGGGGCGCCGCTGAGCACGGAGGCGTTGTCGCCATTGAGGTAGCCGCCGACCGTATAGGTCAGGGCCGGAACCGCCGAGCCATAGCTCATGCTCTGGCTGGTGGCGGTGACGATCAGCGCGGCCTTGCCCACGGTCAGGGTGCCGTTGACGCAGGAGATGGAGTAGTTGGCCGCGGCCAGGGTCCCGGGTGCGGCGACGATCGCATAGGTCCCGGCCGGGCTGGTGGCGGTGGCGATCGTGCTCAGGGCGGGCGCGCCGCTGAGCACCGCGACCGTGTCACCGTTCTTGAAGCCGGCGTAGGTCGCGGTGAAGACCGGGTTGGCCGCGCCATAGAGGCGCGTGGCATTGGCTGCGGTCACGGTCAGGACCGCCGGGGTGACGCTCAGGGTGCCGTTGGCGAAGACGAAGCTGTAGTTGGTCGCCGCCAGCGTGCCCTGGGCGGGCGTGATCGGGTAGGTGCCGACCGGGCTGGTGACCAGGGCGGTGGTGCTGATCGCGGCCTTGCCGCTCACCACGCTGGAGGTGTTGCCGTTGACGAAGCCGCTGAAGTTGACCGAGAAGGCCGGGTTGGCCGCGCCATAGGCGCGGCTGGTGGTGGTGGCGGTCACGGTCAGCACCGCCTTGGTGATGGTCAGGGTGCCATTGGCCATGGTGAAGGAGTAGTTGGTCGCATTCAAGGTGCCGGCGGTGATGGTGATGGTATAGGTGCCGGCATTGCTGGTGGTGGTGCCGGTGGTGGTCAGATTCGGCGCGCCGCCGACCACCGCGCTGGTCTCACCGTTCACGAAGCCGGTGATCGCGTAGGTCAGGGCCGGGACCACCCCGCCGAAGACCATGCTCTGGTTCTTGGCGGCCACGATCAGCACGGCCTTGGTCACGGTCAGGGTGCCGTTGGCGACGGTGAAGGAGTAGTTGGTCGCGCTGAGCGTACCGGCCGTGCAGGTGATCACATAGGCCCCGACCGGGCTGGTGGCGATGGCCGGGCAGGTCACTCCCGGCGCCCCGCTGAGCACCGCGCTGGTGTCGGTGTTCTTGAAGCCGGTGTAGGTGACCGTGAAGGCCGGGTTGGCGGCCCCGTAGGCGCGCGCGAGATTGTTCGCGGTGACCTTGAGCACGGCCTTGGTGACGGTCAGGGTGCCATTGACGCAGGTGAAGCTGTAGTTCGCATCCGCCAGGGTGCCCTGTGCGGTGGTTATCACGTAGGCTCCGACATTCGAGGTCACGCTGGCGGTGGTGCCCAGGGCCGGCGCGCCACTGAGCGCGGCGGCGGTGTCGCCATTGACGAAGCCGGCATAGGTCGCGGTGAAGGTCGGATTGGCCGCGCCGTAGACGCGCGTGGCGTTGACCGCGGTCACGGTCAGCACCGCCGGCACCACCTGCTCGGTGCCGGAAACCAGGGTGAAGGTGTAGTTGGCGGCCGTAAGCGTGCCCGCGGTGATGCTGATCGGGTAGGATCCGACCGGGCTCGAGGCCAGCGTGGTGGTGGAGAGCACCGGTGCACCGCTGACCACCGTGGCGGGATCACCGTTCACGAAGCCGGTGATGGTGTAGGTCAAAGCGGGCAGCCCAGCGCCGTAGACCTTGGTCTTGTTGACCGCAGTCACGGTCAGCACCGCCTGGGTGACGACCAGCGCGCCGTTGCTGTAGCTGATCGTGTAGTTGGGATCCGTAAGCGTCCCGGCCGCGACCACGATCACATAGGTGCCGGGCAGGCTGCTGCTGGTGGCGGTGGTGCTCAGGGCCGGCGCGCCGCTGAGCGCGGCGGCGGTGTCGCCATTGACCAGGCCGGTGTACTGCGGAACGAACACCGGGTTGGCCGAGCCGTAGGCGCGCGTCACCGTCGCGACCGTCACCGCGAGAGCCACCGGCGTCACCGTCAGGGTGCCGGGCACGAAGGTGAGGGTGTAGTTGGCATCGGCCAGCGTGCCCTGGGCGCAGCTGATGGCGTAGGTGCCGACGGCGCTGGCAGTGGTCGCGGTGGTGCCCAGGGCGGGCGCGCCGCCCAGGCTGCTGGCGGTGTCGCCATTGACCAGGCCGCTGTAGCTCGCGGTGAAGGTCGGCAGCGCCGCCGCGCCGTACGCCATGGTGGCATTCGCAGCGGTCACGGTCAGGCCGGCCGGGGTCACGGTCAGGATGCCGGGCGCGGTGGTGAAGGCGTAGTTGGCGGCCGTGAGCGTGCCGACCGCGGCGCTGATCGGATAGGTGCCGACCGCGCTGCTGGCGGTGGCGCTGGTGCCGAGCACCGGCGCACCGCTGACCACCGCCAGGGTGTCGCCAGTGACGAAGCCGGTGATCAGGGCGGTCAGGCCAGGGAGCGCCGCGCCATAGGCCTTGCTGGCATTCTGGGCGGTGACGGTCAGGGTCGCCGGCGTGATGGTCAGGGTGCCGTTGACCAGGACGAAGGTGTAGTCGGCCGCGCTGAGGCTGCCCTGCGCGACGACGATCGGGGCGGTGCCGACCGCGCTGCTGGCCGTGGCCGCGCAGCTGACGGAGGCCGCACCGGAGACGACCGCCGCGGTGTCGCCAGCGACGTAGCCGGTGATGCTGGCGCTGAAGGTCGGATTGGCGGCGCCATAGACACGCGTGGCGTCTCCCGCGGTCACGGTCAGCTGCGCCGGATCCACGGTGATGGTGGTCGAGGCGCTGGCGGTGGTGTAGTCCGTCGCATCCGACGGAGCGAAGCTCACCGCCAGCACCTGGTTGGCGCCGACATGCAGCACGGTTCCGGCCGCCGGCAGGTAGGTGAACACGCCAGGCACCGTCGCACTCGCATCGAGCTGGGTGGCGCCCAGGAGCGTGCCGTAAGTGATGCTCGCCGGCTGGCTCCAGGCCAGGATCGGGGCGGCCTTGGTGACGGTGAGCACCCCAGGGACATAGGAGATCGCGTAGTTGGCATCGACCGCACCGCTGGCGGTGATCGGATAGGTGCCGACCGGGCTGGTGGTGGTGGCGGTCGTGCCGATGGTCGGCGGCGTGGTCAGGCTGGCGGCGCCATCACCGTTGGTGAAGCCGCTGTAGGTGACGGTCAGGGCCGGATTCGCGGTATTGAAGGGCCGGCTGGCGTTGGCGGCGGTGATGGTCAGCGTCACCGGGGTGACGGTCAGGGTGCCGGCGACATAGGAGATCGCGTAGTTGGCATCCACCGCGCCGCTGGCCGTCGTGGCATAGGTCCCCACCGCGCTCGCAGCCGTGGCCGTGGTCGCGATGCTCGGCAGGGTGGTCAGGTTCGCGCTGGTGTCGCCATTGACGAAGCCGGCATAGCTGGCGGTCAGGGTCGGCAGCGCGGCGCCATAGGCCTTGGCGGTCGAGTCGGCGGTGATGGTCAGCGTCACCGGGGTGACGGTCAGGGTGCCGGCGACATAGGAGATCGCGTAGTTGGCATCCACCGCGCCGCTGGCGGTCGTGGCATAGGTCCCGACCGCGCTCGCGGCGGTGGCCGTGGTGCTCACCGTCGGCGGCGTGGTCAGGCTGGCGGCGCTGTCACCATTGGTGAAGCCGGAGTAGCTGGCACTCAGGGTCGGCAGTGCGGCGCCATAGACCGTGGTCGCCGAGGACGCGGTGATGGTCAGGGGCACGGTCGTGACGGTCAGGGTGCCGGTGACATAGGTGATCGCGTAGTTGGCGTCGACCGCGCCGCTGGCGGTGGTGGCGTAGGATCCGACCGCGCTCGCCGCGGTGGCCGTGGTGCTGACGCCCGGTGCGGTGGTCAGACTCGCGCTGCTGTCGCCATTGACGAAGCCGACATAGCTGGCGCCCAGGCTCGGCAGCACGGCGCCATAGACCTTGGTGGCCGAGGACGCGGTGATGGTCAGCGGCGCGGTGGTGACGGTGACCGTATTGGAGATGGTGGTGGGATTGTAGTCGGTGGTGTCGGTCGGCGTGAAGGTCGCGCTCAGGCTCTGGCTGGCGCCGGCATGCAGGACCACGCCCGCGGCCGGGGTATAGGCGTACGTGCCACCCACCGAGGCGGTGGCGTCGAGCTGCGTGCCGCCCAGGGCGGTACCGTAGACGATCGCGCTGATCGCCGGCCAGGCGGTGGTATAGGTGCCCTTGGTCACGGTCAGGACACCGGCCACGTAGGAGATCGCGTAGTTGGCATCGACCGCGCCGCTGGCGGTGATCGGATAGGTGCCGACCGGGCTGGTGGTGATGGCCGTGGTGCTGATCGTCGGCGCGGTGGTCAGGCTGGCGGCGGTATCACCATTGGTGAAGCCGCTGTAGGAGACCGTCAGGGTCGGATTCGCGGTATTGAAGGGACGGCTGGCACTCGCCGCGGTGATGCTCAGGGGCGCGGTGGTGACGGTCAGGGTGCCGGCGACATAGGTGATCGCGTAGTTGGCATCGACCGCGCCGCTGGCGGTGGTGGCATAGGTCCCGACCACGCTCGCGGCCGTGGCCGCAGTCGCGATGGTCGGCTGGCTCGACAGGCTGGCGCCGGTGTCACCATTGACGAAGCCCGCGAAGCTCGCGCTTAGGACCGGCAGCGCGGCGCCGTAGACCTTGGAGGCCGAGGAGGCGGTGATGGTCAGCGGCGCGGTGGTGACGGTCAGGGTGCCGGCGACATACGTGATCGCGTAGTTGGCATCGACCGCGCCATGGGCCGTGATGGCATAGGTCCCGACCGCACTGGCGGCCGTGGCCGTGGTGCTGACGCTCGGGGCCGTGGTCAGGCTGGTGCTGGTATCGCCATTGACGAAGCCCGCGAAGCTCGCGGTCAGGACCGGCAGGGCCGCGCCGTAGACCTTGGAAGCCGACGAGGCGGTGATGGTCAGCGGCGCGGTGGTGACGGTCAGGGTACCGGCGACATAGGTGATCGCGTAGTTGGCATCGACCGCGCCGCTGGCCGTCGTGGCATAGGACCCCACCGGGCTCGCGGCGGTGGCCGGGGTGCTAACTGCCGGTGCGGTGGTCAGGCTGGCGCTGGAATCGCCATTGACGAAGCCCGCGAAGCTCGCGATCAGGCTGGGCAGGGCCGCGCCATAGACCTTTGATGCCGAGGAGGCGGTGATGGTCAGGGACGCGGTGGTGACCGTGATCACATTGGTGATGGTCACCGGGCTGTAGTCGGTGCTGTCCGTCGGCGTGAAGGTCGCGCTCAGGCTCTGGCTGGCGCCGACATGCAGGACCACGCCCGCGGCGGGGGTATAGGCATAGGTGCCACCCACCGAGGCGGTGGCGTCCAGCTGCGTGCCGCCGAGGGCGGTACCGTAGACGATCGCGCTGATCGCCGGCCAGGTGGTGGTGTAGGCGCCCTTGGAGACGGT
>Ga0302314_10017052_pt1 | contig 12212 bp, 13 predicted proteins | sample III_Palsa_N2_3_FD_200533 | JGI IMG/M metagenome (GOLD analysis project Ga0302314, IMG submission 200533) | Peat permafrost microbial communities from Stordalen Mire near Abisko, Sweden - III_Palsa_N2_3 | ecosystem: Environmental > Terrestrial > Soil > Palsa > Peat permafrost | place: Sweden...
ATCATTCAGCACCGCGCGGCCGTGGGCAATGAGGTCCAGATCGAGCGTGCGCGGAGCATTTTCGCCATCGCGCCGACGGCCGAACGCAACCTCGATGCGGCGCAACGCCGCCAGGGTCTCGCGCGGCGACAGCGCCGTCTCGACAAGAGCCAGACCATTGAGGTAGTCAGGCTTCCCAGGGTCAGGCCAGGAGGCCGAGCGCCACCACGAAGATCGAGTCACCAGCTTGAGCCCAGCGGCCGGAAAATCGTCCAGCGCCGCCTCCAGCAGGGCCTCGCGCGAGCCAAACCTTCCAGCCAGGCTACTCCCAAGAGCGATCAGGACGGCGTCGTCGAACATTTCAATAAGGCATTTGAAATCATGACATTTTACCCAACCGACCGCATCGCCCTCTTTATCGACGGGGCCAATCTCTATTCGGCCGCCAAGAGCCTCGGCTTCGACATCGACTACAAGAAGCTGCTGGCCGAGTTCCGCACCCGCGGCCTTCTGACCCGCGCCTACTACTATACCGCCCTGGTCGAGAATGAAGACTATTCGCCGATCCGGCCGCTGGTCGATTGGCTGGACTACAATGGCTATTCGCTGGTGACCAAGACGGCGCGCGAATACACCGACAGCCAGGGGCGCAAGCGCTGGCGCGGCGACATGGATGTCGAGATCGCCGTCGACATGATGGAGATCGCCCCGCACGTCGACCATGTGGTGCTGTTTTCCGGCGACGGCGACTTCCGCAAGCTGGTGCAGACGGTGCAGTCCAAGGGCGTGCGGGTGACCGTGGTCTCGACCGTCAAGTCGCAGCCACCCATGGCTTCCGACGATCTGCGCCGCCAGGCCGACAACTTCGTCGATCTGCAGGACCTGGCCACCATCATCGGCCGCCCCGCCCGTCCGCACCTGCCCCGCTTCATCCAGGGCGATGCCGCCGCGCCGGCGGAACGCGAGGCGGACGCCGACGCTTGAGCGCCGCCGTCGAGCCGCCAAGGGACTGCCCCCTCTGCCCAAGGCTGGTCGCCTATCGCCGGCAGAACCAGCATGAACATCCGGACTGGTGGAATGGTCCAGCGCCCTCGTTCGGTGATCCCGACGCGCGGCTGCTGATCGTCGGCCTCGCGCCCGGCCGCACCGGCGCCAACCGCACCGGCCGGCCCTTCACCGGCGATTTCGCCGGGGTGCTGCTCTATGAGACCCTGATCAAGACGGGCTTCGCCACCGGGCGCTATGAGGCGCGGCCGGACGACGGCCTGCAACTGGTCGACTGCATGATTTCCAACGCCGTCCGCTGCGCCCCGCCCGGCAACAAGCCGGAGACCAGCGAAGAGGCCAATTGCCGGCCCTTCCTCGCCGCCCAGATCGCCGCCCTGCCCCGGCTGAAGGTCATCGTCACCCTGGGCGACGTGGCGCGGCGCAATCTAATGCGGGCGCTGGGTCTGAAGGCGTCGGCCGGCGTCGGCGGCCACGGCGCGCGCGCCGAGGCGGCGGGGGTGGTGGTGATCAACTCCTACCATTGCTCGCGGCTGAACACGAACACCGGGCGGCTGACCCCGGCGATGTTCGAGGCGGTGTTCGACGCCGCCAGAGCTGAGTTGGCGACGGCTTAGCCGGCGTCCGTCACCTCTTCCTCGCACTCGTCGTGGGTATAGGGCTCAAGCTGGTCCTTCAGCAGGTTGACGCACCAGAAGGACCGGCCATGCCAATGCAGCAGCGAGCCGGGCGCCACGGTCAACGCGCCCGTGTAGCTGACGCCGCCTGGCGCGGTGACCTTCAGGCTGTGCTTGCCGGCCGAGAGCGGCGTCTCAACCTCGCCATAACCTGGCGCCGTCACCGCCTGCCGGCCGTCGACCGACACCTTCGCGTTCTGCGCCAGGTGCGAGGAGATATGCAGCACCGGCCCAGCCGAAGCCGCCATCGCCGCCGGCGCCGTCAACGCGACGCCCAGAACCGCCGTCCCGGCGCATGCCCATCGAACCATCACCTGCTCTCCCCGTCTGCCATGCGTGATGGCATGCAAGCACATTCGGGGCCCTCTGCGAAAGACAAGCTTGGCGCTTGGAACGGGATGGCGCGGCAAGGGTTTTCGCCAGGTTCAACCGGAGCTCCCCATGTCCCCCTTAAAGCTTACCGCTCGCCGCGCGCCGATCGGCTCGACTGTCGCCATCCTGGCCGCCATTGCCGGCCTCGCCCTGGCCGGGTGTTCGCACCCCGCCAACAACACCGACAGTTCGGCGGACTCCACCGCCGCGGCCAGTGACGCAACCGCCGCGAGTGACACCACCGCGACGACGACTCCGGCCGCGTCCGACGCCGGCGCTGCCTCGGACGCGGCGATGTCGAGCATGTCCGGCTCGAGCATGTCGAGCGCAAGCAGCCAGTAGCGGCGCTTAGCCCCGGTCGCGCATCAACCGGCCCTGTTCGCGTTTCCAGTCCCGTTCGGCCTCGGTGTTGCGCTTGTCGTGCATCTTCTTGCCCTTGGCGATGGCGAGCTGCAGCTTCACCATGCCTCGGTCGTTGAAATAGAGCCGCGTCGGGATGAGCGTGCAGCCTTCGCGCTGCACCGCGCCCAGCAGCTTGTCGATCTCCTTGCGGTGCAGGAGCAGTTTGCGCGGCCGGCGGGGCGCGTGGTTGAAGCGGTTGGCCGGCCCGTATTCCGGGATGTTGGCGTTGACCAGGACGATCTCGCGCCCCTCGGTGGCGGCGTAGGACTCGGCGATATTGGCCCGGCCCTCGCGCAGCGCCTTCACCTCGGTGCCGGTCAGGGCGAGCCCTGCCTCGAACACCTCGTCCAGGAAGTAGTCGTAGCGTGCGCGCCGGTTCTCGGCGATCAGCTTGCCGGTCATCAGGCCACGCCGGCGGCGCGCATCGCCTCCAGTATGGCGGGCTTGGCGGCCTCCGCGCAGGGCGCGATCGGCAGGCGCGCGTCCTCGGCGCAGAGGCCCAGATGCGCCAGGGCGAACTTGGTCGGCGACGGCGAGGCGTCGAGGAACAGCGCCTTGTGCAGGGCGAGCAACTGGTCCTGACGCTCGCGCGCGCCGGCCAGGTCGCCTTGCACGCAGGCGTTGATGAAGGCCGCGCAGGCCTGCGGCGCCACATTCGAGGTCACCGAGATGCAGCCATGGCCGCCGTGGGCGATGTAGCCGAGCGCGGTGGGATCGTCACCCGACAGCATCACCCAGTCCTCGCCGCAGGTCAGCCGCTGCATGCTCGGCCGCGTCATGTCGCCGGTGGCGTCCTTGATGCCGACGATGTTGGCCAGCTTGGCCAGCCGCGCCAGGGTCTCATTGCTGATGTCGACGCCCGTGCGGCCGGGCACGTTGTAGACCAGCACCGGCAGGTCCACCGCCTCGTTCACCGCGGCGTAGTGACGATAGAGGCCCTCCTGGCTCGGCCGATTATAATAGGGCGTCACCATCAGGGCGGCGTCGGCGCCCACCGCCTTGGCGTGGCGGGCCAGTTCGATGGCCTCGGTGGTGGAGTTGGAGCCGGCGCCGGCGATCACGGGCACACGGCCGGCGGCGGCCTTGACGCATAGCTCGACGACGCGGCCGTGCTCGGCGTGGCTGAGCGTCGCGGTCTCGCCGGTGGTGCCGACCGGGACTAGCCCGTGCACGCCGCCGGCGACCTGCCGCTCGATGAGGCTAATGAACGCCTCCTCGTCGACCTCACCGTCTCGAAACGGCGTGATCAGGGCTGGAAGGACGCCGTGGAAGCGAGGTTGACGCATGGAAGGTCCGCAAAATGCCGTGAACTAGGGCCACTATGGTTGCAGCAGGTGATTCGCCGGACAATATGGCCGCGAGCGCGCCGGCCGCAACCAGTGGGCTCAAAAGGGGCGAACAGAGAAGGTGGTGCTGTCCTTGTCGATTCGTCGCGCCATGATGGTTTCGGCGTCCGTCGCGCTGGTTTGCTCGGCGGCCGTGGCACAGACGCTGACGCCCTTAAACCCTCCTGCTCGTCCGATCCAGATGCTGACGGGGCCGCAGCCTCAACCGATCCCAGCCGCGCCGGCTCCTGTTCCGATGGCCTCGCCCTTGACCACCCTGGTTTCTCCGACGGCCGCGGCCCCGCAGCCAATCGCGACACCGCAACCGGCGCCGTGGCCTCGGCCCATCGCTCAGGCGCCGGCCGCGAGCACGCCGCTGCCCCCGGTCAGCTTCCCACCGGTCGCCGCGTCAGCCTATCTCTCCGGCGGCGACACGCAGGCGCTTGAATCGGCGCTGACCTCGGCCCGGCGCGGCGACGCCAGTGGCGCCCAGGCGGCCATGCAGGCCATCAGCAACCCGGTGGCGCGCAAGATCGTGCTCTGGGCCATGGTCGACGCCGACGGCGAGCAGTTGGCCTTTTTCGAACTCGACCAGGCCCGTCGCGACCTGGTCGGCTGGCCCAGGCAGACGCGCCGCCAGACGGTGGCGGAAAAGGCGCTGGACGGCTCCGGCCTGCCTCCCGCGCAGGTCGTCGCCTGGTTCGGCGGCGCCGATCCGACCTCGGCCCAAGGCGCCATGGCCCTGGCCACGGCTTACCAGCAGTTGGGCCGCACCCAGGACGCCCAGGCGCTGATCCGCCATTGGTGGCGCACCCAGATCTTCGAGGCCGACGTCCAGCGGACCATGCTGAGCCGGTTTGGAAGCTTCCTGACCGTCGACGACCACATCCGCAGGGCCGACACCCTGCTCTATGGCGTGCAAGGCCCGGCGGCGCACGACATGCTGGCGCTCTTGCCGCCCGACCAGCAGGCGGTGGCCCAGGCCCGCATGGCGCTGCGCGGCAATACCCGCGACGCCATGTACATGGCCGACACCGTGCCTTCGAGCATGGCCGACGATCCGGGCCTGGCGGTGGAGCGGGCGCGCTCCTACCACGAACACGACATGGACAGCTCGGCCCTTGGCCTCTTGAGCAAGTTCCCGCAGACCATGCCCTGCGACGATGCGGCCAGCAAAGTCTGGACGCTGCGCAAGCAGCTGATCAACTACGCGCTGAAGAACGGCGACTACCGTTCGGCCTACACCCTGGCCGACAAGAGCGGCCTGGCCGCCGGTGTCGACTATACCGAGGCCGAGTTCTACGCCGGCTGGATCGCGCTTTCGAAACTGCACCAGCCGGCCCTGGCCGATGCGCATTTCGCCAATATCCAGCGGGCCAGCTCGACCCCGATCAGCCAGGCCCGGGCGCTCTACTGGCGGGGCCGCACGGCCGAGGCGGAGGGTGACCAGGTCCAGGCCATGGCCTTCTATTCAGAGGCCGGACACTACACCACGACCTTCTACGGCCAGCTTGCGGCGGAAAAGGCCGGCCTGCAGCAGATCAGCCTCGGCCACGACCCGGTTCCGACCGCGGCTGACGTGGCGCGGTTCGAGGGCCGCGACATGATCCGCGCCATCCGCATCCTCTCGGGCATGGACGAGCACGACCTCTATCGAACCTTCGTGCTGGCCGCGGCCGACAACATGCCGACGCCGGAAGAATATGCGCTGCTGGTCGATCTCGCCCGCAATAATGGCGACCAGGACCTTTCCATGCGGGTGGTGCGCGCCGCCGCCCAGCACGGCGTCGTCCTGCCCGACCGGGGCTACCCCCTGCGCGGCACCAGCCAACTCGCTGGGACCGCCGAGCCGGCCATCGTCTTCAGCCTGACCCGCCAGGAGAGCAATTTCGATCCGCGCCTGCGCTCCGGCGTCGGGGCGCGCGGCATGATGCAGCTGATGCCCGGCACCGCCGAGGCCCTGGCGCGCAAGATGGGCGAGCCCTATCGCGCCGGGATGCTGGACGACCCGGACTACAATATGCGGCTGGGCTCCTTCTATATCGGCAATCTGATCGACAATTTCGGCGGCTCATACGTGCTGGCGACGGCGGGCTATAACGCCGGACCGGGGCGGCCGGCCGAATGGGTCGGCTATTGCGGCGACCCGCGCTCGGGAAGCGTTGATCCGGTCGATTTCATCGAGTGCATCCCGTTCTCGGAGACCCGCAACTACGTCATGCGGGTGATGGAGGCGGCCGAGGTCTATCGCGCGCGGCTGAACGGCGGCACGGCGCCCTTGCACCTGGCGGCGGACCTGAAACGCGGCGGCTATGTCTATGGCGGCCGGATGGCCAGCGTGACACCAGCGATCGCCTCCGCGCCAATGCCTTCGCCGACGCCAGCTGACAACACGCCTTAGTTGGGCCAGGGCTTGCGCGGCGACGGGGCCACAGCCCGCGTCAGTCGATCACCAGGCCGTTGAACAGGCTGTCCAGCATCAGGGCCATCAGGGTCTCGTCGTCGCAACTGTCGGCCTTGCTGTGGCCGCCGGTGCGCAGCGAGACCAGCCCGTGGCAGGCGGCCCAAAGGGTGTGGGCGGCGGAATCGGCGTCGCCGACCCTGAGGCGCCCCTCGGCGGCGATGCCGGCCACCGCGCTCATGAAACGGTCGTAGCAGCGCGCGCCCAGGTCGGCGGCCACCTCATGGCGGATCGCCGAGATCTGGCCGGGCGACGAGCAGAAGGTCAGGCGGTAGGTATTCGGGTTCTGCAGCCCGAACCGCATATAGGCCTCGAGCATCAGCCGAACGCGGCTGACCGCATCGACGGGCCGCTCGGAGATGTCGCTGTTACTGGCGAGCAGGGTGGTCACCGCCCCCTCGCAGATCTCCAGCAGGATCTCGTCCTTGTCGCGGAAGTGCATATAGAGCGCCGTCGAGGAGACCCCGACCTCCTCGGCGATCTTGCGGATGGTCGCGCCCTGATAGCCGTCGCGAACGAAGATCCGTTCGGCGGCGTGCAGGATTTCGGCGCGGCGCAAATGGCCGTCCCCCTTGGCCTTGCGGGCCGAACGGGGCGGCTTGGTGAGCGTCATCGTCATCGGCGGCGTTCCCCAGCTTTGGATTCGGAGATTACTAAACGGTAATCACAGAATTGTCGCAAGTCGGCCATGGACTGGACGCACCGCGCCTCGCCCGCGTAAGGCCTGGATATGGGCGCCCTTTCCCCTCCCCTGCTCGCCGAAGCGCCGCTGGTGGCGCGCGCCGGCGGCTGGACCGACTACGGCCTGGTCGACAGCGGCGATGGTCGCAAGCTTGAGCGTTGCGGGCCCTATTCGCTGGTGCGTCCGGAGCCGCAATGCCTTTGGCGGCCTCGGTTAGACGCCGAAGTATGGGACGGCGCCGACGCCGTGTTCGACCCTTCCGACGAGGAGGAAGCCGGCCGCTGGCGCTTCGCGCGCGCCGCGCCGGACGCCTGGCCGATGGGCTGGGGCGAGGTGAAATTCCTCGGCCGCTTCACCGCCTTTCGCCACTTGGGTTTTTTTCCCGAGCAGGCGGCCAATTGGTCCTGGTTGGATGCACATCTGCGCCCGAGGCCGGGCGCGAAGGTGCTGAACCTGTTCGGCTACACCGGCGTCGCCAGCCTGGTCTGCGCCGCTGCCGGCGCAGCGGTCACCCATGTCGACGCCTCGAAAAAGGCCATCGGCTGGGCGCGCGAGAACGCCGAGCTCTCCGCCCTGGCGGACCGGCCGATCCGCTGGATCTGCGAGGACGCCCGCCGCTATGTCCAGCGCGAGGCGCGGCGCGGCGTGCAGTATGACGGCATCATCCTCGATCCACCGAAATACGGCCGCGGCCCGAATGGCGAGGTCTGGAAACTGTTTGAGAACCTGCCGGAGCTCCTCGGGCTCTGCGTCGGCCTCTTGTCGCCTGACGCGTCCTTCCTGATCCTCAACGCCTATGCCGAGCGGGTCTCCGGGTTGTCGCTGGCCAGCCTCCTGGGCGACGCCATGGCCGGCCGCGGCGGCCGCATCGACTGGGGCGAACTAGCGCTGATGGAAGAGGCCGGCGAGCGCGGCGTCGGGCTTTCCTTCTTCGCCCGCTGGAGCAAGCCGTGAGCGCGCGCCAGGTCACCTCCCTGACCAACCCGACCGTCAAGGCGGTGCGGGCGCTGCACATGCGCAAGGAACGCGAGGAGACCGGTCACTTCCTGGCCGAGGGCCTGAAGCTGACCGCCGAGGCGCTTGATCTCGGCCACACGCCGAAAATCCTCCTCTACGGGCCCGAGGCGGCCAGCCAGCCGCTGCTGCGCCGCGCGGCCGATGCCACGACGGCGGCGGGCGGCGACGTGGTCGAGGTCAGCCGCGCCATCCTGGAAAAAGTCTCGCGCCGCGACAATCCGCAAACCGTGGTCGCGGTGTTTGAGCAGGCGTTCGCCCGACTCGACGACCTGAATCCGGCCTCGGCGACTTGCTGGGTGGCGCTCCAGAGCATTCGCGACCCCGGAAACCTCGGCACGATCGTGCGTACGGCCGACGCGGCCGGCGTCGGCGGCGTCATCCTGGTCGGCGAGACCTGCGATCCCTATTCGGTCGAGGCGGTGCGCGCGACCATGGGCTCGGTGTTCGCGACGCCACTCTACCGCGCGACGGCCGCGGAGTTCATCGCCTGGCGGGCAAGCTGGCCGGGATCGGTGGTCGGGACGTTGCTCAGCGCTACGACCGACTATCGCGCCGCGGACTATCGGCGCCCGACCCTGATCCTGATGGGCCCCGAACAGGCCGGCCTCAGCCCCGACCTCGCCGCCATCTGCGACCTCAACGTGAAAATCCCCATGCGCGGCCGCGCCGACAGCCTGAACCTGGCCGTGGCGACCGGCATCATGATCTACGCGGCGACCTAAGGCTCTTCACCGCCGGGCAGTTCCATGGGCTCGGCCTCGTGGCCCTCCACAGCCAGGCCCTTGCCGAGTTTCGAGTTCCACATGCCGTAGGCGAAATAGACTAAGATTCCGACGCCCAGATAGATCAGGAAGAAGTTCCGCGTCGCCGTCACCGCCATCAGGCTCATGAGCAGCACCAGGCACATGATCGTGCCCAGGATCGGCGTGACCGGAAAGAAGGGCGTCCGAAACGGCCGCGCCAGCCCGGGATTGTGGAAGCGCAGGTAGATCACCGTCACGCAGACGATGCAGAAGGCCGCCAGCGAGCCGACGTTCGACAGCTCCGCCAACGCGTCAAGCGACATGAAGCCCGCCGCCGCGGCCGCCGCGACGCCGACAATGATGGTGTTGATCCACGGCGTCTTGAAGCGCGGGTGCACCACCGCCAGCGACGAGGGCAGAAGCCCGTCGCGCGACATGGTGTAGAAGATGCGGGTCTGGCCGTAGAGCAGCACCAGCATGACGCTGGAGAGGCCGGCGATGGCCCCGATCTTCACCAGTATGGCGAACCAGGGCAGGCCGATCTGGTTGACTGCCACGGCGATCGGCGCGGGATTGTCCAGCGACGCGTAGGGCACGATCCCCACCAGCACCGCCGAGGTGGCGATATAGAGGATGGTGCAGATCACCAGGGCGCCCAGGATGCCGATCGGCATGTCCTTGGCCGGGTTGCGCGACTCCGCGCCCGCGGTCGAGACCGCCTCGAACCCCAGATAGGCGAAGAAGATCACCGCCGCGCCGTGGATGACGCCGCCGATGCCGTAGCGCGTCGCCTTGGAGCCCGACACCACGTCGACCAGGGCGCGCCAGATCTGGTGGCCCATGTCCATCGGCGTGCCCGCCGGCGGCGCGGGAATCTGCGCCGGCACCAGCGGATGCCAGAGCGCCGGGTGCACATAGAAGGAGCCGATGCCGATAAAGGCGATCACCACCGACAGCTTGATGAAGACGACGATGTTGTTGACCGTCGCCGATTCCGACACCCCGACCGTCAAAAGCGCGGTCACCAGGCCGATCACCACGATCGCCGGGATGTTCACGATGCCTTGGCCGATCACCGCGCCGGTGGCGTCCTTGATCGGGCCGGCGGTACTCAAGGTCGCCGGTATGACGATGTGCATATTCTGCAAAAGGCTGACGAAATAGCCCGACCAGCCGACCGCGACCGTCGAGGCGGCCAGGCCATATTCAAGCAGAAGCAAGAGGCCCATGATCCAGGCGACGATCTCGCCCATGGATGTGTAGGTGTAGGAATAGGCCGAGCCCGAGACCGGCAGGGCCGAGGCCAGCTCGGCATAACAGAGCGCCACGAAGGCGCAGAGCAGGCCGGTGATGACGAAGGAGATCATGATCGCCGGGCCGGCCCATTGGGCCGCCGCCCGGCCGGTCAGCACGAAGATGCCGGTGCCGATAATGCAGCCGATGCCCAGAAGCACCAGGTTAAGCGCGCCCAGCGAGCGTTTCAGCTCACCATGCTCGTGCTCGGCCTGGATTTGGGCCACCGACTTGCGGCGAAAAATACCCCCGATACCCGCCATATGGCTTTACTCCCCGCCCCCGCGTGACTCAGCACACATGCCCGAGCCTGCGGCACGCTAGCGGGGCGCGTGCGGTCGAGCAATGAGGCGCCGCGGCGCGGGCCGCAACGGCGCCCGCTACACTCAGATCGCCGGCACGATAACCGGCTCCGGCTCGCTCAGGTCGGGCCCGGCGGCCGGCGCCACGCCATCGGGGGTGGCGATCAGGTGTCTGGGCACAAGCAGGATGGCGGGCAGGATCAGCGCGTTGGTCACCGTCATCGCGACCACGCAGACGGTGAAGTTGTGGAAGTGGTCGAATAGCGTTGTGCCCAGGATATTGCCGAGCTGGCCGTCGATGGCGAGCGCGCCAGCGGCCGCCATCAGCATCGAGCCTTGCAGCCCCTTTGGGCAGGAGCGGATGATCAGGTCGAAAAAAGCCGCCCCGGCCAGGCCGCCGAACGCGCCCATCATGCCGGCGACCGCCATGGCGGCGATCTTCTGATGGATGATCAAGAGCGGCAGCATCATGGGCAGCGCCAGAAGCGTGCCGCCGATCATGAGCGTGCGCAGCGTGAAGCGCTGGCAGAGATAGCCATAGAGGAGGAAGCCCGGCACGCCGCCGACGAAATAGAGCGCGAACCAGACCCCGTACTGGGCGTCGCTGAACTTCAGCGTGTCCTGCAGGAAGTATTGCAGCGGCGTGCCCAGCCCCGGCACGAACTGCCAAAGCAGCCAGATCAGCAGCGCTGGATAGATCGGCGCGTGCCGCACCAGACGCCTGAGGTCGTCGACAAGCCGTGTCCCCGCCGCGCGCTCGCGGCGGATGTTGTCGAACACCGCCCGAGGCTTGAGGACGCCGTAGAGCGCGATCACCACCAATATCCCGCCGCCGACCAGGAACAGGATGTGGGCGCCGCGCGCGGCCTTGTCGCCCTCGAGCAGGCTTGAGAGCAAGCCGCCGGCCATCAGCCCAACCACCGCCGGTATGGTCTCGAAGGCGCTGACCGCGGCCGAGACCTGGCCCGACATCGCCTGCTGCTGGCCGATCGTCCCGATCAGGCCCCTGAGCGCGCTGCGGATGAAGAGGAAACAAGCCGAGAGGATCAGCGCCGCGGCCAGGAACGTCGCGTAGACTGGCGGAGCGAAGGCGAAACCGGCGCAGAGCCCCGCGCCGAGCGCCCCGAAACTCACGACGAAACCCCGGTCGCCATGGCCGAACGGGCTCCAGACATCGCGGACGAAGCCGAATACCACGGCGAAATACATCGGGATCGTCGAGATCAGCCCGAAGATGGCCATCTGGTGCGCCGCCAGATGCAGCTTGTTCTTCAAAAAGAAGCTGATCGGGATGTTGATGACGCTCTCGGGGAACCCTATCAGGACCAGAAGGCCGCCGAAATAGAGGATGATCCTCAGACGCGCCGCCGATCCATGCGCCGTTCGCGGCGCGACGTCAGACCCGGTCTCCAGCGCCCCCGCCGCCGCCATCGATCCCCCGTCGGCTCCGACTGTCCGGCCAAACTCAGCCGGACTCCCATCGGCGGCAAGGCGAAACAGCCGAAAGCGCGGAAATTGGCGAGGGACGATCTACATCGAGGCGCCGTCGCCGTAGCGCACGGGGATGGCGTCCAGCACCTCGGGAGGCATCAGCCGCGCATTGACGCCCATGCGCTGATAGGCGCGGTCGACGGATGACCAATGCGTGACGCAGCCGCAAGCGCGGCAACGATGAAACTCCAGCTCCCGGTCGCCCCACATGTAGATGTCGGTCGGGCCGTTATTAGCCGCGAACCTGACCTCGGGTCGCTGGTAATAGCCCCAGAGCGTGCCGTAACGGCGGCAGATGGAGCAGTTGCAGGCGTTGACGTCCTCGGGCGCGGTCTCGACCGCGAACCGGACGCCGCCGCAGTGGCAGGAAGCTTCAATCATCGGGATTTCCTAAGGAGCGGCGGACGCCGATGGCGCCCGAGACGCGACCGCGCGTCAAGCGCGGACCAGCACGTCAACTTCC
>Ga0302314_10017053_pt1 | contig 12212 bp, 11 predicted proteins | sample III_Palsa_N2_3_FD_200533 | JGI IMG/M metagenome (GOLD analysis project Ga0302314, IMG submission 200533) | Peat permafrost microbial communities from Stordalen Mire near Abisko, Sweden - III_Palsa_N2_3 | ecosystem: Environmental > Terrestrial > Soil > Palsa > Peat permafrost | place: Sweden...
TTAGCTACGGCTGGCCATCCGGGACCATCGCGGCTTGCGCAAGAAATTGATCGCACCTGCTTTCGCGAAATTCTGCAGGTTGGCCACAATCGTGTTTTTCAAAAATGTATCTAATGTTGGTGTTTTATCGACCGCCACATGTGGGAGACGGTCGATTGTGGTTCGCTGTAAGCTAGTGCATATTTTTGTGCAGATACTCGACACAAACCATGATTTACTTGCATCCCAATGGCCTGACATTGATCAACGGTGTACATTGTATGGGATCAAGTTGCATCTCGCGCACGGACCATCTTGATCGGTAATAGTGTCTGGATTGTTATCAATGTGATCATCATTGGGCCTATGACGATTGGCTAAAGCGCTTTGATCGGAGGGAACTCCCTTGTTACAGGAAATCTGGAGAACAATGGCGGACCGCCGGTAAAGCTCATTTGCAATAAGAACGCTATTATCATCGGAGAGGAGAATAGCCAATTGTTACAACAGCATGATTCTTTGAGTTCTGCGCGTGTCATCATTAGCGCGGCCGATGTACAGCAACTGACGCGTCACCGCGCAGATGGTTGTGGGCGGTTGCGCGTACCGATCTACATAGCTTACTCGGTGATCAAGGCCGCTACCCGTGAAAATATTAAAATTCTCACACCTCCTTTTGGGATCGTCGCGAAGGCCAATTGAATTTATGTCGCAGCCGATAGTCCGGGTTGTTCCTTTACAGCCGCATTGTTTTGCTTTTGGCGGATTCGAAGTGCAGATGAACTGCGCCATGGAGACTGCACGTGCAGCTGGTGCCGATATAGCACCCTTGGATTTTTGGAGACGCGAGGACGACTTCGACGTGCTGCATCTTTGGGGGCTGGATGTACAGCATCTTCACACAGTGACGTGGGGTCATGCAGATAAAAAGAAGATTGTGTTGAGCGCATTGGTGAACTATCCTGGCTGGTATTCCTGGCTGCGCCATAAGATCTCCTCGATTGTGGGGCCAGCGCGGATGCGCAAATCCATGTTGGCGCAGATTGATTGCTTGACGGTGGTAAATAGTGCGCAGAAGCGCTATCTGACGGGTACGGTCGGGCTTCTCGCAGAAAAGGTGTTTGTGGTTCCCAATGCGGTGGACGATATATTTTTCGAGGTTGTAGCCCGCCCGAAGGATGGATCGTTTGGAATAGACAATTATGTGCTTTGCGTAGGAAATATTTGTCCTCGCAAGAACCAACTCGCACTGGTTAAGGCTTGCCGGAAACTGGGAGTTCCCCTCATGTTGGTGGGAGATGTGTTGACGGGCGGAGAAGATTATGGACGGTCCGTAGCTGAGGCCATGAAAAGCCATAACGAATCTCGCTGGATAAAAGGTCTGCAACCGGGCTCTGCACAGTTGGCCGATGCCTACCTACATTCCTCCGTTTTCGTATTACCAAGCCACCTGGAGCAGCAACCTATTTCGGCGCTTGAAGCGGCGGCTTGCCGCAAGCCATTGGTACTCGCAAACCGGCCTTATGCGAAGCAGGATTTTTATGAAAATGCCGTCTTGACGGATCCGGACTCTGTCGATGCTATCTCTGGAGCGATCCGCAAGGTGCTGGACCGCCCTGATGCGTATCGCCCCCCTATTGCAATTCTTGAGCAATGTCGACGCCACAATGTAGGTGCGGCGTATCAAGCAATTTACAAGAGCTTGATACGTGATTCGGCGAGAGGGGACTGAACACCCTTGCTTTATTGATCCCTCACCGTTTGGTGACCTGCACAATGTCACAATACAGAATCACCAGAGCACAGTTTCACGAGAGGTATCGAGATTGAGATGCTTTCCCTCGATCATCACCGATCGCCCGCAGGCGCCTCAATCTCGAACAGATGGGGATGATGGAAGTTAGAGAAAGACGAGAAAACTTCAGCACAAACGCATTGCAAAACTTCCTGTTCGGCAATCTGTTATAACGTGGAACTCCCCGTTCATAAGCCCTCGTATGTCTCTTCTCAACCGCGTGCCTCCGCTCTTGTGAAGACCCATATGTTTCCATACAATGAATTTGTGAGCCGCAACACATGAGATGGTAGGATCGAGCCCTCGAATGACTGTGCGGCCGGGGACGCTTCAGAGTACTGATGGAAGGCCGATTAGCCCTTCCCCAACAGTAGAGATCACTCTACACGGGTATTTTTAGTAGGAGACGCAATGCAAGCCGTGTGCCCATCCAAATGCGGCGGAAAGCGCCTAAAGGGAATTTTAGATGAGAGTAGCACGGGGCAACCCCTTGTAACTGTAATAACAGCGATCTATAATGGGCAGCTCCATGTGGAAGAATGCCTGGAAAGCGTGTTACATCAGGACTATCCGAATATCGAGCATATCGTATTGGATGGTGGATCGAACGACGGAACGGTTGATGTGTTGCGCCGGTACGATGACCGGATTGGATTTTGGAATAGCGAGCCGGACAAAGGCGTCTACGACGCGTGGAACAAGGGCCTATCGAAGGCTCGTGGCGAATGGATCTGCTTTCTGGGCGTCGATGATCAACTACTTCCCGGAGCAGTGAGTGCCTATATGAAACTGGCCGCTGCAAATCCGCAGGCAGAGTACCTAAGCTCACAAGTGAGATGGGTGCATCCATCCGGCTACGAGCGCATCATCGGCTGCCCCTGGGCATGGCCGGAATTTTCACGACGAATGTACGTGGCACATGTAGGTAGCATGCATCGGCGTACCCTCTACGATCGTCTAGGGGTCTATGACACGTCGTATCGCAGTGCTGCAGATTATGAATTGCTGTTACGCGCGCGCGGCCAACTCAAGGCCACCCACATGAGCATCACTACAGCAGTAATGCAGGCCGGCGGGCTAAGCAACAGTTCTGTTGCACTGGCCGAAGAGAAACGAGCAAAAATCGCCGCGGGAGGGCGAAACAAGGCGCTAGCCGAGTTGGAATTCCGCTTTGCCAAAGCAAAGTTCGTGCTGCGCCCATTGCGCCGCGCCTTGGGAAGGGTTGCGGCTCGATATGGACTAACGTCAGTATTGTCCTCATAACTCTTCGGTTAACTTGGAAGGGTCTTGTGAGAACGGCCAAAAAGCATCTGAACGACGACCATTCAGTATTTACAAGTACGAGAATGACAACACAATCAGAACCGGACGAGGGAGATATACGTGCCGAAGTTGAAATCAAACGCTGAATGGGAATTGTGGGGGAAAGATGATCCACTTTGGGGAGTTGCTTCCTGGGCAAGCAAACAGAAGGGAGGCGACTCGCCTTGGACAGAGGAAGAGTTCTATGCTCTTGGAGAGTCCGATTGGCGCGACTTCCTGTGTCATTGGCAACAATATGGACTCGATAAACGAAGTTGCCTGGAGATCGGATGTGGTGCAGGGCGGCTTACGAAGCAACTTGCGAGATCGTTTGAGCACGTTTGTGCCGTGGATGTGTCCGAACACATGATTGATCGCGCGCGAAAAGCGGTGGCGGACGTAAATGTGGAGTTTTCGGTTATCGACGGCTTGCACCTGCCGCAAAGCGACTGCTCCGTCAGCGCTATTTTTTCTGCTCACGTTCTCCAGCATCTTGACAGTGTGGATGTTGGCTTCTCTTATTTTCGAGAGTTTTTTCGCGTACTGGACGTTGGCGGAACTATAATGATTCACTTCCCGATCTATCAATTTCCCAAAGAATCGGGATTTGTTGGGAAGCTCATGGCATTTGAGTACACCGCATACCGGGCGTTCGGCAGCATTAGAGCAAACATAAATAGACACCTGGGCGTCAAGGGGATGAGGGGAACTCCATATCCCATAAAAGATCTCACTCTCTTCCTGACTGATCTCGGCTTCAGCAATATTGAATTTCGCATCTTTCCTTTGAAGAGCAATGGTGAGCCTCACCCTTTTGTCTTTGCCACCAAATAGCAAAGAAAGTCAATAATTCATGCTGCAGCTATGGTTTGTTGCTAACACGGTGCTCTGGCCCCTTACTATCATGCTTGGTACGTTTCATCTTGGGCTTAATGTGGTTGTACTCATATTGGTAGGAGCCGTGTGGCTTGGGATGAAACGGAGGGTAGCTGTAATCTCCATTGTTGTGACCGCTGCGTTTTTTGCGTATCTGGTCTTTTCCTCTCTCACCGCAGTTACTGGTCCATGCACCGATGTGTTCTCGAAATTGATGATTACAGGACCAATTTTGATGTTTCTGATACTTATCGGAACGGAGATTGGACGGAACTCTCAAAGCTACGATTGGATAAAGCTACAAAAAACGGCGGTCTGGTGTCTCCTCTTGGCGTTTTTCGCGTTTTTTGTGGAGATGGCTCTGCCGTCACACTTTCCGCTACAGGGTACTTATCGTGCCATTGGCGAGTATTCTGGTTTATTCTCTGAACCGAGCCTTGTTGCATTTTCCTTGTTTCCTTGTATTGCGGTGCTCTTGGTGGCTGAAGACAGAAAAACACGGCGGAGCGGGATGCTCGCGGTGCTGGGTCTGCTTGTATTTTCCAAATCTTCTACTTTGCTCGCGTTTATTGTGGTTTGGATTTTGTACCGTCTCTTCATTCATGGAAGGATTCGCCAGGCAGGTTTGCTGATTCTGGGATTCGCGTCGCTTATCGCATTAGCATCGGTGATCAACTACGATGCGCTTATTGCACCGACTGTAGATAGGACTGTTGGCATCTTTGCGTCGAACGAGACTGACAATCTCTCCAGCTTGGTTTATGTCCAGGGTTGGCAGGATGGCTGGGCGAATCTGGTACGCACACATGGGTTGGGACTGGGCTTCAACATGATGGGATGCCATCCGCTTCCCGATGTGCCAATCCGGGCAGTTCTAGCTTTGGAAGGGCTCGAAGATCTTAATGCTACGGATGGCTCCTTCTTATTCGGAAAAGTCGTTTCAGAGGCTGGCATATTCGGGATAATGTTTTATTTGGCAGTTATCTGGTGGTGGGTTCGGCTCGAGAAAAAAATACGGGTAACTGAAGACACCACGAGACGGTTCATAGCTTCCACGCAAGCTGCATTGATATTCTGTTTCGTGGCAACAAGCTTTATACGGAGCGCGGGTTATTTTGGTGGTGGAATGCTGCTTTGGATCGTTGCTATCAGCGGAGCCTCGAAGCCACAGCGAGAGTTGTCAAGCAACCTGAAGGAGCAACCGGAGGTGTCTTCAAACATCGGACATGAATCGACAGGGACGGCAGAATGCGCGTGATCGTGTTGAGCGACTACGGATACCTGGGTGATGCGCCACAGGTGGCCATCAGCAGCTTGTTTGGTTCCACGACGGGTCTGGATGGCACTTTTGTATCGTATTTGGAACGCGCAGCTCGCACATCGACTTCGAGAAGTACCAAACAATTCAATTTCGACAGTGGAATATGGAAGACGGTTTGAAGCCAAGCATTGTGCTATCAGGTGTGAATTTCACTGATATGGGGCCATTGACGGTCTTTAGGGAGGCCATCGCCTCGCTCGCTGAGTTGCATTCAGACAACTATAAAATTATTGCACTTGTCCACAGGAAGTCATTATTTGATATTCCCGGCGTTAAATTCATTGAATATCCGGAAATTAAGTATTCATGGTTTAAGCGTCTTCGGTTTGAGTATTATGAGTGCCGCCGTATCAGCGAAGAGATTAAGCCCTATTTGTGGTTAGCCATGCACGATATGACACCCAACGTTAGCGCTAAAATCAGGGCGGTCTATTGCCACAACCCAAGCCCATTTTACCGATTCCACATGAAGGAAGCGCTGCTCGACTGGAAGTTTGGACTTTTTACCCTTCTGTATCGTTTTCTCTACGGGATCAATATACGGTCCAATGATTTCGTTGTTGTGCAACAGAGTTGGCTTCGTTCGGAGTTCCAGTCACGTTACGATACGCAGACCGTCGTGGTTGCACATCCGTCACTAGAGAATCTATCCATTACCCCAAAGGAAGGCCCTGAAATTTATCCACACTCTCCGTATGTGTTCTTTTACCCCGCATATCCGAGAACCTTTAAGAATATGGATCAAATCCTCAATGCCGCGCGGATGCTCGAGCAGAGCGGCTTCCGAGGCTTTGAGATCTGGCTTACGCTGAGCGGAACAGAAACCGCTTACGCATCGAAACTTAGACGTGATTATGGGGAATTGAGCTCGGTACGATGGCTGGGCCTTTTGCCCCACGCTGAAGTCCTGCGACGGTACGCTGAGGCCGACTGCCTTTTGTTTCCATCCAAACTGGAGACCTGGGGAATCCCTATCACCGAATTCAAGACGACAGGCAAGCCAATTCTCGCGGCTGACCTTCCGTATGCACATGAAACTGTAGGCACGTATGATCAGGTCGCTTTCTTCGACACGGAAAGTACTGAAGCTCTGGAAGGAGCAATGCGGAAAGCGGTCCTTGGGGAGTCCGCGTTTCGATCGGTAGAGGAGAAACCCATCGCTCCACCGTTTTCGCAGAGCTGGGAAGAGCTTTGGAATATTCTGTTGCACCCTGCCCGATGAAGTTTCCATACCTCTTGCAGGACGCTAAATCTCGGATTGGTCTCTTCGGATCATAGGACGACTTGGTTCTGTGCTGCCCTCGGGTCGCCCTCAGGAGAGGCAGCGCAAGAGCCCGAAATGCTCTATTTGATTAGTTTCATTTGCTGCACAATCCAGAAACTCACAACGGTTTGTCATAAACGATACGGTGCGGATAGAATGCGCATCGGGAACGATAGCGAATGCCTTTCAACTTATTTATGCGTCTTGTAATTGGGTGGGTTTCTCGTATCATTGGCACTAGGAGTTAGTGTTGAATTCAAGAGTTCTCATCACCGGCGGAGCTGGCTTCATCGGCTCACGACTTGCCAGAAAGCTTCTATCAGCGGGCCATGAAGTCTCCATACTCGATTCCTTCAGCCCCCAGATCCACGGTGAAAATCGGGATTTGGCAAACGATATCCGTGATCACGTTAAGCTCTTTCGCGGAGACATTCGCGACGTAACACTTTGCGAGCGCGCCCTTGCGGGCCAGCAAACGCTGATACACCTCGCTGCGGAAACCGGCACTGGTCAATCTATGTACCAAGTGCGGCATTACTCCGATGTAAACATTAGCGGAACAGCAATTCTGATGGAATTGCTGCTGGCTAGCAAGCACTCTGTCCAGAACCTCATCGTGGCCTCCTCGCGTGCCATCTATGGAGAGGGTGCTGCTTTTTGCGCCGAACATGGCTTGGTGTACCCATTGGCACGTAGAACCATTGATATGAAGAGCGGCAATTTTGAGCCCCGCTGCCCACAGTGCGACCGCTATACCACGATGGCTTCCACGACCGAAGCAGCAATATTCCATCCATCGTCTATGTATGGGCTTACGAAGCAAGTGCAGGAGCAGATGATCCTACTTTATGCTGCGACCCTCGGTATCAATGGATTTGCCTTACGCTACCAGAATGTTTATGGTCCAGGACAGTCGCTAAAGAACCCCTACACCGGGATTCTTGCTATTTTTTCAAACCAGGCGCGGGCTAACGAGCCGATCTATATCTTCGAAGACGGTAAAGAAAGCCGCGACTTTGTCTACATCGACGATGTCGTCGAAGCAACCTACCGCTGCGTAGACGCTGAGAAACAGCCTCCGGTTGCCTTGAACGTAGGCACCGGCGTGGCAGTTACGGTCAATGACGTCGTGCAGGCCATCGTTCGATACTTTGGAAGTTCGTCGAAGGTTTCGGTTAACGGCGCTTTTCGCGAAGGCGATATTCGGCATGCGTGTGCCGACATTACCAAACTCCAGCAGGTTCTCGGATTCACACCAACGCGGCCATTCAGCGAAGGCATTGGCGAATTCCTTGCATGGGCTTCCGCGGAACCGCTGGTAGCCAGCGCCTACGAAAAGTCGCTGGCTGAGCTAAAACTTCGCGGCTTGATGAGCATCGAAACGGTAGCCTAAGCATGGTCTATCTCATGGATGAATCACAACTGTTCGACCCGGAGCATCACAATGGCTAAGAAGGCCCCGCAGCTATTTTCTCTGCTTCGGGCAGACCTCTTGCGTCAAAGCATGTTGAAAGACCCTAAGGTCGAGAATCTTGGGGTTGTGCGTGCCCTTAAGGGCTGCCTGGAACCACGGTTTCATCCTGTCCTTCTGTGCAGGCTGTCACGCGCGAGCTATCTTCTGGGCATCCCACTTCTGCCGTTTGTTTTCTCGTATCTGAACCTGGTGTTGTTTGGTCTGCAAATTACCCCAAAGTGTGAAATTGGCGGCGGCCTTTTCCTGCCGCATCCTGTCGGCACTGTCCTGGGTGCATGGAGAATCGGTCAGAACGCGACGATCTTCCAGCAGGTAACATTAGGGGCGAAACATTTGGATATGGCTTTCACGCCAGATCTGCTTCCTGAGATCTTCGACAATGTCACAATCGGCGCCGGCGCGAAGGTGCTTGGTAAAGTGAAGCTTGGAGATCATGTGGTTGTCGGCGCCAATTCGGTGGTCATTCAATCTTTTGAGGCCCACTCAGTAGTCGCTGGAATACCTGCAAGAAAAATTGCTTCCTGATTTTACCTATACTGGAGTTGTCAGTGGAATTGCCGTTGGATATTACGATCATCGTCCCGAACTACAACACAAAGGCGCTTCTCCGGGAGTGTCTGGCCTCCATCTATACGCATACGGCAGGCATATCGTTTGAAGTGATCTGCGTGGATGATAACTCGTCTGACGGAAGCGCCGACATGGTTGCAAGCGAATTTCCTCAGGCGATTCTGGTCCGCAATAAAGTTGGTTTGCTCTATGCCAAGAACAACAACCTCGGCATGAAGATGTCGCGAGCGCGGTATGCCTGTTTGCTTAACAGCGATACAAACATCTCAGCCAATGCATTTGGCGCGCTCGTAGAGTTTATGGATACTCATCCAGACGCCGCCGCTTGCTCGCCTACGCTCCTGAATCCGGATGGCTCCGTGCAGTTGTCCGTGCGGCGCTATCCCGGCCTCATGGTTTTGCTATTGCAATCGCTCAACTGGCACAAGCTGTTTCCGGATGGGAAGGTAGGTCGCGAGTACTACGCCAGCAATCTCGATCACGACAGGGAGCAGGTAGTCGATGCCGTCGGGAGTACCGCACTCGTTCTGCGGCGAAGCACCTGGGAGAATGCGGGTATGCTCGATGAGCGATTTCCGCTGTACTCGGTGGATCTGGCTTACTGCTACATGCTGAAGCAAAAGGGCCTGAAGCTTTATTACACGCCGGTAGCCCAGATCGTGCATCATGGCAGCCAGAGTCTGGACCAGATGCCTAAAAAAAGTTTGCGTGCCGCACATGATGGATTCCAGTCGATGAACCGGCATTATGACTACTTCGGGAAAAGTATAGTTACGAAGACACTTATCAGTTGGGCGATTGAGCTTCGCTATAGATTAAAACTGCTGGAGTGGCGCCTCAGCAAGGATAAGCGTGCCAACAGTGGACCGGGACGGCCCAAGCTAGATACTCCTTCTCCATCTTCGAAATGACGAGTTGACCCACCCTCTTTCTCGCCCATTCTAACTGGAGATTCTCATTTAGATTGTGGTCGCGAAGGAGAGAGGCCATGGACTCTCTCCCTTTTGATTTAACTTCCTAAATCAAAAGGTCAACCACGAATGGTTGACCTCTGTGTCTGTTCAATTGGGAAAGGATTGGTGCGGAGGAGGGGACTTGAACCCCTATGCCTTGCGGCGCTAGCACCTCAAGCTAGTGCGTCTGCCAATTTCGCCACCTCCGCATGGAGCCTGACACACCAGAGTGCGGCAGGAGCGACTTGCGATCCGAAGGTAAGTATAACACTGTAGGACCAGGAATTTGCACTGTGGAAACAGCCCTGTCGAGACTTGGAAATCGGCTTGATCGGGCTGCGGGGTGACCGCGTTGACGAAATGACGTTAGAAGCTGCGGAGCAAGTCTGCGAAGGTAGCCAGCTCGATAAACTTCTGGCCGGGCGGAGGGTTTTCGACGACCTCGTGCTCAAGGACCCAGGTGAAGTCGTGGGGCAGGAAGATCGCGTTCAGGCCGGCAGCCAGAGCGGGGTTGATGTCGGAACGCGGAGAGTTGCCGATCATCCACGTGTTCGGCGCATCGCAGGAGTGGCGAGCAACGAGTTCGCGGTATGCTTCCTGCTTCTTCTCGGCGAGCACTTCCACTGCAGAGAAGTATTTGCCAAGTCCTGAGCGGTTGAGTTTGTCGGTCTGCTCCTCGGAGTTGCCCTTGGTGACGAGGATGCAGCGGTGGCGTTGGCTCAGTTCGGAGAGCGTCTCGACAACGCCAGGAAGGAGCTCGATCTCCTGGGTGGAGATCGCCTCGGTGAAGGCAACGATGCGGGCGTGTTTTTCGGGAGTAATTTCTGTGTCGGTGAGCTGCTCGAAACAGGCGACAAGCGAGCGGCGAAAGCTCTGGAGGCCGTAGCCGTGCTGGGCGATGGTTGCGTGTTCGCACAGGTTGAGTCGTTCGCGGACCTCCTCGTCAGTATGGACGTGGTGATCCAGATAGGAGATGAAGGCGGCGATGGCGCGCTCGAAGTAAATGTTGTTCTCCCAGAGCGTGTCGTCGGCGTCGAAGAGAAGGGTTTGCTTTACTGGAGGCTTGGCAAAGGCGTCATTGGAGACGGAAGACATAGGCATTATGGAGATATTCTAGTTGCTATCGTTTCCGGGTGATAGGCTGACCACGATGGGTGAACACAGAGGACCATATATAAGATGGCGGGATGAGATCTGGCCTCTCGCGGTCCTTCTCCTGTTAGCGGCGTGGTATTTTTTCAGTTTTTACAACAGGTTCGCCGGGCTACGGTCAGGCGATGGAGAATTCGGGGGCGGCATGGCCTTCCTCGCAGGGCTTCGGCCTTACCGGGATTATTTCACTGCTGGGCCGCCCCTCAATCAACTCAAAGCAGCGGTGGAGCTGACTCTCTTTGGCAAGTCTCTGATTGTGAGCCGAACCCTCGGAGTTTTGGAGCGTCTATCAATAGTCGTTCTGCTGTACTGCTGGTTGCGGCGCAGCTTCAGTACCTCGGCAGCGATGCTTGCCAGCTTCATCACTATCATCGTGTCGGCCGGCGATCGCACGGATCCAATTGCTTCGTATAACCACGATGCCATCCTCTTCGCCATGATCTGCGGCTTTGCGGCAAGCCTTTCTCTGGAGGCTATCAAGCCGCGCACGGCCTTATACCTGGGAGCGCTGGCCGGAGTTGGCGCTGGACTTTCGTTCCTTACAAAACAGACGGTAGGCGCAGCTGCCATGGTGAGCGTGCTCGTCTTTGGCTCAATAGCCATCGGGAAACTCCGTGGTACTGGACGCGCCGCCGCATGGAGCGTCGCATTCTTAGCCGGTGTAGCCAGCCCTGTCCTGGCAATGGGTTTTTACCTTTGGCGGGCGGGCGTTCTTCATACATGCCTGACGATGTTGTTTGTCAGCGGTCCGGCAGCGAAGGCCTCACGGCCGTTTCTCTTTCTATCACGCGAAATAATGATTGCCGGCGACAACTGGGTATGGCTCATGCTCGGGTTGATAGCGATTATGCTCAGCGCGCGTGCTGTTTGGAGAGCGTCTACGTCTTCCACAGCCAACGTAGACCTCGGGACTCGTAGGTGGGTTGACGGGATACTCTGGTGCTCCTTTGTGGTAGTCGCTACCGCGGAGTTGCTCGCGCATACATCCTTGCCGGCTCTGGTCGATTTCGGCAAAAGTTCGGTCTATTACGTTTTGTTCGGCTGTGCCTTGCTTGGGGTAGTCGCGCTGTTTATCGGCTTGCGAGACAAGGAAAAATCACCCTCTCGCATCCTGAATATTGCACTGTTTGCGGCGTTGGCATGGTCGGTCGCGGCTGCGCTCTCCTTGTCGTGGCCCGCTTTTGAGGCAATGACACTTCCTGGCCTCGGACTATTACTGGCTGCGACAATCGACGGGACACGAGGGAAGTGGGGACAAGGATTTCTCTATCTTGTATTGGCCGCGATGGTCTTTATCCAGATTCGCGAAAAGCTGGATATGCCCTTCGGCTTCGACCATCAGGACGAAGCGGCCGTCCGGTTCGCGACCGCCCGATCGAGCCAGCCGGAATTGAGAGATATGAAGCTTTCGCCGGAGATGACACGGTTGCTGGACGACGCGCTGCTGGAGATTCGCACGAACGCAAAGCCGGACGATACGATCTTCACCTTCCCGGAGATGGGAATTTTTTACGCGCTCAGCGGTA
>Ga0302314_10017055_pt1 | contig 12211 bp, 9 predicted proteins | sample III_Palsa_N2_3_FD_200533 | JGI IMG/M metagenome (GOLD analysis project Ga0302314, IMG submission 200533) | Peat permafrost microbial communities from Stordalen Mire near Abisko, Sweden - III_Palsa_N2_3 | ecosystem: Environmental > Terrestrial > Soil > Palsa > Peat permafrost | place: Sweden...
TCGGATCGAAGACGATCCACTGCGCGGAGGCGGGCGAGACGGCGACCGCGAGTGAGAGAGCGACGGCGCTTGCCGCCGCCAGGTGGCGCAGCTTGATCATGACGGCGTCTCCAGATTGGTCAGGTCGGGAATGAGGTCGGCCGCCCAGGCGAGGTCGCGGTCGGCAAGCCAGGCGGGGACGAAGCCGCCGTGGCCATGCTGGGCAAGGACGCGCTCGATAGCGGCGTGATCGGTCTTGGAGGATGCGGCGCAGAAGGCGAGCGCCACGGGGCCGAGTCCCAGCTCGAACAGCCGGTTGCCGCGGCGCGACTGGCAGTAGTAGTCGCGCTTGGGCGTGGCCCGCGCGAGGATCTCGATCTGCCGGTCGTTCAAGCCGAAGCGGCGATAGATGGCGGTGATCTGCGGCTCGATCGCGCGCTCGTTCGGCAGGAACACCCGCGTCGGGCAGCTCTCGACGATCGCCGGCGCGATGCTGCTGCCGTCGATGTCGGAGAGCGATTGCGTGGCGAAGACGACGGAGGCGTTCTTCTTCCTCAACGTCTTCAGCCATTCGCGAAGCTGCTGCGCGAAGGCGGGATCGTCGAGGACGAGCCACCCCTCGTCGATGATGAGCAGCGTCGGGCGACCGTCGAGCCGGCCTTCGATCCGGTGGAACAGGTAGGTGAGCACGGCGGGCGCCGCACCGGCCCCGATCAGCCCCTCGGTCTCGAAGGCCTGGACGGAGGCCGAGCCGAGATGCTCGGCCTCGGCGTCGAGCAGCCGGCCGAAGGGACCGCCGACGCAATAGGGTTGCAGCGCCTGCTTGAGCGCCGTCGATTGCAGCAGGACCGCGAGCCCGGTGATCGTCCGTTCCTGCACGGGCGACGAGGCGAGCGAATTCAGCGCTGACCAGATATGTTCCTTGGCAGTCGGGTCAATCGGCACGCCTTCCTTGGCGAGGATCGCCGCCACCCATTCGGCCGCCCAGGCGCGCTCGGCCGCATCGTCTATCCGCGCCAGCGGTTGCAGCGAGACGGAATCATCTGCGCCGGCCGACAGGCTGCCGCCGAGATCATGCCAGTCGCCGCCCATCGCGAGCGCGGCGGTGCGGATCGAGCCGCCGAAGTCGAAGGCGAAGATCTGGCTGTTGCGGTAGCGCCGGAACTGCATCGCCATCAGGGACAGCAGCACCGACTTGCCGGCGCCGGTCGGGCCAACGATCAGCGTGTGGCCGACATCGCCGACATGGAGCGAGAAGCGGAACGGCGTCGAGCCTTCGGTCTTGCCGAAGAAGAGCGGCGGCGCCTGGAAATGCTCGTCGCGCGCCGGGCCGGCCCAGACCGCCGAGAGCGGAATCATGTGGGCCAGGTTCAAGGTGCTGATCGGCGGCTGGCGCACATTGGCGTAGGCGTGCCCCGGCAGCGAACCGAGCCAGGCCTCGATCGCGTTCACCCCTTCGGGCATGCAAGTGAAGTCGCGGCCCTGAATCACCTTCTCGACCAGCCGCGCCTTCTCGGCCGCGACGCCGGCGTCCTCGTCCCAAACCGTGATGGTGGCGGTCACATAGGCCTGACCGACATCGTCGGTACCCAGTTCCTGCAGCGCCATGTCCGCATCGATCGCCTTGTTGGCGGCGTCGGAATCCACGAGGGTTGAAGCCTCGTTGGTCATCACCTCCTTGACGATGGCGGCGATGCTTTTGCGCTTGGCGAACCACTGCCGTCGGATCTTGGTCAGCAGCTTTACCGCCTCGGTCTTGTCGAGCAGGACCGCGCGCGTCGACCAGCGATACGGGAAGGCCAGCCGGTTCAACTCGTCGAGGATGCCGGGATGCGTCGCGGTCGGGAATCCGACCACGGTCAGCATGCGCAGATGCGCGCGCCCCAACCGCGGCTCGAGGCCGCCGGTCAGCGGCTCGTCGGCCAGCAGCGCATCGAGGTGCATCGGCGTCTCGGGGACGCGGACCCGCTGCTGCCGGATCGAGACGGTGGAATGCAGATAGGTCAACGTCTCGCCATCATCGAGCCAGCCGACCTCGGGCATGAAACCTTCGACCAGTTGCAGCACCCGGTCGGTGCGATCGGTGAAGCCGCGCAACAGCTCCCACGGATCGACGCCGGTCTGCGCGCGGCCCTCATAGAGCCAGCCTTCCAAACGCGAGGCGTCCTCTGCTGGCGGCAGCCAGACGAAGGTCAGGAAATACCGGCTCTCGAAATGAGCGCCAGCTTCCTCGAAGGCGTCCTGCCGCTCCAGATCAACCAGCGCCGAGGCGGCATCCGGGAAAGCGCTGTGGGGATAGGTCTGCGCCGGCAGCCGATCGGCCTCGACGAAGATCGCCCAGCCGGAGCCGAGACGCCGTAGCGCATTGTTGAGTCGCGCGGTCACGCCGACCAACTCGGCCGGCGTCGCGGAATCCAGATCGGGGCCGCGGAACCGCGCCGTGCGTTGGAACGAACCGTCCTTGTTCAGCACGATACCCTTAGCCACAAGCGCGGCCCAGGGCAGGAAATCGGCGAGGCCGGCGGGATGGCTGCGATATTCGGCGAGGTTCAGCATGGCCGCCTCACACCCCGAGATACGGCGGATAGCGCAGATGCCGGCGCACCACGTCGACGAAGAGCGGATCGCGCTTCGCCGCCCAGATGGCGGCGGTGTGTCCCACCGCCCAGATCAGCGCGCCGGGAATCCAGAGCCGAAGGCCCAGCGCGATGGCGGCGGCGAGCGTGCCGTTGGCAATCGCCACGGTACGCGGCGCGCCGCCCATGAGGATCGGGTCCGTCAGCGCCCGATGCACGGGCGCGAAGAAGCCGGGAACGTCCGGATCGCCGATCGTCGCCATCAGATCAGCGCTCCGCCGGAAAAGGAGAAGAACGACAGGAAGAAGCTCGACGCGGCGAAGGCGATCGACAGGCCGAAGACGATCTGGATCAGCCGGCGGAAGCCTCCGCTGGTGTCGCCGAAAGCCAGCGTCAGGCCGGTCACGGTGATGATGATGACCGAGATGATCTTGGCGACCGGCCCTTGCACCGATTCCAGGATCGAGTTGAGCGGGGTCTCCCAGGGCATGGACGAACCCGAGGCATAGGCCGCCGGGGCGAAGGCCAGCGAAATGGCGGTGATGAAGACGAGGTCGGCGAGGCGCCGATGGGCGCGGCGGACGGCGACAAGGGAACGGATCATGACGGCTCTCCAGGAAGTATGGGTTCGCCGCCCGCCCCGGCGGACAGGACGCGGTAATCGCCGGTGGCGGGATCGAGACCGGCGACGATGGCGAGTTCGGAGAGGCGGCGTTCGCGGCCGCGGCCGCGCAGCACGGCGACGAGATCGATGGTCTCGGCGAGCAGCGCCTTGGGGACGGTGACGACGGCTTCCTGGATGAGCTGTTCGAGGCGGCGGAGCGCGCCGAGCGCGGTGCCGGCGTGGATCGTGCCGATGCCCCCAGGGTGCCCCGTGCCCCAGGCTTTCAGGAGATCAAGCGCCTCGGCCCCACGCACCTCACCGATCGGGATGCGGTCGGGCCGCAGCCGCAGTGAGGAGCGCACCAGGTCGGAGAGCGACGCCACCCCGTCCTTGGTGCGCATGGCGACCAGGTTCGGCGCCCGGCATTGAAGCTCGCGAGTATCCTCGATCAGCACGACGCGATCGCTCGTGCCAGCGATCTCGGCGAGCAGCGCGTTAGTCAGCGTCGTCTTGCCGGTGCCGGTGCCGCCGGCGACTAGGATGTTCTTCCGGGCGGCGACGGCCTCGCGCAGCAAGACCGCCTGACTGGCCGTCATGGTGCCGGCGGCGATGTAGTCGTCGAGGGTGAAGACCGCGACGGCGGGCTTGCGGATGGCGAAGGCCGGCGCGGTGACGACAGGTGGCAGAAGCCCCTCGAACCGCTCTCCCGTCTCAGGCAGTTCGGCCGAGACGCGCGGGCGTCCGGCATGCACCTCGGCGCCTACATGGTGAGCGACGAGACGAACGATCCGCTCGCCATCGGCGGCGGACATCGTCCGTCCGGTATCCTCCAGGCCCCCCGACAGCCGGTCGATCCACAGCCGGCCGTCCGGATTGAGCATCACCTCGACGATCGAGGGATCTTCGAGGAAGGTGGCGATCGCAGGCCCGAGCGCGGTGCGCAGCATGCGCGCGCTTCGGGAAAAAGCCTCGGAATGAAGTGGAGTGACCGCCACGATCGTCCCCGTCCAAGGCCAATCGCGACAAGCGATTGGCGACGGGGATGATTAGAAAAGGCAAGGAATGGGGCGGATCAACAAGGTTTTAGTCGTCGTAGGAGCCCAGCGTAGAGTAGCGAAAAAATACTTGCTGGGAGCGGAATGACCGATGAGCCTGTGTATTGGTCTTTGTTCCTGGACCGGCCGGTTTGATTTGCGTTTTCCCGCTTTGTGCGGCGAGGCTCCCGGTAGTCGGACGACCGAATCGGGCCGATTCCAGAATGGCCGGTTCGGAGCGATCGGTTGGCTGGAGCGGACATTCGGCGTCACCGACTCTTCCGAGAACGTTCGGGAGGCCGGACAGCCAGCGCGCTGCTTAAAGCCTTCACCACGCTCCGTCGTGTGCCAATCGGGCGTTCCTGATCGCTGCATGGCTGCGATCGGCCCATCGGACGAGGACGGATAGGGGCTCGAGGATCGTCTCCCCCAACGGCGTCAGGCGGTACTCGACGCTGGGCGGCCTGGTCGGGAACACCGTCCGTGCGATCAGGCCGTCACGCTCCAGATCGCGGAAGGTCTGCGTCAGCATTCGCTTCGAGATGTCTGGGATACACCAGCATCCTCCACGCGAACAGGTCACCGCTGTTCCTCGCTGAGGAGCATCGCGACACGGAAGCGGCCTTGGCCGAAGCCGGCGTGCCGTTCGTGCTTCTGCGGAACGGCTGGTACACCGAGGTTTATACATGGCGGCTGCCGGGCGCCTTGAAGCATGGCGTCCTCATGGGCGCGGCGGGAGGCGGGCGTATCTCCTCCGCGGCGCGTGCCGACTATGCCAGGGCTGCGGCGACGGTATTGGGCGGCTGCAACCACGCCGGTCGCATCTATGAGCCGGGGGGCGATGCGTCCTTCACGCTGGCTGAACTCGTCGCCCTGGTCACCGAGGCATCGTGCAAGCCGATGGCCTACCAGAATATGGCGCCCGAAGAGTTTCGAGCGGCGGCGGTACGAGCCGGCGCGCCGGAGATGCTCGCCAGGATCCTGTCCGACACCGATGCGGGTGTGGCCCAAGGAGCGCTGTTCAATACCGGCGGCGCGCTCGCCCGGTTGATCCGGCGGCCGACCACTCCCTTCCAAACCACGATCACCAGTTTTGTGCGCGACCAGCAGGAAGCCGGCGTGGCTTCGAGCCACGCCTAAGTTGGCCCTCCAGATCGCGAGAGGTGATGCATGACGACGTCGATAGTGCACTACATCCATGACCCGCTTTGCGGCTGGTGCTACGCCGCCAGCCCGATGGTCGAGGCCGTTGCGAGCGCCGGGATCCCGATCCAGCTGCACGGGGGCGGACTGTGGGAGACCTCAATGCGCGTGGCGCTTGACAAACGCGCCTATATTCGGCTGAGCGATGCGCACATCGCCGACCTGACCGGCGTCACGTTCGGCGCCCCTACCTCGACGGCCTGCTCGTGGATCCAGACACGACGTTCTAGTCGCGGCCGACGATCGCGGCCGTTCTCGCCGCCGGCAATATCGAGCAGGGCGCCGAACTGCGCATGCTGCGCGCTATCCAGCACGCCCATTATGGTGACGGGCGCCGTGTGGTGGATGTCTCGGTCCTCACTGCCCTGGCCGGCTCGATCGGCTTGGCGGCCAATGAGTTTGGGTGGGCGCTCGAAACCGCCGCGGTGGACGATCACATTGCCGCAACCCGCCAGGTCATGCAGCAGGCGGGACTGCGCGGCTTCCCGGGCTTCCTGCTTGAACGCGGCGTCGATCTGGTCCGCGTCGAGCACGAACCCTTCTACGGTCGCCCTCCGTACCGAGCATGTCGTGCGTTCGTTCATCGACATGGTCCGCGACGAGCGGTGGGGACTGCCCAGCGGTTTGTACCTGGATAATGGCAGCGAGTATCAGTGGGACGGCTTCATCAATGACGCGCTGATCTCGATCAGGTAGGAATCGAGGTCGCCGCTCTTCCAACCGAGAGATCAGCATCGAGGCTCGAGCGGCGGTGCGCAAGCGTCTAATGGCTTGGGATGGCGGCGTTGAGGCCCACCCCGACCTCGGCGTGTTCGGCGATCCCGACAATCGCGAATGGAAACAGTATTTCTTGCCGGATAGCGACGAGGCCGTAACGGGCGCCTGCCTTGTGAACACTGTGGTCTTGCGCGCCGACTTACGGGGCTCGCTTCGGTTCGGCGAACTTGTGGCGCAGGTGTGCGAGCGAACGCTTGAGGCCCAAGCTAACCAGGCTGTGCCCTTCTCGCGGTTGGTCGATGCGCTTCAAGCGAAACGGAGTTTGGCGCAAACGCCGCTGTTTCGTGTGATGTTCAATTTCTTAGAGGTCTCTGTACCGGACCGGCGGGAGTTCGGCAACGCGGAAGCCTGGCGAATCCCAAGGGATGATCAGACCGCACAATTTGACTTGACATTGAGGGCGGTCAAGACGCGGGAAGGCCTAACTTTGTCGTTTGTCTACGCCCAGGATATCTTCGAGGAAGCTACCATCGAGCGCTTCTCGGAGAATTACCTGGAACTACTGAGACAGGTGGTGACTGATGGCGATCAGTTTATAGGGGAAATTCCGCTTGCGTCTTGGGAAGCGATTGCGCGTCTCCCAATCTCGCACGAGTTCCACCCTGTGTTGGAGCGGATCTCTGAGCAGGCAGTGCTTCGCCCGGAGGCGGAGGCGGTGTCGTGTGAGGGCGAGCGGATCAGCTACGGCGCCTTGGATGCATGGTCGAACCGCATCGGCTGCCGGCTGAAGCGGTATGGCGTGGCGGCGGATGTGCGGGTGGGCCTGTGCGTCGAGCGCTCGCTGGGGCTGGTGGCCGGCCTGCTCGGTGTGCTGAAGGCGGGCGGAGCGTATGTGCCGCTGGACCCGGCCTACCCGGCGGAGCGGCTGGCGGACATGGTGGCCGACAGCGGCATTGACGTGGTGGTGGCGGACCGGGCCTCGGCGGCGGCGCTGGCGGATGTGCTGGCCGGTATCGAGGTGGTGCTGGTTGAGGATGTGGCCGACGAGGACCCGGCCGGCTGGCATGAGCCGGTGCACCCGGATCAGCTGGCCTATGTGATCTACACCTCCGGTTCCACCGGCCGACCCAAGGGCGTCGGCATCAGTCAGCGCGCGCTCAGTTTCCATATCGAGGATTCAGCAGGTCGGTTTGAGATTGATGCCGCCGATGCGGTGCTGCAGTTCTCGACAGTGAGTTTCGATGGCGCGACGGATCAGGTGTTCACGGCCCTGACCCGAGGTGCGCGGCTCGTCATGCGAGGCCCATCGGTCTGGGATCTGGAGACGCTTAGCCGGCAATTGACCGACGAAGCAGTCACCCTTGCGTATCTGCCGGGCGGATATTGGCAGCAGTGGTCACAGGCTCTGCCCGCCGCGTTGCCGGCGCTGCGACGGATGAAGGTGGGCGGGGAGGCCATTCCTGGCGATACGGTGAAGCGCTGGCGGACGAGTGGTCTTGCGCACATCCCGCTCGCCAACCGCTATGGGCCGACCGAGATCACGGTGACGGCGTTGACGCACGAGATCGAGGCGGCTGATGCGGAACAGGCGATTGTTCCGATTGGTCATGCGTTTCCCGGTCGAAGCGCCCATGTGTTGGACGCGGATGGCAACGTGGTTCCGGTCGGCGGGCTGGGCGAGCTGTGCATTGGCGGGGAGACGCTGGCGCGGGGCTATTTGAACCGGCCTGGCCTGACAGCCGAGCGGTTCGTGCCGGACCCGTTCCGGCCCGGGGGCCGGCTCTACCGGACCGGCGATCTGTGCCGTCAGCGAGCGGACGGGACGGTAGAGTTCCTCGGCCGGCTGGACCAGCAGGTGAAGCTGCGGGGCTTCCGGATCGAGCTGGGCGAGGTGGAAGCGGCGCTGCGGCGGTGCGAGGGCGTGCGCGACGCGGTGGCGGTGGTCGCCGGCGAGGGCGAGAACCGGCGGCTGGTGGGCTACGTCACCGGGACGGCGGAGGGCGCGGCGGTGCGGCAGGCGGTGGAAGGTCTGCTGCCCGGCTACATGGTGCCGTCGGTGGTGATGGCGCTCGACGTCCTGCCGTTGATGCCCAACGGCAAGCTGGACCGTCGTGCGCTGCCGTCGCCGGAGGCGGTCGGAGACCGCGAGCGGGTGGCGCCACGGAGCGAGACCGAGGCGGCGCTGCTGGCGGTCTGGCAGGCGGTGCTCAAGCGCGACGACCTCGGCGTCACCGACAACTTCTTCGAGGCCGGCGGTGACTCCATCCTGAGCCTGCAGATCATCGCGCGGGCGCGGGATGCCGGGCTGCGGCTGACACCGAAGCACGTGTTCGAGCGCCCGACGATCGAAGGGCTGGCCCTGGTCGCGGACATGGTCTCCGCGGCGCCAGAACATGCCGAGATCACCGGAGTGCAGGCGCTGACGCCGATCCAGGCGGGGTTCTTCAAGGAGCACCCTGAGGCGCCGACGCACTGGAACCAGTCGGTGCTGCTGCGGGCGGCGGCGGGGCTGGACGAGGGTGCGCTGGATCGGGCGCTGGCGACGCTGGTCGCTCGGCATGACGCCTTGCGTCTGCGCTTCGAGCGGTCGGCCGACGGGGTGTGGACGCAGCGTGTGGCGCCGACGGAGACGGATCGGCTGCTGGCGGTGGTCGACCTCTCAGACGCGGATGACTGGCGGGAGCGTCTGCGGGTCGAGGGCGAGCGGCTGCAGCGAAGCCTGGACCTCGTCGAGGGTCCGGTGCTGCGGGCTGGCTACTTCCGGGTTGCGGGCGGGGAGGGCCGGCTGTTGCTGGCGATCCACCACCTGGCAGTGGATGGCGTGTCCTGGCGGGTGCTGCTCGAAGGGCTGCAGGCAGCCTACGAGCAGGCGATGGGAGGCATGCCGATCAGTCTGCCCTCGGCAAGCACACCGTGGAGCGTGTGGGCGGAGAAGCTGGCGAGCTACGCCCGGCGGCCGGCGGTGGCGGCGGAGCTGCCCTGGTGGCAGCAGCGGCTGGCTGGGACGAGCGGCGATCTGCCGGTGGAGGGCGCGGGTGACCGGAGCCTTGGCGCGAGCCGGTCGGTCGAATGGCGGCTGGATGCCGAGACGACGCGGCGGCTGCTCGAGGTGGCGCCACGCGCCTATCGTCTGGGGGTGGACGAGCTGCTGCTGGCGGCTCTGGCCGAGGTGCTGGGTCAGTGGACGGGGCAGGACCGGGTGCTGGTCGACCTCGAGGGGCATGGCCGCGAGGACGTGATCGAGGGGGTGGACCTCAGCCGGACGGTGGGCTGGTTCACCACACGCTATCCGGTGGCGCTGCCGGTTGCTCAGGATGGCGGTGCGCGGGCTTCGCTGATCGGGGTGAAGGAGGCGCTGCGCTCGGTGCCGGCCAAGGGGCTGCACTGGGGCCTGCTGGAATATCTCGGCGACGAGGCGACCCGCGAGGCGGTGGCGGCATTGCCGCGGTCGCAGGTGAGCTTCAACTACCTTGGCCAGTTCGACCAGACCCTCGAGCAAGGCGGGCGGTTCGGCTTTGCCGGGGAGGGTGTAGGCGAGGCCGTCGCTGCAACGAGCTTGATGAACCACGCGCTGGACCTCAACGGCATGATCGCCGGCGGCACGCTGTCGCTGGGCTGGCGCTACAGCCCCGGGATGCTCGGCGAAGCGACCGTGCAGGGTTTGGTCGATGCCTAGAGGGTACGGGTGCTGATCGCACACTGCGAAGCGGCTGCGCCGGAGCGGACGGCCTCGGACTTCCCGCTGGCTGGGATCGACCAGCACGAGCTGGAGGCGCTGGCGCTGGACCAGACCGAGATCGAGGACATCTATGCGGCAACCCCGCTGCAGCAGGGCCTGCTGTTCCACAGCCTGCTGGCGGAGGGACAGGGGGTCTATGTCAATCAGCTGCGGCTGACGCTGCAAGGCGATCTCGACCGGGGTGCGCTGCGGGCGGCCTGGGAGCTGGCGATCGCGCGGCACCCAATCCTGCGGACGCGGTTCGAGCTACGCCACGGCGGCGCAGCGCTGCAAGTGGTGCTCAAGGCGGCCACGTTACCCTGGGCCGAGCAGGACTGGTCGGATAGGACGGAAGACTATGAGACACGGCTCGGCGCCTGGCTGCCCATGGACCTGGCGCGAGGCTTCCATCTGGCCGAGGCACCGCTGATGCGCGTCACCCTGTTCGCCCGACCCGATGGTGGTCGGGACTTGGTGTGGACAAAGCATCACGTGCTGACGGACGGGTGGAGCATGGCGCAGCTGGTGGGCGAGGTGATGCACGCCTATCAGGCCCGGGTCGCCGGCGAGAGGCCAGCGCTGCCGGCGCCGGCTCCATACCGGGACTATGTGGCATGGCTACAGCGCCAGCCGAGCGCCGAGGCCTGGTGGCGCGAGCAACTGGTCGATGTGGACGAGCCGGCGCTGCTGACCGAAAGCCTCGGCCGGCCGCGGCCGGCGGAACCCGGGGCGCACCATCTGCGGCAGGTCCTGGACGAAGGGCTGAGCGAGCGGCTGCGGGCTGCGGCACAGCGGCACCAGGTGACGCTGGCGACCCTGATGCAGGGCGCCTGGGCGTTGCTGCTGGCACGCTACGGCAACCGGCGGCAGGTGGCGTTCGGGGTGACGGTGTCGGGCCGGCCGGCGGCGCTGGCCGGTATCGACCGGATGCTGGGTCTGTTCATCAACAGCCTGCCGCTCTGGGTCGATGTGCCGGGCGCGGCAAAGGTGGGTGCGTGGCTGCAGGGGTTGCAGCGGCAGAACGCCGAGCTGCGGCAATACGAGCACACGCCACTCTCGGACCTGCAACGCTGGGTCGGCCGCTCGGGTGACGCCCTGTTCGACAGCCTGTTCGTGTTCGAGAACTATCCCATCGACGAGGACCTCAGGACGGGCAAAAGCCGTTTGAGGATCGCGGGCGCCGAAATGGTGGAGCGCACGCACTACGCACTCACGCTCGCAGTGATCCCGGGGCACGCACTGGAACTCAAGTGGTCGCGTGACGGAGAGCGGATCGGCGGGAGGAACGTCGAACATCTGTCAACACGTTACATCGAGATCCTCGAACACCTAGTCGAGACCGGAGATCGGCGGCTTGGCGATCTGGCGCTAACGACCGCTGGCGCCGCAGCCCCGGCACCAGCCTCCTATCCGTTCCGCCCTGTTGTGGAGCGGATCTCCGAGCAGGCGTTGCGTCGCCCGGAGGCGGAGGCGGAGGCGGAGGCGGTGTCGTGTGAGGGTGATCGGATCAGCTACGGCGCCCTGGATGCATGGTCGAACCGCGTCGGCCGCCGGCTGAAGCGGTATGGCGTGGCGGCGGACGTGCGGGTGGGCCTGTGCGTCGAGCGCTCGCTGGGATTGGTGGCCGGCCTGCTCGGTGTGCTGAAGGCGGGCGGGGCCTATGTGCCGCTCGACCCGGCCTACCCGGCGGAGCGGCTGGCGGACATGGTGGCCGACAGCGGCATCGATGTGGTGGTGGCGGACCGGGCTTCGGCGGCGGCGCTGGCCGAGGCGCTGGCCGGTGTCGAGGTGGTGCTGGTCGAGGATGTGGCCGACGAAGACCCGGCCGGCTGGCATGAGCGGGTGCACCCGGATCAGCTGGCCTATGTGATCTACACCTCCGGTTCCACCGGACGCCCCAAGGGCGTCGGCGTGACGCAGCGGAACCTCGCCCGGCTGCTCGATGCCACGGCTGACTGGTATCGCTTCGGCCCGGATGATGTGTGGACGCTGTTCCACAGCTACGCCTTCGACTTCTCGGTCTGGGAGCTGTTCGGGGCGCTGGTGCATGGCGGGCGGCTGGTGGTGGTGCCGCATTGGACGGCCCGCGATGCCGAAGCGTTCCACGCGCTGCTGAGGGCCGAGCGGGTGACGGTGTTGAACCAGACGCCATCGGCCTTCACGCCCCTGACCCAGGTGGACCTTAGCGCCGAGCAGCCGCTCGAGACCTTGCGGGCGGTGATCTTTGGCGGGGAGAAGCTGGAGCCGGCGGCGCTGGAGCGATGGCTCGAGACCCGCGGCGATCAGGCGCCGGCGGTGATCAACATGTATGGCATCACCGAGACCACGGTGCATGTGACCTACCGTCCGATGGGGCTGACCGACACGCACGGCGAGGCGC
>Ga0302314_10017057_pt1 | contig 12210 bp, 7 predicted proteins | sample III_Palsa_N2_3_FD_200533 | JGI IMG/M metagenome (GOLD analysis project Ga0302314, IMG submission 200533) | Peat permafrost microbial communities from Stordalen Mire near Abisko, Sweden - III_Palsa_N2_3 | ecosystem: Environmental > Terrestrial > Soil > Palsa > Peat permafrost | place: Sweden...
GGGGATGGGGCACCCGGGCAGCCCTTCCGCATAACTATCGCGAGATTTGGCGGGGACGGGGGAGGTCGGGTTGTTGGGCGCCTGCCCCATCGGTTCGTGCCTTTCGTGGAGGTTGAAGCTTCTAACTCCGCAAAACTTTGGGACTTTCGGACGATCTCGTTTTGCTTCCTACTCATGACGAAAAGCCGCCATGGGCTGGCCACCCGGCGCTACGGCAGGAAAACTGTCGCTGGATCCGCGGCGGTGGTGGTGATGGTGATGCCTGTTCCGCCAGCTGAACCGTTGGCGCTGGAAGTTCCGGCGTTGCCGCCGCTTCCGCCCATTGCTCCGCCGCCGAGGGCGCCTGAGTCCCCGTCGTGTCCGGCGCCGCCCGCGCCGCCGGTGAGATTCACGGTCCCGGCTGTGATTTGGCCTGAAGGGCCGAGGAGGTGAAGCAGGCCACCGCCGCCGCCGCCGGATGCAGCATAGTTGCCCGTACTTGAAACGCCGCCAGCGCCGCCTTCGAGATTGATCGTGCCGGTGTTATTGATCGAAGTCTTGGAGGCGATGATGATGAAGCCTCCGGCTCCTCCTCCGTTGTTATAGTTGGAGCCGTCGCCCAATCCGGCGGTTCCGTTGGAATTGATGATGCCGGAGATCGTGACGGCACCTTCGGCGACGATGACGAGGCTGCCTCCACCGAGTCCACCGTAGGTCGACGAACCGTAGGACTCGCCACTGCCTCCACCGCCGACGACTCCTGGATGAAGGATATTGCGCAGAGTGAATACGGGAAGCGCGACGGCACCAGTGACGCCCAGGGGCTCTGTGGTGCGCCATCCTGTGTAGCCGCCGTAAGCTGGAGAATTGCCCACTGTGATCGTGCCGGCGATGGTGACTGTGCCGGTTGCCCGGATGATGGTACCGCTAGGAACGGTGAGCGTGACGCCCGAGCTGACCGAGAAATTGGTGCATTGGAGATCTCCGGGGTCAGTTGTGACCCAGTTGGCGGTAGATGTAACGGCGCAGCTACCAGAACTTCCGGTGGAGCCGTCGCCATAGATGCTGGTGCCGCCGGAGCCGCCGGAGGGCGTGGAAAAGGCGCCGGAACCATTCAGGAAGGTCGTTGTCGATCCGGAGGACGTACCCAGGCGGGCCACCGGGAGGGTGCCCGAAGTGGCTTGGTTGAGCGCCGTCACGATGTTGTTTCCAGTCGTGGTGCTGCTGGTATTGATGGCTGTCACACCGGAGGAGGTTATAGAGATATCGCCGGAGACGCTGACGGGTGTAGTGGGCACCGCGCCGCTGGTCCCGGTGAGGTAGAGTTCGCCCGACGCAGAGCCAGCGGAGAGGGTGGTTCCACCGGAGCCGGTGATGGTGCCACCGCTTGGACAGTTTGTGCCGTTCTGCGTACAGACTGCATTTCCGCTCCCTGACCCGCCCGAGTGCATCGTTGCCGCTTGCACATCGGCAGGGATGACAACCGACGCCGGGTACGTCCAATTCCCATAAACATCAACACCTGTATAGAGATTAGGTATCGTCTGAGTTCCCGTAGGACCGCCCGGGAGAACTGTAATGCTCACCATGCCATCGCCGTAGCAGTTCGCCGTGATATTTTCGCCGGCACCCGAGAGATAATTCTGAACAGGAATGTTGAGATAGGTATAGACAGCGGTGCTCGGGTCAGCGGTGACGTATGGCTTGCCAAAGATCGGAGCGCTGGGACTGTAGGAGTAGTTAGTAACCTGAAACACTTGAGCCTCTACCAGGCTCAAACCAGAGACGTGGACTTCGGTTTCCGCCGTTGTCCCTGTGTTGGCCGGATCGGGATAGGAAACATAGCAACTGTACCCATAGACGTTTGTCGGTAGCACGGGGACTTTTGCAACAACAACCACTCCGTTTCCAGAGATCGGTTCTACGGCAACCGGGCCCGCAAGAGTGTTCCCATTCATCGTGAAGCCAGGAGCATTGATGGGGGTGTTGTAATACCCTCCCTGCGAATCTGTTGGACATCCGAATGAGGTTGAGCATCCGATCAGATCGGCACCATATAACTGGTCGCCCGCAACTTTAGGATGGACATGATCCGTGTTATAGAGGTTTGTGTCGAACTGATTGGGCATCCATTTCGACGTGTCCCAAACGTACAGGGTGGGCCCGATAGTTCCAATAGTTCCGTCCAGCATCGCGGTGTTGATCGCGTAGACTTGGGCATTCACGGCTTGGTTTGCAGCGGAAAGTCCGTAGGGCGATATGACAGAAGACGTCAGAAGCACAGGGGTACAACCTGCCGCCTGTATTGCCGTCACCTCCGCTTGTAGGTTTGAGATGGATGTAGCGAGGTTAGCGAGACCGTTGAAGGCGTCATTGAACGCCGAATCTCCGCCCACGAACATCACGGCCCTTTCCCCCGCCGTCACTGCTGCTGCACATACGGATTGAGGGCTCGGGACCGTGACCCCAAGAGCACTGTTGCCTGTAGTGAATCTAGCGAGTAAAGCTGCCGTCCCAGTCCCCGATACGGCATCGTCCCAAAATGCAGCCACACTCGAAAATGAGTACGAATAATATACGAACGGGTTGATCGCATAGCAGCCGTTCGCGCTTACCGAACTTCCATTGTTATAGCCACATGTGATGCTCGCGCCATCAGCGATGATTACCTGTGGATTCAAGCCAACAGGACCAGGTGCGCCGGTTGCGCCCGTAGCCCCGACGGTACCGGTCGCGCCAGCAGCTCCAGTGGCCCCGGCAGAACCTGTCGAGCCAGCGGCTCCGGTTGCACCGGCCGCTCCGGTGGCGCCCGCTGCGCCCGTGGCGCCTGCCGAACCTGCGGCCCCAGCGGCCCCGGCTGCGCCTGTGGCACCCGCGATGCCTGTTGTGCCCACAGCTCCAGTCGCGCCTGCGATGCCCGTTGCTCCGGCGGCTCCGGTTGAACCTGCGATACCTGTTGCACCCACGGCTCCGGAGGCTCCTGCGATACCTGTGGCTCCGGACACACCTTGAATGCCTTGTGCGCCCGTTGCGCCGATAATTCCCTGAATGCCCTGGATTCCTTGAATGCCTTGCCCGCCGGTGGCCCCCGTGGCTCCGGTGGCGCCCTGCGACTCGATGGTGACATCCAGCTTGGCGGTGTGGCCGGTCTCGTCGTTTTCTTTGGAATCGAGCAGCACGTTGGCGGTAGTTGAGCTCAGCGCGATGCCGTTGTTGCCGGAGGGCGTCGTGACCCAGCCCTGCACCAGCGAGGTGATGTCGATGGTGATGTAATCCCCGGCGGTGGTGGGCGTGAATGTGGTGAAGGCGGCGCCGACGGTAGGAGCGGTCGCGTAGGTGACGGCGAGCTCATTCCACGCCGAGGTGACGGGCGAAAGGGTGATCGCGCCCACGGTATTGATGCGGTTCACGTACAGCGTGAGGGTCGCCTTGGTGACCTGGCCGGCGGTCGTGCCGGCGGGTAGCGTGGAGAGATCGTACTGTAGAAAAGCAGTGTTGCCATTGCCGACGTAGAGGTTGGCGAGCGTGCCGAAGTTGGTGGTCGTGCGCGTGGAGTTCACGTGCGCGTCGTTGGTCAGCGCGACCTCGGTAGCGTGCAGGGCGGGGGGAGCGAAGACGGCGACTATCGACAGCGCCAGCAACAGGGCCGGCTTACAGCGACGCAACAGCCAACCGGGCAAGAGACTCAGTAGTAATTAGACGCATCGTCAATACTCCAACGGGCATGCTTCGTGGCCCGATTTCACAGTTCGGCTTACGGCATCCAAAAGGGCCCATTCTGTCGCAGGAATTTCCGAAAGCTTCTCAGCGCAGTTTTGTATTGTATCGGCCATCCTACTCTCTCTGGCCGACAGACTTGTCAAGAAAGCGAGCGAGAAATACGACTTCCTGGGGATTCTTTCGAATTCGGGAAAGGCGGCCCGCCGGGTCGGCCGCAAGCGGCGGTATCCTCGACGAAGTATGCCCGGCTATGATGAGAGTTCCGTGAACAGGAAGCGCACAATCTGGTTGGCGGCCCTGCTGCTGGCGATCTGCGTGGCCTATGCCAACTCGTTCCAGAACGGGTTCCACTTCGACGACTTCCACACCGTTACCGACAACCCAGCCGTACGCAGCCTGAAGAATGTGCCGCGGTTTTTTACCGACACCACGACCTTCAGCGTGCTGCCCGCCAACCGCACGTATCGGCCTATCGTTTCAACCTCGCTGGCCATCGATTATGCGCTCGGACGCGGCTACGTTCCGCTCTGGTTCCACCTCGGCACATTCGATCTGTTCCTGGGCCAGGTGCTTCTGCTGTTCGCGCTCTATCGGCTGCTGTTGAACAGAATCAGGCCGTCCCCTGCAAACGAATGGCTGGCAATGTTCGGCGCTGCGTGGTTTGGGCTGCATCCCGCGATGGCCGAAACGATCGACTATGTGATCCAGCGCGGCGATCTGTACTGCACGCTGGGTTGCACCGCGGCGCTGTATCTCTTTGCGCGCTATCCGGAACGCCGCAAGACGGGGCTCTACCTGCTGCCGTTCGCCTTCGCCATGTTGTCGAAGCCGCCGGCTGCGGTCTTTCCCGTTCTGTTGATCCTGTACGTCTACTTCTTCGAGCAGCCCGAAGCTGAGCCGGTGAAGCGATGGCTAAGCGGGTTGAAGGCAGCGCTGCCTGCGCTGCCGGCAACGGCGGCGCTGCTGTGGCTGCAATCGACCATGACCCCCAAGAGCTTCACGCCTTCGATCCTGAATGCCTGGGACTATCGCCTGACGCAGCCCTACGTATGGACGCGGTATGCCGCGGAGCTGTTCCTGCCACTGCACCTCAACGCCGACACCGATCTTTCGCCGTTCTCAAGTTTCAACTTGCAGGAGCTTGCAGGGTTCGTCTTCCTTGCAGCGTTGCTGGCGGCCATCTGGATCACAGCGCGGCGGCGCCTGCTGTATCCCATTGCGTTCGGCCTGCTTTGGTTCGTGATCACGCAGCTTCCAACGTCGCTCTACCTGCTGAGCGAAGTGGAAAATGACCACCGCATGTTCTTCTCGTTTGCAGGCCTGATCCTGGCGGTGGTGTGGGCTGTGTGGCTGCTGCTCGAAAAGGCCCTCGGCAGCGACGAGCGGACGAAGCTGCAACCCGCGCTGGTGACGGCCGCGGTACTGCTGCTTATGGGTTACGGATACGGCGTGCATGTGCGCAACGCGGTCTGGCATGACGAAGAATCGCTATGGCTGGACGACGTCGAGAAGTCGCCGCACAACGGCCGCGGCCTGATGAACTATGGTCTGACCCAGATGAACAAAGGCGCGTACCCGGAGGCGCTGGACTACTTTACGCGGGCACTGGAGTTCACGCCTAACTATGCCACGCTCGAGATCAACCTCGGCATTGTGAACGGAGCCATGGCGGACCGGGGCAACGGCGATGCGTCGCATACGGCAGACGCCGAACGGCATTTTCAGCGGGCGATTGCGGTCGCGCCTTCCGATGACACCACGCACTCTTTCTATGGCCGCTGGCTGATGCAGCATGGCCGTTACGCCGAGGCCATCGAGCAACTGCAAATGGCCATCGCACTTGACCCGCCGCGGCCTTTTCAGCACGAGGTGCTGATCGAAACCTACACGCGCGAAGGAGACCTTGACGCCGCGCGCCAGGCGGCGCAGGACACGCTGACGATGGTCCCGGACGACGGCCCGGCGCTGATGGCGTTGCAACATCCGCCCACGCAGGACGAGGCCTTCTGGATCAATGAATCGCTGCGACTGGACCAGGGCGGCAAGTATGACGAGAGCATTGCGGCCGCGCGCAGGGCCTTGAAGCTGAACCCAAACTCGGCGTTGGCGTGGAACAACATCGCGGCGGCGGATGAAGCGCTGCATCGCTGGGACGATGCCATTGCGGCGGCGCAAAAGGCAGTCGCGCTGCAACCGGATTTTCAACTGGCGAAGAACAATCTGGCGTGGTCCTTGTCGCAGAAAAAACTTGGGACACATTAGAGCAAATCCGTCAAGCCACCTGACATCTCCACCGCGAGTTTCATGACTGGCGGCAGTTCGCGCGGGGAATACAATGAGCGACATGATCGAACCGGAAGAAAGCGCTCCCGAACAAGACGTCTCAGCCGCTGCGCGTTCGGGCGGCTTGGCGCAGAAGACCCGCGCTGCGATTCTGATGGCTGCCGGGCTCCTCGTGCTGCCGGTACTCTATTTCATGGTCAGCCGAGTGGCGACCGTCCATTCCGCGCCGCAGCAGGGTGCGCCGACCGATATTGCAACACTGGAGGCGCGCGTCCAGGCAAGCCACACGATCGATGACCGCATCAATCTATCGCTTGCCTACATTAATAGTGGTGCGTCGGCACGCGCGATGCCACTGCTGCTTTCGGTCGTGGCGGAGGACCATAACAACATCCTTGGATGGAACGATCTGTGTGTCGCGAATACGGTCCTGAAGCAGTACGACTCAGCTATCGAAGAGTGCAAGACGGCTGTTGGTATCGATCCCACGTACACCCTGGCCCGAAACAATCTGAAGTGGGCGCGGGATGAGAAGAACAAGTCTCTGGGCATTGTGAGCGGAGCGCCAGGGGCCCGCGACGCGTCGTTCTATCTGGACGATGGGCTGAAACATCTCAAGCTTGGCTTCTACGATCAAGCTATCGCGTCATGGCAGCACACGCTTGAACTGGATCCGGGCAGCGCCCTTGCGGTCAACAACATTGGCACGGCTTACATGATGAAGAAGCAGCCCGGCGAAGCGATTGTGTATTTCAACAAGGCCATTGCGATGGACCCGACGCTGCAACTGGCAAAGAACAACCTGGCATGGGCAGTTTCCGAAGAGAAGAAGCCCACGCATTAGAGGGCGGGTACGTCGCCCAGGGTGCGCGCGATTGCAAGCCGCCTTTGAACGCAGCTGCATCCGGAGCTGCGTTGTATCTTGCACGACATTTACTCTTCCACCTTTCTAAAGACGAAGGTGCGCTGCACCGAGAAGCTGACGAGACTGAGCAACGTGTCGACGACGGGTTTGACGCCGTAGACGTTCCAGCGCAGGTAATGCTGCAGGGCGTACGTCATGCCGTAACTGATCGTACCGATGGCTGCAACCAGGGCGAAGTAGCGCCACAGCGTGCCTTTGACGGACGCCTTGCTGCGGAAGACAAAGGTCTTATTCAAGGCGAAGTTGACCAGCGAGCTGAGGCGTCCGACGGCGACACTCAACAAGAGGTTGTGGGTGAGGGCAAAGGTCGCGGAGAAGCCGGCGAAGTCAATGCCCGCGGCGACGATGGAGGAGAAGTAGAAGCGCGCCAGCACGAAGTAGATGCGCATGGAGTCGCGTACGGGGTCGAAGTGCGAGCTGCGATTGCCGTCGATGTAGACGGTCTCGATAGGGACCTCGATGGGTTTTTGCGAACGGCAGATGTGGGCGAGGACGGTCATCTCGTACTCATAGCGCTCGCCGGTGAGGAGGAGCAGTTCGCCGAGGACGCTGCGCGGAAAAGCGCGCAGGCCGGTCTGGGTATCCATGAGTCTTGTTCCAGTGACGAAGCCGAAGATGTAGCGCGTAAGACCGTTGCCAATGCGGCTGCGGAGAGGAACGTCCGCGGAGAAGCTGCGCGAACCGAGCACGACAGTTCCGCGGTCAGCATACAGAGCATGGGCGACGCAGACGATGTCCTTCACCGTATGCTGGCCGTCGGCGTCTGCTGTGACCAGGCCATCGAGCCTGGGAAGCTGGTTGAGGAAGTAGTTGATTCCGGTCTTCAAGGCGCTGCCTTTGCCGAGGTTCAAAGCATGTTTCAAGACATGCACGCGTGGAAGCCTGGCCACGCGATCGAATGGCGCCGATCGGTCCGTGTCGCTACCGTCATTGACGATAACGATGGCCGCAAACCCCCGATCTATAAGCTCAGCGACGAACTCGGGGAAACGATCTTCCGGCTGCCAAACGGGAATGAGGACCGCGAGATGGCCAACCGCCTGCTCCGTAATATTGCAAGTATCGTTCACGTCAAATGAGCATACATCGTGAAGAGAACGCTCAGAGGACGGCCTCGTGCTGCTGCAATAGTCACGAATTACAGAAAGCGTCGCACGGGCTACGTTTCCGATACCGTAGCCTGTGCTGCGGTTTTGAATGGCTATCTAAACTATTGAAGTATGTGGAGCACCGGGAGGGGATCGAACCCTCGAATACTGGTTTTGCAGACCAGCGCGTTAGCCACTTCGCCACCGGTGCTCGTTAGCCGTGAATCGGCGCTTCGCCGATCACGGCTAATAAATTAATAACCCGCTCAATGCATGGGCTAAAGCCCATACCTGTCTAAAGGCCAAAGTCCTACTGCGGCTGCGCGGTGGTGCGCAGGTAGGGCTTTACAGTCTTGTAGCCGGGGAAGATCTTCTCGGCATCGTCGTTGGAGACGGCGGCGGTGATGATGACGTCCTCGCCCTGCTTCCAGTTGGCTGGGGTTGCGACCTTGTGCTTGGCGGTGAGTTGCATGGAGTCGAGGACGCGGAGGATCTCGTCGAAGTTGCGGCCGGTGGTCATAGGGTAGGTGAGGTTAAGCTTGATGCGCTTGTCGGGGCCGATGACGAAGACGGTGCGGACAGGGGCGTTGTTGGCGGGAGTGCGGCCTTCGCAGGAGTCGCCTTCGTCGCCGGCCAACATGCCGTAGAGCTTGGCGATGGCGAGAGTGGGGTCGCCGATGAGAGGGTAGTTGACCTTGTAGCCGCTGACGTCTTCGATGTCCGCCTTCCACTTGTCGTGGCTGGTGACGGGGTCGACGGAGAGGCCGATGACCTTGGCGCCGCGGGCGGCGAACTGGTCTTCAAGCTTGGCCATGGCGCCGAGTTCGGTGGTGCAGACTGGGGTGAAGTCCTTGGGGTGGGAGAAGAGCACGGCCCAGCCGTCGCCTATCCACTCGTGGAAGTGGATGGGGCCCTGGGTGGTGTCTGCGGTGAAGTCGGGAGCAATATCGTTGATGCGGAGTGACATCGTATTTTCCTCGGTGTGATTTCGTTTTGAATTCTGGGCCGGTGGATGATTTTAGCCGAAAGCAGAAGACCCACCCGGCGCTGGCCTTGGGTGGGTCTTGATGTTCGATTCTTGACTTGTTATCGCCTCGAAGCTTTCATCGACTCACCCGCGCAGGGCCGCAGCAACAGCAGCAGCAGAGCGTCGAGATGGAGACGGTGTTCAGCATAAAAATTTAACCGCATGAAGCAGTTTGCTCCATGTGCGGTAGTTCCAAGGTAAGGCGGGTGGGCGCCGGTGTCAAATGCCGAGTGGGAATGGGTAGACTGTTGGGATGAGGCGCGAGTTCGAGTACTCGGTGATGGATGTGTTTGCGGAGCGGGCGCTGGAGGGGAATCCTTTGGCGGTGTTTCATGATGGGCGCGGGCTGAGCGATGAGGAGATGCAGGCGCTGGCGCGGGAGATGAACCTTGCGGAGACAACGTTCATCCTGCCCAGTGACGATGAGCGCGATGGAGTGCGGGTGAGAATCTTTACGACGCAGGAAGAGCTGCCGTTTGCGGGGCATCCTACGTTGGGGACGGCGAGCTGGTTGTATCTGAACCATACCGTGCTGCGCGGAGCGGAGAGTATTACTTTGCGGCTGAATGTGGGGCCGATACCGGTGCGGTTTGAGGGTGGGGATGCTACAGCCGGTGTTGTGGGAACGATGCGGCAGAACGATCCGGTATTTGGTGCGACGTACGATCGCGCGGAGGTGGCTGCGGCGATTGGGTTGCGTGCAGAAGATTTGTCGGCTGAGCATGCGCCGCAGACGGTGTCTACGGGGATGCCGTTCTGCATTGTGCTGCTGCGATCGATGGAGGTTGCGCGAGGCTTGCAGATGGCGCAGCGTGAGGCTGCTGCATGGCTTGCGAAGAGCGGCGCGAAGTTTTTTTACTGCATTGCTGCAACGGAGGCGCGCGATGCCGGTGAAGCGGCGTTTCATGCGCGGATGCAGTTCTATGGTGGCGAAGACCCAGCGACCGGTTCGGCTGCGGGATGTTGCATCTCGTGGCTGGTGCAGCATGGGTTGGTGCAGGCGGATGTGCCTGTGGTGATCGAACAGGGGATCGAGATACGGCGACCCAGCCGTATCACAGTTCAAGCCAGTGCTGAAGCTGGGCGCATACATTACGTGCGTGTTTCGGGTCGCACCATTCCTGTGGCAAGTGGCGCGTTTTTCCTGCCTTGACGCGAGACTTTCCCACAGGGGAGGAACCATAATCGCCAACAGGGACGCAGGGTCGCGCGAGGGCGGTGGATAGGCTACGACTAACTTACGGTGTTTTCGCTGTAATTTCGCTGTTGCCACAGTAGGTTCCCCCGAGTAGAGTCAGCGAATCGCATCTGAGGTGAAGCTTCAGCAGCGAAAAATTTTCGATTGTTTTACTGACAATTCATCTTGAAAGAAGCCGGTTGACGAGCTGTTTCGCAACCTTCATCGCGCCGAGCATTGCGCGGATGGAGTGCTGAGCGAGGCCCGTCGGAAGACCCTTTCATACAACCCCTGGTCCGCAGGTTCGCGAGCTTTGTTTATGTCGCTCATCCGCCGGACCTGGGCACTGCTCTGGGTCGTTACGGCCCTGCGGAGCGGCTGGGAGAGCCTCGTGCTTTTGCCTGGCCGGGCTGCGAAAGAAGCGGCAGTAACTTAGAACGCGTCAATGAACTTGCGTCCACAAGCGCAGGCGACGGCGTGAAGGGACTGGTCTGTGCCTGCTCGACGGGTAAGGGCTGTTGGTGGAGGAGATGAGCCAGGGAAGCAGGGGCAACGCGAGGCAAAAGGGGAGAACAAGGCAAGGCAACGGATAACGGCAAACACGCTCAGCGGCAAGGCTGCGGCGGTGAACAAGGCGAACTGAAACATAAGAAGCTCAGACCGGGAGACACCGGCCGGGAGAAGGAAAGACTATGCGCCCTCGTAAGACAATTTTGTGTGTGGAAGACAACGAACAGGTCCTCTCGGTAAGGAAGTTTTTGCTGGAGACGCGCGGTTATCGCGTGTTGACGGCAGCTACGGCTGTGGAGGCGATGGAGCATCTGCAGCGTGCTTTGCCGGGGTCGATCGATCTGCTGCTCTCGGACTTGATCCTGCCGCAGATGGACGGCAATGAGCTGGTGCGGCGGGCGAAACAGATGCATCCGTTTCTGCCGACGCTGCTTGTGTCAGGAACGGTGTCGAACTTCGAACGTGCGGCAGCGGCGGACGCGTTTCTGCCCAAGGGCGCATGCACGCCAGCGGAGATGCTGGACCGGATTCGGATACTGGTGGCGCGAAAGCGTGGGCCGAAGAAGCAGGTGCAGATGGTGGGTGCGGGAGCGGGGCAGCAGCAGGTGGCTGTTGCGAGCTAACTCTAAGCTTCAACGAGGCCGTAGCGGCGTTGCCATTGGTGTTTGAGGCGGGCCCAGACGGCTTCGATTTCGGGGCGGGGGATGGATTTGTCGGGGGTTTCTACGAAGGCTGTGGCTTCGGTTTTGGCGAGTTCGAGGATGTCGCGGTCGCGGGCGAGGTTGGCGACGCGGAGGTCGGGGAGGCCAGCCTGGCGGGTGCCGAAGAACTCTCCGGGGCCACGTTGCTGGAGGTCGAGTTCGGCTAGCTCGAAGCCGTTCTGGGTGCGGACCATGGCGTTGAGGCGGTTATCGGCTTCGGGGGTGATGCTGCTGCCGGTGAGCAGGACGCAGTAGCTTTTGTGGCTGCCACGGCCTACGCGGCCGCGGAGTTGGTGGAGTTGGGCGAGGCCGAAGCGCTCGGCATGTTCGATGACCATGACGGTGGAATTTGGGACGTCGACGCCGACTTCGATGACGGTGGTGGCGACGAGGACATTGATCTCGCCGCGTTTGAAGCGGGCCATGGCGACTTCTTTGTCGTCGGCGGACATGCGGCCGTGGAGCAGGGCGAGCTTGAGGCCGGAGAGTGGGCCGTGGCTTAGCTCGTCGAACATTTCGGTGGCGGAGCGGAGCTTTTGCTTTTGGGTGCTGGGCTTGGATGCGGGCTTGGATGCGGGCTTGGAAGAGAGCGGTCGAGCTGCGCTCGATACCCCACCCTGCCGCGCAGAAGCGCGCGTCGAGGATGGGGCACCCGGATCTTCATCGGGCTTGGCGAAGTCTAGTTCGGGTTGGTCGTCGTTGGCGCCTTCGATGATGGGGTAGACGATGTAGGCCTGGTGGCCGGCGGCGACTTGCTTGCGGACGAAGTCCCAAACTTCAGACGCGCGGTCTTCGGTCAT
>Ga0302314_10017062_pt1 | contig 12209 bp, 14 predicted proteins | sample III_Palsa_N2_3_FD_200533 | JGI IMG/M metagenome (GOLD analysis project Ga0302314, IMG submission 200533) | Peat permafrost microbial communities from Stordalen Mire near Abisko, Sweden - III_Palsa_N2_3 | ecosystem: Environmental > Terrestrial > Soil > Palsa > Peat permafrost | place: Sweden...
CGCCCTCCTCTGGCTAACCAACGCCCCCGCCGCCGTCATGGCCTCCTACACCTTCGCCGTCCTCGCAATCATCCGCCTGTTGCTCACCAAAAACAGGTACCCCGAGGCTTCAGCCTCGGGTCTCATGGAGCTACCAAAGAAGCGGGGCTTTAGCCCCTGGGGTATGCCCTTTCGCGAAGCCTCCGACTCACCGGCAAAGCTCGCCCTCACCTACCTAGCCGGCACAACCCTCGGCCTAACCCTCCCCGCCTTCTACCTCATCCCCGCCGCCTACGAACGCCGCTTCGTCCAGATCGCCATGGCCGTCATCCCCAACATGCGCATCCAGGACAACTTCCTCTTCGGCCACACCGCCGACGCCCCCCACAACACCGTCCTTCACACCGCCAGCCTCCTCGCCACAACCCTCCTCGCCCTAACTTTCGCCACAACAACCGCACTCCTCCTCAAGCAACGAATCAAAAACTCAAAACTCAAAACGGAACAGAATCCCCTCGCCGCAACCCTCCTGTTTGTTACCCTCCTGATCGCCTTCCTCCTAATCCCCATCTCCACCCCCATCTGGCTCCATCTCCCCGAGCTATCCTTCCTCCAATTCCCCTGGCGCCTCCTAACGATCCTCTCCGCCATCCTCACCTTCACCATCGCCATCCTCTTCAACGACGCCACAATTCTGGGTGCCCTACCCTTTGCGGCTCTTGGCAAAGGATGGGGTATCGCGCGAAGCGCGACCGCTCTCCTCTGCCCTCTCGCACTAACCCTCCTCTGCATCCACCTCTACCGCCAACCCTGCGACGACGCAGACATCCCCACCGCCGTAGCCCAATCTTTCATCACCCACCACGGCGTCATCCCCACCGACGAGTACACCCCCAACAACGCCGACAACGACGCCATCCGCCCCAACAACCCCGCCTACTGGCTCTCCACCGACCCCGACGCCTTCGCTCCCAACACCACCCCCAACCCCGGCGCCACCGATCCCACCTTCGACGGCTCCTTCCCTGCCGATCAAACTATCTCAGGCCGCCTGCCGCTCCATCTCGAGTTCCATGCAGATAAAAAAGAGTTTCTGATCCTCAACCTCCGCGACTATCCCGCATGGGACGTAGGCGAATCCGACTCGAACAGCCTCGCATTTGATCATCCACCTCACATTCCGCGTGATGACGGCCTGATCGCAATTCCGCTCTACTATCCTTCGGACTACAAGATCGACGTCAGCTGGCATATCTCAGACGACCAACAACTAGGTCTCGCCCTCTCCACCATCGCACTGCTCCTTCTCGGCATTAGCCTGCACCGCTCGCGTAAACTGATCTAGCATGTCGACCGACGTAAAATCCCTCCTCACCACCGGCGCCGCCCTAACCGACGCCGCCTTAGAGCGCCTGCTCCCCGCCGCCACCACAGAGCCCCATTCCATCCACCGCGCCATGCGCCACAGCACCTTCGCCGGCGGTAAACGCCTCCGCCCAATCCTCTGCATGGAGGCCGCGCGCATGGTCGCCGGAACCCTCCCCGAAGGCGTAGCCGAACTAGGCGCCGCGCTCGAAATGGTGCATACCTACAGCCTCATTCACGACGACCTGCCCGCCCTCGACAACGACGACCTTCGCCGCGGCCAGCCCACCTGCCACGTAGTCTTCGGCGAAGCCATCGCCATCCTAGCCGGCGACGCCCTCCAAACCCTCGCCTTCCAAACCATCTCGCAAATCCCCGCCTCCGCCGCCATCCTCATCGAAATCCTCCGCGAATTCTCCTTCGCCATCGGCACCGGCGTCGGCCGCGATGTACCCGGCAATCTTCCTCCCGGCATGATCGGCGGCCAGGTAATGGACATCGAAGGCGAAGGCCACACTCCCACCGCCGACCTCGTCGAGCGCATCCATCGCGCCAAGACCGGCGCCCTCATCACCACCTCCATCGTCTGCGGCGGCCTCCTCGGCCTCGGCCACTGCCTCGCAGCAGGAACACCGCTCGCCTGCACCAGAGAAGACACCATCGCCCGCCTGCGTGCCTTCGGCGAATCCGCCGGCCTCGCCTTCCAGATCGTCGACGACATCCTCGACATGACCCAAACCTCCGAAGAGCTTGGCAAAACCGCCGGTAAAGATACTGCCGCCATCAAAGCCACCTGGCCCGCTGTCTACGGCATCGAGCAATCCAAACACGACGCCGCTGAGCTCATCGCCGACGCCGACGCCGCCCTCGCACCCTTCAGCGACGCCGCAACGCCACTGAAATCGTTGGCCCACTACCTCGTCGACCGCACCCACTAGACGCTCAGAAGGCTTCACACCATGCAACTACGCCCCCGCCACTTCGTCCTCCTCGCCATCGTCATCGGCATCTTCATCTACAACGTCATCCACCACCGCCACCTGCAGCGCGCCGCGCTACAGCAAACCAACACCCTCTCCGACCCCGCCTGGTCCGCCTTCGATAAGGCCGCCGCCCTCCGCGACGCGCCCGACGCAGCCTTCCAACCCGTCTTCGCCACTCTCCGCACCGCCACCGAAGGCCCCGCCACCAACGCACCAGACATCGAGCAGGCTCTCTCCGGCGTCCGCGCCTGCAAGACCTGGCTCTACTTCTACCGCAACCCCCAATGGCGCGCCAACGCCACCAAACACATCAACGGCTGCACCAAATACCACCGCGACACCATCGACTAATCCCTATTTCCCTGCCTTTTATGACCGACGCCGACCTCCTCGCCGCTCTCCGCGACTGCTACGACCCCGTCCTGCGCCGCAACGTCGTAGACCTCAACCTCGTCCGCAGCGCCCATCTCACGCCCGATCCCGAAGCCCCCGGCCCCATCCCCCGCTTCATCGCCCACATCCAACTCACCGCTCCCACCACCGACGAAGCCGCCAACGCCCAACTCACCGCCCAAATCGAAAACCGCCTAATGGGCCTCGAACCCATCTCCAGCGTCCAAATCACCCTCCTCCCACCCCTCTTCGCCATCCTCTAACCCGTTTCTACTCCCTATTCCCTACTCCCTATTCCCTGCCTCTATGCCCCGCAAAAAGTCCCAACCCGCGATCCACCCCTTCGACCAGGCCCACGCCACCGACACCTCCGGCCTCATCCCCGGTCGCACCATCGCGCAGGGCACCGGCGTCAAAGTCGAAGAACTCACCGCCTACTACGGCGTCGCGCCCAGCATCCTCACCGGCCTCCTCGACCGCTGGCTCCAAGAACTCCACCCCCAGGCCGCCATCGAAAAGACAGTCTTCCTCGATATCGGCGCAGGCAAAGGCCGCGCCTGCCTCCTCGCCTCGCAGTACCCATTCCTCCGTGTCGAAGGCGTCGAGCTCAACGAGACCCTCGCCAACGTCGCCAAAGCCAACATCGCGCTCTGGGCGCAGGACCCCACCGCCAACGCCCTCGCTCCCATCGAGCTCCACCACGCCGACGCCACGCTGCACCCCATTCCCGCCGCGCCAACGCTCGCCTTCCTCTTCCATCCTTTCGAACTGCCCATCCTCCGCCGCTTCCTGCGCCACATCGAAGCCAGCCGCACCACCCACCCTGCGCCCCTCGACCTCATCTACGCTAACGCCGAGCACGACTCTCTCCTCGACCATCACGCCGCCTTCACCCGCATCTGGATGGGCCGCGTCCCCATGACCCCCGCCGACCACGTCGCCGATCTCGCCGCCATCGCCGAGCAAAAGGAGTACGGCTCCACCGGCGACGAACTCTGCGCCATCTACCGCTTCACCGGCCGCTCCTAAAACTTCGCGCCGTCGGGAACCATCCCTCCCACCACCCCGTATACCCTTCAACGGCTCCCGCCGTTCCCCTGAAAATCCAGCAAAAGCGAAACTTTTCAAAAAGTCCACAAAAAGGCTTGGGAATATAGCACCAAAAAATAATCACTGACAATAGAAAAATCTTTGGAACTTTCCCAAACGCCTTCCGTATCTATAAGTGTGCCAAATGCTGGAGAAAGCGCCAGAAGAGGTACAAAGGATTTGTGCGAATAGCGAACGAACGTGCGATAAATATTGCATCCACGGAACCGATCGCGTATCTTATTCGTAGTAGGTCCTGTGAACGCGATTGGAAGCGCAGCCAAACAAGGCAAGCGCGCCAACCCCGGGCCTCAAATTTATGCCAGCGCCGCGACGGCTGAGTCTTGATCTCACACCCGCCCCCGCTGAAGGACATCACCGACAACTCCCAATAACTGGGACCCAAGCGCCTCTCGTCGCTATCGACGACCCGCGCCGAAAAACAAGGAGAAACACTATGTACTACGCAATCACCACCACCTTCGCCGCCCTTACGATCTTCACCCCCACCTTCATCGCTCTGCGCGACCGCACCAACGCCAACTGGCGCCAGCGGTAATCCGCACCCCGATCCAACAGAAAAAGGCCGCGATCATCGCGGCCTTTCGCATTTAACCCTCACTTACCACCGAATCATCAGCAGCCGCTCGTTCTCCACCTCGCCCTGTCCAATAGCGATCTCCGCATCGGCCCGCTCCACCACACTGGCGAACTTATCTCCCCACTCCACCAGCACCAGCGCGTCCGCCGCATCGGCCATCTCCCACAGCCCAATCCCCTCCAGCTCCTGCTCGGTCTCCAACCGGTAGAGATCCAGATGAAACAATCTCACTTTCTTCCCCTGATACTCATGCACCAGCGTAAACGTCGGGCTCGTCACCTCCTCGGCATTTGCCGCTCCGAGAGCTGCAGCCATACCCTTCACCAGAGTCGTCTTCCCAGCCCCCAACTCTCCACGCAACACCACCAGCTTCGGAACCTGCAGCAACTCCGTAATCATCTCTCCCAAGGCCAGCGTCCCCGCCACGCTGCGCGTCCGCAGCCGCTTCTCTCTCGTAAACTGCTTCATCGCGCCGCCATCCCCGTAATCCAAGTCAATCCATCCACATCGCGAACCCGCGCCCGAAACGCCTCAAACAAATGCGCCACAGTATCTGTAGCCAACACCGTATGCTCATCCTGAGCGACGCACGCAAAGTCCCCCGCCAGCCCATGCAGAAACACCGCAGCCTCAACCGCCTGCGCCACGTCGTCAGGATATTGCGCTAGCATCGCACTCACAATCCCCGTCAAGATATCCCCACTCCCACCCTTCGCCATCGACGGATTCCCCGTTGTATTCACAGCAATCCGCCCATCCGGATGCGCAATCAACGTCCGCCACCCCTTCAACACCAGCGTCACGCCATGCTCAGTAGCAAACCTCTTCGCCAACCCAATCCGATCAGCCTCGACCTCTTTCACCTTCATCCCCACCAACCGCGCCATCTCCCCCGGGTGCGGCGTCAACACAATCGTCCGCTTCCCTCCCTTGGCAGCGTCATGCAGCAAAGCAGTCCGTCCCGCCAACGCATTCAACGCATCGGCATCGATCACCATCGGCAGTTCCACCCGCTTCACAAACTCTCGTACAAACTCCGGCGTAGTCCCCTCAGTCCCCAACCCCGGCCCAATCCCGACGACGCTAATCCCCTTCAACAACTTCGCCAACTTCTCCGGCTCAAGCTGCTCCAACGCCAATCCACCCTCTGAACCCTCTAGCGCCTGCAACATCAACTCCGGCGCAATCGAAGCCACCGTCGGCAGCACCTCCTTCACCACCGCCGCCGTCGTCAGTCCCGCACCCGCCCTCATACAAGCCAGGCTAGCCATCGTCGGAGCTCCAGCCTTCCCTAGCGCTCCGCCAACGATCAGCACATGCCCAAACTTGCCCTTGTTCCCATTTACGTCCCGCGGCTTCTCCGCAATCGCTTTCGCCGCACCCGCCCAATGCAGTCCCGTCGTCGATTCCACCGCGGCATCCGGCGTTCCAATCCCCGCCACCACCACCGGCCCAAACACCTTCCCCGGTGTCAGATGCCCAAACACATGCGCCATCTTCGGCGCGACAAACGTCACCACCGCATCCGCGCGAAACGCACCCTCAGCCTTCTGCTCGATCGAGTCAGCATCCCAACCGCTCGGCAGGTCCACCGCAACCACCGGCACATCCATCGCCGCAATCAAATCCCGCGCAGCCGCAGCCAGTCCACGCAGCGGCGGCTTAAATCCCGTCCCCACCACCGCATCGATCACCAGCGCCGCACCCTCCAACGCCTCGCGCAGCGCAGCTTCATCGGCCACCTCGCGCAGTTCAACACAAGCATGAGTCTCAGCCCGCGCCAGCGCATCCGCCGCATCGCCCTTCACATCGGCAACCGCACCCAGCAACACCACGCGCACAAATCGTCCCGCCTCCGCCAGGCACCGCGCCGCAACAAACCCATCGCCCCCATTGTTGCCCTTACCGCAAAGCACCAAAGGAAACAGATCGCCCGCGTAGTGACGCAGACAAAACTTCGCCACGGCCGCACCCGCATGTTCCATCAACTCCGCAACAGGCACGCCCATCTCCACCGACTTCTTATCGGCCGCACCCATCTCTTCCGCTGTAAGAATCTTCATCATGAAATTGTCATCCTGACCCTGAGCACAGCCGAAGGGGAAAGACCTGCTGTTTGCTCGCACCACCTACGCTTCTTATAGGATGCTATTCCCTACCGCCCACCCACACCCTGCGACGTCGCGGACTGCACCGGCTCCGTCGGCTTCGGCGCAAAGTAGTTATGCTCATACATCGCGCGATAGAACTCGCCCGTAAGCTCCGCAGCCTTCGGCCCAAACACCTGGCGGTCCCCCTTCAAGAAGATCACCGTAACAATCCGCCCCGAAGGCGAGTCCCCATAAGATACAAACCACCCAAACCGCGTCCCGTTATCCGAACACGTCCCTGTCTTTCCAAACACAGGAAACTGCGTAAAGTTCGCCCGCAGAGAACGCGCCGTGCCGTTCGAAAAATTCACCGCACCCTGCATCCCCGGCAGTATCTCCGGAATCGCATTCTTGATGTCGAGCAGCCGTTTCACCTTCGGCTCAAAGTTCGTAATCTCTTCCGGAGTCGTCGGATGCTGCAGGTAATACAGCGTCCCGCCATTCGCAATCGAACTCACCAGCGCGCCCAGTTGCAGCGGTGTCATGGAGATGCTCTCACCAAACGAGCACATCCTGCCCACACCACCATCCGCCGCCGGCAGCTCCGTATCCGGATAAACACCCAACTGCTCACCCGCGATGTTGTACCCCGCCAGCTCACCCAGCCCAAACTCATTCGCATAGTGCTTCACGCGCTCAAAGCCCATCGCGCGCCCCAGCACCTCAAAGTACAAATTCACACTCTTCGCCAGCGCATGAGTCAGATCAAGCGAGTAATGCCCGCCCAGATTCACCGGCGTATCCGCCTTGATCAACCCCTCCGACAACCCCGCCAACGCCACCGCCACCTTGATCGTCGAGCACGGCTCCGCGCCCGCACTCAGCGCTAGCTTCTGATTCACCATCGCCAGAATTCTTCCACTCGAAGGATCGATCGCCAGCGCCGTCCCATTGAAGTTCCCCAGCGCCTCAATCGCGGCTTCACGCACCACCGGATCTTCGCCCGCCGTCACATCGCCTCCCGTAATGTTGCTCGCAAAGCTGCTAGCCGTAAATCGCTCTCCATAATGGCGAACCTTTACCGATGCACGCTGCAACGTCGCATGGGCTCTCCCCGCACTACGCGCCGTCGCATGGCCCACCGCGCGAACACGACGCGAAGTAGCCACTCCCGCATGATGCGCCGCAGCCGAAACCCGGCTCCTGTGCGCCACCGCGCTATGACTCGTCGTATCGCTCTTCCGCCGCGCTGCGCTAGCACCCGCAACAGCAACGGAGGCCATCACACCCACCACGAAAAAGAAGAAACCTACACGCCGCTTTATCAACTCAAATCTCTCCATGGCCGCAAAGCCGGTGGTCGATCCCAATCCCTGTCTAGTGATTCCGCCGCAAAAACGCAGGAATATCCAACTCATCCGTCTCCGCCGGCGCATCCGCGGCATACCCTGCAAACGTCGGAACCCTCGCCTCCGGCCACGCCGCATCCTTCACATTCGCAGCCCGCAGCTCCTCATTCGGTTTACGGAAGAAATCATCATCAAACACCGAAGCCGGCACCGGCACCAACTCCGGCCGTGGCTCCATCGGAGCCTCTGGAACATAAGCCCCCGGCGTCCCTTGCCCACGCGCAATCACAGGCTCGCCACCTACCTCAGCCAGTGCACGTTCCAGCGCCGCCGCACGTTCCGACAGCCCACGCGGCGCCTCACTCTCAAACTCAATATCCCGCTCCGGCTCCGTATACGCCTGGATTCTCTGCGAAGCCGTAGCCTCCGGCTGCCTCACTCGTACAGCGTCGTGCTGAAATCCCGGAAATCGTTCCCGAAAGTTCTGCGCCCGCTCCTCGGAGTTGTACTCCACATCCTCCCTCGCCTCACCCACAACCTCGCGAGACTCCGTCGCCATCGGCGCAATCACCGGCGGCGCCTGCCGCTGGCTTGAAGAATATCCCTGGCTCGGAACCTGTGTCTCGCTGATAAACGGCGCAGCCACAGGCCGCTGCTCAATCCTCGGCGGCGGAGCGTCATAACGCGCCGGCGCCTCATGCCTCGAAGTCAGCAGCGTCGCATCCGACAGCATCCTCTCGCGGCGGTCCGGCGACTGGTCACGGAAGCCCGTAGCAATCACGGTAATCTTCACTTCCTCGCCCATCGTCTCGTCCAGCACCGCGCCAAAGATGATGTTCGCATCCTCATGCGCCGCGTTCTGGATCAGCGTGGAAGCCTCAATCACTTCATTCAACTTCAGGCTGCTCGACCCCGTCACATTAATCAAAATCCCTCGCGCGCCATCGATCGCACCGGCCTCCAGCAGCGGGCTAGCCATCGCAGCCATCGCAGCATCCTTCGCGCGATCCGGCCCACTGCGTACAGCCGTCCCCATCACCGAATAACCCATCCCGGCCATCGTCGTCTTCACATCCGCGAAGTCGCGATTGATCACGCCCGGAATCGTAATAATGTCCGAGATCCCCTGAACACCCTGCCGCAGCACATCATCCGCAATCCGGAAGCTCTCAAAAAAACCCGCATCTTTAGCGACAGCCAGCAGCTTCTCATTCGGAATCACAATCAGCGTATCGACAGACTCCAGCAGCTCCTGCATCCCGCGCTCGGCCTGCATCGTCCGTCGCTTGCCTTCAAACGCAAACGGCCGCGTCACCACAGCCACCGTCAACGCACCCATCTCGCTCGCCAGCGAAGCAATCACCGGAGCCGCACCCGTACCCGTGCCACCGCCCATGCCTGCGGTCACAAACACCATGTCCGCGCCTTCCAGCGCCTCAATAATCTTGTCTGAATCTTCCAGCGCCGCGCGCCGCCCAATATCCGGGTTCGACCCCGCACCCAGCCCGCTCGTCAGCTTCACTCCAAGCTGCAACTTCACCGGCGCCTTCGAGATCTCCAGCGCCTGCGCATCCGTATTCGCCGCAATGAACTCGACGCCTTCAACATGCGCCTCGATCATGCGGTTCACCGCATTGTTGCCGCCGCCGCCAACACCAATCACCTTGATCCGCGCACTGCGTTGCATCTCGTCGTGGTAATGAATGCGAAGCGCATCGTCTGGCGTGGGTGACATTGGTTCTCCTCAGGCGTTGTAGAACACCTCTCTAGATTTTGCATGATGCAACAACAACCCAACGAGGAAAACCCCGCAACGCGGGGTTCCCCGAACCTAGTTGGATGCTCTAATCTTCAGCCGCGCGAACTATCTCGACGGACGAGGCAGATGGAGCACAATGCCCGCACTGATCGACTGGTTCCCATGAGACCCGAATCCATGAGTATTGCCGGTGACCACGCTGGTCGTACTGATCGTCGCTCCGGTAACGCCATTAACCACGACCGTGTTGCTAACCGATTGGCTGGTAAGAGGAGTTCCAAAACCCTCGCCCTCGCCCAGTTCGATAGCTCGCAGATCCAGAAAAGGAAATATCGCGATGTCTACGCCCACAAACCCCTTGACCAGAAAATAGTTCGTATTGATAGCGGGGTTATAGCTTATCGAGGACGCAGTGATTGGCGCGGTCGGCGGAGTCGTCTGAGGAGAAAAAGTCGTAGTAGTCGTCGTGAACGTGTATAGCCCAACGTCGTTGTTCCGCGTGTACCCGCCGGCAATCTCCGCATACGGCCTCAACCAGCGCTTCGGTGTGCGAACAGTCCCGCGTATCCCACCCAGCGTGGCAAACTGCCGGATAACGTCGGTGCCGCCCGCAGAGCTGTCGGCACGTTTATCGGCGCGCAGCAAATCGCCGCGCACATCCACGCCGAGCCGTACCGGCCCAACATTCATGAAATCGTAGAAGGCCCCAAGCGTCGCACCGTAAGGCTTCACAGCTCCACTATTGGTCCCGCACGGTGTCGCATACGTCGGACAGGTAATACCAGTAAACCGTTCCCCGGAATACATCCCATAAACGCCAAGCTGAGCACGTGCTGATCCTGCAAAACCCAAAATCATCGCCGCGCCAAAAAAGAGAACCTTACGAAAAGACATGCTTCCTATTCTACCTAGCGAAACCCAAACTGGAAGCGACTCCCCGCACCAAAGAGCACACTAACCCCACCCACCTACAAATCGGGTGCCCAAGGTCTCGCTTTTGAGACCTGGGTTTCCACAGATGCCAGCTCGCCAGCTTACCCTTTCAGCTCTTTTTCCGCCCGAGCCCAATCCTCGGCATCCGATCCATGATGCCCGCCGCGCTCCAGCCAGAACTTATGCGCCAAGGAGGCAATCTCCTCATGCGTCGCCGCTTTTTTAGCCTTTTTCGCCGGAGCTTTCTTCGCTACAGTCTTCGCCGCCGTCTTTGTCGCCGCTTTTTTCACAGTCTTCGCCGGCGCTTTTTTCGTCTCTGCCATTCCAGTTTCCTCCGATATTTCGGGTTACAACTGCTTTGATGCAAAGACAACCCCTACACGATTGCTAAAAGCTTCCCGCAAAAATTGACTTCAGCTTCTGCCGCAAGCCCTGCTCTTCGCTGGCCTTCCGAACCTGCGTCCGGTGCGTATACAGTAGCATCCCGATCGCCGCCGCAAACTCCGGCCTGGCCAGCTCCGCCGGCATCCGGCTCAACGGCACCGGATACCCAATCCTCGCCGGAACTCGCAGCAAACTCTCCGCATTGTCCAGCAGCCCCAGCAAATTCGCTCCGCCGCCGGTAAACACGCACCCTGCACCCATGGCCTCCAGCACACCACCGGTCCGCAGATTATCCCGCAGCATCGTCACCAGCTCTCGCGCCCTAGGCTCCAATACCTCCGCCAGAAACCGCTGCCGCACCATCCGCGGAGCGCTTCCGCCCGTCGCCAGATCCCCACCCACCTCAATCTCATTCAACTGCGGCACACTCGTCACCACGCAGTTTCCATACTGCCGCTTCAACTGCTCGGCCTCTTCCACGCTCACATGCAGCCCAACAGCAAGGTCATTCGTAAAGTGGTCGCCGCCAATCGGCAGCACCGCCGTATGCGCCACCGACCCCTCAAAGAACACCACCAGCTCGGTCGAACTCGCCCCAATATCCACCAGGCAAACACCCAACTCCCGCTCATCCGCCGAAAGCACCGCCTCCGCCGAAGCAATCCCCTCAAAAATCGTATCGGTAACCTCAAGCCCCGCGCGATTCGCGCAGGTCACCACACTCTGCACCGCGCTCCCCGAGCAGGTCGAGAGATGCAAATTCACCTCCAGCCGATTCCCCACCATCCCCACCGGATCATGAATCCCCGACTGGTCGTCCAAAATAAACTGTTGCGGCAGCAGATGCAGCACCTCGCGATCAGGAGCCAACCCAATCGACCGCGCCCGGTCAATCGCCGACCGCACATCCTCCCGCGTAATCTCCTTCATCCGCGATCCCATGCTGATGCCGCCCTGCGAGTTCATCCCCCGAATATGCGGCCCACCCACACCCACCACCGCGCTCTCAATCGGAGCCTTCGTCACGCGCTCCGCCGTCAGCGCCGCCTGATTGATCGCCTCCGCCGCCGGCCCAAGCTCGGAGATCATCCCTCGCCGCATGCCCTTCGACGCCTCAACCCCATGCCCCCGATACCGCAGCACGCCATCGGTTAGCTCCGCCACCAACACGCAGCTCTTCGAGCTCCCCGCATCCAGCACGGTGATCAGGTTGTCATTCCGTGGGTTCACTGCCTCACTCCATTCGGCTTAGGCTTCGGCTTCCGCGCCGCCGCCAGCATCGCA
>Ga0302314_10017063_pt1 | contig 12209 bp, 9 predicted proteins | sample III_Palsa_N2_3_FD_200533 | JGI IMG/M metagenome (GOLD analysis project Ga0302314, IMG submission 200533) | Peat permafrost microbial communities from Stordalen Mire near Abisko, Sweden - III_Palsa_N2_3 | ecosystem: Environmental > Terrestrial > Soil > Palsa > Peat permafrost | place: Sweden...
ATGTTCCTGCCGGCACTGCTGTTGATTCCACTGTTCCTGGTTTTTTACGCGGCGGCCGATGCGCTTCAGGAAATTCACAAGACCGTGGCGCTGTAAATATCGTGCAATCTCTGCTAACAATTTAGGATATGGGACGAACGCACATTTGGGCGAAGTGTGCCGCCTTGGGATTGGCCGTGGCCTGTTTGGGCGCGCCGGCGAAGGCCCGCGCTGGCCAGGCGAGCGACGACCGCATGGTTCTGGAGGGCGTTCCGGGTCATGCCGGGGGCCGGTTGGTCGTGGCTTTGCGCTCCGAACCCAAGACTTTGAATCCGGTGCTGGCGGTGGACGAGCCGTCGCGCGAGGTAATTCGCTGCCTGAGCGCGGATTTAATTCACATCAATCGCGCGTCGTTGAAGACCGAGCCGGCGCTGGCGAAATCGTGGAACGTTTCGCGGGATGGACGGCAATACACGTTGCAACTGCGCCGCGGCTTGCGCTTTTCGGATGGCGCGCCATTCGACGCGGACGATGTGGTCTTCAGCTTCCAGGTGTATCTCGACGAAAAAATCGATTCGGCGCAACGGGATTTGCTGGTGGTGGGTGGAAAACCGATTACGGTGGTGAAAGTAGATCAATACACGGTGCGGTTCGAAATGGCGCAGCCCTACGCGGCCGCGGAGAGATTGTTCGATGGAGTGGCGATTCTGCCGCGGCATCTGCTGGAAGCGAGTTACAAGGGCGGCGGTTTTTCGGAGGCGTGGAATCTATCAATGGCGGCCAATCAGTTCGCGGGCCTGGGGCCGTTTCGGCTGAAGGAATATGTGCCGGGGCAGCAGGTAACGTTGGAGCGAAATCCGTACTATTGGAAGGCGGACCGAGCCGGAAATCCGCTGCCATATCTTGGCGAAGTTATGTTTTTGTTCGTGCCGAGCGAGGATGCGCAGGTCATCCGTTTTCAAGCCGGGGATACCGATGTGCTGAGCCGGTTCAGCTCGGAGAATTTCGCGGTGCTGCAGAAGCAGCAAGGCACGAAGGGTTATCATCTGGACGATCTAGGGCCGGGCCTGGAGTACAACTTTTTATTTTTTAATTTGAACGACTTGGGCGCGAAGAACCTTCCGGAAATCGCGAAAAAACAAAGCTGGTTTCAGGATTTGCGCTTCCGGCAGGCGGTTTCGGCGGCGATCGACCGCGACGGAATCGTGCGGCTGGTCTACGGCGGGCGGGCGACGGCGATTTGGGATCAGGTGACGCCGGGCAACAAACTTTGGATCGACGACAAGATCGCGCATCCGAAGCAGTCGGTGGAACGCGCGAGAGAGCTGCTGCAATCGGCGGGATATTCCTGGAAGAACGGAGCGCTGGTGGACCCGCGGTGCAATGCGGTGGAGTTTTCGATTTTGACCAGCGCGTCGAACGCGCAGCGCGCAAAAATCGCGACGATCATTCAAGATGATTTGAGCCAGCTGGGAATGACGGTGCAGGTGGTGCCGCTCGATTTTCACGCGATGGTGGACCGGCTGCAGAGCAGCGATAACTACGAAGCGGCGGTGATGGGCTTGGTGAGCGGCGACGCGGATCCGACGTCGGAGATGAATGTGTGGCTGTCGAACGGCGAGACGCATCTGTGGCATCCGAATCAAGCCAAGCCGGCGACACCGTGGGAATCCGAGATGGATGGACTGATGGAGAAGCAGCTGGTCACGCTGGATCACGCCAAGCGAAAACAATTGTACGATCGGGTGCAGGAAATTGTGGCGGAAGAGTTGCCGGTGATTTGCCTGGTGAGCCCCAATATTCTGGTGGGCGCGGCGAACCGGGTGGGAAATTTCCGACCGGCGATTCTGGTCCCCTACGCACTGTGGAATATCGATCAGCTCTACGTGCAATAAATGGCGAGAGTGCCCCGTAACGCTGCGGGCCAAGCGCCGGACTCCGACGAGTCGCGGGCGGCGTGGACGGATGCGCGGCTGGTGCGCGAATGCCTGAGCGGCAGCGAAGAGGCCTGGCGCGCGCTGATTTCTAAATATAAAAACCTCATTTTTTCGATTCCCGTAAAGTACGGATTCTCCCCGGAAGATTCGACCGACATTTTTCAGGCGGTTTGCCTGGACCTTTTGTCCGAGCTGCCCAAATTGCGCCAAGTGAAGGCGCTGCCGAAATGGATCATGCAGGTTACGGCGCACAAATGTTTTCATCGCAGGAAGCAGCAACAGCGGACGGACGTCTTGGATCCGGGCGCTGAGGAATTCGAGCGCAGCAGAATCTGCGTCAGGCGATGGCGGATTTGCCGCCGCGCTGCCGGGAATTGGTGCAGATGCTGTTCTATGAAGAACCGGTTCGTCCGTATCAGGAGATCGCGGCGACTTTGGGGATTGCGGTGGGATCGATTGGATTTATCCGGCAGCGTTGCCTGGAGCGGCTGCGCAAGCGTTTGCGGGAAGCGGGCTTCGCATGAAAGTGAAGGCCGGCAAAAAACAGGAACCGCTGAACGCAAAATTGCTGGGCGAATTGGCGGCGCTGAGCACGGAGGCGAAGCGCGCGCGATTTATCGCGGCGCATCCACGATTGCTGGATGACGGAGTGGTGCGGCAGTTGAATGAGGTGGTGCGCGCGAGGCTACGCGAAAATGCGCGCGAGGCGCTGCATTTGGGCGAAATCAGCGTCGTGATTGCGCGGCGTTTGCACAATCCGGAGGCTTTGGGGCGCAGTTTGCGTTCGAAGGCCAACGCGCTGTACATGCTGGGCGAAAACGAAGAGGCTCTGAAATTCCACGACGAAGCCTTGCAGATTTTTCGGGAAATCAAAAATCCCGAAGAAGAAGCGCGCACGCTGATTCCCTCCATCCAGCCTTTCATTCTGCTGGGAAAATACGATCAGGCGTTTGCCGCGGCGGAAGAGGCCAAGAAAATCTTCCGGGAATTGGGCGACGACAAACGCTGGGCGCACGTTGAGATCAATGTGGGGAACATTTACCACCGGCAGGACCGTTTTGAGGAAGGGCTGGCGTGCTACGAGCGCGCGTACGAAATGCTGCTGCCGTTTCGCGATGCGGAGGGGCTGGCGGTGGCGCTGTACAACATGGCGGTGTGCCTGATTACGCTGAATGATTTTCCGCGGGCCCTGGCGACTTATCAAAGGGCGCGCGAAATGTGCGTCAAGCACGGCATGACGCTGCTGGTGACCCAAAGCGATTACAACATCGCCTACCTTTACTATTTGCGCGGCGAATACAGCCGGGCGATCGAGATGCTGCGGGCCACGCGGGAGGAGTGCGAGAAAAACGGGGACGCGCACGTGCTGGCGCTGTGCTATTTGGACGTCTCGGAAATTTATCTGGAATTGAATTTGAGCGTGGAGGCGAAAGAAGCGGCGCACGAAGGGTTTTTACGTTTTCAGAAATTGGGGATGGGATATGAGGAGGCGAAGTGCCTGGCGTTTGAAGCCATGGCCACCAGCCAACTGGGGAAAGTGCTGGGCGCCCTGGAATTGTTTGGAAAGGCGCGGGCGAAATTCGTCAGCGAAAAGAATCTGGTGTGGCCCTGGCTGATGGATTTGTACCAGGCGGTGGTGCTTTACGACGAAGGGCGGCTCTTTGAGGCGAAGCGGCTTTGTGCTGGCGCAGCTGAGTTCTTCGATAAATCCTTCCTGCCGAGCAAGGCGGTGCTTTGTCATTTGTTGATGGCGCGTTTGGCGCTGCGAGGCGGTAATTTGGCGGCGGCGAAAGTGGAATCGGCGCGAGCGATTGAGCGGCTGGAGCGATTGGAAGCGCCGGTGCTGCATTACCAGGCGCATTTTCTGATGGGGCAGATTCAGCAGGCTGCCGGAGATCTGGGAGAGGCCTATGAATCGTGCCAGAAAGCGCGGGGCTCGCTAGAAACTTTGCGCCGGAGCCTGCGCGGCGAAGAATTGAAAATTTCGTTCATGAAAAATCGTCTGGAGGTTTACGAAAGCCTGGTCGAGCTGTGCCTGATGCGCGATGAAGGGCCGCGCGGCGCGGAGGAATCTTTTAGTTACATCGAAATGGCCAAGTCGCGCAGCCTGGCGGAAATATTGATGCGCACCGGGCCGGGAATGAGGCCGGCCGAAGCGGGACAAAGCGACCTGGTGCGGCGCATCCGGGAAATGCGCGAGGAACTGAACTGGTATTACCGGCGGATTGAGATTGAGCAGTTGCGCGCGGAAGAACCGTCGCCGGAACGCATTGAGAAGCTCCAGAAAGAGGCGCTGGCGCACGAAAACGAATTGCTGCATGTGCTGCGGGATTTGCCGGAGTCGGAAGAAAGCGCGGCGCACGGCCCAGCGATGAAATCGCTGGAGGCGATCCGCGATTCATTGCCGGTAGATGCGGCGCTGGTGGAATATTTCAGCCTGAAGGATCAATTCGTTGCGGCGGTGGTGACGCAAGACGGCCTGAAAATTGTGCCGCTGACGCCGGTGTCGCGGGTGGTCAAGTTGCTACGCATGCTGCATTTTCAGATGTCGAAATTCAAGCTGGGCGCGGAATATACGCAGACCTTCGAGAAATCCATGCTGGGAGTGGTGCAGGCGCATCTGCGAGAGCTGCACGAAGAAATTTTCGCGCCGGTTCGGGCGCAGTTGAACGCGCGCCATTTGATCATCGTGCCGCACGGGATGCTGCACTATCTTCCGTTTCATGCGCTGCTCGACGATAGCGGTTACCTGATCGATTCCTTCACGATTTCCTACGCGCCGAGCGCCAGCGTTTTTGTGCACTGCCAGGAAAAAGTGATGCACGCAGCCGGTGGATCGCTGGTTATGGGAATTCCGGATGCGCGGGCGCCGTTGATCCTGGACGAAGTGCGGGCAGTGGCGAAAATTGTACCGGACGCGGAATTGTTGTTGGGCGGACAAGCCAATCAAACCGCCTTGCGAGAAAAAGGCGCGCGAAGCCGGCTGATTCACATCGCGACCCACGGCAAATTCCGGCAGGACAATCCGATGTTCTCCGGGATTCGGCTGGGCGACGCGTATCTGAATCTTTATGACCTTTACCAACTCAAGTTCGACGCGGAGCTGGTGACTTTGAGCGGGTGCGCCACGGGAATGAATGTGGTTACTTCCGGCGACGAACTACTGGGGCTGATTCGCGGGCTGCTTTACGCCGGGGCTCATTCCCTGCTGCTTACGCTTTGGGATGTTCACGACCAGAGCGCGGCGGATTTCATGGCCAGCTTCTACCGGCGGTTCCAGAGCGGCGAGGAAAAAGCCGCCGCGCTGCGGGGGGCGATGATCGAGCTCCGCGAGCGTTATGCCCATCCGTACCATTGGGCTCCCTTCACGCTGATTGGCAAAGTCTCTCCCGAATAGCCAGGTAACGGCCTCCAACTTTTTTTTGACCCCCTATATTTTTTGGGAGGTAGCCCACCCTTATGAGCTGAGGTGCAACAGGCATTGGGCGTCCACCTGAGCTAAGCCGGGGGACGGGAGTGGGGGACGGATGATGCGACATTACACGCTGGAGCAGTGGATCGATTTTGTGCGGGACGTGGTCGACGAGGCGAAGAAGAGAGAGATGCAAAACCACTTGGATAGCGGATGCAAGCACTGCACGAAAGAGCTGGGTATGTGGCAGCGTTTGCAGCAGGTTGCGCGACGGGAGACGGCGTACTCGCCGTCCTCGGGCGCGATTCGGACGGTGAACGCTGCGTTCGCCAACAAGGACTCGCGCGCAGCAGCCACGGCGCAGGCCAAATCGGGAATCGTGAGCGTGCTGTTCGACAGCTTTCGAAGTCCCCTGCTGGCCGGAGTCCGGTCGGCTGGAAGCGCTTCACAACAGGTGCTTTACGGCGCGGGAACATATCGGATCGATGTGCGGATCGAGCCGCAAATGGACTCCGATAAGGTGATATTGGTTGGCCAGGTTTTGAACTCTGCCGACCCGGACGAGCGGCTGGCCGACGTGTCGGTGACGCTGTCGAAAGGTCGCAAAGTCTTGGCGGAGTCGACCACGAGCCAGTTCGGAGAGTTCCAAATCGAGTGCCAGTTGGACGCAGGATACCGGCTAGTGGTGATGCTGCCCGGGAATGCGGAAGTGACACTGCCGCTGATCGACCCGGTCTTCGGAAACGAAGCCGAAGCTCCGCATACCAATGATGTGAATAGGGTTAGAAGGAATCTGGAAGCCAGGAAAAAAGGTACTAGGACGAACGGTTAGTAGAAACGGTACCGAAAAGTGCCGTTTGTACCATTGTTCGAAATGCGTGGCAGAAACCAGAATGGAACAGCGCAAGTTTCGGTATGAAACAGAGTGAGCAGCGAGCAGTGGAATAAAGGAGCAAGGCCATCATGAAGCGTCTAATCGGACTTCTGATACTTCTTTCGCTGGGACTGGTGGGCGGCAAGCCGGCCAGCGCCCAGAGTCTTTTTGGCGGCCTGCTCACGACGATTGGACAACTGACAAGCGCGCAGAATCCGCAACCGGGTGTGATCGTCAGGACTACCCTGGGACTTCAGGGCTTGCAAAACCTCTGCCTCTCCGGTGGTTGTACAGTAGTGAGCAGCATTAATGATGGAACGAACCAACTTTTTCTGGTTAAGCCGGCGCAAGGACTGTTGCCGCAACTGCTCGCCGCCGTGCTGCGCTTGGTGAACGGAATTCTGGACGCAGAGCCGGATCAAATTCTGGTGATTCCGCCCAACAACAGCGGCCAAGCGACGGCATCCACGGCTCCCGCAGGATTGTGGGATAACGTCCCGGTGAATTACTACGGGAACATGACCACCGATGGGTATGTGAATCAGCCGGCGGCGCAAATTATCCGGGTCTCGCAAGCGCACCAGGTTTTTGGAGTGAGCGGCGCGGGAATCGTGGCGGACATTGATACCGGCGTGGATCCGAATCATCCGGCACTGCACGGCGTGCTGCTGCCGGGATACGACTTTACGCGCAACCAAGTGGGCGGTTCGGAATTGAACGACGTTTCGCTTTCGGCGCCGCCTCCCTGCCAAACCTGCGCGGCGGCGTATGTGAATCAGCACACGGCCGCAATGCTGGACCAACACACGGCGGCCATGCTGGACGGGTCGCAGTACGAGGCGTTCGGGCACGGCACGATGGTAATGGGCGTCATTCACTTGGTGGCGCCGACGGCTACACTGCTGCCCTTGAAGGCGTTCAGCGCGAATGGCAGCGGATCGCTGTCGAACATTCTGGCGGCGATTTACTACGCGGTCCAGAACAACGCGAAAGTGATCAACATGAGTTTTGATTTGACCTCCAGCTCGAACGAACTTACGACCGCGATCAACTACGCCAACAGCCACAAAGTGATTTGCGTGGCGTCGGCCGGCAACGACGGCAAGCAGGAGGTGGTTTACCCGGCCGGCTTGCAGTACGTGATGGGCGTGGCGTCGACGAACAATCAAGACCAACGATCGACGTTCTCGAATTACGGGAACCAGATCGTGTGGGTCGCGGCGCCGGGCGAAGGCATCATCACGACCTACCCGTTTGCAACGTATGCGGCAGGTTGGGGCACGTCGTTCAGTTCGCCGATGGTGGCCGGCACCGCGTCGCTGGTGGTCAACATGCAGCCTTCGTTCAATGAGACCCAGGCGGCGTGGACCGCGGCGCACGCGAAATGGATTGGCCTGAACATGGGCAACGGACGGCTGGATGTCTACGGCACGCTGTCGTCCTTGAATCCGATTCAGGGCTTGCTGCAATAACTGCTTCCATGTGGACCGATAACGCAGCGTCGAGCGCCTCGCACAACTGGGCACCGCCAGCCCTGCAGGTGAAGCACGTCGAGGAGCAACTCTCGGCGCTGCGGAGTTCGTTGATTTGCGCGTTCAATCAGCTTTTGGATTTGAAAGATTTGAACACGGGCGTGCATAGCACGCGATTGGCGGAGTGGGCGCTGCATGTCGCGAGTGAGCTGGGTCTGGAGCGCGAGAGCCTGGCGGACATGGAAGTCGCGGCCTTGCTGCATGACATCGGGAAAATCGGCATCGCGGATGCGATTTTGAATAAGCCCGCGAAATTGACCCCGGAAGAATATGAAGTGATGAAAAAGCATCCGGAGTTTGGCTGGGCGGTGTTGCGCCAAGTGCCGGGCATGGAGCGCGCCAGCCTGATGATTCTGCATCATCATGAAAATTTTGACGGCACGGGCTACCCGGGCGGACTGAAGGGCGAAGAAATTCCGATGGGGTCGCGGATCGTAGCGGTGATCGACGCGTTTGATGCGATGGTTTCGACTCGGCCGTACCGCCAGGGCATGCCCATCGAGGAAGCGGTGCGACGGCTGGTGGCGGCGAGCGGCACGCAGTTTGATCCGCGGGTGGTGAATAGTTTTCTGCCGCTGGCGCAGGCGGAAATGACGTCGGTGTTTGCGGCCGCCGGCACATCGGTCACGGCTGTTTTGTAGAATCGGGTCCTCGCGACAACCCCCTGTTTTTTTCCGCCGAGTCTCACCTTAAAACACCTAGTTCTCATTTCGATACACATTGTAGAAATTGCTGCTGCATGTTTCCCCGAATTGAATGATGTTACGTGTCGTCGGTTTATGTTCCGAATGGGAACAGCCGCGCGAACGGGGGAACGAATGGAGATGGGATCCGGGGTCCGCATCGGGCCTTTTGAGGTTTTTGCGCCGCTGCAGCCGGCGACGTCGTTGATTCGCGGGTATGGCGAGCATCATTTTCCCGGCAGGCTAATCGTGGTGGAAGGCATCGACGGATCGGGCAAGTCGACGCAGCTAAGCCTGCTGCATAAATGGCTGGAATCGAAGGGTTACGGGGTGGTGTTCAGCGAGTGGAATTCGTCGCCGCTGGTGAAAGACACCACCAAGTACGGCAAGAAGAAAAAAATGCTGACGCCGGCGACGTTTTCGCTGATTCATTCGACGGATTTTGCGGATCGCACGGAGCGGAGCATTTTGCCTTTGCTGAAGGCCGGGGCCGTGGTGCTGTGCGACCGCTACATTTATACGGCGTTTGCGCGGGACGTGGCGCGCGGGATGGATCGCGAGTGGGTGCGAGACCTGTATGGATTCGCGGTGCAGCCAGCGATCGCTTTTTATTTTCGGGTTCCGCTGGAGACCGCGATTCACCGGCTGCTCGATGGCCGTGACGGGTTCAAATTTTACGAGGCAGGGATGGATTTGAATCTGACGGACGACTCGGTGGAAAGCTTCCGGATATTTCAGGGGCGCATTCTGGTCGAGTACGAAAAAATGATTCCGGAATTTGGGTTGACGGTGATCGACGCGACGCTGCCGATTGAAACGCAGCAATCGCAGGTGCGCCATATTGTGCGAACCCATTTGGACCACGCGAAAGAATTGAGGGTGCGACCATGAGAACGACTTACGGAAAATCGCTGCCGAGCACGCGGCTGGACAATCTGGGCGGTAAATTGATTGTGATCGAAGGCACGGATGGCGCGGGGCGTTCGACGCAGATCAACCTGCTGAAACCGTGGCTGGAAGAGTTGGGGCATGCGGTGGTGGATACGGGGATGACGCGCTCGCCGCTGGCCGGCGATGGGATTCGCCGCGCGAAGGAAGGAAATAATCTGGGGCGGGTGACGCAGAGTTTGTTTTACGCCACGGATTTTGTGGACCGGCTGGAAAACGAGATCGTGCCGGCGTTGCGGGCCGGTTTTATCGTGCTGACCGACCGCTATATTTATTCGCTGATGGCGCGGGCGATCGTGCGCGGGATGGATCCGCACTGGATCCGGAGTATTTATAGCGTGGCATTAAAACCGGATGCGGTGTTTTATTTGCGGCTGGGCATCGATCAGTTGGTGCCGCGGGTGATCTTCACGCGCGGATTCGATTATTGGGAATCGGGGATGGACCTGTATCCGGGCCACGACATGTACGACAGTTTCTGCAGTTATCAGGCGGCGCTGCTGGCGGAATTCGACCGGCTCAGTTCGGAATTCAATTTTCAGATGGTCGATGCGGCACGGGACGCCAAAATGGTCTGCGAGCATCTGAAGGAAAATATATTGCAGCTGCTGGAGAAGGATTCGCGCAAGAGTTTTATGGCGAAGGTGTACGACGAGCCGGCCGCGCGGAGTTTGAGCGAGTTCCGGGCGCGGCCGGTATTTGATACGCGCAGCGATACGCGAATTGATCGCGCGGTGGGTGCACTGCCTGGTGTTACGCCAGCGGTGGCTCGCGCGACCAACGGCAACGGTCACCATGCGACTCACCAAAAATAGAATCGCCCACGGATCAGGACGCCGTTTCAGCCAGCACCGTTTGCCGATATTCTCCGGACCATCCAACCAGGAGGGCTGCCATCGCATCGATTGTGTAACTGGTGGCGTGGGTGGCGCGTAATGCGGCGGGCGATGATTTTGCCAGGTGATCGCGCAACGCAATGAATAGTTGACCCGGAATTTTGTCCTACGCGCTTAGGAAGTTGCGTTTGGGGCAGCCCTCCAGAGCTGCAATCCAAAAACTCTACGATCGTCAACGAGGTACGGATGCCTGCACCCATTGTGTTTTCGATGAGTCTTGCCGGAGTGGTTTTTCTGATTGCGGGAATGTTCGCGTTTCGACGCGAGGTGCAAGCGGCCGCGGGACTCGACAAATGGATTGCGCTGGGCGGCGTTTTTGTGGCGGCGCCGTTGGCAACATTCGGAGCGGAGCATCTGACGGCGGCGCGGTCGCTGATGGAGGCGGTGCCAGAGTGGATGCCGGGGCGGCTGTTCTGGGCTTACTTCGTGGGCGTCTGCCTGGTCGCGGCGGCGGTGAGCCTGACGGTAAAAAAGTACGTGACGCTGACGACCGCGCTGCTGGCCGTAATGTTTTTTTCGTTTGTCTGCATGATTCATTTGCCGAATTTATTGCCGCACTTGAAGGAGCGACTGTTTTGGACGATCCCGCTGCGCGACGCGGTCTTTGGCGCGGGGGCGCTGGCATTGGCGGGCGCGCTGAGGAAAGGCGCGGATGGTCGCGGATCGAACTGGCCCATCACGTTTGGAAGATTGCTGATTGCGGCGGCGCTGATTTTCTTCGGCGTACAGGAGTGCCTCTACCCCAAATTCGCGCCGGGCGTTCCGTTGCCGAAGATGACGCCGGCGTGGGTGCCGCTGCCGGCTTTGTGGGGATTTCTTTGCGGAGTAATCCTCATCGTCTGCGGAGTGTGCCTGCTGGTGAACAAATATGCGCGCGGTGCCGCGGCGTGCGTCGGCGCGGTGATGGCGGTGCTCACTTTGATTTTGTACGTGCCGATCCTGCTGCTGAATTCAGGGACTGGGCCGCTGGTCGAAGGACTGAATTATGTGGCGGACACTTTGCTTTTCGGCGGGGCCTTGCTGTTTCTGGCGAGGGCGCTGCCGAAGGAATCGTCTTCCGTGAGCGCCACGTAATAGAGGTGGCGCGCCCGAGGGGGCGATTTTAGAACTTTTCTGAGCGACTTCGTGCTATCGCTACCACCGAATGAACCTCCTTGCAGGATAAGCTTGTAGGGTACTGGCAGCAGCCCGAATGCCACAGGTCCGGTAACGCGACTAACCAGGCAAGTGGAATTGAATCGGTAACCCTAGCGCGTTTCGCAGGACTAATATTGAGACCGCTAAACACTGGTCGCTGGGCGCATTCGGCCGGAGGCCAGTTGGCCAGCCTTTTTACCACCTTAGTTGAAACATCCGGAGAGGCGATACGTCTGAAAGGGGATAGGAAGCCTTTGGCCTCAACGCTCCAAGGAGAAAAAAGATGAAACGTTTTTCCAGATTTGCGTTGGTATGGTTGGCTGTGGGTTTTGCATTGGCTCCCCTGCGGGCGCAGGAAGCCCCAAAGGAAGCTCCGAAGAAAGCTCCGGGGCCGGCTCTCAGCATGTCGGAAGGCGTGCTGGAGTCGTGGAATGAGATCGGACACAAATTGGTTGCCATGGCGCAGGATTTTCCGGAGGACAAGTTTTCGTACAAGCCGCAGGCGGAATCTCGGACGTTTGTCGCGAACTTGGTGCATGCTTCGGCGTCCATGTACTTCTTCACGGATACCTCCGCGGGGAAAAAACCGCGGCCGTTAAGCTACGCCGATGACCCCAAGGTCGTGGGCGTGAAGACCCGGGCGGACCTGGTGGCCTTTGTGACCAAGTGCGTGGAAGACGGCGCTGCGGAGATCAAGGCCAAGGGCGACAAAGGCCTGATGGAAACGGTCGATGATGGCCAGCCGCGTCTGGACCGGCTGTACGACCTGGCTTACGGCCTGATCGCGCATTCGAACGAACACTATGGCCAG
>Ga0302314_10017064_pt1 | contig 12208 bp, 7 predicted proteins | sample III_Palsa_N2_3_FD_200533 | JGI IMG/M metagenome (GOLD analysis project Ga0302314, IMG submission 200533) | Peat permafrost microbial communities from Stordalen Mire near Abisko, Sweden - III_Palsa_N2_3 | ecosystem: Environmental > Terrestrial > Soil > Palsa > Peat permafrost | place: Sweden...
CGGCCGACCAGATTTTCCGGGAACGGCACATATTTGAGTTTGCCCTTGCCATGCCAGGCAATCACGGCTTTGGCGATGTCGTTGAAGGGCTGGGCGCGGCCGGTGCCGCAGTTGAAGATGCCGGACTTAGCCGGGTGTTCCCAGAACCACAGGTTCATCGCCACGGCGTCGTCGACGTGGATGAAGTCGCGCCGCTGTTCGCCCGGGCCGTAGCCGTCGCTGCCCTCGAACAGGCGGCATTCGCCTTCCTTCTCGATCTGGTTGTTGAAATGAAAAGCCGTGCTCGCCATGCCGCCCTTGTGCTGCTCGCGCGGGCCGTAGACGTTGAAATAGCGCAGGCCCACGACTTGCGGCCGCGCCGGCTTGACGCTGCGCTTGGCCGGAGTCTTGGCTTTGCGCGCCGGCGCCGGCGCGTCGTAGCCCAGACGGCGCACGTACTGGTCCAGCAGGAACTTGGAATAGGCGTACATATTGAGCGGCTTCTCGCAGGCGCGATCCTCGCGGAAGCCCTGCTGGCCCATGCCGTAAACCGAGGCGGAAGAAGCGTAGAAGAACGGAACGCGCCGTTCCTGGCACCAGTGCAGCAGGGTCCGCGTATAGCGGTAGTTCACGTCCATCATGAAGCGGCCGTTCCACTCGGTGGTGGCGGAACAGGCCCCCTGGTGGAACACCGCCTCGATCTTCGGCAGCTCGCCGCGCTCGACCCGGCCGAGGAACTCGTCCTTGTCCAGGTAGTCGGCGATCTGCGCGTCCGCCAGGTTCCGGAACTTGGTGCCGTCCTGCAGATCGTCCACGGCGATGATGTCGGTGGCGCCCTTGCCGTTCAGCCCCAGCAGCAGGTTCGCGCCGATGAAGCCGGCGGCGCCAGTGACTACGATCACGTCAAGCTCCGTTCATGAAGGTATGCCACAGCGCCGCAACCGCCGCGCGGTGGTCTCCGAGGTCCGCATCATCGGCCAAAGCGTCCTGGCTCTGCAACGCGCGCCGGTGCAACCAGCCGCGGTAGGCGCGGTCGGCGGCCAGCAGCGCGTCCTTTTGCGGCGCGCCGATCAGGCCGGCCGCGGCCAGGGCTTCGAGCTGGCGCCAGTTGTCGCTGTATTCGACCAGGCTGGCATGTTGCGCGGCGTGGCGCAGGCACAGGTACTGGGTGATGAATTCCACGTCGATCAGGCCGCCGCCGCCCTGCTTGACGTCCCAGCGCCCGGCCTGGTGCTGTTCCAGGCTGGCGCGCATTTTGGCGCGCATCTCCACCACTTCGGCGCGCAATTTGACCTCGTCGCGCGGGCGCATCAGCACCTCGCGGCGGATCGCCTCGATATCCGCGCACAGCCTGGCGCCGCCGGCGACGCTGCGCGCCCGCAGCAGGGCCTGGTGCTCCCAGGTCCAGGCGCTCTCGCGTTGGTAGCGGGCGAAGCCGGGCAGCGCCGTGACCACCAGGCCGGAGTTGCCGCTGGGCCGCAGCTGCAGATCAATCTCGTAGGCGCGGCCGGCGACGGTGCGCGCCGACAGCAGCTGCACCACGCGCTGCACCAGCCGCACGAAATATTCCGAGGTGGCGATGCCGCGCGCGCCACCCACCGTGCCCGCATCCGGGTCAGCCGCCTGGTAGACGAACACCAGGTCCAGGTCCGAACCGTAGCCCAGCTCGATGCTGCCGAACTTGCCGTAAGCGATCAGGGCCAGCCCGTCGCCGCCGTCCGGCGGCAGGCCGAACTGCGGCGCCAGCTGGGCGCGGGCGTAGTCCAGGGACTGCGCCACGATGGCTTCGGCCAGCCAGGTCAGGCGGTCGCTGACCTGCACCAGGGGCAGTGCACCGGACAGGTCGGCGGCGGCGATGCGCAGGGTCATCTCCTGGCGGTAGCGCCGCAGCAGGTCCATCACCGCTTCCAGTTCCGCCGCCGGCACCCCTGCCGCCTGCCGCGCCAGCTCCTCGCGCAGGGCGGCGCGATCGGGCGCCTCGTTAGCCAGGCGCGCATCGAGCAGGGCGTCGAGCAGGGCCGGAGTCTGCGCCAGCAACTCCACGATCCAGGGGCTGGCGCCGCACAGCTTCAACAGCTGCCGCCGCGCGGCGGCGCTTTCGGCCAGCAGGGCCAGGTAGGTGCTGCGGCCGATGATGGCGGCGAGCACGCGCAGGGTGCGGATCAGGGCGGTCTCCGCATCGGGCTGCACCGCCGCCTCCTGCACCAGCGCGGCGAGCACCGCTTGCAGCCGCTGCAAGGCCGCGTCCCGCAGCGTGCGCACCATGCGCGACTGGCGCAGCTCGCGCAGCGCAGCGGCGACTTCCTGGGGACGCTTGCCGAAGCCGAGAAGGCGCAGGGCGGCTTCGAGTTCATCGGCTTCCGCCCGCCACAGGTCTACCACCAGATCCGGCGAGGCCGGCGCGGCGCTGTTCGGCGACGGCGCAAACAAACGCTCGAACTCGGCGCGCACGCGCACCCGCACCGCGTCCAGCCGCAACATCAGCGCTGGCCAGCCCTGGCTGATGTCCAGTGCAGCGCACATCGCCGCGCGCGCCTCCGGTGCCTGCGGCAGGCGGTGCGTCTGCTCGTCCGCGAACATCTGCACCGCGTTCTCGCAGCGGCGCAGGAACACATAGGCCTGGTCCAGAGCCGCGACGGTTTCCGCCGGCAGATGGCCGGCCTGGCCCAGGTAGCGCAGCACCGGACGCAGGCGATGGTCGCGCAGCCGCGCGTCCTGGCCGCCGCGGGTGAGCTGGAACAGCTGCACGATGAACTCCAGCTCGCGGATGCCGCCAGGCCCGAGCTTGAGGTTGTCCTCGGCGCCGCGCTTGTGCGCGTCCTGGTCGATCATCCCCTTCAGTTCGCGCAGAGCACCCAGCGCGCCGAAATCGAGATAGCGGCGATACACGAAGGGCCGCAGATTGTGCAGCAGCGCCTGCCCGGCTTCGATATCGCCGGCCACCGGCCGCGCCTTGACCAGGGCATAGCGCTCCCACTCGCGGCCGTGCTCCTGGTAGTACGACTCCATCGCGTCCATCGACACCGCGGGCGCGCCGACGCTGCCGAACGGCCGCAGCAGGGTATCGACGCGAAACACGAAGCCGTCTTCGGTGCGCGCCGCCAGCAGGCGCCCGGTCTCCTGCGCCAGCCGCGCGAAGTGCTCGGCATTGCTGTGCGGGCGCGGGCCGTCGCTGTCGCCGTTTTCGGTGTAGGCGAAGATCAGGTCGATATCGGAAGAGAAATTCAGCTCGCGGCCGCCGAGCTTGCCCATGCCCAGCACGATGGGGCTGGCTTGCGCACCTTCCTCGCCGCGCGGCACGCCGTAGCGGGTTTGCAGGGCGCGCCCGGCGAAGTCCAGGGCGGCGGCGCAGGCGGCATCGGCCAGGTCCGATAAGGCGCCCAGCGTTTCATCCAGTTCGGCCCGGCCGGCGATGTCGCGGATGGCGATGCGCGCCATCTCGCGGTTGCGGAAGGCGCGCAACTCGCGCATGAAGGCGGCCTCATCGGCGGCGTCGGCGAGCGCCGTATCCAGCCGTTGCGCCGTGGACTCCCGCGCCGGCCGCTCGAATTCACTCTCGCGCAACGCCGCCTCGGCCCAGGCGCGCTGGCGCGCGAACACGCTGGCCACGAACGGGCTGGCGCGGAGCAGGCGCGGCAGCAGTTCGGCCATCGTGGCCGATGTGATCGCCTGGAGTTCGGGCAGGGCTTCCATGTGCCGGCAGTTTAGCGGGAGCGGAGCTTGCAAATTACGGCAAACCCAGGTGACCGTGGACCTGTGGGAAATGGTCGTCGCACCGCCGCGATAGCCTGCCGGGGCGGCGGTTCCTTCGACCGGCACCCGATTCGCCGCAAAAAGCGCGGCGGGCAGGATGCGACAATAAGCGCATGCAAACCCGTAAGAACGATGTGGTGGTTCTCGGCGGCGGCGTCATCGGCCTGTGCTGCGCCCTGTTCCTGCTGCGCGCCGGGCGCGGCGTCACCGTGCTGGAACAGGGCGCGGTCGGCCGCGGCAGTTCGCGCGGCAACTGCGGCACCATCACGCCGAGCCATCTGCCGCTGCATGCGCCGGGCACCGTGGCCAAGGCGCTGAAGTGGATGCTCAAGCGCGATGCGCCGTTCTACGTCAAGCCGACGCTGCACCCGGAACTGCTGGGTTGGATGCTGCACTTCGCACGGCGCTGCAATGCGCAGGATTTTCGCCGGACGGCGCATCTCAAGAGCGGGCTTTTGCTGCGCTCGCGCGAGCGCCTGGGCGCACTGATCCGCGATGAACGCCTCGATTGCGAATTCGCCGACAGCGGCACGCTCTACGTCTGGCGGGAGGCCGAGGCCCTGGCAGCGGCGCATCACGATTACGAGATGTTGCGCGAAGTCGGCGTGCCGGTGGAACTGCTCGACGGCGCGGCGCTGCGGGCCAAGGAGCCGGCGCTGAAGCAGGGCGTGGCAGGCGGCCACTGGCATCCGGGCGATGCCCGCCTGCGCCCGGACCGCTATGTGGCCGAGCTGGCGCGAGTGGTGCGCGCGGCCGGCGGCCTCATCCTGGAACAGAACGCCGTGGAGGGCTTTCGCAGCGCCGGTGGCCTCATCAAGGGAGTGCGCACCGCGCAAGGCGAGATCGCCGCCGACGAAGTCTTGCTGGCGCTCGGCGCCTGGTCGCCGACGATCGGCAAGCTGCTCGGCCTGCGCCTGCCGATTCAACCCGGCAAAGGCTATTCGATCACTTACACGCGGCCGCAGCGCGCGCCCCTGATCCCGCTGGTGCTGCAGGAGCGCAGCGTCTGCGTCACCGCCTGGGGCAGCGGCTACCGCCTCGGCAGCACCATGGAATTCTCCGGCTACGACAGCACGCTCAATCCGCGGCGTCTGGAAGCGCTCAAACGCGGCGCCGCCGAATACCTGGAACAGCCCGAAGGCCCCAGCGTCGAGGAACAGTGGTACGGCTGGCGGCCGATGACCTACGACGATCTGCCGATCATCGGCCGCGCGCCGCAATGGTCCAACCTGATGCTGGCCACCGGCCACGGCATGCTCGGGGTGAGTCTGTCGGCGATCACCGCGCAGCTCGTCACCGAACTGCTTACCGGCCGCGCGCCCAGCCTCGATGTCTCGCCCTACAGCCCCGCACGATTCGCCGGCTGAGCCCTGTCGGCGGGTTGATCCTGACTGAGGCTCAGGCCGCGCGCCGGCGACAAGCACGGGTAGCCAAGTCTTTCGGCAAGAATGATCAAGCGATCCTTGACTTCGCCCTCGGGAATATCGGCCAACGCAAGATCGTCCTGGCGCAGTTTCCAGCTATTGGTCTTGTCGTTGGAGTACGCCACGTTCTTCATGGATGCAGGGATCTTGAGGAATTCCAACAGTTCGTCGGACAGCTTCGACTCCACCTTGAAAACCAGGTAGGGCTTGCCCGCGGCCTTGCGCGCGATCATTTCGTTCCACTGAATCCAGTACATGCAGGCCCGCTCGATTTCCGTGGGCAAGTGCATCACGTCGGGCATGTGCGAGCAGACGAACTTGCGGAATTCCTCAAAGTAGCCCGTTTCGTCACAGAAAAAACGCATGTCGTGTACCAGCGAGCTGACCACCGCCAGCGGATTGCGCACGACGTGAACCACCGCCGCCCCATCCAGGCAGGGAGCGTCGATGAACGGCGCAGCCATGTGGCTCGACTCGGCCGACAGGGCGTTGCGATCGAACCACGGGGGCTGAACCTGGTTGCCGAGCACATCGTAGGTCGAGACGAAACTGGTGCCGAGCTCTCCGGTGCGCAGCACATGGACTGCATAAGCCAGACCCCTGCAGCCAAAGACCGCCTCGTGCCCGCAGGTCAATCCCAGGCTGGTGAGCAGGCGCGCCATATAGACGGAGCCGCTGCGCGCCGTGCTGGTGGCGAGTACGGCGAGCCGCTTCATCGGAACATTCTTGGCGAGCAGCGACTGCACGGCATCCCGATCCCCACGATTGGCCGCGCTGGTCAGGTCGTCTTCGGCGCCCGCCGCAAGCAGCAACTGCGCCACCTCCGCCTGACCCTTCTCGCAGGCCCACATCAGCACAGTCACGCCGTTGATGTCCTTGTCATTGGCCTGGGCTCCTGCATCGAGCAGTAGCTGGACCACTTCGCGGCAGCCCTTTTGGCAAGCCCAAATCAAGGCGGTAAGGCCGTATTCATCCCGGGCATCGATGGCGGCGCCGGCGGCGAGCAGGGCCTGAACCACCTCGCAGTAGCCATTCTCCGAGGCTTCCATCAAGGCGGTTTTGCCGCGCCGCTCGGCGTTTGCATCCGCCCACGCGGCGAGCAGCGCCTGCACCACCTCAAGCCGGCCCTTGCCCACCGCGCAGATCAGCGCGGTGACACCGTTGTGATCCCTGGCGTTGACCTCGGCACCCCCGGCGAGCAGCGCCAGCACCACCTCGCAATGGCCATGCTCGGAGGCCCACATCAATGCGGTCACGCCCTGCTTGTCGCCGGCATTGACCCGGGCACCCTGGGCGAGCAGGACATGCACCAACTCGCTGTGGCCCTTCACGGACGCCCACATCAGTGCGGTCGCACCGCTGCCATCCCTGGCGTCGACCCCGGCGCCCCTGGCGAGAAGCCGCTGTACATCCTCCAGGCAGCCCTTGGCGGAAGCCCAGATCAGCGCGGTCAGGCCGCATTGGTCGAGGGCATCGAGCTGCGCACCCTGATCGAGCGGCGCAGGCGCCCCAGCCGCAGCTTCAGCTATCGCCGCTTCGATCAAGGTCGTCTCCTTCGGCAGCGGGACTGCCGTCACGGTCTTGACGCAACTCTCCGCCGACCGTGGAGTCGGCCCTGAGCCCGCACCGAACAAGCGGGACGCAAAGCTCATACCTGCGCCTCCTTAAGCGGCTGGCAAGCGACATCAAGGACACTGGTTTTCAATCGAACCATGTTGACCGCGCCGCAGCGCCCCGTTCCAGTCGCGACACAGCCGGGATTCGATATAACTTACAGTAACTTCTGTCCAAGCATTAGACGGCTGCAATGACTGAAGCAATTCTTAACACGGGGACGGAAAGTTCGGCGGTGGGCACCGCGCAGCAAGAGGCCGACGGCCTGCCGGCGGAGCTTGAGCGCGCGGACATTGAAATCCTTGGCATCAAGCCCTGGAAGCGCTGGCAGATCGACGCCTTCCTGCGCCACCGCTTCGGCCGCATCCACTACGCCCGTTCGACGGCGCAGGCGCTGCGGCGCCAGGCGCGGCATGGCGGCTGCATCGGCGTGTGGGCGGCGCGCGAAGCGCCGGGCCTGGCGAGCGCGGCGGCAAACCAGGGCGCCCGCCTGATCCGCATCGAAGACGGCTTCCTGCGCTCGGTGGGCCTGGGCTCCAACCGGGTCGGTGGCGCTTCGCTGGTGCTCGATGCCGAGGGCATTTACTTCGACCCGCGCACGCCGTCGCGGCTGGAACGGTTGCTGCAGTACCGCAGCTTCGACGCCGGGTTGCTGGCACGCGCGGCGGCGCTGCGGCAGTTGCTGGTGCGGGAGGGGCTGACCAAGTACAACCTCGGCTCCGGCGAGGCCTTCGCCATCGGCGGCGATGGCGCGGACGGCCGTCGCAGGCTGCTAGTCGCCGGCCAGGTGGAAGGCGACGCTTCGGTGCGCTGCGGCGCTCCGGGCGTATGCAGCAACCTGCAATTGCTGCAGCAAGTGCGCGCCGCGCACCCGGAGGCCTGGATCGTCTACAAGCCCCACCCCGACACCGAAGCCGCCACCCGCCGCGGCCGCATCGCACTCGGCCAGGCACGGCAATATGCCGACCAGGTGGCGCAAGCGGTGCCGGCGGCGGCCTTGTTCGGCCAAGTCGACGAAGTGCACACCATGACCTCGCTGCTCGGCTTCGAGGCCCTGCTGCGCGGCCTGCCGGTGACCACCTGGGGCCAGCCGTTTTACGCCGGCTGGGGACTGACCCGGGACCTCCTGCCGCCGCCGCGGCGTACGCGCCGCCTGAGCCTGGATGCCCTGATCGCCGGCGCCCTGATCCTGTATCCGCTGTATCTCGATCCGCTCAGCGGCCAGCCCTGCGAAGCGGAGGATCTGGCGCGGCAGCTGGCCCGCCGGTCGCCGGCCCCGATCGGGGCCGAGCGCAGCCCGTGGCGGCGCGGCGCGCGCCTGTTGCTCGGCTTGTACCGGTCCTGGAGGTCGTCGCGTGGCGCAGGCTGAAACATTCCTGCTGCGCGTGTACTTCGACGCTTCGCGCCTGGTGGCGCGCAACGGGGCCTCGCCCACCGGCATCGACCGCGTCGACATGGCCTATCTGGCCGCGCTGCGGCAGGCCGCCGGCTTCGATCTGCGGCTGCTGGCCTTCGACGCGCTAGGGCCGCGCCTGCTGCGGCAGGACCGCGCAACACGCCTGTTCGACGCGGTGACGCAGCGCTGGAACGCCGCGCCGGGCGCAGCCACCGATGCGGCCTTCCTGCGCCTGCGTCACTGGCTGGAGGCGCCCGCGGGCACCGCGCGGCCGGTGCTGACGGCAGCGCCGGAACGGACCATGGACCCCGGCCGGCTGGCCGCCACGCTCGGCAACGCGGCGCGGCGCGGCAGCGAGACGCTGCAGCGCGGCGCGGCCATCCCCGGCGCCATTCCCAGCGTCTATCTCAACACCTCGCATGGCGGCCTGTTCCGCCCGGCGGTAGCGCGCTGGCTCAGGAACAGCGGCAGCGGCGGCGTGTTTTTCGTGCACGACCTGATTCCCCTGGAATTCCCCGAATTCAACCGGCCGCAGGAACCGGGGCGTCATGCGGCAAGGATGCAGACGGTGAGCGAACATGCGCAGCAGGTACTGGTCAACTCCGAGGCCACTCGCCAGGCTCTGCTGCGCCACCTCGGCCAGCGCGGCCTGCGCCTGCCCCCGGTGAGCGTGCTGCCGCTGGGGGTGGAGCCGCGCTTCGGCGACGGCATGGGTATTGCGCCGCTGCGGCCGGCAGTGCCGTATTTCGTGGTGCTCAGCACCATCGAACCGCGCAAGAACCACCTGCTGCTGCTACAGGCCTGGCGCCGCTGGATCGAGTCCGCAGGCGCCGGCGCCGCCCGGCTGGTGGTGCTCGGCCGCCGCGGCTGGGAGAACCAGCTGGTGTTCAACATGCTGGACCGCATGCCCCTGCTGGCCGGGCATGTGGCGGAATGCGCCGGCCTGAGCGATCCGCAGCTGGGCGCCCTGCTGCGCGGGGCGCGGGCCCTGCTCAGCCCGACTTTCGCGGAAGGGTTCGGCCTGCCAGTGGCCGAGGCACTGACGCTGGGCACCCCGGTGCTGGCCTCGGCCATCGAGGCACACCGCGAGGTGGGCGGCGACTACGCCGAATACCTCGACCCCCTGGACGGGGCCGCCTGGCTGCAAGCGCTGCGCGACTACGCCGCCACGCCGGCGCCGCGCCGGGAGCAGCGCCTGCGCCTGCTGCCGCAGTATCGCCCCCCGGCCTGGGAGGGGCATTTTGAGCGTGCCTTCGAGCTGCTGCGGCAGGCCGCCCGGCGCGGCTGAGGGGAAAGCGACTATCCAGCTTGGCGCCGCACCCTTAAACTCCATTGGATTATGTCCACTCCCCAAAACAGAACCCTGGGCCGTTTGGCGCTGCGCCTGACGGCGTTGCTCGGCACCATCATGGCCGCCGGCTGCGTCTACTTTCCCACCGCCGGACCTACGCGCGGCGACATCGATAGTGAGTACCAGGCGGATGCCCAAAAACATCCCTTCGAACTGGTGGAGGTTTCCGACAACACCCTGCGCGTACTGCAGCAACGCACCGATGCCAGCCTGGCCGCTCTGTTCGGCGACGAGGCGGCGCCGCCGGCCCTGCCGGTGGGGCCTGGTGACGGCCTGAGCATCAGCATCTGGGAAGCCGGCACGCAGCCGCTGTTTTCGCCGGTGTCCGCGGCAGCGCTTACGGGAGGGTCCTCCGCCTCGTCACACGGCGCCGTGCTGCCGGATCAGATCGTGGGCAGCGACGGTTGCATCAGCATCCCCTTTGCCGGTCGCGTGCCGGTGGCCGGGCACAGCATCACTGAAGTGCAGACCGCCATCGAAGCGGCGCTCGCCGGCAAGGCCGCCAAGCCGCAGGTGCTGGTGAACCTGGCGCACAACGTGTCGAACACGGTCACGGTGGTGGGCGAAGTCACCGCCGGGGGACGCATTGCCCTGTCGGTCCACGGCGACCGCCTGCTCGACGTCATCGCCGCCGCCGGCGGCATCCGCGTGCCGAGCTACGAGACCTGGATCGGCCTGGTGCGCGGCGGCGTCAGCAGCAGCGTGCCGCTGACGCAAATACTGCGCGATCCAAGGGAGAACCTGTTCCCGCACCCGGGCGATGTGATCACCGTCACCCGCCAGCCCGAGACCTTCACCGCCTTCGGCGCCACCGGCCACAATGCGCAGATCAGTTTCGATGCGACCCACATCACCCTGATCGAGGCGGTAGCCAAAGCCGGCGGCCTGCTCGACCAGCGGGCGGACCCGCGCGGCGTATTCCTGTTCCGCCGCGAGCCGCAGGGCATCGCCGCGGCCTTGGCGGGGCGGCCGGCGCAGACCGATGCCGCCGCGGCAGCGCCCGCGGTGCCCGTGCCCGCCGTGCCGGTGGTCTACCGCCTGGACCTGACCAAGGCCAGCAGCTATTTTCTCGCCAGCAGCTTCGAGATACGCAACGGCGATGTGCTGTACGTCTCCGGCGCCCCGGTCAACGATCTGGAGAAATTCCTGCAGCTGATCGGCATGGCGGCAGGGCCCGCGATCGATGCCGCTCTGGTCAACAACTCGCTATAGCGATCGCCGGGATCCACGCATGACTTCCATGAACGACGGCCTGCTGCTCCTCCCGGAAAAACTGCGGAAGCCGGACCTGCGCACCCGGCTGGCGCAGTGGGTGCGGCATTACCGCGGCCCGCTGCTGGGCATCGCGCTGCCGACTCTGCTCACCGCGATCTATTATTTTTTCATCGCCGCCGACCTGTATGCCTCGGAGGCGCGCATCGTGGTGCACTCGCCCGGACACATGCAGATCTCGGGTCTGGCCGGCATGCTGCAAGGCTCGGGCATCGCCCGCGGCTCGGACGATGTGTACTCGGTGCACGATTTCATGCTGTCGCGCGACGCGGTGGCGGCGCTGCAGAAAAAGATCGATCTGCGCGCCGTGTTCGGCCGGCCCGGGTTCGACTTCCTGGGTCGTTACCCCAATCTGCTCGACCACGGCAACGCCGAGGATTTCTACCACTACTACAAGAGGCGCGTGGAGGTGGACTACGACACCACCACCGGCATCACCACCGTGATGGTCAAGGCGTTCCGGCCGGAAGATGCGCACCTGGTCGCCAGCGCGCTGCTCGACGCCTCGGAAGATCTGGTCAACCGCCTAAACGAACGCGACCGCGCCAATACCGTGCGCGACGCCGAAGCCGAAGTGCATCAGGTCGAAGACCAGGTGGCGCAGGCGCAGCAGAACATGCTCGCCTACCGCAACCGCGAAGTGCTGCTCGATCCCGGCAAGACTTCGGGCGCGATCTTCGAAAACCAGGCGAAGATGCAGGCCGATCTGACCGCCACGCGCACCCGGCTGGCGGAACTCGACAGCACTTCGCCGGGAAGTCCCTTGCGCTCCGACCTGCAGACCCACATCGGGGCGCTGGAGCAGCAGATCGGCACGCAGCGCACGCGCCTAGCCGGCGGCGATGCCTCGATGGCGCCGAAGATTTCCGAGTACGACCAGCTGTTGCTGCGGCAGGACTTCGCCTCGAAGGAGCTGGCCTCGGCGCTGGCCTCGCTGGAAGCGGCGCGCGCTGAAGCGCGCCACCAGCAGATCTACGTCGAACGCGTGGTCGATGCCGACACTCCCGACAAGGCGCTCTATCCCAAGCGTCTGATCTCGATACTGATCGTGTTCGTCAGCTGCTTCCTGGTCTATTCCATCGGCGCGCTGCTCATCGCCGGAGTACGCGAACATGCGCAGGACTGAGGGGGCCAAACCCGCCGCCCTGGCTCTCCTCGAAGCGGCGCAAGTGCAGCTGATCGTCATCGGCGCGGTGATGATGCGCGAAATCCACACCCGCTACGGCCGCGAAAACCTGGGCTTCATCTGGCTGGTAGCCGAGCCCTTCTTTTTCTGCTCGGGTGTGATCGGCATCTGGATCGGCATTCACGGGCGCTACGAGCGCGGCCTGCCGATCCTGGCCTTCGTCATGACCGGTTATCTGCCGCTGACGCTGTGGCGCCATGTCACCAATCGCGCGGTGCAATGCTTCCGCGCCA
>Ga0302314_10017066_pt1 | contig 12207 bp, 12 predicted proteins | sample III_Palsa_N2_3_FD_200533 | JGI IMG/M metagenome (GOLD analysis project Ga0302314, IMG submission 200533) | Peat permafrost microbial communities from Stordalen Mire near Abisko, Sweden - III_Palsa_N2_3 | ecosystem: Environmental > Terrestrial > Soil > Palsa > Peat permafrost | place: Sweden...
GCCGCGTAGATCAGCGAGTTGAAGAGCCGCAGGTTGTTCTCACCGTCGAAGCCGGGACCACTCGGCACGACCTGCGCGTCCAGGAGTTCGCTGCCGCGATCGACCGTGATGGGCTCCACCTCGCGCACCAGCAGTTCGTCGGTCTCGCTGTACCAGTCGGTGACGAAGAGCGCGTTGATGCCCGCGACGATCGGCCCTTCGAACCGCACCATCAGGTCCTTCCAGTGCAGGCCCCGACGGATGTTGCCGCGCTTGTCGTAGCTGGAATCGATCACGTTCTGCGATCCGGTGAAGGCCACATCGCCATCGATCACCAGGATCTTGCGGTGGTTGCGCAGGTCGGGTCGCTGGAACTTTCCGCGAAACGGCTGCACGGGCAGCATGAGGTGCCACTCGGCACCGAGCTGGGTCAGCCGACGCAGGGTGCCGTGGTAGTTGGTTGAGCGAAGGCACGCGATGTGGTCGAGCAGCACGCGCACTGTCACGCCGCGTTTGACCGCCGCATCGAGCTCGTCGAAAAACGGCTTCGACGTCTTATCCAGGTTCAGGATGTAGAACTCGGCGTGCACGTAGCGCTTGGCCTGCCGGATCGCATTCACCATTGCTTCCAGCGACTCGATGTAGTCGTCGTGCAGCGTCGCCCGGTTGCCGCCGACCATCGGCATCGCGCCGAGATTGCGGTTGAGCGACACGATCGGGTCGAGCCAGTGCGGCCAGCTGGTGTCCTTGCGCACGAGCTCCATGCCGGCCGTGGTCTCGAGGATGAACCGGTTGATCTCGCGCTGCTTCTCGCGCCGCTTCTTCGGCAAATGCCTGCTGCCGATCAGCCAGAACAGGATGATGCCGAGGTACGGCAGGAAGAAGATCGCGAGCAGCCAGGCGGTCGCCGTCTGGGGACGTCGATTGCGCGGGATGAGGATGACCGACAGCACGCGCACGACGAGATCGACGAAGATCGCGAGCACGATGACGATCACGGCGATCGTCGACCAGTTGAACATCAGCCGGCGTTCGGAGCGCTAGCGGAAGTTGACGAACTGGAGGTCGACGTCGAGGTCTTTGCTCTTGAGGAGTGCCATCGTCGACTGCAGGTCATCCCGACTCTTGGACGAAACGCGCAACTCGTCGCCCTGGATCTGCGACTTGACGCTCTTCGGCCCCTCGTCCCGGATGATCTTCGAAACCGCTTTGGCGTCCTCGGACGAGATGCCGTTCTTGAGGCTCACCTCGATGCGGTATTCCTTGCCGCTGGGATACGGCGTGCCGGTGTCGAGGCTTCGCAGCGAGATACCCCGCTTGATGAATTTCGCCTCGAGTACCTCGAGCACTGCCTTGACGCGCTCCTCGGCGCTCGCCTTCAGGAGAAGCTTTTCGCCGCTCCACTCGACCGATGCCCCGACGTTCTTGAAGTCGTAGCGGGTCGCGATTTCTTTCTGGGCCTGATTGACGGCGTTGTCTGCCTCCATTTTGTCGACCTTGCTGACGATGTCGAAAGTGGAATCTGCCATGTACCCAAGCTTAACGTGGGCTGTGAGTCCTTGGCCTTCGTTCTGGGGGCATACGGATCGGCTCGACCTGAATAGTGTCAGGGTGTGGGGGATACACGACGAGTTCTTTTGGCGTGCGCGGGGGCGGTCGCTGTCATCCTTGCGCTCGCAGGATGTTCCGGGCTCTCGTCATCCGGCGCTGCGATCTCGAACGCCCAGTCGAGCGGCAAGCTCATCGGGGCGTCTGCGCTGCATTCGTCCGCCACGGCGACCACCGCGCCCAGCACCGACTACTACTCGATGAACTCGCACTGGAAGAACGTCGCGGGGTGCCCGAAGGACGCGGTCAGCGGGTTCACGGCGGGGCTTGGTGCGGCGGGTACGGTCGCCCAGACGACACCGACCACCACATCCGGCCCTCTGTCGCTTCCCACGCTCACCGCGGCGTATGTGCCCTCCTGCGCGTTCGCCTTCACTGACAATGGCGTACCGGGCAGGGCTGAGATTTTCATCGGGATGGGCGACGCCTACGCCACCAGCTTCACCAACTCCGTGCTTGCCGCCGGATTCAGCGTGTACACGCCGCCCACAGGCGCCAATCCCTACGGCACCTACTACCTGAAGGGCGGATCGCTCATCGCGATCGCCTATGAGCCGGTTGGAACGGGCGGTTACGCCTACTCCATCGTCTCAGTCGTCAGCTACCACTAGTGAACGACAACACTCCCAGCACCTAGTATCCTTATTCAGCGGCTCCGGACAGGTGATCACACGTGGTCGGAGCGCCATGGCAAGTTACCCAAGCGGCCAAAGGGAGCTGACTGTAAATCAGCCGTTTTCAACTTCGGGGGTTCGAATCCCTCACTTGCCACTGATCGGATAATCCCAGGTCAGACGACCAAAGGCCCCTCCCTAATAGCGTTAGGGAGGGGCCTTTGTTGTTAGGCCCTCTCACAAGCCCGCTCACAGACGGCTAGCCAGCGGCAGCGATCGCCCTCCCCAGCACCTCAGCGGCGTGATTCGAGCCGGTCGCCCCGCTCTCCGGGAGGTAGGTGCTCAGAAACACGTCTACCCGGTGGCCGAGCAGGGCCGCGCAGTCAGCGGGCGGTAGCCCGAGGCTGTGCAGCCAGAACGCCAACGAGTGTCGGAGAGCGTGCAGGCGGATCGGCGGCAGGCCTGCCCGCTCCGCGATCTGGCGGAATCGCTCGGAGTAGCGCTCGGGGTGCGTGGGCCGTCCGAGGGCATCCACGACGACAAGCCCCGAGTCGGTCCAGGCCGGACCCGCGGCGAGACGGTCGGCAGCCTGGGCGGCGCGAAGCTGCCGAAGCAACGCGACCGAGCCCGGCCACATCGCCTCGAATGCGACCGTGCGGCGGCGCTGAGCTGACTTCGGGGCGTCGATCACAGTCTCGCCCTTGTGAAGTGCGACGCGGCCCTGGCGGATCGTCACGGTTCCCGCGTCGAGGTCCAGGTCGCTCCACCGCAGGCCGTGAACGTCCGCGCGGGTTAGCCCCGAGAGTGACAGCCGGAACACGCCAGCGAGCGGGTCGCTGTCTGCCGCCTCACGGAACTCGACCAATTGAGCGGGCAGCCAGTGCTGCAAGGCTCGACCGACACGATCCGCCTGGCGCGGCATTTCGGAGCGCTTGACCATGCGAACCGGGTTCGAGGCCACGAGCCCATCGGACACCGCCACGTCGAACACCTGCGCCAGCGCGACGGTCGCGTACTGGACTGATCGCGGCGAAAGCGGGCCACCCCTCGCCCCGCCCTCCCGAAGCGCCCACGCGAGCATCTGCTGCACGTCGGACTTGCGAACGTCGGACACTCGCCGGTTGCCCAGGAACACGAGCGCGGGACGCATCGCGACCTGGTATCCCTCGACTGTCACCCGACGGACGCCGATCCGCGAGGCGAGCCAGCGGTCGGCTAGTTCGCTGACCGTCGCCGCATCGCTCGACCGCATGAACGCGCCCTCGTGCACGACCGTGGCGCGAACCTCCGCAACCCATTCACGCGCTGCCGATAGCGTCGGCAGCGTGCGGGTGGCTTGCTTACGGTCGTGCGAGCCGCGCGGGGTCGCATCGACTACTGCGCGGTACCGAACCCCGGTCACGCTCACCAGGCGGCGAATTGGCTCGTCGGCTCGTGGGCATGCCTCGCACGTCCAGCCGATCACGGTCTCGCCGCGGGTGATCGGTTCCCAACCTCGGCGCTGATTCCCGCGCGGTCGCCCGCACGAAGCACACGCGCCCACGTCGGGCGCAGCTTGTGTTGTCATTTCTCGTTCCTCTTTGTTGTCCCCGACGATCACTTGTCGTCGGTGGTCTTTGGTCCGCGGCGGCCTCCGCCACGGCGCGGTGCAACGATCAGGCCCGCAGCGCGAGCCTGCGCGATCAGTCGGTCAGCGGTCCGCGCGGAAACGTGCCCCGCTGCGACTACTTCGCTGCGGGGTGCACCTTTGCGCGCATACGCGGCGTTCCATATGTCGGCCACCCGCTCAATCTGTGGATCGACCTCGACCGCATTTGTCGATCGCAGAGCGGCGACGGCGCTTCGCAAATTCGTTCCCATCCGTTCAGCAGCCGCGGAACTGAGGGGTGCGCTAAAACTACGAACGAAGTTCGCAACGTCCTCCGCAGCGGCGAATGCTGCGAGGTGAGCGAGTGGGACGCTCTTGAGCACAGTCTGAGTGAGCGGGCGCAATCGTTCGCCCGGCATGAGTTCCACGTGGACGCCGACAGCTACGGCTTGACCGTCGAGCACCGCGGGGACGACTCGGGTGCGAAAGCCCGCAGCAGGGATATTGGGCCACCAGAGCTCTCCGTCCTCGCCGCGCTGCTGCTTTGAATCCATTTGGGTCCCTCTCGACTGCGCCAGTCTTTGCGTCACATGGCGCAGTAAGCCTAGCGCGCCAAACACAACGTGGGCAAGGTGGGAAAGACGGGACGAAGTAGACGCCCGGCTACTGACGAAAGGGTTACCAATGGCTTCGACCGCGACCGCCGAACGTGTGCTGCGAGTGCCCGAGGTGGCTGAACACCTCGGAGTTACCGACGATCTGATCTATTCGCTGATCCGCGAGGGCAAGCTGCGAGCGATTCGCCTCGGACGAGTGCTGCGGGTTCCGCAGTCCGCGCTGGCCGACTTCATCGGGGGCATCGAGCCGTGAAGAAACGAAACCGCGATCAGATGTACCGCGCTTATGGAAACTTCCCGCCAGGTTCACCAGCTAGGGCACTCCGCAACGAAAACGCAAACAGGGGACTTGCGACGTGCCATAACTGCATCCAGGCGTTCGATCCGCAGGATGCTGTCGCGATCTGGTACTGCTCTGCCGTCTGTGTTTGGGCCGACAGCCCAGCGCTGGCTCGCCGCCATGGTGTTCCTGACCCTCGACGCGGGGAGGTGATCACCAGCCGCGAGCCTGTTCGTGAGGCAGCCGATTACTCGGAGAGCGTCGCGTGAATGCCGACGACCGTGAATTCGCGCGAATCATGACTGACGAATTCGAGATGGACTTCACCGGCTTTGATCCCGATGCCCCCGAGGATGACGACCAGGACAACCAGGACGAAACCGAGCCCGACGACGACCTAGACGACCGCGACGGAATCTCGCTGCCGGACTGGTACGACTCAGCAACCGACGATCAGCGCTGGGAGTGGGATAACCCCGCGCCGGGCGACGTGACTCGTCGCGAGGCTCGAATCCGTCGCCAGCTCGGCACTGAGTGGCGCGACCTGCACCCTAACCGCGTCCAGGGCAACGCTCGACCCGCATCGAGTTGGGACGACGTTCCGCTCGACGGCATCCTCGACCGGCTGGCGGCGGGAACTCTCGTGCTGCCATCGCCCACGGTTGGCATGCTCGCAGACGGGTCAGCGGGCCTGTTCTATCCGGGCAGGGTCAACGGCCTCGCCGGAGAATCCGGCGCGGGCAAAGGGTGGATTGCTCTAGTCGTCTGTATCGAGCAAATGCGAGCTGGTCAGGATTCGTTCTATCTCGACTTCGAGGACTCACCCGCGCTCGTCGTGTTGCGCCTGGTGACCGTGCTCGGCGTCGATCCGCAGCTCGTGCGCGATCACTTCCACTACGTGCACCCGGCGAAGCACGACGAGGCGGAGATCGCCGCGCTGGTCGATCGTGTTTCCGGGTTCCCTGGCGCGCTCGTCGTGATCGACAGCACCGGCGAGAGCATCGCCGCCGCCGGTCTGAATCAGAATCACGACGAAGAGGTGGCGGCGTGGTTTCAGTCGCTCGCACACCCTCTGGCCGACAAGGCGTCCGCAACCGTCATGTTGATCGACCACATGGTGAAAGCCGAGGACGGCGGGCTCTGGCCGATCGGCAGCCAGCGCAAACGTGCGGCGATCACCGGCGCGCAATACGTTGCCGAGGTCGCGCAGCCATTCTCGAAGGATGCCGACGGCATGGTGGTGCTCAAAGTTGCGAAGGATCGCCACGGCACGCGAGAGGCGCGCTCGGTCGCCAGCTACGTCCAGTTCGTCCACGAAATCGTGCTCGTGCTGGAGCCTGACGGATCGACCGCCGCCGTCATGACCGAAGACCTCAGCGTGTTTCTCGGCCCAGGAAAGACCGTGCAGCAGGTCCAGGCGGATCGCGACGCACGGGCGGCAAAACAGCTCGATTCCGACGTGGCGGAGATCGACCGGATGAACCCGAAGCCGACCAATTACCGAGACGTAAAGACACGTCTCAGTTGGAACGACAAGCGATCCCAGGCAGCCATGCGCGAGTGGAAGGCGAGGCAGAAACCATGACCGAATTCAAGACGGCTCGGGGTGCAAGAAATTCAATCCGTCGAGGTGCAAGCCAGGTGCAAGCACCAGGCCGAAAAGACCGAGAACACACGGAAGTTGCACCCATGCACCCCGTTGCACCCGAATGCACCTCGGCCGTGGGGGTGCAATGCGAAGGTCTGCACCCAGTGCACCCCCAGCCCTTAAGGCTGGGGTGCACGGGTGCAGAGCGAGCAGGCGTCTGCTGCGCCCGCTCAGCGACGACCAGGACACGCAAGCCAATCGCCGCGCGAGCGTGGGATGACCACGCTCGCCGACTGATTGAAACGTCAGTTTTTCGGATTCGCAAGGACGTTCTGACCAGGACATTTCGAGAGCACATCGCGGCCTCTCACGAACCCCTCACAACGATCACAACCGAAAGGGCATGCGCATGAGCGAGACAACCACCGAGACGCAGAACGCGCCGAGCGTGTGGGTTCCCGAGTTCGAAGGTCAGCGCCCACCATTCCAGCCAGGCAACACAGCGGCCCTGGTGAGCGGATACCGTTCGCCGCGCAAGATTGCCGAGCTGGCCGCGGACATTCGCGCGGAGATGGTTGCTGCCGATCCACACCTCGCAAGCCCGCGACACCGGTTCGCCGTGGATGCCGCCGCCTGGTCCCAAGCCGAGGTGTGGCTGCTCCGCGAGCACGTCTCGGTGCGCGGTGTGTTCGACGGTAAGGGCAACCCTAGGCAGTCACTGCTCGATCGTCTGCGCACGAGCGAGGCAAAGGCAGCTCGCGCGCTCGCGGCACTCGGCCTCGATCCAACGTCCGAAGCACGACTGCGGCGTGATCAGTCCGCGGCGGTCGCGTTCAGCGCGCCGGAACTGCTCGCCTCGCGAATGGCCGAGGGCCGCGCCGCGCTCGATGCTCACGCCGCAACCGCGGCACTCGACTCTGCCGAGACCGATACAACAAACCAGGAGAACGACAAATGACCGCAACAGATCACAAGCACCACCGCCCAACTGTTCGCAAGCCAATGGAGACAGGCTGGCTCGATCCTCGAACGAGCGGCGCGCCGCAACTGCCCAGCGACGCGGACCGCCGCGAGGCCGCCGCGCTCGCGAAACACAGCCTCGGGATGACGCACGCGATGATGTGGGACTCGCTCGCCGTTCCTTGCAACAAGCACGGCGCGCGCGGCGGCCAATATTGCTTCGGCTCCAATCGTTCTGGCGTTCGAGGCGTATGCCCGCAGCGCATCACGAACGGCCAGCGCGCCGCCGCCCGCAAGGTGAAGGCGTGGCCCGAGCCGCCGATGCTGCTGCACCAGTACGTCGTGCGCCCCGTGCCCGCCACTCGCTACTCCGTCGAGCGGAGCGTCCGATGAGCGCCGCGGCAACTCTCGTGCCGCCTCTCGCGCCTCCCCGCGAATGGTTCCAGGACCCGAAGCTCAAGGCCGTCACGCCGCTGGTGGTGACGCCCGAGGGCCGGGTCTACGGGCACCTGGCGAGCTGGAATTCATGCCACCTCGAATCGAACGCGCTTGGACAGCAGTGCGTTCGTGCGCCGCGGTCGCGGAACGGCTACGCCGGGTTCCACACCGGCTACGTGACCACGGCGAACGGCTCCGACATTCCCGTGGGCCGGATCGTGGCCGGAGCGCCGCACAGCGATCCGGTGTGGGGACTCGATGCAACGCTCGTGCACTACAGCCACTCGGGATGGGTCGGCGCGGATGTTCGAGCTGGCGAAGACCAGTTCGGCGTCTGGGTCGCGGGCGCGCTGCGCCCGGACGTGACGCCCGAGCAGGTGCGCGCACTCAAGGCTAGCCCGCTCAGCGGCGACTGGAGGACGGATCGCGTCAGCGGCGAGCTTGAGCTGGTCGCTGCCTTGGCCGTAAACAGCCCGGGATTCGCCGTGCCGCGCCCGCAGGCTCTCGTAGCGAGCACCGGAGCGGTGCAATCCATCTTCGCCGTGGGAGCGGTCGCCAGAGACCTCGCCAGCCTGCGTAACCGAGCGGTGAGCCTCAAACTCGAAGTGCTCGGGATGCGGGTGGACGCGATTCGGCGCGGTGCTGGCGTCCCAGCACCTCGCACTAAACCGCGCCCGGCTCCGAGGCGGCAGGCCGCGGAGCTGGCGGCGATCGTTTCGGGATTCCGCGAGTCCGCGCTGGTGGCGAGCTTGAGCGATCCCCACGCCCCTGTGCAGGCCTGGTCGGGCGTAATCGGTAGCGAGGGCAAACTGACGGGCGACGGGCGCCTGATCGCAATGGACGCGTTGCAGTGGGCACGATTTCCGTTGCCACTGCGATGGGTCGCCGCTGACGTGGGCGGTCATGACGGAGCCGTGGTCGTCGGCAAAATCGACGCGATAACCCGCGGGTCGAACGGTCAGATCCTTGCCAGCGGGCAGATCGACCTGGGTTCTCCGCAGGGTCAGGAAGTCGCCCGCCTGATCGCTGGTGGCTACCTCTCCGGCGTCTCGATGGATCTCGACACGGTGGACAGCACGACCGCGCAGGTCACTACTCAGACCGCCACGGGGACGACCACGCAGCCCGCTTCGGTCACGTCCGCAGGACGGGTGCGAGGCGCGACGATCGTCCAGATCCCAGCATTCGATGAGGCCCGTATCGCACTCACCGGAACGCCGAAGAATGCGCCGCCGAGCCTGCCGCCAGTGGACAGCGGCGCCCCTGAGCCTGCGCCCTCCGTTGCAGCCGTCCCTGACGACGACAGCGGAGCGCACGACAGCGGATCGTTCGCGCTCGACTGTGGGTGCAGTGACACGCTCGCCGCCGTCAGCGGGCCGCTCCCGTACGTCCTCACCGGCTCGCAGCCGACGCGGCCCGGCGACCTCCCGGACCTCAGCGACGCCGCCTTTTTCCCGCCGCTCGAATCCTTCCCGGGCGTCGGGCCGGTCCCAACTCACAGACAGAACTAGGAGAAACCATGCTCAGCACAAAAGCCCCCAAGCGCCAGAGGTTCGTCGGCAACGACCGGATGCAATTACTTCCCGAGGGTTCGTTGGCGTGCAGGTCCTGCGGTATCGCGGTAGTCACCTACACAGACACCCTGATCGAGAAGCTGACCGTATACGGGCGGCGGGGACTCAACGGCGTCGGATACGACACGGAGATCGGCGTGACGAGGTGCGACAGGTGTGCCGACCGGCTCGACGTCGCCGCCCGGATCATGGGAGCACACCCCGCGGTCGCGCGCGAACATGGGAACGTCGGGATCGACCGGCTCGACGCCGCCCTGGCTGCCCTCGACGTGATGGAGCGCTCGACCCTCACCGAGTCGCTGACTCTCACCGACGCCTACCTGCGCAACCTCATCGCGGCACTGTCGGCTCTCGGTGGCTGGTGCTCGTGGTCCGCCACGAGCGCCGCGCCGGGGGTCTGCGCGCCCAGGAGGTGGGCACACGTCTCGCAGGCCATGTGGGACGACACGCGGCGCGAGTTCGCCGCCCTCCTGCAACGCCGGATGGAGCGCCCCGAGCCGATCGGCCCGCCAACCGATCGGGGCGCGTTGCCCGCGTGCGCGTTCTGCGGCGTCGGCACCCTCCTGCTGAAGAAGTCTGCCGCCGCCGCGGCATGGGGCGTCGAGCACAGGATGCCGCTCGCCTCGATGGGTGGATGGGGCGGCGAGGTCGTCACGGCTCACGTCTGTCCGACGTGCCGGGCGGCGCTTGTCTCGTCGGGCGCTATCGGGCTGCCTGCCGTCTGGCTGGCGGTGATCCGCTCTCGCGGCTACGAACCGCGCAGCAGTTCTGGCGTGGTGTCGCTGGACGGGGTGAAGCCGTGGGCTGCACTGCCTCGCGGCGCCGAGCCGAACGCGACGCCCTGGGCGCAGGTGGACCTCGCCGCGCTCGACCGCGAGCTGGCGTTCACAATCCACGTGCGGAAGGCTGAGGCCGCCTAATGACCGCGAACGATCCGATGGCCCTCATGGCTGGCCTGGTGTTGGAGGACGCGCGCGGCTGGGGAAAAGCCGCGGCACCGTTCCAAAGAGAGGACGCAGCGGCGGTGCTGCAGGGCATCGCTCCGGGAGACCGGCGAATGCACTGGCTCGGCAGACCGCGAGGCGGCAGCAAGACAACGGATGCGGGCGGAATGGCTCTCGTGGTGCTGCTCACGCAAGCGCCGCCGCGCAGCACCAGCCATGCGTTCGCTCGCGACCGGGAGCAAGCGGGCTTGCTGCTCGATGCACTGCGAGGACTCGCGGAGCGATCGGGCCTTGCGCCGTTGCTCGACTTCGGCGCATGGTCGGTCACAGTCAAGGCGACAGGCGCGCGTCTCCTGATCGAGTCCGCGGACGCTGCCAGTGCGCTCGGCGCGCGGCCCTATCTCGTGATCGTGGACGAGCTGGCCGCTTGGCCCTCCACGCACGAAGCACGGTCGCTCTGGCAGTCGATCGTCTCGGGACTCCCGAAGCGTCGCGACTCTCGACTGATCGTGATTACGACCGCGGGCTCGCCGGGTAGCATGGCCGCGGGCATCCTGGCGGGCGCTCACGCTTCGCCCCGCTGGCGCGTCTCGGACTACGTTGGCGAGCTGCCTTGGGCCGACCAGGAAGACCTCGCCGAGCAGCGACGCCTGTTGCCCGAGAGCGTGTATCTGCGACTGCACGAGAACCGCTGGACGAGCGCCGAGGATCGCCTGGTGAGCGCTGCGGACCTTGCCGCGTGCGTCACGCTCGACGGACCGCTCGACCCCGTGGCAGGCCGCCGCTACGTGATTGGGCTCGACGCCGGTCTAAAGAACGACCGCACGGTGCTCTCGGTCTGCCGCTCCGAACGATCCTCGGACGGCGGAGCTGCGCGAGTTGTGCTGGACCGCATGGAGGTTTTGCAGGGCACCCGCGATCGGCCTGTGCAGCTGGGGGACGTAGAGGCGCTGGCATTCGAGGCCAGCCGTCAGTTCGGGCACGCACGGATCGTGGCTGACCCCTGGCAGACAATCGGGATGCTGCAACGGCTCCGAGGCCGCGGCATTGACGTTACCGAGTGGTCGTTCACGAGCCAAAGCGTCGGTCGCCTGGGCGCGACCCTGCACACGCTCTTACGCGACCACCGCCTAGCGCTGCCGCCCGACCAAGAGCTGCTAGACGAGCTGGCGACCGTCCGACTTCGAGAGTCTGCGCCGGGCGTCCTGAGGCTCGATCACGACGCCGGAAAGCACGACGACCGGGCTGTGAGCCTCGGCCTAGCGGCGCTCACCCTTGCAGAGCATCCCGATACTCAAAGCGGCGGATTCAGTAACCCACGGACCCTGCTCGCGGCGCGCAAGATGACGACGGGCGCGCCAGGAGCTGGGGGAGTGCCACCGTCCGGATTCATGAATCCCGCGTATCAGGCGCGCGCAGTTCGCGGCACACTGGCCGATGTGTATGCGGCTCAGCGTGCGCAGACACCCGCTCAGCGTCGAGCGGGTATCGGCCTCGCGGTGCCAGGGAGCGCCAACGGCCACTAACGCGGAACCGTGTACCGAGGCTGTTCGGGAGGCAGGTCCTCGCCACGCTCCCGCGCGTCGAGTCGTGCGCGCACTCGGTGGGGCACCCAGGGGCTCGCGATGAGCAGAGCGCGTTGGCGGTCTAGTAAGACTCGTGTTGCGTTCTCTGGCAGCTTCGCCGGGTGATAGCGCTGCAAGCGCTCGATCCACTCGACTTCGGTCTCGTCGGGCTGACGCTCTGGGCCAAGGACGATGCTCATGGCGGGGTCTCCAATTTGATAGGAAACCCCCGATGCGGCATTCGGGGGTCAGTGTGGGCTAAAGCCACGCCATGCACAGGCCGCTGTAATCGCTCCGAGTTTACCGCATTACACGGCGGGCGAATCAGAGTTCGTCCAGGTCACCTGTGCGTGCGGCTTTGATTGCTGACAAATATGCGGAGAATGCCTCGGCGGCGATTTCCTCCAAAGTGAGTCCCTGCTCTATCGCGTAGAGCTGGGCCTCGTCCAGCG
>Ga0302314_10017067_pt1 | contig 12206 bp, 10 predicted proteins | sample III_Palsa_N2_3_FD_200533 | JGI IMG/M metagenome (GOLD analysis project Ga0302314, IMG submission 200533) | Peat permafrost microbial communities from Stordalen Mire near Abisko, Sweden - III_Palsa_N2_3 | ecosystem: Environmental > Terrestrial > Soil > Palsa > Peat permafrost | place: Sweden...
GGACCAAGGGTCACGGGAACGAGACGACCAAGGGGAATTACGGCTCGGCCGCCGTGCTCGGCACCGAGTGGCTGACCCGCAACCTCAAGCACGGCACGCTGTTCAAGGTCACCAAGAACCACCTGGACAGCAAGGACACGATCAAGGTCACGATCGACTACCCCAAGCGCCATACGATCACGCTGCGCCAGGGTCAGAGCGTGATCGCACCCGCGCCGGTCATCAAGAAGAAGCCTAAGGCGAAGCCCAAGCCAGCGCCGCGGATCACGGCCACGCTGAGCGGCGCCACCGAGACCGGCGGCTACTACAACGTCCAGATCGGCGGCAGCTACAAGCTGACCGTGGTGAGCGCCGCAAGGCCGGTGTACGTCGACGCCGCGGTCAACCCGCTCGGCCCGCTCGGCGGCGACACGCCGTTCCTGCCCGATGGCAGCGTCAACGGCACCCCGCGCTGGTCGATCTACTTCACGCTGACCAGCAACCTCGCCGACTTCCACTACTGGGCGGTCGGCGTCAAGGTGGACGGCCAGAGCTTCGTCTTCAAGCTGCGAATCACCTAGAAGTAAGACCCAGGTAGGTTGGTTCGCCGTTTGAGCCGAGCGGCCGGGGGTGATGTGGCGAGCCTTCGCTCCTCGGTGTGCTGTCGCCGTCGTTGTCGCCCCAGCCGTAGTCGTGGATGGGCTGAGTGGATGGCTGATGGCGTCTCGCGACCTGCTTAAACCGAAGAACCGCATCACGAGTCGGCGCGTCTCCGAAATGTGCACGAGAACGCGACAGGTTTCGAACAAGTGCAGCTCTGGCAGCGCACTTCTTCGATCTGTGCACCTAGTGATCGAGCGAGGCCGGTAGACGGCGCGGCATCAGCCGAACCGTTCTTCGAAGTCCCCAGCGCGCCGGGCGCGTTCCTCGGAGAGTCGCGGGTCGAATTACTCCCAACAGTTCGCAGCTTTTCGACCCACGCCCCCCCCGGGTCCGGTTCTCCAGCAGGTGCGGGTCGAATTACTCCCAACAGTTCGCAGCTTTTCGACCCGCGGGGCACTCGGAAGTCGGCATCGGGAGCGGCACTCGGGAGTCGGTACCGGGAGCGGCACTCGGGAGTCGGTACCCGCATGTGGGTGCTCGAGAGGGCGTTCCCAGCAGGCACCTCGTTTGGTTACTGATCCGAGGAACCGAGGCGCTCACGCAGCGCCGCGATGTCGGACTCGTCGAGCCCGTTCTCCAGCAGGAAGGCGACCGAGCTGCCGTACTCCGCTTCAACCAACTCGAGCACGCGCTCGATCGCCCCCGGGACCGGCGCGTGCTGAGCGGCGACATGTCCCTCCAGCTCGGCGCGGTAGGTCTCGGAGCTGCGCAACCGCTGGAAGATCTGCTCAATCCGATCGTTACTGGCCATGTAGTCCTCGACCACGACCTGACGATCCCAGCCGGCCGCGTCGAGCGCGATCGCGACGACCACGCCGGTCCGGTCCTTCCCGGCGGCGCAGTGCACCAGCACGGCGCCCTTGGTATGAGCGATCGCGCGCACGGACTCGGCGACCGAGTCAGGCCTGCGTCCGACGTAACCCATGTATGCGCGCACGGTCGGCACCTCATCCACGAGGCTCTCGTCGTGCTCGGTTCCCCAGGGGATCACCGTGTCGATGTCAAGGTCGGTATTGCCCTTCTCCGGGTAGAGGGAGCGGTGCTCGATTCGGACGGCGGGCTCGGCGGTCATCGGACCCGGCCCCTCCATCCGCACCTCGACGCCGGTGCGCAGATCGAGAACGAGCTCAACGCCGTGCTCGTCAACGAGCGTGCGCACGTCGGCGCTGCTCAATCCCTGCAGGTTGTCGGAGCGCAGCAGCACCCCTGGGACGACGGCGCGTGCGTTGACTGCACCGTCGAGCTCGATCCAGTGTGGAGTTCGGTTCGTAAGCGTCATCCCCCACATCCTTGCAAGGATGGTCTGTAGACATGAGCACCAGCCGTAACCTCGTCAACCTCAGCCAGGTCACAAAGGGCTTCGCCGCCCGCACGATTCTCAGCGACGTGACGCTCGGCATCGCCGACCGCGACCGGATCGGCGTGGTCGGCGCGAACGGCCAGGGCAAGTCGACGCTGCTGGACCTGATCGCCGGAATCGAACAGCCTGACGAAGGCCAGGTAACGCGGGTTGGCGGGCTGACGATCGGAGTGCTCGACCAGGGTGAGAGCTTCGATCCTGAGCACACGATCCGCCAGGCGCTGCTCGGTGACCGCGCCGAGCACGAGTGGGCGGCCGACCGCATCTTCCGCGGGGTGCTCGACGGCCTGCTGGGCGGCGTCGAGTTCACGCGCTTTGCCGAAGGCCTGAACACGCAGATCGGATCGCTCTCCGGCGGCGAGCGGCGCCGGATCGCGTTGGCGCACGTGCTGCTCGACCACCCTGACCTGCTGTTGCTGGACGAGCCCACCAACCACCTGGACGTTGAGGTGATCTCCTGGCTCGCGAGCCATCTCGCGGCCCGCAGCGGCGCGATGCTGATCGTCACCCACGATCGCTGGTTCCTGGACGCGGTCGCCACCAACACTTGGGAGGTCGTCGACGGCAGCGTCCACCAGTACGAGGGTGGCTATGCCGCCTATGTGCTGGCACGCGCCGAGCGCGACCGCCAGGCGGCCTCTCGTGAGGACCGTCGCCAACAGCTGATGCGCAAGGAGCTCGCCTGGCTGCGGCGCGGTCCGCCGGCACGCACCTCCAAGCCGAAGTTCCGGATCGAGGCGGCCAACGCGCTGATCGCCGACGAGCCGCCGGCGCGCGACACGACCGAGCTGCTGCGCTTCGCGTCGAGTCGTTTGGGCAACAAGGTGCTCGAGGCTGAGGACGTCAGCTTTGGCTACAACGGACACCGTGTGATCGACGACGTCACCTGGCGTCTGGGTCCCGGCGAGCGCGTCGCCCTCGTCGGCGCCAACGGCTCGGGCAAGTCAACCCTGCTCGGGCTGATGGCCGGCGAGCTGACGCCCAGTGCCGGCCACGTCGACCGCGGCGCGACCGTCAGGCTCGCCCACCTCTCACAGGGCGCATCGGAGATCCCCGAGCACAAGAACGTGCTGCAGGCCATCGAGGAGATCCGCGGACGCGCGGTACTGGCCGGCGGTGAGGAGATCACTGCAGGCAAGCTCGCCGAGCGCTTCGGCTTCCGCGGCGAGAAGCTCCGGACCCTGGTCCAGGATCTGTCGGGCGGCGAGCGGCGCCGGCTCGTGCTCGCGCGACTGCTGATGGCCGAGCCGAACGTCCTGCTACTCGACGAGCCGACCAACGACCTGGACATCGAGACGCTCACCGCCCTGGAGGATCTGCTCGACCAGTGGCCGGGGACGCTGGTGGTGATCAGCCACGACCGTTACTTCGTTGAACGCGTCTGCGACAACGTCTTTGCGCTGACGCAGTACGGCGGGATCCGGCATCTGCCCGGCGGCATCGACCAGTACATCACTGAGCTGCAGGCGGTGCGCGGCGGGCCCCGCGGAGCCAATTCCGGGCCAGGTCCCGCAGGACCAGTCCCGGACCGAGCCGCAACGAAGGCCGCCAAGCCCGGAGGCGCACTGAAAGCGGCCCGCAAGGACGTCCAGCGGCTCGAGCGCGAACTGGAGCGCCAGACCGCACGCGAGCAGGAGCTGCATGACCAGATGGCGGCAGCGGCGACCGACCACGAGCGGCTGAGGGCGCTCTCCGGTGAGCTGCTGACCGTGACCGCGGACCGGGAGCGCCTCGAGACTGAGTGGCTCGAGGCAGCCGAGCTGCTCGAATAGGTCCCAGACATCTGTATAACCGGGTATACAGATGACGCTTCGCTTCGCCCTACTCGCCTCACTGTCCGCTCGGCCCCGCACCGGTTATGACCTGTTGCAGATCTTCGACAGCTCGGTCGGCTTCGTCTGGCACGCCGCTCACACACAGATTTATCCGGAGCTGCGGCGGATGGAAGCCGAGGGTCTACTCGAGAGCGTAGAGGTGCCGCGCGGACCGAAGGCGCACAAACGCGAATACCGGATCACCGATCGCGGGCTCGAGACGCTACGTACGCTGGCGAGCACGCCGGTCGAGCCCTCCCCGGAGAAGGATCCCTACCGGCTCAAGGCCGCCTACCTGGAGTGGGCCGACCCCGACGGAGCCCGCGAACAGTTCAAGCTCCACCTCGCCCACTACGAGCGTTGGCTGCACGAGTGGGAGGACATGGCGCAGCGGATCGGCGACGGTACCGATCCGGTTGTCGGGGAGCGCCTGGCCGCCCGCCCCGAGTCCGAGCACCGCACGATCGTCGCGGCGAAGGTCTTTGCTTACCAGGGCATGATCGCCCGGGCAAGGATGGAGATCGAGTGGGCCATGCAGGGATTGGCCCTGCTCGACGAGCTCGGAGCCGCTGAGCGCTAGCGCTCCTGCGGATGGGTCGCGAGTGCCTCGACTCGTACGTTCAGGTACGGAAACATCGGCAGTGACGCGACCTGGTCGTGCAGCTCCGTCGCATCGGTCGCCTCCCACAGCGCGACCCAGCCGCGGCGGGCCGGCTGACGCCAGAGCCGCTTGAGGTTGCCCGACGCACGCAACTCGGCGGCGCGGTCGCGCTCGGCCGCGCGGAGCCCGGCGGCCCGTTCGGGATCGAAGTCGGCCGGCAGGTTGTTGTCGGCGTACACCAGAAATTCAGCCATGGGTTCCTCAGTCTTCGTTTCCGATTTGGTCGAGCAGCTCGGCGAGTTCCTGCGGTGCTGTCGTCATCGCCTGGTGGCCCGTGTGCAGCTCGTGCACCGGCCAGCCGCGCGCCTGCGCTCGTTCGCGCGCGGTCTTGAACACCCGCATCCAATCGACGCACTCGATGAATGTCGCCGGCACCCGCAGTGAGTCCGGCGTGACCGTGACCGGGTCATTGAACGCCTTGTAGGGGTGAGGGCCCATCAGGGCTGTGAGCCACTGGACGTCCGCCGGCTGCGTGACGCCGAGCACCTCGAGCTTGCGGGTCGGAAGCAGCCAGCCGAACCCGCGCTCCTCCACCGATTCGCGGTAATGGTGAGCGATCGCCTCGGGCTGCTGCTCGGACGCGCTCTGCCCGTCATCGGGGACGAAGGCGTCGAGGAAGACGAGCCGCTTCAGCGCCTGGGGCAGCCCGCTGGCTGCCCCCGCGATCACCTGGCCGGCGTAACTGTGACCGACAAGGATGACGTCACTCAGACGCTCGTTCTGGATGCTCGCGAGCACGTCCTGAATGTGCGTGTCCAGCCCGATCTGCGGGCTGAGCAGGTGAGCACGGTCGCCGACTCCGGTCAGCGTGGGCGTGTGGACCTCATGGCCCTTGACCCGCAGCAGCGGCGCCACCCGGCCCCAGGTCCAGCCGCCCTGCCAGGCGCCGTGAACCAGGACGAAAGTGCTCACGAGACCTCCGCGCCCCAGAGCGCGAACGCCAGGCCGATGCCGGTACCGGCAGGCGTGCGGTAGACCGGGACGTACTCGTCCCAGCTGTAGGGCAGGTCGCGGCAGGCGGCCGCGGTGGCCACCCAGTTGCGAATCTCTGAGCTGCCACCGTTGAGCTTGGCCTGATCGAGGCCGCGCAGCGCTGACTCGTCGTGAACGCGGCAGGCGCTGAGGACGCGCCGGTCAAGCTGCTCGTCGGTGGTGAAGTGGCTGAGGCCACCGGAGGCGACGACCACCACGCGCAGATCCTCCTCAAAGGACTCAACCGCCCTGCGGACCGCCAGTCCGAGGTCATAGGCACGATCTACCGGCAGCTGGTTCGGCTCCCAGTACGTGTTGACCAGGACCGGGATCTGCGGGATCGCGCCGGGTGTCTTCATCAGTTGGGTTTCCATGATCCCGAACGAGTGGCCAAGACCGGTGACGCCGTCATCGGGAACCTTGGAGACCGCGGCGACGTCGAACTTCTGCTCCACGAGTGAGCTGATCAGGTGACGAGCGAGCGGTGCGTGGCCGGGAAATTCGTGACGGGCGTCCATGGCGTAGCCGCGCATCATCGGGCTGGCGTCACCCAGGACCTCCTCGTAGGTGACGAATCGCATGCTGGTGCCCATCGTCAGCGTCTCACCGAAGTAGACCGCGAGCATCGGATGGTTCTCCGGCGTGTGCAGCTCCTCCTGGTCGTCACCGAAGGTGATGATCACGTCGGGGCTCAGGGCGGCCAGGTCCTCACGCAAGCGGGTAACGGCGGCGACGGTCTGCTTGATCTGGCCGCCGAGGTGGTCGGCGCCGGACTGGACCACGTAGTTGGCCCCCTGCAGCTGTTCGAGCTGTTCGTACCTGACGGGCTTGCCGGCCTTGGTCCGCAGGTGCGGGTTCTGACGGTCGATGATGTTGTGGGCGGCCCACAGGTTCGGCTCCGGGGCAACGACCAGCGAGCTGTGCGCCATGCCGATACCGCCAACGATTTTTGCCATCTGTCACTCCTTCTAGGTGGCGCTGGCCACAACCAACGTCGCGTCACGACCAGCGCCCAACCCGGTCCGATATCTGTATGTAGATACTTACATATATTCGGCAGCTCCGTGATCCGCCTTGAGCCCTGCGAATCTGGCCAAGGCTTTACCGTTCGCGGATCGCCACCGCCCAGACGTTTCCGCCCAAGAGCCGCTTGACCGCGCACCCAGCGGTGCACGCGATCACGCGCACCCTACGTGTCCATTGGCTGTTCGCGATCGTCGTCGCGATCGGCGTGATCGTGCGCGTGCTGACGATGGTCGGCTATCCCCCGGCCCTGCTGTTCCCGGACTCCTGGGGATATATAGCCAGCGCCTTTTCGGGCATCCCCAACGAGCTGCCGTCTGTCCATCCGGTCGGCTATCCGGTCCTGGTCTGGCTGCTGACCCAACCGGACCGCAGCCTCGCTGAGTTGACGGCCTTCCAGCACCTCGGCGGGATCGGGATCGGGATCGCCGTCTACGTGACGCTGCTCCGGGCGGGTCTGCCGCTCTGGGCCGCGACCGGCGCCGCGGCGCTGACACTGCTGGACGGGTACGGAATCACGCTCGAGCAGTACGTCATGTCGGACACGTTCTTCGCGGTGTTCGTGCTCGCCGCGACGCTGGTCATCGCCTGGCCGCAGGTTGGGACCCATGTCCGCGGGGACGCCGACGCTGCGCTTCGACGTGCAGATGGACGTCAGACGGGGCGCGCCATGATCGCCGGTCTGCTCGTGGCCGCAGCCACGCTCGTGCGCGAGCTCGCGCCCTTCGTGATCCCGGTGTTCGTGATCTACCAGCTCTGGATTCGCACCGGCTGGCGGCCGATCCTCGCCTTCCTGGTCGCTGCGCTCCTGCCGCTGCTCGGCTACGCCGTGGCGATGGACGGCCAGTACAAGGTCTTCGGCATCACCGCCACCTCAGGCTGGACGCTGTACGGGCGTGTCGCTGGCTTCGCGAGCTGCGACGGCCTGAAGCTGACCGCGGTGCAGCGCAAGCTCTGTGAGACGCCGGCGCAGCGTGCCAGCCATCCCGACGCACCCGACTGGTACGTCTGGGGTCCCTCTCCGGCCCAGCGCGTCTTCCACCCCGATACTCAGTCAGTCGCTCAGGTCGCGACGACCAACCAAGCGCTGCAGTCGTTCGCCAAAGAGGTCATCCGTCACCACCCATTGGACTTCGTCGGCGTCACGCTCCGGGACTTCGGCGACTACTTCACACCAGATGTGACCGCCTACCAGGATGCGGTCAGCGCCACCTCGCTACCGGTATCCGCTCGGGAGGAGGCGACGAGCCCCGCGACCCAGTCCCGCGATCTGCCCGGCCTGAAGGTTCGGGTCCGTGGGGTCTCGAAGCTGGTCCGCGCGTACCGGAGCGTGCTGCACGTGCCGCGCCCGGTGCTGGCGTTGCTGGCACTGGCGGCGCTGCTCGGCCTCTGCCTGCGCGTACCCTCGCGACGAGAGGTCTGGCTCTTTGCCGGCAGCGGCGTGATCCTCCTACTCGGAACGGCCGCGACGGGTGGATTCGGCCTTCGCTACCTGATCCCGGCGGTGCCACTGCTGGCGATCGGGGGCGTGCTCGCGGCCGCTGATCTGCGTGTGAGATGGACTGCGGCCAACCACCCGGATTGACCTCCGCTGGGCCGAGAGATTGACCTCCCGCTTACCTTCCCTATATACACCGGCGGGTGAGCACGACCGCCCCCGGGGCACGATTCAACTTCACTGAGCACACAGCCTGGGCGCGGAGCCTCGCCGCACCGGTGCGCAACTTCCTCTCGACCGAGACCGCCGGCGCCGTGGCGCTGGTCGGTGCGACGGTCGCGGCGCTGATCTGGGCGAACGTTCCGGGGTGGCATTCCTACGGCTCGGTCTGGGCGACGAGGCTCTCGGTCCATCTCGGCAATGCCGTGGTCGCCGACAGCCTGCGCGGCTGGGTCAACCAGGGCCTGATGACCCTTTTCTTCCTGGTCGTCGGGCTTGAAGCCAGACGCGAACTTGAGACCGGGGAGCTGCGTGAACGCGAGCGCCTCGTGATTCCGGCGGTGGCTGCGCTGTTCGGGATGATGGTTCCGGTCGCGATCTTCCTCGCGTTTAACGCCGGCGGCCCTGGGGGCCACGGCTGGGGGACCTCGATGTCATCCGACACGGCATTCGCGCTCGGCGCGCTGGCGCTGATCACACCACGAGCCGCGACGCGGATGCGCGTCTTCCTGGTCACCGTCTCGGTGTTCGATGACCTCGGCGGATTGCTCGTGATCGCAGTCGCCTACACGAACACCGTGCATTTGATGGCCCTCCTGATCGCCGTTGGCTTGTTTGTCGCGTTTCTGTCGCTATCGCACGCGCGCGGGCCGCTCACCCCAGTACGGCTGCTGATCGGCGCCGGGGTGTGGCTCGCGATGTTCGAGTCCGGGATCGACCCGGTGATCGCCGGCCTCGCTCTCGGCCTCGCAACTCCGGCCAAGGCGCCATCGCGGCAGGTGCTCGAGCGTGTCTCGGAGATCGCGCGCGCCTTCCGCGAGCAGCCGACGGCCGAGCTCGCCAGCAGCGCCAGGCAGAGCGTCGGCCTCGCGGTCTCCCCGAACGAGCGCGTCCAGTACGCGCTGCACCCCTGGACCAGCTACGTGATCGTGCCGCTCTTCGCCCTGGCCAACGCCGGCATCCACCTGGGCGGCGGCCTGCTGGGGGCTGCGATCCACTCGCCGATCACGCTCGGCATCGCACTCGGCTACCTGGTCGGCAAGCCGGTCGGCATCCTGCTCGGTTCGCTGCTCGCGTCGCGCCCAGTGCTTCGTGGTCCGCGACTGCCGATCAGCTGGCCGGTCCTGGCAGGTGGCGGCGCCGTGATGGGCATCGGCTTCACGGTCTCATTGCTGATCGCGAACCTCGCGTTCCGTGGCCGGGACCTCGCTGAGGCGAAGCTCGGCGTGCTGATTTCGATCGTGCTCGCGCCGCTGATCGCCAAGACCGTTCTCTTCATGTGGCGTCGCATGCCCGTCGCGGTGCGAGCACGGCAGCTCTCCGGCACGGCTGACGACCTGCTCGACCTCTGCGAAGAGATCGACCTTGAGGTCGACCACTGGCGCGGGCCAGAGGACGCGCTTGTCACGATCGTCGAGTACGGCGACTTCGAGTGCCCCTACTGCGGCCGAGCAGAACCGGTGGTGCGCGAGCTGCTCGCACGCTGGGGTGACGATCTGCGCTACGTCTGGCGCCATCTCCCGCTTTCAGACGTCCATCCCAGCGCGCAAAAGGCCGCCGAAGCGTCGGAGGCAGCGTCGGTGCAGGGTCGTTTCTGGGAGATGTACGAGCTCTTGCTCGCGCACACCTCGACCTTTACGGATGCGGATCTGACCGCCTACGCCGAGCAGCTCGGACTGGACGTCGACCGCTTCTGGGCCGACATCGAGCGGCACGCTGCGGCGAGCCGGATCGCTCGGGACGTCGCCAGCGCTGACGCGAGCGGCGTCACCGGAACGCCGACCTTCTTCATCAACCGGCGCCGTCACTACGGCGCATATGACGTCGAAACGCTCTCTACGGCAGTGGCCGCCGCGCGCACGCGTGCGAGTCTGCTGGCCGTTGCCAGACAGTGACCGGTACCGAGCGCAGATACGACGCGGTCATCGTCGGTGGCGGCCACAACGGTCTGGTGGCGGCCACGCTGCTGGCACGTGCCGGTCGCCGGGTGGTCGTGCTCGAGAAGCTCGCTCACCTCGGCGGTGCCGCCGTCTCGGAAGCCCCATTCCCGGGTGTGGACGTACGCCTGTCCCGCTACTCGTACCTGGTCAGCCTCTTTCCACTGGGCCTGCTGAGCACGCTCGGGACCGATGTCGAGTTGCGCCGTCGCAGAGTTGCGTCGTACCCGCCCAATCACGCTCCCGAGGTCTACGCGCTCACCGAACGCGTGGCGCAGGCCGTGGCGCCGACGCTTCTGCAGCCGCTGCGCTCGCGCGCGGAGCTGCGCGAGCTGATCGGCGATGAGGTCGCCTGGGAGGCGCTGTTCGAGCGGCCGCTATCTGAGCTCTTGGAGCGCCACATCGCCGACGATGAGACCCGCGGCATCGTCGGCACCGACGCGCTGATCGGGACGTTCGCAGCGCTCGACGATCCCACTCTGGCCCAGAACCGCTGCTTCCTGTACCACGTGATCGGCAATGGCACGGGTGCCTGGGACATCCCGGTCGGCGGCATGGGAGCGCTCAGTTCAGCGCTGGTTGCTGCGGCCCGCAGCGCCGGCGCCGAGCTGCTGACCGGCGTCGAAGTTGTGGCCGCGGAGGCAGACGCCGCGCGGGTTCAGGTCAGGACGGCCTCCGGACAGGAGTTCGTCGCCGAGCATCTGCTGGCGAACGTCGCCCCCACGGTCCTGGCGCGTCTGCTGGGCAACAGCGAGCCGGCGCCACCGCCCGAGGGGTCCCAGCTCAAGCTCAACATGGTCCTGAAGCGGCTTCCGGGTCTGCGCGACGCTTCGGCGAGCCCAGAGGACGCCTTTGCTGGGACCTTCCACATCAACGAGAGCTACTCACAGCTGGGCCGTGCTTACGCACAGGCCGCCGCCGGTGAGATCCCCAGCGTGGTTCCGGCAGAGGCGTACTGCCACTCACTGACCGACCCGTCGATCCTCTCCTCCGAGCTGGCAGCCGCTGGAGCACAGACGCTCACGGTCTTCGCGCTACACATGCCCGCCCGGCTATTCCACGATCACGCCAAGCAGGCGGCCGTTGATGCAACGCTTGCCTCGCTCAACTCGGTCCTGGCCGAGCCGATCCAGGATTGCCTGATGCTCGACTCGGGCGGTCACCCGTGCCTTGAGGCGCGAACACCGCTCGAGCTTGAGGCTGAACTCGGCCTGCCCGGCGGCAACATCTTCCACCGCCCGCTGAGCTGGCCGTTCGCCGAAACCCCAGACGAGATCGGCACCTGGGGCGTGGAGACCGAACGCCCCAACGTCTGGATCTGCGGTGCAGGCGCCCGGCGTGGCGGCGGGGTCAGCGGCATCCCCGGCCACAACGCCGCGATGGCGCTACTCGCCGGCCGCTGATCAGCCGCAGCGGCCGCTGATTAACCGCGCCGGTAGTGCTCGTCCTCGTCGACGGTCCGCTCAGCCAGCGGCAGCGCCTCCAGCCGAGCGTCCGGAATCGGCTCACCGCTCTCGACCGACAGCCCGTAGGTGCCGGCGGCAAGCCTCGCCTCGGCGCGCTCTAGCGCGGCGAGGTCAGTGTCGAGCTGCTCCTTGCGGGCCACCTGCAGCTCGTCGAGGTACATGTCCTCGGAGTCGCGGTCGCCGGGCTGAACCTGCGAATCGCCCTCCAGCGGTCCACCTTCACCAGCGAAGGAGGCCAGGCCGGCCTCAATACGGGCTCGCTCAACGGCGAGCAGTTCCTGAGCGCGTTCTGAATCCATGGGCGAAGCCTATTGATCGGCGCCGAACGTCGCCAGCCGCTGGTCGGCGCGCCGCTTTGCGCTTGCGCTGACCAGGCGGCTGAAGTGACGGCGGTTGTCCGCGACGAAGCGGTAGGCGAAATCGGTCAGGGGCGGAGAGAAGGTCGTGAGCGTTGCCAGCCCTGGGCGCCGCAGTGCGTCCAGCAGTACCCCAAGCGCCGCTCCCCCAGAGCGGCGCGAACCGTCAGCGCTGATCACATGCACCGCGTTCAGGCGCTCGCGCTCGCCGAGATCCGCGAGCAGCTGCGCCCCACGCGCGGACTGGATGCTGATCGGCTCGACGATGCCCGCGACGTCACGATCCAGCGCCCAGACGACCGCCCAACGGCAGAAGCC
>Ga0302314_10017070_pt1 | contig 12203 bp, 8 predicted proteins | sample III_Palsa_N2_3_FD_200533 | JGI IMG/M metagenome (GOLD analysis project Ga0302314, IMG submission 200533) | Peat permafrost microbial communities from Stordalen Mire near Abisko, Sweden - III_Palsa_N2_3 | ecosystem: Environmental > Terrestrial > Soil > Palsa > Peat permafrost | place: Sweden...
GAACCGCGGCACCTCCGATTTCGGTGGCGCCAGGGTTGCCGGGGTCGCCAGCGCGGACAGGGTCAGCGACAGGTTATCGGCGAGGCCACCCTTGCCGGTGAAACGCAGCGTGGCCCGGATGGATTGCGCGCCGCTCGGCACGTTGCCGTGGGCTTCTCCGGTTTTTTGGCTGAGCTCGGCCGGAGGGCCGACCGGTTTGCCGGCGCCGTCGAGGAATTCGGCGGTCAGTGTCGCCGCGCCCTTGCCGCCGGTCGCGCCGAACTTGCCGGACAGAATGTAGGCGATGTCGCCCGTCTGTGTGGGAAGTGCGATCGTCTGCGCCAGGACGGACCCGCCATACGGCCCGCTCCAGAAAGCGGCCTGGCCGGATGCCTGCTTGCCGGCGACGGACTTGCACAGCAGCGTCGGATTGCCCTCGGTCACGGTCCAGCCGGGAATGGTCGTCGCGGCCGCCCTGTCGGTCGTGCAGCGGCCGAATTCCGCATCCCCGTTCAGCAGCAGATTGGGGCTATTTTCGGCCAGGGCGGGGACGGTCGCGCAGCTGGCGACGGCGGCGATCGCCGCACAGCAAAACCGGTTCATCGGCTGTCGTCTCCGCCTGCTTGATGCTAGGCATCGTAACAGTGCCCGGCTGCTCGCGTCATGCGCGATATGTCGCTGTTGAACGATCGCTCATTTAGGCGTGGCGTTTCCCCGCGTGTCATGTATTCTGGCCCTCGCAATCGACTGTGAGGGCTCAAGGCATGGCGCGAGACGCGCGCTTCGATATCCTGTTCGAGCCGGTGAGGATCGGGCCGGTGACCGCGCCGAACCGCTTCTATCAGGTGCCGCATGCCAGCGGCATGACCAACGCGCTGCCGCGCACCCGCGCCGCCTTTCGCGAGACCAAGGCCGAGGGCGGCTGGGGTGTCGTCTGTACCGGCGCCTGTTCGGTCCATCCCAGCTCCGACGATTCGCCGCTGCCCTTCGCCACCCTGTGGGACGATGACGATATCCGCGCCCATGCAATGATGACCGATGCGGTGCATCGCCATGGCGCGCTTGCCGGGGTGGAGCTCTGGCATGGTGGGGCCGCGGTGATGAATCGCACCAGCCGGCTGCCGCCGCTGTCCCCGTCGGGCATCCCTTGGATGGCGACCCACCTTGGGTTCATGTCAAACCTGAGACCGAAGGTCATGGATCGCTCTGATATCGCCGATCTCCGCGACTGGCAGGCCGAGGGCGCGCGCAAGGCCGAGAAGGCCGGGTTCGACATCCTCTATGTCTATGCCGGCATGGGTTATTTGCCCTACGAGTTCCTGCTGCCCGATTATAACCGGCGCACCGACGAATATGGCGGATCGGTGGAGAACCGGGTTCGGCTGGTGCGCGAACTGATCGATGTCACCCGGGAGGCTGTGGGCGGCCGCTGCGCGGTGGCGCTCCGTATCAGCCTGGAGGAGCTGCGCAAGCGCCCTGGCACGACGGCCGAGAGCGAGGCGCATGAGGTGATCGCCCTGCTGAGCGATGCGCCGGACCTGTTCGACGTCAAGATGGATTCGAGCCCAACCGACTGCGCCCCATCGCGCTTCACGGCGGAAGGCAGCCACGAGCCGGTGATCGATTTCGTCAAGCAGCTGACGACCAAGCCGGTCGTCGGCGTCGGCCGTTTCACCTCGCCGGATACGATGGTGTCGCAGGTGCGCCGCGGTGTGCTCGACCTCATCGGCGGCGCGCGCCCGTCGATCGCCGACCCGTTCCTGCCGGCGAAGATCCGCGAGGGACGCCAGGACGAAATCCGCGAATGCATCGGCTGCAATATCTGCATCTCCAGCTGGCATGACGGCGTCCCGGTCCGCTGCACCCAGAATGCGACCGCCGGCGAGGAGTGGCGCCGCGGTTGGCACCCCGAGCGGTTCGCAAGGGCCGCCGCGCCGGAATCCGTGCTGGTGGTCGGCGGCGGCCCGGCGGGACTGGAATGCGCCCGCGTGCTGGCAGAGCGCGGCCATAAGGTGACGCTGGCCGACGCGGCCCAGGAATTCGGCGGCCGGCTTCGTTTCGAGACCAGCTTGCCCGGTCTCAAGACCTGGTCGCGGGTGCTCGATTACCGGCTGGCGGCGCTCAAGGTGGCGGTCGATGCCGAGCTTTTCCTCGACAGCCGCCTCACCGCCGAGGACGTGCTGGACTTCCGCTGCGACCGGGTGGTGATCGCGACCGGCAGCCGCTGGACCAGGATGCTCTACGCCGCCAGCGAACTGCCGGTTCCGGGCATCGACCATCCCGCGATTCTGACGCCGGACGATATCGCCGCCGGCGTCCGGCCGCAGGGACCGGTCGTGGTGTTCGACTTCGACAATTACGTCATGGGCGGCGCCATCGCCGAACTGCTCGCCAAGGATGGGACGACGGTGCGTTATGTCACCCCAGCCGGCCATGTTTCGGCCTGGAGCTTCTTGACCAACGAACTGCCGATGATCCACCGCGCGCTCGGCCGCAGGCATGTGGAGATCGACACGCTGGAGACGGTGGCCGGGTTCGACGGCGAGCATTTGACCCTGCGCCACATCTTCACCGCCGAGGAACGCCTCGTGCCCTGTCGGTCCCTGATTGTGGTCGGTCTGCGCCAGCCGCACGACGTGCTGTACCATGAGCTGACCGGCGACCCGGCGGCGCTGGAGCGCACGGGCATCCGGTCGGTGACCCGGATCGGCGATGCGCTGGCCCCAGGCGCGCTCGCCCATGCGGTCTATTCCGGCCACGCCTATGGCCGCGAATTCGATACCGATGCGCAGTACAAGCGCGACCGGCCGCTGGTCAGCGGAACCGCCGGCCTGCTGCGTCTGTGATGGCGACCATCGTCGACGATTTCCCCTTTGCCGTCGAACGGCACGACGCGGTCTTCATCCCGTTGGCCGATGGCATCCAGACCGCGGCGACGCTGTGGCTGCCGGCCGGCTGCGAGGCCGTGCCGGCGATCGTGGAGATGGTGCCCTATCGCCGCCGCGACGGCACGATCTTCCGCGACTGGGCGATGCAGCCTTATATCGCCGGACACGGCTTTGCCTATTGCCGGATCGACCTGCGCGGCTCGGGCGATTCCGACGGCATCCTGGCCGACGAATATACCGAACAGGAACAGCAGGACGCCGAGCAGATCATAGCCTGGCTGGCGGCGCAGCCCTGGTGCAGCGGCGCGGTCGGGATGACCGGTATCTCCTGGGGCGGCATCAATGCGCTCCAGCTCGCCGCTCGCCGGCCGCCGGCGCTGAAAGCGATCATCACCGTCTGCTCGACCGACGACCGCTATGCCGACGATGTGCATTACATGGGCGGGTGCCTCCTGACCGAGGATGCGATGTGGTCGGCCTTCATGCTGGCGACCAACGCCCTGCCGCCTGATCCGCAAGTGGTCGGCGACCGCTGGCGGGAGATGTGGCGGGCGCGGCTGGAGGCGGACACATGTTGGTCCGAGCATTGGTTGGCGCATCAGCGGCGCGACGCCTATTGGCAACGCGGTTCGGTGGCCGAGGATTACGGCGCGATCGAGGTCCCGGTCTATGCCGTCGGCGGCTGGCTCGATTCCTATTCCAACGCCGTTCCCCGCCTGCTTGCCAATCTTAACGGGCCGCGCAAGGGCCTGATCGGTCCGTGGAGCCATCAGTTTCCCTGCAACGGCGCGCCCGGCCCGCTGATCGGCTATTTGCAGGAGGCGCTGCGCTGGTGGCGGCATTGGCTGAAGGGCGAGGACACCGGCATCATGGACGAGCCGATGCTGCTCGCCTGGATCAACGATCCGCACGAGCCGCGTCCGGCGATCGACAATTTCGCCGGCCGCTGGGTCGCCGAAACCGAATGGCCGTCGCGGCGCATCGAAACTTCGCTCCTGTACCTGAATGAGGGCCGGTTGTCCGAAACATCGGGGAACGGCCCGGTGATGCGCCTCGCTTCGCCGGTGACTGCGGGGCGGGATTGCGGGCGGTGGGGCGGCTATGGCGGCGACAGTCCCGACCTGGCGGTCGATCAGCGGCGGGAGGATGGGGCCGGACTGACATTCGACACCGCGCCGCTCGACGCCGATCTGTTCCTGCTCGGCGCGCCGATCATCGCGCTGACCGCCATGGCCGATTGTCCGGTTTTGAACCTGACGGCCCGGCTGACCGATGTCGCGCCCGACGGGACATCCACGCTGATCAGCTGGGGCGTGCTGAACCTGACCCACCGGGACAGCCATGAGACGCCCGCGCCGCTGGAGCCCGGACAGGCCATCACCGCGACGCTCCGGCTCAATGGCATCGGCCGGCGGATCGCGCGCGGCTCGCGGCTGCGCCTGTCGCTGGCGACCCAGCACTGGCCGATCATCTGGCCGCAGCCCGGCCGGGGCGAGTTGCAGCTGGTCCCCGGTGCCGCGCGCCTGCTGCTGCCGGTCCATCCGGGTGACGCCACGCCGCTGTCGTTCGAACGGCCGGAACGTGCGTCGCCGGTGCCCGCGGTCGAGGAACGTGCCGAACGCTATGAGCGCCGGATCGTCGAGGATGTCGGGACCGGCGAACAGCAGATCGCGCTCTTCACCGATTACGGCCGGTCGCGGCTGATTCCCTATGACATCGTCACCGATTCATGGTGTCGTGAGACCATGACGATCACACGCGACGACCCGCTTTCCGCCCGCCTTGACGCCGAATGGCAGATCGGTTTCACCGGCGGCGGCGCCGACGCGCAGGTTCGGTCGTCCGTCACGCTCACCGCTGATGCGGAGGCGTTCGATCTCGTCTGGCGGATCGAGGCGCGCGACGGCGGGGAAATGTTTCACGAGCGCAGCGGGCACGAACGCTTTGCCCGGGATTTCATCTAGGCGCCGGGAATGCTGCTCTATGCCGGCAAGCGGATCGCACTCGGCCTCGTCATCCTGCTTATCGTCGTGCTTGCCCTGTTCTCGATGATCCATGTCCTGCCGGGCGATCCGGTCGTCGTTGCGCTGGGGCCGCATGCGACGCCGACGATGCGCGCCCATTTCCGCGAGCAGATGGGGCTCGACCTGCCGCTACCGGTCCAATATCTGCGCTACCTGCTGCGGCTTGCCAGGGGCGACCTCGGCACCGACATCTGGTCCGGTACGCCCGTCGCCACGCTGATCCTGCGGGTTTTGCCCAACACGCTGATCCTGGCCGGCGCCAGCATGGCTTGGGCTTTCATCCTGGGCACGCTGCTCGGCGCCGCCGCGGCCCTGTGGCGGGGGCTTTGGCCGGATTGGCTGGCCGGGATCGTGTCGGTCGCGCTGGTTGGCATGCCGTCCTTTCTGGTCGCCCTGCTGCTGATGCTGGTCTTCGCAGTCCGCCTCAACTGGCTGCCGGCGATCGGCGCCGGGGACAGCGGCAACGTCATGAGCCAGCTGCGCGCCTTGATCCTGCCGTCGCTGGCGGTCGGGCTGGGCTGGGTCGGCTATACCGCGCGCCTGGTGCGCGGGGCGATGCTGGCGGCATTGCAGGAAAACTACATCCGCACCTTTCGCGCCTTCGGCGTCGCCCGCTGGCGGATCGTCGCCCAGGCGCTGCGCCAGGCCATGGTCGCCGTCGTGCCGATCGTCGCCGTTGGCCTCAGCAGCCTGATTTCCGGCGCCGTCTTTGCCGAGATCATCTTCACCCGTCCGGGCATCGGCCGACTGACCTATGACGCGGTGTCGACCCGCAACTATCCCGTCATCATGGGGGCGGTGCTGGCCGCGACGACGCTCTATGTCGTCGCGATGATCACCGCCGACCTGCTGATCGCCTGGCTCGACCGGCGGGTGAGGGCCGCGCTGTGATGGCCAAGGCGGCCCGGCTGGCCGGCCTGATGTGGCGCTCGCCGACCGGCAGGGTCGGGCTGATCCTGGTCGCGCTGCTGGTCTTGGTGGCGCTCCTGGCGCCGCTGCTGGCGCCCTATTCGCCGACCGCGATCGATGTCCGCCACCGGCTGGCGCCGCCCGAGCTGTCGCACTGGCTGGGTACCGACCAGCTCGGCCGGGACGTGTTTTCGCGCGTCCTGGTCGGGACCCGGGCGACGCTGGCGACGGCGCTGGTGGCGATCCTGGCCTCGGCGGCGTTGGCGGCGCTGCTGGGCATGGCCGCGGGATACGGTCCGCGCTGGCTCGACGCGATGCTGATCCTGCTGTTCGATTCCCTCGGCGCGCTGCCGATGGTGATGCTGGCGCTGACCCTGGCGGCGCTGCTCGGCCCCGGCATCACCACCGTCCTGATCGTGGTGGTCGCCTATTCGGTGCCAAGCTATGCCCGCCTCGTCCGCGCCCAGGTGCTGGGCCTGAAGCAGCGCGATTTCGTAATGGCGGCGCGGGCGATGAACGTGCCGGTGGCGGCGATCCTGGTTCGCCATCTGCTGCCCAACGTGATGGGGGCACTGCTGATCGTCGCCTCGCTAGATGTGGCGACGGTGATCGCGCTGGATACAGGCTTGAGCTTTCTGGGGCTGGGCGCCGATACCCGCATTCCGGATTGGGGCATGATCCTGTCGGACGGATTCGCCACCATCCGCGTGACCCCGACGCTGGTGATCGCCGGGGCAGTGCCGCTAGTGCTGGCGACGCTGGGCTTTACCTTCTTCGGCGAATCGCTCAACGACGCGCTCGACCCCAAGACCGGGGCTGCGACATGAGCCTGCTCAAGGTCCGCGATCTCTCGGTTTCCTACGGCGCCCAGGCGGCGCTGAACTCGGTCAGCCTGTCGGTCGGGCATGGCGAGATCGTCGGCATCGTCGGCGAAAGCGGCAGCGGCAAGTCCACGCTGGCCCTCGCCGTTCCGCGCCTCCTGCCGTCGATCGCGCGGGTCACGGGCGGCAGCATCGTGTTGGATGGCGTCGAGCTGCTCACCTTGGACGAGGCGGCGCTGGCCCGCGTCCGGGGCAGCGGCGTGGCGATGGTGTTCCAGGACCCGATGACGAGCTTCAGCCCGCTGCTGCCGATCGGGCGGCAGCTTCAGGCCTTCATGTGGCGGGAACGTCTGACGGCGCGAAGCGCACGAGGGCGAATCGTCGACATGCTGGCCGATGTCGGCATCGCCGATCCGGACCGCCGGATCGACGCCTATCCGCATGAGCTGTCCGGCGGGATGCTGCAGCGGGTTGCCATCGCCGCCGCTCTGCTCGCCCGGCCGGCCCTGATCGTCGCCGACGAGCCGACCACCGCGCTCGACGTCACGACCGAGGCGCAGATCCTGCACCTGCTGCGCGATATCCGCGACCGCCATGGCGCGGCGATCCTGGTCATCTCCCATCAACTGGGCGTGATCGCGGAAATCTGCGACCGGGTCGCGGTGATGTATGGCGGCACGATCGTCGAGCAAGGCCCGGTCGGCGCGCTGTTCCGTCGGCCGGCCCATCCCTATACCCAGGCGTTGCTGGCCTGCGAGCCGGCGCTGTTGGGCGACAATATGCGCCGTCTGCCGGTGATCGCTGGGCTGCCGCCGCGCCCGGACCTTTCGGGCTGCCGTTTCGCCGATCGCTGCCCCCATGCCGACGCGTCCTGCCGCGCCAGTGTGCCGCCGCTGCGCTCTGCCGGCGACGGCCATGCGTTCCTGTGCCAAAGGGCGGCGGCATGACCGATCCGCTGACCGTCGAGGGCCTGACGGTCCGCGTGCCGGGGCGCCGTCCAGGCCCCGCGATCGTCGACGACGTGTCCCTCAGCGTCCGGCGCGGCGAGGTGCTGGGCATCGTCGGCGAAAGCGGGTCCGGCAAGACCACATTGGCGCGAGCGATCATGGGCTTGATCCCCGCCGCCGCGGGTCGTATTGCCGTCGGCGGCGTCCGCTTGCCGGATCTGTCGGAGCGCAGCTTTCGCCGGCTGCGGCGGGAGGTGGCGCTGATCTTCCAAAGCCCCGCCGGCTCGTTCAATCCGCGCCTGCGGGTCGACGCCATCCTCAACGAGGCGGTGCGCGGACTGGGCGGCCGGCGCGATGCGGCGGCGCTGTTGGCGATGGTCGGGCTCGACCCTGGGCTGCTCGACCGCTACCCGCACGCGCTCAGCGGCGGGCAGGCGCGGCGCGTGGCCATCGCCCGGGCGTTGGCGGCCGACCCGGCGGTGGTCATCGCCGACGAGCCGACGGCCGGGTTGGATGTGTCGGCGCAGGGCGAGATGATGAACCTGCTGATGGACCTGCGCGATACAAGCGGCACCGGCATCGTCTGCATCACCCACAACCTTCCGGTGATGCGCCATTGCAGCGACCGGGTCGCGGTGATGTATCTGGGCCGCCTCGTCGAGATCGGGCCGACACACGCGGTCGCAACCGCGCCGCTCCATCCCTATACGCAGGCGCTGCTCGCCGCCGAGCCGATCCCAGACCCAGCCCGCCGCCGGACCGAGCCGCCGGTGCGCGGCGAAGTGCCCAGCCTGTTCGCCCGGCCTGCCGGCTGCGAATTCCATCTCCGCTGCCCGCGCACCACCGAGAAATGCCGGGTCGAACTGCCCGTGCTGCGCGACATCGGCGCCGGACGCGCCGTGCGCTGCCACAGCCCGCTGGGGATGGCGGCATGATGCCGTTCCGTCCCAATCGCCGCGAGTTCCTCGCCGGCGCCGCGGCGACGGCGGCCTTTCGCCCGTTTCCGGTCCTGGCGCGGGAGGGCGACACGCTGGTCCTGCGCGCCGACGGCGATATCAAAATCCTCGATCCCGCCTTCCAGTCGGGGATGATCGAGGACGAGATCGGCCGCGCCATCTTCCCCTCGCTCAACCATCTCGACGCCGCCGGCGGGCCGATTCATTGGACGCCCTATGCCGCTTCGATGCTCGACCCGGTCGATCCGGTGACCGTGCGCTTCATGCTGCGCGACGGCCTCACCTGGAGCAACGGCTACGGGCCAGTCACGGCCGAGGACGTGAAGTTCAGCTTCGAGCGCATCGCCAGCCCGGCGGTCGACTCGCCGTGGCGCTATGCTTTCGACGCGCTGGACGTGGTCGAAGTCACCGATGCCCGTTCCGGCGTCATCCGGCTCAAGCATCCCTATGCACCGCTGCTCGCCTCGTCACTGCCGTTCTGGACCGGGCGGATCGTCTGCAAGGCAGCGGTCGAGAAGGCGGGCGGCCAGTTCACCACCGACCCGCTGGCGACCTGCGGCCCTTACCGGATCGCCGACTGGCAGCCGAAACAGTCGATCACGCTGGTCGCCGACCCGGCCTGGCCGGGACCGCCACCGGCCTTCAAGACGGTGCAGTTCCGCATCATCGAGGACGCCGACACTGCGCTGCTGGCTTTCGAGGCGCGGGCGGTCGACTTCACTCGGATCAGCCTCAACGCGCTCGCCAGCTACAAGAAGGCGCTGCCGCCCGAAACCAGCCTGGTCGAGATGCCGGGCATCCGCTACCAGTGGCTGACGCTCAACATCGCCAATCCCAAGCTCAAGAATCCGCTGGTGCGCCGTGCGATCCAGCGGGCGATCGATGTCGACCAGATACTCGCCGGCGCCTATTCCGATCTCTGCCCTGCATCGACCGGCGTCGCCCTGCCTGGCATGATCGGGCATCGCGACCGCATCCTCTACCCGTACGACAAGGCCGAGGCGAAGCGGCTGCTGGCCGAGGCCAAGGCCGGCGACATATCGCTGGAACTGGCGATCCTGTCGGGCCAGACCGACCTGCTGGTCGCCCAGATCATCCAGGCGATGCTGGCCGATGTCGGCATCGACGTGCTGATCCGCTCCTATGACGAGGGCGTCTACTGGTCGTTGGGCGACAAGGAGTCGGGCGACGGCTGGAAGTCGCTCGAGCTGGTGCTGCGCTATTCGACCAGCGGCGTCGACACGGCCGAAAACCTGACCTGGTATCGCCCCGATCAGATCGGCATCTGGAACTGGGGCGGTTTCGACAGCCCGGAGTTCGAAACGCTCTACGGACAAGGGTTGGTCGAGAGCGACCCGGACCGGCGCGGCGCGATCTATCGCCGGATGCAGGACCTGATGGAGGAATCCGGCGGCTTCGTCTTCGTTGCCGTCGAAACTTATGCCGCCGTCAGCCGGCCCTGGATCAGGCCGTTCATCGCGCCCGACGACCTGACCGACATCACCCGCTTCGACCGCGCCAAACCGCAGGAGACCGCAAAGCCATGACCGCCACCGGCCTCGAAAAGACGCTGCCTTCGCGTTTTTACCTGTCTGACGAGATCTATGCGCTCGAGCGGGAGCGGATATTCGCGCGCGACTGGTACTGCGTCGGGCGCGAGACCGATGTGCCCGCGCCGGGCGACCATCTGGTGTTCGACGTCCTGGGCGAAAGCGTGCTGCTGGTCCGCAATCAGGACGGGGTGTTGCGCGCCTTCTACAATGTCTGCCGCCATCGCGGGGCGCGGCTGTGCGGGCCGGCAATACCAGGCAATGCCGCGCCGGCCGGGGTGATCAACGGCAAGCGCATTCGCTGCCCATACCATTCCTGGTATTACGACCTGGACGGCAAGCTGACCGCCGCGCCCTATCTGACCGGCGTTCCCGGCTTCGACCCGGCGGAGTTCTCGCTCTATCCGGTCGGTGTCGAATGCTGGGGCGGCTTCGTCTTCGTCAACCTGACGCCGGCCGAGGCGGTGCCGCTCGCCGACATGCTGGGCGGCGCGCCGGAGCGTACCGCACGCTATCCCCTGGCCGACCTGAAAGTTGCGCGGGCCATCCGTTACGAGGTCGCGGCCAACTGGAAGGTGATCGCCGAGAATTACAACGAATGCTACCATTGCGGTGGCGTGCATCCGGAATTGTGCGACGTCGTTCCCGCCTTCCGCCAGCGCGGCGGCGACGGGCTGGACTGGGACCGCGGCATTCCCCATCGCGACGGCGCCTATACCTTCACCTGGACCGGCACCACCAGCCGGGCGCCGTTTCCGGATCTGAACGCCGACGAGCGCGAGCGCCACAAGGGCGAGCTGATCTATCCCAACCTGTTCATCAGCCTGGCCTGCGACCATGCTGCCGCCTTCCTGCTCCACCCGGTGGGCCCGGCGCGCACCGTGATCGACTGCCTGTTCCTGTTCGGGAGGGAGGAGATGACAAAGCCCGGCTTCGATCCGTCCGACGCGGTCGAGATCTGGGATCTGGTCAATCGTCAGGACTGGGCGATCTGTGAAAGCGTCCAGCAGGGCATCGGCGCGCGGCCGCACGCCCACGGCTATTACGCACCGATGGAGGATTGGAGCTTGGATATGCGACGCTATGTGGAGCGGAAGCTGGGGATTGAGGTATGATTCGAGATTTTTATGTTTAAAATCAATTAGTTATAAATCACAAATATTGAGGTTGTAACCCGTTCGACTTATACAACTTATGCGAGAATCGTCATTGCGAGGAAGCGTAGCGACGAAGCAATCCAGGGCCGTTAGCCCGATACCGATCGGTAAGGCTCTGGATTGCTTCGCTTCGCTCGCAATGACGACGCGGGGCGTCTGACCCTAGAACTTATACTCCGCCGTCACCCCGACCGTGATCGGCCGGAATGTCAGGTCGCGCAGGTCAGGCGAGAATTCCGTATCCTGGTAGCGATAGGTCGAGGTCTGCGAGTTGAGCAGATTGTCGATGAAACCCGACACGTCCCATGGACCCTGCTTCACGCCGACCCGCGCGGTCACGTAATGTGTCGCCGGGGCGAAGCGGGTATTCGGCTCGTAGGAAAACGTCTGGTCCGAGCCGGTGCGGTAGTATGAGCCGGAGAACTGATAGTCGACGCGCGCATAGGCGTTCGTGTCGTCGGTGACCGCGAAATCGTATTCGGCGGCCAGCGTCACCGTCCATTCCGGCGTCGCCAGCGAATCGCCGGCCTTGGCCAGGATGTTGCCGTTGTCGAACACGCTCTTGGTATAGCGGGCATCGGTCAGGCCCGCCGTGCCTGACAGGACCAGGCCGCCGCCGACCGCCCATTGCCCCTGAATGTCGAAGCCCCTGCTGCTCGCAGTGCCCAGGTTGGCGGTGTAGTAATAGCCGCACCTGGGCAGGTACACGAGTTGCTGGATCTGGTCCCAGTTGATCCAGAAGATGCTGGTTTCGATCTGGACCTTGTTGTCGAACAGCTTGCCCTTGAAGCCTCCCTCGTAGCTCCAGACCGAATCGGAATTATAGGTATCGGGCGCCGAGTTCAGACCGAGCGCATGCAAGTCGGCGTGGCAGATGTCGGCAGGCACCGGCTCGTTGGCGCCGCCGATCCGATAGCCCTTGGCGGCGGTCGCATAAATCATCTGGTCCGGCGTCATCTGCCAGGAGACGTT
>Ga0302314_10017071_pt1 | contig 12202 bp, 9 predicted proteins | sample III_Palsa_N2_3_FD_200533 | JGI IMG/M metagenome (GOLD analysis project Ga0302314, IMG submission 200533) | Peat permafrost microbial communities from Stordalen Mire near Abisko, Sweden - III_Palsa_N2_3 | ecosystem: Environmental > Terrestrial > Soil > Palsa > Peat permafrost | place: Sweden...
CCGCGGTCGGCATGCCCGCTCCGCCGGGCGGCGCGGTCACTGCGACCTCGGTCCTTGGGCGGTCCGCCGCCGGGATGGTCCCGGGACCGGAATCGTAGGGCGCGATCCCGAACGCCGCGCGCAGCGCGTCGGCGAGCTCGCGGCAGCTCGGGTACCGATCCGCCGGCGCCTTGGCCAGTGCCCGGGCGAAGACCTGGTCCGCGGCCGGCGGCAGGTCCGGCCGCCTGGACGTCAGCAGCGGCGGCGGCTCCGACAGCTGCGCGTACATCACCGCCGTGGCCTCGTCACGCCGGAACGGCGGCGCACCGGTCAGCAGCTCGAACGCCGCGCACGCCAGCGCGTACTGGTCGGCGCGCCCGTCCACCGGCTTGCCCTCGATCTGCTCGGGGGCGATGTACTCCAGCGTCCCGAGGAACTGCCCGGTCCCGGTCAGCCCGAGCGAGGACGCGGTGCCCTTGCTCAGCCCGAAATCCGACAGGTACACGTGGTCCGGCCGCCCGGCCCGCGCGTCCACCAGCATGTTCGCCGGCTTGACGTCGCGGTGCACCAGCCCGGCCGCGTGCGCCGCGTCCAGCGCCGACGCCACCGGGGAGATGATCGCGGCGGCCCGCGCGGCCGACAGCGGGCCCGCACGGTCCAGCAGGGTCCGCACGTCGCCGCCGCCGACGTAGCGCATCGCGATGAACAGCACCCCGCTGGCCTCGCCGGCCTCGAACACCGGGATGATGTGCGGATCGTCGACCGCCGCCGCCGCCCGCGACTCGCGGATGAACCGCTGCCGGAACGCCTCATCCGCCGCCAGCGCCGGCGCCAGGATCTTCAGCGCCACCAGCCGGCCAAGCCGCTCGTCACGGGCCCGGAACACCACGGCCATCCCGCCGTGGCCGATCTGGCCCTCTAGCCGGTACCCGGCGATCCGCGAGCCCGCGGCGAAGCCAGGCACGACCTCGGCTACGAAGTCGCCAGCCTCCTCAGGCACCTCATCACTCACCAAGCCTCCCCCACCAGTGAGCCATCGGCCTCCCCGTCCTGCGTCGGCCGGGGAACAGACCTCGGAATCTACTGCCAGTATTCCTCGACCTCGGGCACGGGGCGGACGGCGGCTTCCTCAGGGTTCTCGCCGAAATCGCGCCGGGCGCGGCGCTGCCGCAGCAGGTCCCAGTACTGGTCGAGGGCTTCCTCGGCGGCCCGGAGCCGGACGCGTTCCTCGTCGCTGGACAGTTCTCCGGCCGACAGCTTGGCCCGAAGCTCGTGCTCGGTCTGGATCAGCTCGTCAATGTGTCCGAGGATCTGCTTGTCGTCCAACGGATTCCGGTCCTTTCGCGATCTCTGGCCGTTGCGCGGGAAGTCCGTCCTGACCTTAGCGAATGCTCGGCTCCGGGGGCCAGCGGACACGATCGGGCGGACGCCGTGGATCGGCCGCCGGCCCGCACGGCCGGGCCCGCGATCGAGCCGGGCGCAGCGCTGGCCGCTACGTACGGTGTACGTTGGGCAGCATGCAGCTGAACCGCGAGCGGATCATAACCGCCGCCGTGGAACTGATCGAGCGGGAGGGCGTCGATGCGGTCTCGATGCGCCGGATCGCCACCGAGCTCGGCTCCGGGGTCATGTCGCTGTACAACCACGTGCCGAGCAAGGCGGCGCTGCTCGACGGCGTGGCCGAGCGGGTGATCTCCAGCATCGACGTGACCAGCGTGCCCGGCGCCTGCTGGCAGGACGAGGTGCGCGCCCAGGCGCGCGCGTTCCGGCAGATCGCCCGCGCCTACCCGCGCTGCACGATGGTGGCGGTCAGCAGGCCGGCCACGTCCACCAGCGAGCCGACGCCGGTCACCCGCGCACTGGCCACGCTGCGCAAAGCCGGGTTCGGCGAGGAGGATGCGCTGCGGATAGTACGAGCGTTCGTCGCCTATGTCGTGGGCTCGCTGCTGCGCGAGGTCGGCGTCTCCCCTTCGGTCGCCCGGCAGCAGCTGCCGGGCCAGGCACCGCACCCCAGTCGTGATCACGACGCCGATTTCGAGTTCGGCCTCGGGCTGCTCGTCCGCGCGGTCGCTGACGTGAGGTCGCCCGCACGGCATTGACAGGCGTACACCGTACGTGCTTCAGTCGTTCCATACGTACGGCGTACGTTGGAGGCCTCATGTCCACCCATGACCTGTACACCGCCGCAGCCGGGCAGGACGGCTGGCGCGTCCCGATGGCCGGCGCAGCCCGGTTCAGCTGGGAGTACGACGACGGCAGGGACCGGCTGCTCGCGCTCTACGCCAAGGGCAAGGACAAGCAGTGGGACGCGGTCAGGCGGATCGACTGGGGCCTTGAGGTCGATCCCTACGACGTGCTCGGCGTGCCGGACGAGTCGCTGGCGATCTACGGGACCCGGTTCTGGGACCGGTTCGGGCCGCAGAACGTCAAGGAGCTGCGGCGGCACTCCGCTTCCTGGCAGTTCTCCCAGTTCCTGCACGGCGAGCAGGGCGCGATGATCTGCGCGGCCAGGATCGTCGAGTCGGTGCCCGACATCGACGCGAAGTTCTACGCCGCGACCCAGACCATGGACGAGGCCAGGCACGCGGAGCTCTACGCCCGGTTCCTGCACGAGAAGATCGGGTTGCTCTACCCGATCAACTCCGAGCTCCAGGCGCTGCTGAACGACACCCTGAGCGATTCCCGCTGGGACATGCCGTACCTCGGCATGCAGGTGCTGATCGAGGGCCTCGCGCTGGCCGCCTTCGGGTTGCTGCGGGACATGACGAGCAAGCCGCTGCCCAAGCAGATCCTCGCGTACGTGATGCAGGACGAGGCCAGGCACGTGGCGTTCGGCCGGATGGCGCTGCGCGACTACTACCGGCAGCTGACCGAGCCGGAGCTGCGCGAGCGCGAGGAGTTCGTCATCGAGGGCTGCTACCTGATGAAGGACCGGCTGCGCGGCGACGAGATCTACCAGAACTTCGGCCTGAGCCCCGGCGAGGTCCGCGAGATCACCAGCCAGTCGGCGTACAACGCCGGGTTCCAGTCACTGCTGTTCAGCCGGCTCGTCCCGTGCGTCAAGGACATCGGGCTGTGGAGCGACCGGCTCCGGGCGGCCTACGCGGACATGGGCGTGCTCGACTACGCGCGCGCCGACCTGCAGGCTCTGATGAACGACGACGAGGACGTCGCGGAAAGGCTCGACGCGCAGCGGTTCGCCGCCGAGGAGGCCGCCAGGGCAGGCGAGGTCGCCGACGTCATCGCCAACGGCGCCGCGAGCTGACCAGGCCGGCTGATCCCCGTGCCGGGCGCGCCCCGGTAGCGCGCGGCTTTGCCCGGGCGCGGTTACCCCGCCACCCGCTCGGCGATGTCGTCGCCGATCTCCGGGGTCGACCTGGCTGCCCAGGCGCCCTGCCGCTCCACCAGGTCATCGGAGACCGCCTGCTCGATCCTGGCCGTCTCGGCGGCAAGCCCGAGGTGGTCGCAGAGCATCGCTGCCGACAAGATCGCGGCGGTGGGGTCGGCCTTTTGCTTTCCGGCGATGTCCGGCGCGCTGCCGTGGACCGGCTCGAACGTGCTGGGCGCGGTGCGCTCCGGGTTGATGCTGGCACTCGCGGCGAGCCCGATGCCGCCGGCCACCGCCGCGCCGAGCGCGGTGAGAATGTCGCCGAACAGGTTGTCGGTCACGATCACGTCGAACTGCCCGGGGGCCGTCACGAAGTACATCGACGCCGCGTCCATGTGGCAGTACTCGGCGGTCACCTCCGGGTACTCGGGGGCAAGCTCATCCAGGGTCCGCCGCCACAGGTCACCGGCGTAGGCGAGCACGTTCGTCTTGTGCACCAGGGTTAGCTTCCCGCGCCGCTCAGCGGCACGCGCCAGCGCGTACCTGGTCACCCGCGCGACGCCGAAGGCGGTGTTGATGCTCTCCTGGGTCGCCACCTCGCCGGGCGTGCCCTTCCGCATGATGCCGCCGGCCTCGATGTAGGGGCCCTCGGTCCCCTCCCGCACCACCAGCATGTCGACCGACTCGGCCCGCAGGCCGGACAGCGGGGAGGCCACCCCCGGATAGAGCCGGATCGGCCGCAGGTTGGCGTACTGGTCGAACTCGAAGCGCAGCCGCAGCAGCAGGCCACGCTCCAGGACTCCGCTCGGCACGCTCGGATCGCCGACCGCACCGAGCAGGATCGCGTCGTGCCCGGCGAGCTCGGTGAGCACGGTGTCGGGAAGTACCTCCCCGGTGCGGTGCCAGCGCTTCGAGCCGAGGTCGTAGCTCGTGGTCTCGATCGTCACGTCAGTCGCTGCGACACGCAGAACCTTGATCGCCTCAGCGACCACCTCGGGGCCGATGCCGTCACCGCCGATCACCGCGATCTTGATCGTGCGTGCCGCCATGGGCGTACCCTACTCGTCGAGGTCGACGGCCCGGCCGACGACGGCGCCGATCGCGCCGGTGATGTCGGCCAGCACGTCCGGCGGTAGCCGTGAGTCGACGGTCAGCACGATGAGCGCCAGGCCGCCCTTGCTGTTCCGGCACAGGTGCATCCCGGCGATGTTGATCTGCTGGTCACCGAGGATCTGGCCGACGAGGCCGACCATGCCCGGCCGGTCGGTATAGGTCAGGAACACCATGTGCTCGGCGGGCGCGATCTCCATGTCGAAGCCGTTGACCTCGACCAGCTTCTCGAGCTGCCGCCGCCCGGTCAGGGTTCCGCCGACCGACACGACCTGGCCGTCGGGCAGCGTGCCGCGCAGGGTCAGCACGTTGCGCCAGTCCGGGCTCTCCTCCTCGGCGGTCAGGCTGACCTCGACGCCGCGTTCCTCGGCAAGCAGCGGCGCGTTGACGTAGGTCACCGGGTCCTCGACGACGTTGCTGAAGACCCCCTTCAGCGCGGCCAGCTGCAGGACGCTGACGTCGAGGGCGGCGATCTCGCCACGGACGTCAAGCTCGATCCTTGCCGCTATCCCGCCGGCCAGCGCGGTGAAGATCTTGCCCAGCTTCTCGGCCAGCGGCAGCCCGGGCTTGATCAGCTCGTCCACCACGCCGCCCTGCACGTTGACCGCGTCCGGCACGAACTCGCCGGCCAGGGCCAGCCGCACCGACCTGGCCACCTGGGTGCCCGCCTTCTCCTGCGCCTCGTGGGTGCTCGCCCCGAGGTGCGGGGTGGCGACCACGTTGCCGAACCCGAACAGCGGGCTGTCCGTGCACGGCTCGCTGGCGTAGACGTCCAGGCCGGCGCCGGCCACCCGGCCCTCCTTCAGCGCGCTGGCGAGCGCGTCCTCGGCCACGATGCCGCCCCGCGCGGCATTGACGATCCGCACCTCGGGCTTGACGATGTGCAGCTCCCGCTCCCCGATCAGCCCGATGGTCTCGGCGTTCTTCGGCAGGTGCACGCTGATGAAGTCGGCGGCGGCGAGCAGTTCGTCCAGGCTCACCAGGCGGACGCCGAGCTGCGCGGCCCTGGCCGCTGCCACGTAGGGGTCATAGGCGATGACCCGCATGCCGAACGCGGCGAGGCGCTGGGCGACGAGCGCCCCGATCCTGCCGAGGCCGAGAATGCCCGCGACCTTGTCCTGTAGCTCGACGCCGGTGTACGCGGCGCGCTTCCACTGGCCGGCCTTCAGCGAGGCCGCGGCCTGCGGCACGTTCCGGGCGACGGAGAGCAACAGGGCGACGGCATGCTCGGCGGCGCTGACGATGTTCGAGCTTGGCGCGTTCACCACCATGACGCCTGCCTTAGTGGCCGCCGGAACGTCGACGTTGTCCAGGCCTACGCCGGCCCGCGCGACGACCCGCAACCTCGGCGCGTGCGCGAGCGCCTCGGCGTCGATCTTCGTCGCGCTGCGGATGATCACCGCGTCGGCGTCGGCCAGTGCGGGAAGCAGCGCGCCGCGGTCCGCTCCGTCGGTGTACCTGACGTCGAAGGCAGACTCAAGCAGAGCTATTCCGGCCGGGGAGAGTTCTTCGGCGACGAGGACGATGGGCAAGGACATGGCGCTCCTGGTACGGCAGCGGACGGCCGCGTGGCTGGTTGGTTGGCCGGTCGGCTTGGGCGGTCGGGTGGCAGGTTGGCCGGGTGGCCGCGCGGCTGGCTGGGTGGTCGGGCTTGGGCGGTCGGGCAATCGAACCTTTGGGCGGTCGGACGATCGGGTGGTCGGGTGGCTTGGGCGTCGGGCGGTCGGACACGGCGGCGATCGGTCGCAGTCTACCGAAGCTTGTGAAATCGTTCACTAACTCCTACCGGCACCAAGCGGTGAGTGCCGTTCCATGATTACGTGGAAAGAAAGGGTTCCAGCGGACCCTTTCTTTCCGCGTAAGAGGACGAGCGCTTTCCGCGTAAGAGGACGAGCGCTTTCCGCGTAAGAGGACGAGCGCTTTCCGGTGCCTGCCTCTCAGACCGCGGGTGCCCGGGTGCGGACCGGGCCGGACGGGACTGGGCCGGACGGGACCGCGGCCGATGTGGAACCCGGGGCTGGAACCGTGGGACTCGTCGGTTCGCGTCGGTCACCAGCCTCACTGGTGTCCCTGTGCCCGCCGGTGTCTGTGTGCCCACCGGGCTCGCTGACTTCGCTGGGCTCGCGCCGCTCGCCTCGTTCGCCGGGGCCGGGCTCGCCTCGTTCGCTGGGCTCGCCTCGTTCGCCGGGGTCATCAGGAACCCTGTCCGTGGCTATTTCGCGACGGGCAAAGGGCGCCACCTCACTCGCCGTCATGGGCCGCGCTATCAGGTATCCCTGGCCATGACCGCAGCCCATCTCGCGCAGCAACTCGAGCTGCTCCGGCTGTTCGATGCCCTCCGCCACGACATCGATGCCCAGGTCGTGCCCGACCCGGACGATAGTGCGGGTCAGCATGGCCAGGGTCGGGTCCTGGCCGAGGCCGGCCACGAATGACGGGTCGATCTTGATGATGTCCACGGGGAGCCGCCGAAGGTAGGCGAGTGACGCATGACCCGCACCGAAGTCATCGATGGCGAGCTTGACGCCACCGCGGCGAAGCTCGGCCAGCCCGTCCACCATCGGCCCAGCACCCTCGATCAGCACCCGCTCGGTAACCTCGAGAGTGAGCGCAGCCGGCTCCAGGCCAGTGTCCCGGAGCGCCGCGAACACCGATTCGGTGAATCGGGCGGCGCTCACCTGCCGCAACGAGAAGTTGACCGAAACGCCGATGGGCCAGCCGGACCTGCGCCAGGCAACTGCCTGCCCGCAGGCCTCGCGCAGCGCCCAGTCGCCGAGCGGCAGGATCAGGCCCGAGTCCTCCGCGATGTCAAGGAACTCCTCAGGCGGGACCGCCTCCCCCGCACGGGACCAGCGGATCAGGGCTTCCACGCCGGTGATGCCCGACGTGGCGAGGTCCACCACAGGCTGATAGTCCAGCGTCAGCTCCCGCTCCGTGATCGCCCGGCGCAGGTCGCTGGCCAACTCCAGCCGGCGGACGACATCCGCGTGCATGTGCGCGGCGAAGACCTCCACCCGCCCGCCACCGGACTCCTTGGCGCGGGACATCGCGACATCCGCATTGCGCAGCAGGTAACCGGGATCCTCGCCGTCGGCGAGGGCCACGCCGACACTGGCAGTCAGCGAGACGTCCCGTTCAGCGACGCGGAACACCGTGGCGACGATGGATGCGGCCAGCCGTTCGGCGATATCCACGATCTCCTGGGCGCCGTCGGCGTTCTCGACCAGCACCGCGAACTCGTCGCCGCCCCACCGGGCCACGGTGTCGTGCGGCGGGACCACGGCGCGCAGCCTCCGTGCCGCTTGAGCGAGCAGGAGGTCCCCAGCGCCGTGCCCGACCGAGTCGTTCACGCTGGTAAAGCCGTCCAGATCAAGGAAGATTGCGCCGACCGTCACGGGCAGCTGGCCCGAGGCCGGCCGTTCACCAGCCGCTGCCACCTCGCCGGACCCGGCCAGCTGGCCCGCCAGCCGCCAGCCGGTGGCTTGCGTCCCGGCGCCGAGCACGTCCTTCGCCCGCTGCTCGAGATACGCGCGGTTCGGCAACCCCGTCAGCCCGTCGTGAAACGTCAAGTGCGTCACCTGGCGGCGCAACGCCACCTGATCGCTGACGTCGCGGGCTGTGACGAGCAACTGGTCGGACTCGCCCGCTCCCCCGTAGCGCGACACCGTGGACTCGACGTACCGCCAGGTCCCGTCGGACGACCGCACCCGGCAAGGAAACCTCTGCGCTACCGCGGCGCTGCGGGCCGCCGCACGCACTGACCTGATTCCGCCGGGCAGGTCCTCGGGATGGATCACGTCGGCGAGTGCCATCGCGTCCAATTTCTCCGGCGAGTAGCCGTAGTCCGCGACGGCCGGACTGGCATACCTGATCGTGCCGTCCAGATCACAGATCAGCACGACATCGGTGATGCGCTCGGCAAGCTCGCGGAACTGGCGGCCTGATTCCTGCCGGGTGACGGCCACCGCCCTGTCCCGCAGCTGCAGCCCCGCGATCCTGGCGGCCAGCGCGAGCACGGCGACGCACCCGGTGACCGCGACGGCAGGCGCGGCGGCTGACCCGCCAGCCAGCGTCCACGAGATGATCACCGCAGCCGCAACCGCAGCCGCAAGCGCGGCGACGAGCCCGGTCAGTCTGCCGGTCTCCCGTGCCTGGCGGTGGCGCTCAAGCAGGCTCACGCCGCGCAACGGGAGGTGCGGAGTAAGCCGCAGCCGGCCTGAGTTGATCATTGGCGTCGCGCCAAGCAGGCAGAACGCGACGAGTTGCATGACCTGTGCCCACGCCCCCGGGCTCGCGGCGTCCACCTTGGCTCCGACCGCGAGCGCGTCACTCACGGCCACGGCGAACAAGGCTAGGTAGGGCGTGAGCCCTCGCCTGCCCGCGATCACCGCGTACGGCAGGAGCACGCCGAGCACTGCCAGGTCAGCCAGCGGGTGAAGCAGGGCCAGCGCGAACGTGCCCGCACCATCCCCTGATCTGTGGTAAATCGACCCGAACAGCGTCACCCAGCCGATGATGAAGAGCGCGGCGGCCAGCACGTAGCCATCCGCCATCCGCATCGAGGCGCCGTGCGCCCGGCCGACGGCGGGTTGGGCGCCCGCGGCGGCCAGCGCCAGCAGGGCAGCCGCCATCGCGGGCAAGGCGACCAGCGAGAGAAGATCGCCGAAGGTCAGCGGTACCGCGGTGCCGCCAAGCGGGCCGATGAGAACCTGCTGTGCGACGAAGCCTGCCCCCCATGCCACGGCCGCCACCGTGAGCCAGCGGTAAGCATGCCGAACGGATCCCTCGTTGCGGATCGAATTCCGCCAAAGGATCGCCGCCGCGGCGACAGCCACGGTGGCCCCGACCGCAGTCTCTGCCTGCACAGCCAGGCTCACCGGGTGTCGCCGGATGGGACAGAGCGCACCGAGCCTCCTCGTGGCGCGTCGGCAGCCAATGACGAGCCCGGCCGGCCCCGTAGGCCAGCCGGGCTCGCGTCCTGCTACGCGGCGCAGCGCCGCGCCATGTCAGCGTCCCGGCTCGCGGATAGCCAGAACGCAGACTCCCGAAGACGGCAATGTCTCAGCGGGATCGTTGGCACACTGGGCGCGGTAGCGCACCACGTGACGTCGTCTTACTCTACGTGCCCGAGGTCACGCTTCGATTGAGGAAGGGTCTACACCGGGAGACAACTTGCCGGCCCGCTTGTGGTTGTAACATCAAGGACCGGGGCCCTGTCCGCCGGCCTACCTGGCCGGGCGCGTGGGGATGCGCAGCGAGGTGATCCGATGGCCGAGTGGCTTGTGCTGCCGGACGGCAAGATCCGTCGCGTCGTCACGGTGGGCACCGAGCTGCGGACCTACCCCACCAGGCTGGATCGGATCTACGCTCCGGCCCTGTGCGAGGTCTGCGGCAGGACCGCCTGCGGCGGCGGCCGGACCTGCGGTTCCGCCGAGTGCGTCGATCGCGTGTGGTCACTTCCCAGGCTGCCGTCGCCGCCTGCCAGGACCCCGGCTGCGTGATCTCAGCCAAGCCCTTCAGTACTCGCCAGTGATCACGTTAAGAAGTGGCTCACCGTCCCGGAAACGTTGCACCTGAGCCCGGACGAGCTCCACGCCTGGCCTTCCCGAGGCCGGAGTCGATCCGGCCACATGCGGGGTAATGAAGACGTTCGGCATGGCCCACAGGGGATGTTCCGGCCCGAGCGGCTCGGGGTCGGTGACGTCCAATACGGCCTTCAGCCGCCCGCTCCGCAGTTCATTGCAGAGGTCGGCGGTGACCACCAGCGAGCCGCGGGCCGCGTTGACGAACAGGGCGCCGTCCTTCATCGCGGCGAGGAAAGCGGCATCGACCATCCCGATGGTCTCTGTGGTGACCGGGGCTAGCCCGAGTTTCCGATGATCAAGGTGTGAGCTGATTGTTTCCGCTGGTCAGCTATGGTGCGGGGGCTGGTTTTCGCGTATTACCCATGTCAGCGTCTGGGGGCGTAGCGGGCGAGGCCGAAGATGCTGGTGAGCTTGTCCTGGACGGGGCTGGTTTCGGTGAGCATGCGGTGGGCCCGGGGCCGGCCGCGGCCGCCCTGGTAGAGCAGGACGGTCTCGCCGATCCCGGCGAGCTCGGCGAGCAGGGCGCGGACGGACAGGTCCAGGCCGGCGCGGCGGGCCTGGCGGCGCATGAGGTGGGCGATCTGCAGGGCCAGGACGCAGGTGAACACGTGCACGCGGATGCTGTGCTCGGTCCAGTGGTGCATTGGTGAGAAGGACACGACGCGGGTGTCTTTGAGCTGGCGGAAGGAGAACTCGGCCTCGGACTGGGACCGGTAGCCGGCGATGACCTCCGGGACGGGCCAGTCGTCGTGGCCGGTGATCAGCACGTGCTTGCCGAAGATTTCCTCTTCCAGGGCGGCGCGGGCGGCCTGGTCGATGCCCCAGGTGAGCCGCAGGTCCCGGGGCTGGTCGCCGTCGAGCTGCCAGGTGACGACGCGGCGAACCCAGGGCTTGGCGGTGATCGCGGTGATCTCGGCCTCGACCTTGTCCCGGGGGCGGCGGGTCCTGCCGCGGGCCAGGGTGGCGGCCAGCTCGTCCAGCTTCTTGCCGGCCTTCGCCAGGGTGGTGCCGTCGAACCCGGCGGCCTGGCTCTTGTGCAGCTCGGGTGAGTGCGTCAGGATGGCGCGCCGCTGCGCGCCGTAGGCCTCGCGGCGGGTGTCAAAGGCGGTCAGCCCGCCGAACCGGTCCTTGTCCACGACCTGGCGGGCGGAGGCGGGCAGGGCGGTCAGGTCCGGGCAGTCCGAGGCCGGCACCGACCCGATGTACTGCAGCCCGGTGGCGGCCAGGTGGGCGAAGTTCGCCTCGGAGTTCTGCCCGGCGTCGAAGACTACGGTCAGGTCAGGGTCGCCGCGGGAGAGGCCGGCCGCGGCGGCGACCGTCTCGTACTGGCCGCGGAGCTCGTCGATCATGGCGGTGAACTGGGTGACGTCGGGCCGGTCGCCGGGGTAGGCGTGCCAGGTCAGCGGGATCCCGCCGTCCCGGGTGACGACCAGCCCCAGGCCGACCAGCCGCAGGTCGGCGCGTTTCTGCTTGGCCTTGCCCCGCTGCGCGATGGGCGCTCTCCCGTTCGCCGTGTCAATGAAGGTCGCGAAGTTGGTCATGTCCAGCGCCACCGAGGAGACGTCCACGCCGCAGGACTGCACGATCCGCACCGCGATCGCCCGGCTGATCTGCGCCAGCTGCTCCAGGGTGACGGCGTGCATCGCGTCCCAGAACCGGCGGTGGTCCAGGCCCGGAGCGGGGATCCTGGTGAACCGGGCCGCGGCGGTGGTCTTCCACCAGTCCGCGAACGCGGCCTTCGAGCACGGCGCGACCAGCCGGTTCAGCGCCGCCAGCGCCAGGTACGTCCCCGTGGACAGCGGCTGCCCGGCCGGCCGGGGGCCGGCCGCCTCGTCGATGATCCCCGCGACGCCGAGATCGTCCAGCATGCCCCAGGCCGCGGCGACCGCGCCGAAGTCCCTGTACCCGGTCCGGTCCGGCAGCCCCAGCCCGCCGCCCCGCATCGCGGCCGCCAGCTCCCCGGCGGTGCCCAGGTACTCCTGTGAGATGATCCGGGGCTTGCCGTCCACCCGGGCGGACTCCACCAGGTAGTAGTACGTCGCCGTGCCGCGCTTCTTCCCCACGATCGAAGCCATATATGGGTAATACACCTTTGAGAAAGCCAGCGCAAGCACCGCCACAGCGTGTCATCAGCGAAAACGAGTCAGGCCTGGATCCCGCCAGGCGTCACCAGGCCATGATCATCGGAAACTCGGGCTAG
>Ga0302314_10017072_pt1 | contig 12200 bp, 9 predicted proteins | sample III_Palsa_N2_3_FD_200533 | JGI IMG/M metagenome (GOLD analysis project Ga0302314, IMG submission 200533) | Peat permafrost microbial communities from Stordalen Mire near Abisko, Sweden - III_Palsa_N2_3 | ecosystem: Environmental > Terrestrial > Soil > Palsa > Peat permafrost | place: Sweden...
CCTCAAACGCTGCATGGTCCTGTGGGTGAAGTAGCTGAGGGGGACCCGGCGTTGCTCGTCGGGGTGATCAGCGACCAGAGGACCGGGCACGGCATCCCGCACACTGTCGCCTGCCGCGCGCTCGGGGTGTCCGAGGCGTGGTTCTACAAGTGGCGCCGCCGACCGGCCGAGCCCACGAGGCGCGAGACCAGGAGAAGGCGACTGGAGGAGAGGATCACGCACTTCTTCCACGAGTCGGGCGACACCTACGGCTCGCCCCGGATCACGCTGGACCTGTGGGCCGAGGGCTGGCAGGTGTCGGTGAACACCGTCGCAGAGGTCATGGCCGACCTGGGCCTGCAGGGCCGCAAGCCCCCGCGCAGGCGGCGCTGCCTGACCCGGCAGGGCAAGCGGAGGGCGGCTCCTGACCTGGTGCATCGCCGGTTCGACGCGGTCGCGCCGGACGTGCTGTGGGTCGGTGACATGACCGAGATCGAGACCGGCGAGGGCAAGCTCTACCTCGCGACCGTCCTGGACCTGTTCTCGCGCCGCCTGCTCGGCTACGCGATGGGAGCCCACCACGACGCCGCCCTGGTCGGCGCGTCCCTGCAGATGGCAGCCGCCACCCGCGGCGGCGACGTCGACGGCGTGATCTTTCACAGCGACCGCGGCAGCGAGTATACGAGTGAGGCGTACAACGGCCTGTGCGACAGGCTGGGCGTGGTGCAATCCATGGGGCGCGTGGGGTCGGCCCTGGACAACGCCGCCGCGGAGTCGTTCAACTCGCTGATCAAGGTGGAGTACATCCACCGACACCACTTCGCCACCCGGTCCGAGGCCCGGCTGAAGATCGCCACCTGGATCACGGACTTCTACAACCCGCGCCGCCGCCACAGCGGAGCCGCCGGCCTACCCCCCATCGAGTTCGAACGGACCATCAGCGAAGCACGCACCGAGCACCATCAGAGGGACCAAACCGCATAAGGGAGGCCTCTACGTTCCCAGGGGATTGACAGTGCGCGATCATGCTGATGCGCGGCAAGCCCGGCCGTGCGTTCGGGGAGCTGTGCCTGACGTTCACGATCGTGGCGGTGGCGACGGCCGGGCTGCTGCGCCCGGACGTGATCCTGGGCAGCGGCGGCCTCCTCGACCAGACCCACCAGGCCAGCCTCCAGGTCGCCGCCATCACCACCGACCACGGCGCACCCGCGCCCACCGACGTGGACCCGGACAACATCTCCGCACCGCTGCAGAACACCCTCACCTCGACATTCGTCGTCCAGCCCTACCAACTCCTGGAATTCGGTCGCCTGATCCCACCCGGCGACCCCGCCTACGCCATCTACCTGGCCTCGGCGAAGGCCGGGCCGTTCAACACCGACGCCCACAGCGACGGCTCCAGCGGCTGCACCCACCTCACCGGGCCCGGTGCCAGCAGCTTCTGCCAGCAGGACACCGTGAACAAGCCGCCCAACTGCTCCGGTCTGATCCACGGCAGCCCCGGCTGGGAGATCTGCGAGGACGCCGGCCCCTCGCAGGACGGCAACTACCGCTCCTACAGTGACCTCTCCGGCGCGTTCAGCACGGTCGATCCGAAGATCTCGGCCTATGTGGGCCCGCCGTCGTGGGACCGGGTGATCGGCGCGCTGCTGCTGCTGTTCGCCGCCCTGGTCGTCGGGGTGATGGTCCTGGCCATGGTGCTGGCCATGTTCGCCACCCAGTTCGCCGACGCCGCGCTGGCCTCCTGCGCCTACCCCGCCCTGATCTGGGCGATCATGCCCGGCCCCAGCCGGGCCGTGCTCTGGCGCTGGGTCGGCTCCTTCGTGTCCTCGGTGCTGGTGATGTTCACCGCCGCGGTGTTCCTGCCGCTGTTCGGCGTCGCCGTCACCGCGTTCCTGAAGGACGCGGGCAACGACCTGGTCACCCGCCTCGCCATGGTCGACCTGCTGGCCCTTGCCGCCCTCGGCTTCGACCGGCGGCTGATGGACGGAGCCGGAGCAGCCGGAGCCAGACTCGCCAACCGGCTGCGGTGGGCGCGGATCGGCGGATCCGGCTCCGGCGACGACGCGACGCGCACCGGCCAGGTCATCGCCGGCGCCCTCGCCCAGGGCGGCTACAGCGACGGCGACGCGCGGGGCCTGTACGGAGGTGCGTTCGCGGCTGGGTCCCACGCCCACCTGCTGCACCGCGCCCGGCTACTCTCCAGCGCCCGCGCGCTCGGCGACATCCCCGGCGCCCCGCTGCACCCCGGACGACTGCTCGGCGACATCCGCCGCGAAGCCGCCCACGGACTCGCCCCCCCTCACCCTGGCCGCCCGCGGCACCCGCCACCTGTGGCAGGGGCGCGAACTATCCCCCGCCGAACTCGAACGCCGCAGCAAGAAGCCCGGACTGGGCGGAGGGCTCCCGGTCGGATCGCGGCTGCACAACCGGCTCCTGCAGACCCGCGGCGGCCGCGCCCTCCTCGCCACCGGCCGTACCGCCTGGGCCGCCACCCCCGTCGGCGCCGCCGCCACCTGGACCCGCACCCGCCGCCGCGCCGACGCCGCGCGCCGCGACGCCCGCGGCCAGTACGAGCACTACCGGCTCGAGGGCCTGAACTACTGGCACACCGAAGTCACCCCCGGCGCCCGCGACCTCTCCGCCCCCTTCCGCGCAGTCGGCCGGACCCTCATCCGCACCAACCAGGGCGTCCGGCCCGCCGCAGGCCAGCACGTGACACCGCACCCCTCGCCCACCAGCACCGGGATGCCCACCCCTGCCCCGGTCCCGCCAACGGCGCGGTCCGCGCCGCAGCCGCCACCGCCTCCGCCCCGGACCCGGCCCGGGAGCGTGCAGCCCCCGCACAGCCAACCCAGCAACACCGCCCTACGCGGCACCGGAGCGGAGAACTTCCTCCAGGCGCTGCGCCGCGTACAGCGCGAAGCCCGCGAACGGGGAGGCGACCAGCCGTGAAGAAGCTGATCCTCCTGGCCGTGGCCGGGATCGCCGGACTGTGCCTGCTCACGCTGCCACTCGGGCTGATCGCCAGCGGCAGCGCCGACGCCGACACCAGCACCAGTCTTCCCGAAGGTCTGAACACCGTGCTGGCCCAGGCCTACCAGCAGGCCGCCACCCGCGCCCCGCAGTTGGTACCCGGGTGCACGGGCATGACGTGGCAGATCCTGGCCGGCGTCGCCCAGGTCGAATCGGACCAGGCCGCAGGCCACACCATCGCCGCCGACGGCGAGATCATCTCACCGATCATCGGCCCCGCCCTGGAGGGGACCGGCACCGGTGGCAACACCACCGCCGTCCACGACAGCAACGGCGGCTACGCCCACGCCCTGGGCCCGTTCCAGTTCCTCGCCTCCACCTGGGCCACCACCGGACTCAACGGACGCGGGACCACCGCTCCCCCGGACGTGCAGAACGCCTTCGACGCCTCCCTGACGGCGGCGGTCTACCTGTGCGGAAGCGGGCGTGACCTGACCCAGCCCACCCAGCTCCATGCCGCCCTGTACTCGTACAACCGCTCGAACGCTTATGTGGATCAAGTCGAGGCCGCGATCAACCAGTTCGAACAGGTCGCCACGGCTCCCATCGTCCCCGCCTCCGGGCGCGCCGCGATCGTGATCCAGGCCGCCCTCGCCCAGCGCGGCGTCCCCTACTCCTGGGGCGGCGGCAACGCCCATGGCCCCACCCGCGGCATCTGCTGCTCGGAAGGCGGCCAGAACGGGAGCCTCATCGTGGGCTTCGACTGCTCCGGGCTGACCCTCTACGCCTACGCCCAGGCCGGGACCGCCCTGCCACGCACCGCCGCCGAGCAGGCCAAAGTCGGCCGCCGCATCCCCGCCTCCGCCGGCCTCGCCGCGCTACGGCCGGGAGACCTGATCTTCTACGCCTACATTCCCGGTGACGACGCGTCGATCTACCACGTCACCATCTACCTCGGCGGCGGCCAGCAAGTCGCCGCCAGCAGGCCGGGCGTACCCGTGGACGTCGAACCCGTCACGTCGACGGATTTCGCGGGCGGGGCAGCGATCCTGTGAAACCCGCCACCGCGCTGATCGGCTCCGCCGCACTGCTCACGATCGGCCTGTGGCTCCTCAAAACCCCCACAGGCCCGCCGTCCGCGACTCCTCGCGCAACGACGACCGCTGCTCCGGCGGCCACCAGCCTGCCGCCCACAGCCGTCTCCTCTCCGCTGGAGGACGCCACGTCCACACCCGCAACCAACAGCACCGCCCCCAGGCAAGCCGCACCCCGCTCGGCCCCCGCGGACGCGGGGGCCACTGCCGAAGCCGGGGCGCCGGCACCCGCCGACGGCCCGGCCGGCGACCCCGCGATCCAGACCATGCTCGAACACAGCGTCCCCGCCAACCTGCCCGCCACCCTGGAACACCAGCTCGCCCAGCTCGGCCGCCAGGTCTGGCTGGCCGACGTGATCGGAACCGGCCGCGGGCAGTGGCCCGCATACTTCACCGGCCCTGGTTCCTCCGGCTACACCGGTGTCCGCGTCCAGGCCGCCATCGCCCGCGCGACGGGGACCGGCGCGGTGACCGTGACCTTGCTGTGGGCCGGTACTTCACCGGCCGGCGACGTCGAGGTGGGCCTGCCCGGCACTGTCCTGCTCACCCAACTCAACGGCGGCACGTGGGAGCCGACCCGATGATCAACACCCGTCCCGCACTCCCGTCGTGCCGACTGACCCCTGACCAGCCGCATCCTCTTGCTCCTCCTGCAGCACCGCATCGCCACCACCGCCTGCACGAGCTCCTGATCACCGAGGGCGCCGATACCGGCGAGGTGGGCCAGCGACTTCAAGTCCTCCACGCACAGGACCTGACGGGCCTCCACCACGACGGCTGGTATCTGACCGACGGAGGTCTGACCACCGCTTGCGCCCTGCCGAAGGGCCTGGGGCTACGGCCGACCGGGCCGATCACCAATCCTGGGTCGGTCGGCACCCACGCAGCCGACGCGCTGGCTATGACCGGATTGGGCCTGCCGTTCCGGCGCCGGCGCCACGCCGCCTGCCCCGGTGCCCCACGGTGAAGCCCCCGACCACCATGGTGGTCGGGGGCTTCACGTACTTCTGACTACTGGAGACTGCGCGTCCAGGCCCACGACCAGAAGGGCAATATAGACCCGGCCTCGCCCAGAAGCATCATCGTTTGGTCGGCGTTGATGTCCCTAACCAGGAGCGCCACGAACGCCAGCAGCACGGACAGCGGGAAGCTGACGCCGATGAACACCTGGACGCTGAACACCACCGGGTGCTGAACACGCTCCGCACGCACGGGCACGAGACGGACTTCACCGTCACCAGGGCCCTGCGTCATAATCGACATGGGTATCTCCTCGAAATCATCGTCGGGGTACTTGGACCGTCGGATCCCGCGTGAAGCCGTCAGAAGTTGCGCGCGGGGCCGACGGGGCTCTATGCGCCGCCGGGCTCGCCGCCGACGCTCTTCAACTGGTCTTCGAGACGCATGATGCGTTCCTCCAGCGCGGCGAGTCGGCGTCCCTGTTGAGCGAACTGCTCCGTCTGGGACTGATCGAAGGTCCGACCAGAGCTCCTCATCAGCGCCTTCAAGGCTCTTGCGCTCCGGGTGGCGTCGACGCCAACCGTTGGAGCCGCACCTGGATGAGACCCCGCGTTGGCGTCTTGGATGTCAGCGAGGTCCCAGAAATCGACAGGTGCCAAGACGTTGCTGTCCGGAACCAGTGGAGTCACGGGTTGGGAGCCGGCAAGCAGTTCCTCTAGCTTCACGGATGTCGTGGCGTGCGCGTAGGAGCCCGTGGCGGCCTGGAGCTCCCCATGGATTGCGAGGTTCCGCAGAAGCCGGTTCACCTGTTGCCAGCTCTCGGTAACAGCGAGCAGTGCCTGATTGAGTGACGCGTCCTCTGCCTCCTCGGCGGCCGGCGCTGCCGACTCCCTCTCCTTCACCAACGGTGAGTACCGGTTGAACGCGGTCGCCTTGGTGACTCCGAGTACGTCGCCGATTGCCTCCCAGGTGGTTCCCCTGAGCTTCTCCGCGACGGCAGCTCGCGTTTGAAGCTCCTCGGCGATCTCCATGAGGAACTTGGCCTGGCGCAGGAGCTGGCCAGGCGGGGCGAGATGCCCGACATGCTCGCTGCGCAACGCCGCGAGTAGGGCCAGCTCCTGGTCGGTCTGGTCGGCGGTGTCCTGGTCGGTGAGGTAGCGGGGCGGGACGCCGAAGAAGTCGCAGATGGCGGCGGCCCGCGCCTCTGTCAGGTGGCGCCGCTGCCCGGTGCGCAGCTCGCCGAGGTACTTGGCGGAGATGACGGTGCGCCCGGTGGCGCTGATGGCGGTGGCGACCTCCTGGTCGGTGTAGGGCGCGCGGTGCGGAGGGCGGGCCAGGGAGAAGAGTTGGTTGAGGCGTGTGGCCAACGTGCCTCGTTGCTGGGACTCCTGGGCACGGTGCGGCATGGCCTGCGCTCTCGGCGGTGCGATGCGATGTGGTGGCTCCACATCCGTAGTGGCGTCCATAGGCGTTATCGTGCACGAGACGTGACGTATGGTCAAATGTCTCAGGTTGTATAATTCATTAGTGCAGCGCACATTGCATGCGTGATGACAGCAGCCCCCGGCTCAGGGCCAGGGGCTGCGCGCTACGCAGGCAGAGGCGTCAATCAGCCGACACGCTCACGTTCTGCTCCGCGGGCGGAACCACGACACTCCACTGTCTGCGGGCCAGGTGCAGCGTGCCGTCCGGGTCGATGACGGCACTGGCCCCGTACACGGGCAGCGCCCCGTCGCAGAGCCAGTCGTGGCGGATACCGTCCAGCAGGCTCCACAGACGCCGCGGGCCCGACTGGTGGACGGTCGGCTGCTCGCCGCGGCGACCGGTCGCCCGGCTCCACGAGCCGTCTGTGTGGACCATGACCGCGGTTCTGACGCCGTCCTGGTCCTCGGCGTAGCTGTGCTCGACACCGGGAGCGGCCAACGCCATCACGGAGTACAGCTCCCAGGTCTCGGCGACCTCGACCACCGGGTACCGGCCGGTGCCGACGTCGTCGCCCTCGTCGGTCCAGGCATGCCCGGTCTCCGGCGGGGGCGGGTAGTCCTCGCCGGCCCGGGCACTCATGAACCCGGCGCGTTCCCTGGTGACGATCCCGCGGGCACCGCCGTCCGGGGTCTTGTCCGCGGCGATCACCAGGCCGGTGCCGGCCAGATTCGTCACCAGCCGGCCGCCGGAATTGAGTCCGGTCAGCCAGCTCGGCGGGACCCCCGGCAGCCCGACCGTGGACACGATGCGGTCGTAGGAACCGGGCAGCGGGCCGGTGATGTCGCACACCTGCACCCACGGCTCACTGCCGAACGCCTTGAGGCGCTCCCGGGCGGCCTGCACGAGGTACTGGTCCACGTCGACGCTCGTCACGCCCCGGTCACCCAGACGCTGGGTGAGCAGCGCGGTGCCGTATCCGGAGCCGGTCACGCACAGTACCTCGGACTCGCCGGTGATCATCGCCTGCCGGTACATCGCGACGACCAGGCCCGGGAGCGTGGAGGAGGAAGTCGGCTGGCCGTCGGGGTGGTCGTGCGCGGTGGCGTCGTCGGCGTGCAGGGAACCGACGCGGGTGACCAGGGTCCGGTTGCTGTACGCCGCGTTGAGCCACCGCTGCGGGTCGGACGCGCCGTCCCGCAGTGTCCAGCCTCCCTCGTCGGGCAGGTACCGCCACCAGCGCGGCACGACCAGATGCCGGGGAGTGCGGGCGAGCGGCCCGTGCCAGCGCGACGACGGGTGCACGACGTCGCGCGCCAAAGCGGCGGCGCGCGGTCGCCAATCCATGTCGGTGCCCATGTCTCCAGCCTCTCAGTACGACGGGCCGCAGGCGTCGGACTCCGCAGGGGAGCAGTCGTCCCCGTCCGAGTCCGGGTTGCACGCGGTCGCCCGGGACTCCACCCAGGGATCCGCGCCGTTGTCGGTCGACGGCCCGCAGTTGTCCTCCTGCGGCGAGCACACGTCAGGGGTGCAGACCGTCTGCGGGAACTCCATCCAGGAGTCAGCACCGGGCGACGGCTCGCACGAGTCCTGCCTGGGGGTGCAGGTGTCGGGCACGCACGCGGCGCGACGCGGCTGCGGGACACGGGCAGCGATGTCGCGCCACGCCTGGCTGTCGATGATCGAGGCCAGCGGTGTGCTGTGGATGTTGCCGGCCGTCATCATCGCCCCGGACATGACGCACCCGGCCACGTCGCCGTTCGGCATGACCGCGGCCCGGCCCCCTGTGCAGTGCCCGCACAGTTCGGCAATGCCGTCCGGCCCGTCACTCCCGCCAGCGGCGAGGAAGTCACGCGTGCCGTTATTGCTCAGCTCAGCCTGCCTGCTTGATGTACCAGTTCATGTACGCGGATTCAGTCCCCTCGGCGTTGTGAAGGTAGATGCTGGCCGTGGTGAGCCCGGTGCCGCTGGGGGCCTGCTGCATGAGCGATATGCAGGCGTCGGCCAGCACCCGGTCCTGCTGGATGGTCTGCGCCCACAGCCGTTGCCCGTCAGCGATGGGGAGCGGGAAGTACGCATCGGCCTTCCGTACTGTGCGTGAGAGATCGACACAGACCTGGGGCGTCTTCACACGCGTGTTCACGCTCATGTCGGCCGCAATGTTGTAGGCGGCGACGAACGAGTTGTCCTCTGAAATGAAAGCCTCGGCCAAGTTGTAGCCGCCGAGTCCGTCCCACGACGCAAACTGCAGGTATTGCACGGACGATGGCACCTGCCCGCCTGTGGGGGCATCCAAGGTCGGACCGCTCTGTATCGCGGCAGTTGTCGGGCTACCTACTGGGCTGTCCGGATAGGTGTGGAGGGCGCTTGCGATCGCCACGACAACAGCCACAGTGATCACGCCGACCACGATCCGTTGACGGACCAGGCCGCGGGCTGCGGCACCGTCCTCTGCTCTGGTTGGGTCGCACCGCGGTTCAATGCCGCGTGTGGTGAGCGTCCGAATGGCGCTGACGACCGCTGCTGCGATCGCTGCGGTGACCACGGCCAGGCAGAGCGTGTCGCCGAGGGCGATGAGGAGACCGTTGTTCAGTGCCTGGGTCGGCCTCCAGGCGCACGCTGTCGACTGGACGTTCAATGGGCCGAGGCAGCCGTCCACCGTCGCCAGCGCGCACTGGAACGACAGGCCGATCAGGGACGCGATGCCACCCGTGATCAAGGAGTTGAGCAGAAGAAGCCGCTGCGGGCCGAAGAGTGCGACGGCAATAGCCGTGAGGATCGCCGCTGCGCTGACGGTGATGGCTACCCACGTGATGAAGCTCAGTTCGTATCCGCCCCACTGGATGGTGAACAGTCTGCGCTGCGTGTGGGTTGCGGCCCGTACGACGAGGAGGCCCATGCAGGCGGCCAGTCCGCCTAGTGCTCCGGCCCGCAGGATCCGGCCCAGGCACGGCAGATGCGCGGGGAGCGGGGTCGGATCGGGGACATCGGGAAGAGCGTTGACGAGCCACTGCGGGGCCACGCTCAACGGGCGCCGGGTCCAGGCCCACAACGGCATGAGCCAGAGCAGCGGTACTGTCCACCACAGTCCACCGAAACTCTGGTCGACGATCCCAGGAAGGATGATGAGCACTGTGGCGATCTGAAGTACCAGGTCCGGGTGTGCGGTGGGCAGCCCGCGAAGTCCGATCGTGGCGAGCTGGCTGCTGACCGACCAGGACCAGCCGTAGACCAGGAGGAAGCCTTGCCCGAACCACCAGTACAGGGAGAAGGCCAGGACCAGCCAGGGTGCGAGTAAGCCGGTGACCATCGCGGGTCGTAGCGACCGCCCTCGTACTGTTCGGATCTTCAGCTCGGCGTACTGGGCGGTCCAGACGGTCACCAGCACCGTCATCGCGACGAGGATCAGCAGGGCTTCCGGATACGTGGGCAGCCACTGGTCGCCTACGACGAAGCCGTCCGTCAGTTCGCACAGGGCCAGACCCGCGCCAATCCACATGCCCGCGCGCCATCCGGAGGGCGCTCTTCCTCCGGTCAGCACCGCATGTGCCACGGCACGCCACAGTGCTACTCCGGCAATCGCGGCTATCAGGCCAGCGAGGAGGAGCGACTGCAAGTCGAAGAACGCGCCGGAGGAGGGCAGGACGTTGAGGAGATCGGCCGAGGCGATGTCAGCGGCGGCTCCGGTGATGAACATCGGTAGCGCGCTGAGCGCGAACAACGAGGCTGAGTCGGTCAGCGACCGGCGGCGGACGGTCCACGACGGATGGGTGCGCCAGAGCTCCAGGAACGACATCCACGCGCGGGCTGGGCGGACCGGTTCGTCAGTGCGCTGCCCTTCGCTGATGTCCCACGCTTTCTGGCTCGCTTTCCAGTGCACAGCGTCGAGGTCGGCATAGAGCTCGCGGGTGCGCAGGATGTCCGCACGGGCGAGGCACACCAGCACAACGATGAGGATCTCCTGGACCAGAGCATGCGTCTCGAAGGCTGTGTCCCCGAAATACACCGGCAAGCGATCCCTGAACGCACCGTAGGCAAGCCAGCCGACCTGCGGCAGCAGCACGGCTGTGAGAAAGACGCGCCACAGGGCGACAGTCGCGTAGGTGATGCCGATGTCACCGTTGCGGACGTGCGCCAGCTCATGCAGCACAACCGCGCGGAACCGGTCGGGCTCCTTCACGCTCAAGGCGACAAGCCCACCGTGCAGGCAGACAGTGGCACGCTTTCGGGTGCCGAATACGACAGCGTTTGCGGTGGTCGTCGCCTTGACGACGAAGCGTGGTGGCAGATCGTCACCGAGAGCGGCTCCCGTGACCGGATCGTCCATCGGCTCGTCACCGAGCGCGGTCTCCGTGGCCAGGTCGTCCTGCGGGGGACCACCGAGCCCAGCCTCGGCGACCAGGGCATCGAGGAGCGGCTGCAGTGTGCCGCGCACGTCGACCTCTTCGAGCAGGGTGACCTGGGAGGACCGGCCCTTCCAGATCGGCAGCAATCGATACAGCCCGTAGGCTGCCGCGATCAACGCAGCGGTGACGGCGAAAGGAACCCAGGCCACGTTCGGAGCATGTGCGAAGCATGCCGCCAGCGGACCACTTCGCGGTTGAGCCGCAGTGAACGCCTGCTGCGACCGGTACGGTGCCGACGGGTCGAATCCGTCCGCCAGGTTGCACTCGAGCTGGTGGCTGGTGGATCCAGAGAAGTACTCGGCCAGATTGCTCGTCATCGAGAGGCTGCCAGCGGAGAACAGCACAAGCAGCAGGAGAAACCGCAACGTTGTGCCGCTGCTCAGCAGTCGTTCATCGAGGGCGTGAGCGCGCCGAGGCTCCCGCTCGACGGCGGTCTCTGCGGTCACGCGCCGTTGCCGGCCGTGCCGCTGTTGACCGCGCTCATCTCCAGGCGGCCGACAACGCTGTCCGCAAGTGCCTTCGCGCTGCCCGGGTCCATGCCTCTCTCCAACGCCAGTTCAAGGACCCCGCGATGTATCCGGGCCAGTTCGCTGTCCTTGAAGTGCGGCAGCTGTGCAGCCGGTGCCCTGCGTCTGAAGATTCTTCGGGCGGCCGCGCCGATCCGCTTGTCCAGGCTGTCCGCTGTCGTGGTAGCCATCTGGTTGACAACCCCCTGCACGGCGGTCCAGACGATGGGGGCCGCAAGCGCGCTGACCTCTTCGAGCCCGAAGCCGAGGGGCTCGCTGCCCTTCCCGCCGCGGACAAGTCTGCGCTCGATCTGGGCTTCATCGAACCGACTCAGCGCCACAACGAGCGGGAGTTCCGCCGGCGCGGTCGTAGCCACGACATCCCGCACCACCTCGAGCAGCGTGCCCACCAGGACCGGATCACTACCCGCCGCTAACCGCGACTCCTCGGCATCCATGCTGGCCCACCTCCATACCCCGCCATTGTCAGATGCATGCAGAACGTAGCAGGGCAAATAGCCGGGCGGGACGGGAATCGGACAACGGGCTGGCGACCAGGCAGGAACCCGAGGATCAACCTCACAAAAGACCTGCGCGCCAGCAGCGTAAGTGGGCACACTGTCCAAGATCAGGGGGTGCCCGTGATCGGCTGAGCGGCGGTCGGGCTGGGCCGAGTTACCTGGTCCGGCGGCTCCCAGTCACGGGAAACCCGCCGAACTAGTAGATCGTCGTTGCTACCCAGGTTGAATGGGCGGCATCGGGGGCTGACGTTCCTTGATCGTTGCGGTATGCCGGAAGTGTGCGGTATGCGGATGGTGGCGGCCTGACGCCGAAAGAGCAGGCAGCGCGGGACCGGG
>Ga0302314_10017074_pt1 | contig 12199 bp, 11 predicted proteins | sample III_Palsa_N2_3_FD_200533 | JGI IMG/M metagenome (GOLD analysis project Ga0302314, IMG submission 200533) | Peat permafrost microbial communities from Stordalen Mire near Abisko, Sweden - III_Palsa_N2_3 | ecosystem: Environmental > Terrestrial > Soil > Palsa > Peat permafrost | place: Sweden...
GGAGCGTGTCGGCGGCATCCGCACCGTGCTGCTGGACCGGCGGCTGGACCTCGCCGCCCGCATCGCCGATGCCCTGGCGGCCGCGCATTCGGTCGGCGTACTGCACAAGGATGTGAAGCCGGCCAATATCCTGATCCACCTCGATGCCGAAGGCCGGCCGCGCATCCGCCTCGCCGATTTCGGCTCGGGCGGGGCCCTCGACCCGGCCCAGCTCGACCGGTTCGGCATCACCCCGCTGGGCTTCACCACGACGATGGCGCTCGGTGAATCGGGCTATGGCACGCTGCTCTATCTGGCGCCGGAAATCCTGCGCGGCGGGGCTGCCAGCGTGCAGGCCGATGTCTATGCGCTGGGTGTCGTGCTCTACCAGCTGGTGATCGGCGATTTCACCCGCCCCTTCGCACCGGGTTGGGAGGATGGCGTTGCCGACCCGCTGCTGCGCGAAGACATTGCACTGGCCGCCGCCGGCGATCCGGCGAGCCGCATCGCCGATGCCGCCATGCTGGCCCAACGCCTGCGCACGCTCGAACAGCGCCGCGCAAACCGCGATTCGCAGATCCGGGAGCGGGCCGAAAACGAGGCCACGCGGCGGGCCCTCGAGCGGTCGCGCGCGCGGCGCGGACCGCTCCTGGTCCTGTTCGCGACGCTTCTGGTTGGTCTCGCCGTCAGCACCTGGTCCTATCTGCGCGCCGAAAGCGCCAATCGCCGCTCGCTGCAGCTCGCCGCCACGTCGGACGCGGTAACTTCGTTTCTGACCAAGGACTTGCTGTCCTCGGCCAATCCGTTCCTCAGCGCCGACCCCAATATCGGCGTCAAGGATCTGCTGTCCTCGGCCAAGGCCAATCTCGACCGGCGCTTCCAGCCCGGCACGATCGAACGCGCCGCCATCGAAGAAGCGCTCGGCCACGCCTTTTCCGGCCTCGGCGACTCGCAACAGGCAAGACCGCTGCTGGATCAGGCCCTTAGCACTCGCTCGGCGCTGCTCGGCGATGCCGACCCGGCGACCCAGCGGGTCCGGCTCGACCTGCTCGAACTGGACCGGGCCACCCTCGACAACACGAGCGCCCGGAGCATCGCCCAGGACATCCTGAAGCAGGGCCCGGTCGACGCCGAGACCGAACTGCGCGCCCGCAGCGCCATTGCCGAGGCCGATTGCAACGAAAACGGCAGCACCAAGCTGTGCATCGAGCCGCTTAAGCTGCTGATGAACGAGGCCCGCACCCGGCTCGGCCGGCATAACGAGTTCTTCCTGGAAAGCGAGAGCACGCTGGCCAAGGTCATCGGGCTCGACGAGCACTTCGACGAGGCCATCCCGATGGCACGCGAGGCGCTGGCACTGACCATCGAGGCCGACGGCCCGCACCACCCGTTGGTCGCCGACCGGAAATACCGGCTGGCCGAGGTGCTCAGCGAAGCAAGGCAAAATGACGAGGCGATCCAGCTGTGCACCGAGGCGCGCGCCGATCTGCTCGCCGTCTCGGGCAAGGAGACCGAGGAATCGGCCACCATCGCCAATGAATTGGGCATCCTCTATTACCAGCAGAAGCACTATGCCGATGCGCTGCCGAAGTTCCAGCTCGCCCTCGACTATAATGTAAAGACCTTCGGCGAGGCGTTCGGCGGAGCGCGCTAGGACATGAACGATCTGGCGTATGTCTATGCCGGGCTTGGACAATTCGACGAGGCGATCAAGCTGCAGGAGCGCGCGGTGGCACTCGACGCCAAGACTATCGGCGCCGACCACCCCGACGCGCTGTGGCGCGAGAAGAGCCTGGGCGGCTTCTATGAGCGCTCCGGCGACCGGCCCAAGGCCGAAGCGATCTACCGCGACGTGCTCGCCCGAGCCCGCGGGCGCTTCGTCAATGGCGAATGGGATCTGGGCCAGATGGAATTCGTGCTGGGGGCGTTGCTGGCGGCGGAAGGCAAGACCGAGGAGGCGCGGACGATCCTCAGCGACAGCGTGGCCGTGCTCGACACGGCCCTCGGCCCGGCGGATGCGCATAGCAAGGCCGCCCGGGCGGCGCTGGACGCACTGCCCGCCAGCCATTGATCCCGGCAAGAAGGGGGTGAGGATGCGCTCATTCTTCTCCCTCTCTGCCCCATTGGGGCGGAGAGGGTCGGGGTGAGGTGGGGAACGCGACGTACACCGGCGGGACGGCGGCCGATCGAGCGATGTCTTCGCCGACAGGGCACGGGCAGGGCTCAACAATTTCGCCAATAATATGAAGATGATATGCTCCGAGTTCGGAGCATTCCCCACCTCACCCGGCCTCTCCGCCCCAATGGGGCGGAGAGGAGAAGATAGCACTGATATCGAATTCGCCGACGGTAGCAAGAGGGGGTGAGGATGCGCATCGGTACGAATGTCTATGGCCTGGCAGCACTGGCACTGGGTCTCATCGGCCTGGTCTGGGGCGACTTTGCCCTGGTGTGGCAGCCGGTGCCGGCCAATATCCCCGACCGCACGGCGCTCGCCTATGTCGTCGCCGCGATCCTCGTGGTCGCGGGCATGGCGGTCAACCAACGCCAGCTGGCCGCTTACGGTGCCGCCACCCTGACCATCCTCTATGGGCTGGGTGTGATCCTGCTGCATGTCCCGCTCGTGGCCCGCCACCCGCTCGATCTCAGCGCCTGGGGCGGTGTCGCCGAGCAGCTTGCCCTGGTCGCGGGCGGCCTGGTCGCCTATGCCGCCAGCGCCGGGCTCGACGCCGCCCAGGCCGCCCGCCTCAGCCGCACCGGTCGGCTGGTCTTCGGCCTCTGCCTCCTGATGTTCGGCGCCGAGCACTTCCGCTATCTGGCGGAGACCGCCGCCATGGTCCCGAAATATCTGCCGCCGGACCAGCGCTTCTGGGCCGCGGCGACCGGAGTCGCCCATGTGGCGGCCGGTCTGGCCATCCTCACGGGCTTCCTGGCCCGCATGGCGGCGTGGCTGGTTACCCTCATGTTTGTCGGCTTCGCCGTGCTGGTGCATGCGCCGCTGCTCCAGGCCGATTCCGCCAGCCATTTGAATTGGGTGTTGAACGCCATCAATCTCGCCCTGACCGGTGCGGCCTGGGTCGTCGCCGACTCGCTGGGCGAGCGCCGGTGACGGAGGCTCTTAATTTCGGGGACACAATACATAACTCTGCATCGCTCAGTGAGACTCAGGCAGTAGTTATGTATTGTGTCCCCGAAATTAAGAAGGCATCGCCGTCGCAGGATTTGGCGGGCGCCATGCAGCAATGCCGTGTGCGAAATGGCGGATGGCTGCCTATTCTGCGCCAGCAATGGAAATCGGGACCAGGAGCGCCTAAGCCCATGACCAGCATCGCCATCACCCGCACGAGCGCGCCCAAGCCGCGCCCGAGCGACGACAGCCTGACCTTCGGCACGGTCTTCACCGACCACATGTTCGTCCTGGACTATGCCGAGGGCAAAGGCTGGCACAATCCGCGCATCCAGCCTTATGCGCCGTTCTCGCTGGATCCGGCCTCCTCGGTGCTGCATTACGCCCAGGCCGTGTTCGACGGGCTGAAGGCGTTCCGCGGCACCGACGGCACCATCCGCCTGTTCCGACCGCGCATGCATGCCGAGCGGCTCAACCGCTCCTGCGAGCGGCTGTGCATCCCCGAACTCGATACCGAGCTGGTGCTGGAATCCTTCAACAAGCTGATCGAGATCGACCAGGCCTGGGTCCCCTCGAAGCCAGGTACCGCCCTCTATCTGCGGCCAACCGTGATCGCCGATGAGTCGTTCCTGGGCGTGCGGCCGGCCAAGGGCTATACCTATTTCCTGATCCTCTCGCCGGTCGGCCCCTATTACGCCGAGGGCATCAATCCGGTGAAGATCCTGGCCACCGACCAATATGTCCGTGCCGTCCAGGGCGGCACCGGCGAGGCCAAGACCGCGGCCAATTACGCCGCCAGCCTCTACGGCGCCGAAGTCGCCAAGAAGGCGGGATATACCCAGGTGCTGTGGCTCGACGGCGTGCACCACAAATATCTCGACGAGGTCGGGACGATGAACATCATGGTCAAGATCGGCGACGAGATCGTGACGCCGCCGCTCAACGGCGCGATCCTGGCCGGCGTCACGCGCGATTCGATCCTGACCCTGATGCGCGACTGGGGCTTAGGCGTCTCGGAGCGGGCAATTTCGATCGACGAAGTGCTGGACGCCGCCGACAAGGGCACGCTCGCCGAGATGTGGGGCACCGGCACGGCCGCCGTGGTCTCGCCGGTCGGCGAGCTGGGCTACAAGGATCGCAAGGTGATCATCAATGGCGGCAAGACCGGCGTGCTGACCCAGAAGCTCTACGATGCGATCGTCGGCATCCAGTATGGCGAGACCAACGACGCCCATGGCTGGACCCAGCCGGTCGTCGCCGGGACGGCGCGCTGAGCCTTCAGGCGGGAGGTGCCGCCGCCCGGGCGACCCCGATCATGCTGTCGCGGGTGACCAGGGCGGCCAGCCGCCCCTCGTCCCAGCCCTCGGTCCCGGCCGGGCGTTCGGGCAGCACGAGGTAGCGCATGTCGGCGGTCGAATCATGGACCCGGACCTCGACATTATCGGGGATGATGGTGCCGAATTCGGCCAGCACCGCGCGCGGTTCGCGTACTGCCCGCGAGCGATAGGCGCGGCTCTTGTACCAATCCGGCGGCAATCCCAGCAGCGGGCGCGGATAGCAGGAGCACAGCGTACAGACCACCAGGTTATGCAGCGTGGCCGTGCTCTCGACCACGATCAGCCGCATGGCGCCGACTTCGAGCCCCAGTTCGCGGGCGGCGGCACTGCCATCTTCCAGGGCCCGGGCCTTGAAATCCGGGTCGAGCCAGGCGCGGGCGACGAGCGCGCCGCCACGCCCGGCATTGGCACCGTCCATGCGCTCGATCTGGCTGCGCAGCGCATCCGCGGTGATGACACCCTTGGCAATCAGCAGCTCGCGCACCGCCACTTCCAGCACCTGATAATACCCTTGCGGGCCATCGGCATCGGGCGCGGTCGGATGCGCGTGGTCATGGCCGTGATCATGGGGATGGTCGTGTAGGCCGGTCATCGCGTTGCCTCATCCGGTTCGAGCCAATGCTGATAGATCTCGATTTCGATCGTGTCGGCGGCCGGGCCGGCATAGTGGGGCCAGAGCTCGGCCTGGCGGAAGCGCACCCTATAGAGCGGCTGGCGCGGCAGGCCGGAGCGGTTATAGGCCAGCTCCTCGGGATTGGGAAAGGCGCCGCAGAGCCGTTCGACCGCGCCGGCCTGGCCGCGGATATAGCTGGGTGTGCGCAGATGGCCGGGCGGGTGGGCCCGCCGCACCCGCACCCGGTCGCCTGGCCGGAATTGCGCCGGCAGCGCGTCCTGCGGGGGCGCATTCATGCGCCGCGCGCCTCGACTTCGGCCAGCTTGCGCCCGAGTTCGTCGGCGGTGAAGACGCCGCGCTGCAGCAGCGTCGCCGCGATCGAGGCGATCCAGCGCTCGTAATAGCTCATGCGCTCATAGGCGTCCGGTCCGAGCGCCTCGATATTGCGGCGCAGCTCGTCGGTGCGCATGAGCTGCCGTTCCGGCGCGCCCAGCAGCACCAGCATGGCGTCGACGCGCTTTTCCCAGGGCGCGTAGTCATGCTCCGTGCGCTCGACCGGCCCCGCCGGCTCGCCACCCATGTCGTGATGTCCGCGCATGCTGCACCTGCCTGCCTGTCCTGCGGTGAGTATTTACGACCCCGCCCGGCAAGACAAGGGGCGGCGGCGGAGTCGCGCCCAAGCCAGGGTCGAGAGGGAAATGCCCGTCGGCGACCATTTCCATTCAGCACCGCTATCGGCGGCGAGGCGCGGTCATAGGGCGCCTGATTTCTCGCCCGCCGCGGGAATTTTTCCGCGCGCCCCTGCGTCAATGCCACGGATCGGGGCTTCAGGAACCCCGCCGCTCTCGCTCAGCACGGCTGGCTTCAGAACAGGGGACCGGATATGGCACGGAATCTCACTTCATCGGCCGGTTGCGGGATGTCGCAGCGCGCCGCAACACCAGCCGATCGCCGGCAGCCAGGCGCCACTCTCGCCTTGCTGCTGATCTCCGGGGCCGCAGCGGCGGGGTTCTCGGCACCGGCCGAAGCGGACAGCCCCATCGCCGCCGCGGTCCTGCCGTCGAGCCGGTCCGTCCAGGTCGACAATTGGGCGACGGTCTTCGCCACGATGATCAACGGCGGCACCTCGACGCTCAACGGTTGCGCCATTGCGCCGGCCACCTCGGTGCCGGCGACTTTCACCTATCAGACCACGAATCCGACGACCAACGCCTTGACCGGATCGCTGAATACGCCGGTCTCGATCGGTGCCGGGGCTTCGCAGACCTTCGTCCTGTCGTTCTATCCGACCGCGGCGTTCGACCCGACCCAGATCGACCTCACCTTCGATTGCACCGGTGTCAGCGCGGCCGCCAGCTTGTCCGGCCTCAACACGATCCTGCTGTCCGGATCGACGACGCCCGTGCCCGATGTCGTGGCGCTGGTGGCGACCGCCGGCAACAGCGGCACGCTCACGGTTTCCGGAACCCCGGATGCCGGCGCCTTCGCCGTCGCCACGCTCAACCTCGGCGCCGGCGACACGATCACCGGTAGCGCCAATACCGGCAGCGTTGCCCAGCCGCTCACGCTCGGCATCTGCCAGACCGTGCCGTCGACCGGCGCCTGCATGGGCGGTTTGGCTTCGACGGTCACGACCAGCATTGCGGCTGGTGCCACACCCACCTTCGCCGTCTTCGCGACCGCCTCGGACGCGATCCCCTTCGATCCGGCCAACAACCGGATCTTCGTCCAATTCACCGATTCGACCGGCGCCGTGCGCGGCTCAACCAGCGTCGCGGTCGTCGCTGCCGCACCCAATAGTAACCCGTATCGATAACAGGCAGGGCAGCCGGCAGGATTGCGCGGCGCCTGATTGCTGGGACGCGGGAGAGCGCCTATCCTGCCTGGTGCAGCGCTTTTCCGGTCCCGATTCATGCCCCTTCGCTCGACGCGCCGCTCGATCGGCGCCCTGGTACTGTTCTGCCTATGCGTATCGGGCCCGGCGGCGCGTGGCGCCGATCTCGCTCCGGGTCCGATGTTGCATTTCTGCTTCGAGGATTGGCCACCCTATCTGACGACCCAGGACGGGCGCATCGAGGGCCCGATGGCCGAGATTGCCCGGGCCGTCGCGGCCCATCTCGGCGCCGGCGCGGATTTCACCGATCTGCCCTATGGGCGCTGCCTGCAGAGCGTCAGCCAGGGCGCCTTCGACGCGATCCTGACTGCCGACGGCCAACCGGGCCTGATCGCGGCCGGCCCGCCCATCGCCTGGTGGAATCTGGCCGCGGTGGTACGCAATGATTGGCCGACGAATGATCTGCATTCGCTCGAGGATTTCCGCGGCCATCGCGTCGCCAAGGTGACGAGCTACAATGATTATGGCGAAGCTGTCGACGGCTTCACCGGCTGGGAGATTGAAAACACCCCGGATGCCAGCGCCAGCTTGCGCATGCTCGATGCCGGCCGGGTCGACATCGTGCCGGAGGATCCGGACTGGGTCGCGATCGAGAGTCGCAACGAGCATCTGGCCGTAAAGCTGTTGCATCCGGATCTGGCGGCAGTGCCGCAATATGTCATGTTCGGCCGACAGCGCGCCGACATGGCTGCGGAATTCGGCCGCGCGCTCGCCGCTGTTATCGCCGACGGCACCGCCGACACCATCTATCGCCGCCATCTGGGCATGAGCTACGACGCGTTGCGCCAACGCGCCGATACGGCACTCTATGGCAGCCAGCCTCACACTGCCACCAACCGTCCTCATCCTGCCCTAGAGCCCGATGGTTTCGTTCCGAAACCTGAATCGGGCTCTAAACATATGAAGTAAAGGCACCCGATCGGAAGGAGTGATTGCCCCCCGTCACGCGGCACTGTCGGCCATCGGCTTCTGCGGCAGCGGCGCCACCAGCGGGAAGCTGAGCACGACTTTCGTCCCGGCACCTTGTGTGCTGACCACCGAGATACGCCCGGCCAAGGTCTTGGTCACCAGGGCGTAGACGATGTGCATGCCGAGACCACTGCCACCGCGACCGAATTTGGTCGTGAAAAACGGGTCGAAGATGCGCTGCCGGACCTCTTCGGCAATACCGATGCCGTCATCCTCGATCGCCATTTCGACCATACGCTGCGGTGCCAGCCGTGCCGCGATGCGGATCACCCCGCCCTCGCGCCCCTCGAAGCCATGCAGGACGGCGTTCTGCACCAGATTGGTCACGATCTGGCCGACCGCCCCCGGATAGCTGTCCATCCTTATGTCTTCGGAGATGTCGATCTCGACCAGATGCCGGCTCCGCTTGAAGCCGGGCCGGAGCATGGCGACGACTTCCTCGGTGGTCGTGCGCAATTCGAAGACCCGGCGCTGCTCGCTGGTCTGGTCGACGGCGACGCGCTTGAAGCTGCGAATGAGGTCGGCCGCCCGCAGCAGATTGCCGATCAGAAGATGCGCCGCCGAGGCGAGCATGTCCGAGAATTCGTCGAGCGTCGACCGCTTGAGCTGATTGGCGGCCCGCAATTCCCGGAACGCCTCGACCCGCTCGCCGATGGTGCTGGCCACGGTCAGAGCACTGCCGATCGGCGTGTTGATCTCATGGGCGATCCCGGCGACCATGCCCCCCAGCGCCGCCAGCTTCTCGGTCCGGACCAGTTCCTCCTGCGCCGCCTGCAGCTCGGCAAGCGCGCCGGTCGCCGCGGCCCGGGCCTGCTCGGCATGGCGATAGGCCTCGGCATTGGCCAGCGCCACGGCACCATAGGCACAGAGGCTCTGGAAGATCGATCGTTCACGTTCGCCATAGGCATGAGGCCGATCGGATTGGACCGCCAGCACGCCGAGCAGCCGATCGCCGGCAATCAGTGGGGCGAACAGCATGCTGAGCGGGGCCAGCCGCTGCGGCACCGGCACCAGATCCAGGCTGCCCGGCTCGCGCTCGATCACCATTTCCTGGCCGTCGCGGGCGCAGCGGGCGACATGGGCGACCGGATCGGCGAGCGCGATGGTGACATCCGGCAGCTTCGCCTCGCCCTCCCGCCCGAAGATCCGGAACAGGCCGGTGCCGGCTGCGTCCAGCAGGAAGATCGACAGCGCCGGCGCGTCCATCAGCGCGCCGACATGGCGATGCAGCGCCGTGCACACCGCCTCGCTCTCCAGGTTGGCGGTAATCGTCCGGCCAATCGCCGCGAGCCGCGCTAGCGTGTCGCTCGCCCGCTGCAGCGCTTCGGCCCGGAGCGCCTCGGCCGCTGCCAGCTCGCGGTGGTGCTCGGCATCGGCCAGTGCCTTCTCGGTCTCGTGCCGCTCCTGCTCGGCCAGCCGGCGCGCCGTCGTTTCCTGCGCTGTCCCGCGATAGCCGCGAAACCCACCATCGGGGCCGAAGACCGGCTCGCCACTGACATTGTAATGGCGCAGCAGCCCGTCTGCACCGATACGCCCGGACTCGAAGCCCCGGAACGGCACGTGCGCCTCGAGCTGCGCGCGCAGGCGCTCCCAGCCAGCCTCGTCGGGCTCGGTGATCCCGCTTCGCTCCCAGGGACGCTTGCCGACATCTTCATGGGCGGGGATATCGCGGAGCCCGGCAGGGTCGCCGTCGACCAGGGTCAGGCGATATTCCGCGTCCAACTCCCAATATTCATCCGATGACAGCTCGACCAGGCTGCGGAACCGGGCCTCGCTGTCGCGCAAGGCGGCCTCGGTCTTCAACCGTTCCGCAATATCGGCTTCGAGGGCCGCGGTCTTGTCGCCGATCTGCGAAAAGGCGTGGTGCAAGGCTCGCCGTGTCGCCTCCAAGCTCTGGCCGAGGGCGCCCAGCTCGTCCCGCCGGCGCCAGACGAAGGGCCGGTCGAGTTCGCGCCGCGCCAGCGCCGTCGATTCCTCGAGCAGCCGCGCCACCGGGCGGGCGAAACGCGCGTTGAGCAGGAACAGGATCAGCGCCAGGCTGAATCCCAGTTCGAGCGCGGTGATCGCCAGGAACGACCGGAATTCCCGCGCGATCTCGGCTTCGACGCCGCCGGCATCCATATCGAGCCGGACGTCGCCGATGACGGCGCCTTGATGCCGGATCTCACGCCCCGCGGTCAGCAGCGCACCGTGCTGCCGCTGCGGCATGCTCAGATCGATGAACGGCGCCTGCGCGCCGTCGCGCACCAGCACATGCACGACCCGCTCGTCCTTGAGCACGGCATCGACCAGCGCGCGGGCGTCGGCGCCGTTCAGGTTCCACATCGCCGGCTCGAGGCCGAGCGCCAGAATTTCCGTGATCCGCTCCTGGTCCCGGCGCAACGCCTCCGTCTTGCTCTCGCGTTGATGGCGCAAGGTCTGCCACGCATCGAACACGGCCGGCAGCAGCAGCCCGAGAACGACGGATAGCGAGATGGCATAGCGCAGCGGCACCTGGACGCGCATTGGGCTCCCCGATCGCGCGGGAGACCGCTGCGGGCTGGTCCGCAACGATCCTGTCGGCAAGGTTAGGCGTATGCTCACCTTCCGGCAAGATTCAGAGAGACCGGCGCCCTTCTCCCGCTGCCTCTCGTGCTTGCGGCCTGGGGAGGCTCTCAGCGCCGCCATCGACGCCGGCCCAAGCCGTTCGGATCGAGGCCGAGCGCCGGGCGAAACACCCTGTTACACGAATCGGCTCCGCGTGAAATCGGTGGGTAAACCGGGACGCCTAAACTGCTCTTGAATGAAGGAGCGGGCATGGCGCTACATCACTTTCACCATCGGCAGGACGGTCGCTCCGCAGCGCCGAAGTCGGCGTCATGACGGTCGATCCGGTCTCGCGCCTGGCCGCCTGCAGCGCCGCGGAATTCGCGAACGCGGAATTCGTCCTGGTTGGCGGCGTGACCCCTGGCATTGCCACGGCATCGAGCACGGTCGCCGCCAGCTACGCCGTCTTCGACGCCAGCTTGCTGGCGGGCGGGGCCGATCGGGCGGCCGCAGCACTCGGCCGGGTCGAAATCTTCTTGTATCCGCGCTCCCTGCTGATCGAGGGATTGAACCGGATGGAGATCGCCAACGGACGCCGGCAGCGCGGCGCCGGGCGTCGTCTGATTCAGGCCATGGCGGCCACCGCGCCAGACTTCAAATTGAACATCTACGATATCCGGCCGGCGGCGCTGGATTTCTGGATCGCGCTCGGCTGCACCTTCCGGCCGCGCCAATCCGGCTGGGACGCAAGCTACGCGTTGCCCGCCAGCCTGCGTCCGACCGCGCCCGATCGCTTCGAGGCCATGCTGCGGGCTTAAGCTGCGGGCTTAAGTTGCTGCCGGACGCAAACATCCCTACTCTGGGCCGCCTCAGGACATCGTCGGAGGCGACCCGATGGCAGGCTATGAATCGAGAGATGGCGGGCGCGATACCGGGCCCGGCGGCATTGTCGGGCTGCTGATGCTGGCCGGCGGGACCTATCTCCTGCTGCAGAACATCGTCGTCGGCAGTTTCGGCTTCTTCGGCTACCCGCTCTACAACGCCTGGGGCCTGCAGCTCACCAGCGGCTATGCGCTGATCCCGCTGATCTTCGGCATCGGGTTGCTGTTCTATGGCTGGCGCACCCTGGGCTGGACGGTGACCGGCTGCTCCGCGGTCGCGATCTTCTTCGGCGTGCTCGCCGAGATGCGGATCACATTTCGGACGATGAGCATGTTCGATCTGCTGGTGATCCTGACCCTGATCGCCGGCGGGATCGGGCTGCTGCTGCGCACCTATGCCACCGGCCGCAGTGAAGCCAAGGGCGACGCCGCAATCGAGAAACGCGTCGAGGCCGAGGTGCGCGCGCGCTTGGCCGCCGGTCCCGGCGCCGCCGACGCGCTCGGCCGGCTCAAGGCGCTGGACGAGGGAAAACGCTAAGCGCCGGACAAGAACTAATCGCGTCAACCTCCTCCTCCCCTTGCGGGAGGAGGGGTGCGCCGCAGGCGCTGACGCGGCCTCGGCTTCTCGACTATCTCATTGATAGGGGCTTGAGATTTCGTCGTTCGGCATCGACCCCCCCTCCTCCCGACCTCCTCCCGCGAGGGCTACGGGATGCTCACATCTGTATAACGTCAGTCTTTTCAATGGTTTGGATTACCTAAAACCGTCATCCCCGGGCTTGTCCCCATAGGCGCTAGGATAAGGGCACTGGGAGTGTTTGAGGTGGCCCCCAATCTTCTCCCTCTCTGCCCCATTGGGGCGGAGAGGGCCGG
>Ga0302314_10017081_pt1 | contig 12198 bp, 4 predicted proteins | sample III_Palsa_N2_3_FD_200533 | JGI IMG/M metagenome (GOLD analysis project Ga0302314, IMG submission 200533) | Peat permafrost microbial communities from Stordalen Mire near Abisko, Sweden - III_Palsa_N2_3 | ecosystem: Environmental > Terrestrial > Soil > Palsa > Peat permafrost | place: Sweden...
GCAGGCGCTGCCCGCGACTGCGCCGACCGGACTCTCCGCGTCGACAATCTCCGCGACGCAGATCAACCTGAGCTGGACGGCAGTGACCAACACCGGCGCTACCTACGCGGTCTACTACGGGACATCGTCCGGCGCGGAAAACACCCTGTTGGCAACCGCGATCAGCGGCACCACCTACTCTGCAACCGGCCTCTCGGCTTCCACTACCTATTACTTCATCGTTCGCTCGAATTCAGCCGGCGGAACGTCGTCTCCGTCAAGCCAGGCAAGCGCAACGACGCAGTCTGTCGCTGTTCCGGTTGTTCCGGTGACGCCGACAACTCCCACGACGCCAACGGTTCCGACTGCGCCGAGTGGCCTGGTCGCTACCGCGGTCTCTTCGACACAGATCAACCTGAGCTGGTCGCCGAGTTCGACTGCCAGCGTTACCTACACGGTATATAGCGGATCGACCGCGATCGCCAGCGGGCTGGGCGCGACGAGCTACTCTGTGACTGGCCTCACAGCCAGCACTGCGTACTCCTTCTCGGTGATCGCCGTATCGTCCGCCGGGTCTTCGGCGGCATCGAACTCAGCCGGCGCAACCACGCAGGCTGCGCCAGCGCCATCCGCTCCGTCGGGTCTCTCGGCGACAGCCACCTCGTCCTCGCAGATCAACCTCGGCTGGACGTCCAGCTCGACGGCTGGCGTCACCTACAGCCTCTACAGCGGACTTGCCTCGGGAGCGGAATCGAACCTTGTCGCAAGCGGCATCACCTCCACCAGCTACTCTGCGACAGGCTTGAACGCCAGCACCGCCTACTACTTCATCGTCAAGGCGGTCGCCTCCGGAACGGCGGGCGCTTCGTCGACAGCCTCAAATCAAGCAACCGCGACGACGCAGGCTGCGGCAGCCGGCGGATGCCACGTCTCCTACCTCGACCAGAACGACTGGGGCGCGGGCTTCACGGGTGCTCTCTCGATCACGAACAACGGATCGACTGCCTGGACCTCCTGGACCGTGACCTGGAGCTACAGCGGCAGCCAGCAGATCTACCAGTCGTGGGACGGCAACTACACCCAGAGCGGGCAGCAGGTGGCGATCGCAAATGCGGCCTGGAACGGCAGCGTCGCCGCCGGCGGTACGGTGTCAGGAATCGGCTGGAACGCCAACTACAGCGGCACCAACAACAACCCAACGACGTTCTACGTCAACGGAGTTCTCTGCCACTAGAGCCCAGCGCTCACCGCCGCAACTGTGTTGCTTTGCAACAGAACTGACCCGGGCTAACCAGCCCGGGTTCGTCCATTTAATCCACGATTGACCCCTCATTCCCTGCGTGGTCTAATGGGCGCCTTCGAATTCGAAGCGGAACTATCGCTCTCTAAATCACAACCCAGGAGACGTATTCATGCAGGTAGTATCCCTATTGGCCCTTGCGTTTCATCAGACAGGCACGACCCTTACCCCTCCCGTGGGGGACCCGAACGACGGACGAATTTACCTGTGGATTGCGATTGGAGTAGCAGTTTTTGCCCTGTTGGTTGCATTCCTTATGGCTCGCGCGGTGATCGCGGCCGACTCCGGAACGGCCGAGATGCAGGTCATCTCGAACGCCATCCGCGAGGGTGCGGAGGCCTTCCTCAAACGCCAGTACCAGACGATCGGCATGATCGCCCTGCTGCTGGCCGTTGTCGTCTTTGTCGGATACCATCTGTCGCCGCGAACGGCACCCTACGCGCTCAAGACCGTCGTCAGCTTCCTGGTCGGCGCGGTCTGCTCGGGGTTGGCCGGCTTCACCGGCATGTACTGTTCTATCCGGGCTAACATCCGGACTGCTTCGGCGGCTCGGAGCAGCCTCGATCGCGCGCTGAAGATGTCGCTGCGCGGTGGCGCGGTCACCGGATTGGTCGTGGTGGCGCTCTCGCTGCTGGGTGTATCGTCGCTGTTCCTGCTGTTCGGCGGATTGACCGATCCGGCGGGCGTCCCGTACCAGTTGGTCGGCTTCGGCTTCGGAGCTTCGTTGGTCGCACTCTTCGCCCAACTTGGAGGCGGAATCTACACCAAGGCCGCTGACGTAGGCGCCGATCTCGTCGGCAAAGTCGAGGCTGGTATCCCGGAAGACGACCCACGCAACCCGGCTGTCATCGCGGACCTCGTCGGCGACAACGTGGGCGACTGCGCCGGCCGTGGCGCGGACATCTTTGAATCCACCGCTGCGGAAAACGTCGGCGCCATGATCCTCGGCGCTGCGCTGTTCCCGGTCTTTGGGCTCAAGGGAATACTCTTCCCGCTTATCGTCCTCGCCATCAATCTGCTGGCCAGCATCGTCGGCGTCTTTGTCGTCAAGACGACGGAAGAAGAAGATCCGATGCGCGCCCTCAATCGCGGCTTCTATGTCACGTCTGTGCTGGCGCTGATCGGCTTTGCCGGAGCGGTGTTTACGATGTTGAACGGGACCAACGTGCAGCCTTTCTATCTGCTCGCGTGCGGCGTCGTCGGTCTCATCACCGCGTTCCTGTTCGTCTGGATCACGCAATACTACACCGAGTCGCAGTATCGGCCGGTGCAGTCCATCGTGAAGGCATCTCTCACCGGTCCGGCCACCAACATCATCAGCGGTCTGGCGGTCGGCATGGAGACTCCTGCCATGCCAGTAGTCGTCATCTCGGCTGCGCTGCTGCTTAGTTACTACTTCGGCGTCCAGGGTCTGTCCGGCGTTGCGGGCATCAGCGACTACGCCAAGGGCATCTACGGCACGGCCATCGCGACGATGGGTATGTTGAGCTGCGCGGCGTACATTCTGGCGATGGATACCTTCGGGCCTATCACCGATAACGCTGGCGGCATCATCGAAATGTCGAATCAGGACGAGGCGATTCGTGATCGCACCGACAAGCTGGACTCCGCTGGTAATACCACCAAGGCGCTTACCAAGGGGTACGCAGTCGGATCGGCATCGCTGGCAGCATTTCTGTTGTTCTCTGCCTATCTGGAGGAGATCGGCAAGCTGGTTGGCGATCGCCTGAAGGATGCTGAAGCCGCAGGCCTGACGACCTTCATGCCTGCGCACTGGACGTTCACCAACGTGAATCTCGCGCAGATTCCCGTCTTCGTTGGCGCTCTGCTTGGCGCGACACTGACGTTCCTGTTCAGCTCGCTCGCCATCAAGGCCGTCGGACGCACCGCGCAGATGGTTGTGCAGGACGTTCGCGACCAGTTCAAGGAGAATCCTGGCATCATGCTCGGAACCTCGAAGCCGGACTATGCGCGCTGCGTCAATATCGTCACAACGGCGGCATTGCGGGAGATGGTTATCCCGGGTCTTCTGGCGGTCGGTCTGCCGGTCGTCGTCGGGCTCATCTTCAAGCACTTCAGCCAGGCGTATCAGGCGACGGCGGTGTTCGATTCCGCCGGGATATCGCTGGTTCCGACGATTGCCGGACAGGCCGTCAACCTCGTCGGCGCGCAGTCGGTTGCAGGTTTGCTGATGGTCGGCACGATTGCCGGTGTGCTGCTCGCCATGCTGATGAACAACGGCGGCGGCGCATGGGATAACGCCAAGAAATACATCGAAACCGGCAAGTATGGCGGCAAGAAGTCCGATGCGCACAAGGCAGCGGTGGTCGGCGATACGGTTGGCGATCCATTCAAGGACACCGCCGGCCCCAGCCTCCACGTGCTCATCAAGCTGCTGGCGACCATCACTCTGGTGCTCGCTCCACTGTTCGTGTAAGAATCTCCCAGACCCGGTGGCTAAACTGCGCGGCATGCTTGTACAGGTGTCGCGCAGTTCGGCTTAAGACGGTTTCCAGAGCTGACAGCCTATAGCTCTCAGCTGTGAGCTCAAGACTCATGCCGCAGCCCTTTGAGCGACAATGAAGATAGCGTCCCGCGCGGCGCACACATCTTCCCGATGTATCGACCAGACCCTGAAGCCGGCGGGTCGCTCGAAGAGGCAGCATCATGAAGCTACGAATCAAAGGAAACTCACTGCGTTTGCGGATCTCGCAAAGCGAGTTGGCGAGGCTTGTAGAGGGTGGAAGCATCGAAGACACAATCCACTTCGCCCCCGCGGCGGATGCGAAGCTGACCTATGCCCTCCACGTTGCTTCAGCAGACCCCGATATCAGCGTTGAGTATCTTCCGCAGCTTGTGACCGTAGTCCTCTCGTCCAGGGCAGTTACGCGTTGGGCAACGAGCGACGACGTAGGCATCTACGGGAGTGTCGAGACCGGTGGGGAGCCCCTGACCTGGTCGGTCGAGAAGGACTTTGCTTGCCTCGATGGTGATGGACCGCTCGATGAAGATGCATTCCCGAATCCAAACGCAGGATCGGCCTGCTAGCCTCGGAGTTTTTCTTCCGGGACAAGCAGGCCGATCTGGTTGCTATGAGTGCGTACAGCCGTAAGGGTTAGTCGTGAGCCCCCAGGGTGAGCGGGTTGGCCCGAGGTGTCAGCGCATAGGTCGGGGCGGTGATCTGGAACCGCACCGGCATATTGCTGACCGTCGAGGGTAGAGCCGATCCTGCTCCAACCAGTCCGCCGCCCGCAGTCGGGATGAAGGTGGTTGTGCTGAACGGTACTGTCGAGCCGCCCGTGATCAGGTTCGAGAGTCCAGTGATGTGCGCCGGCAGATTGCCGCCGTCCATATACTGCGTCGTCTCCTGATAGTAGGGCCAACCCGTCCCTGCCCAGCAGCTGCTAAGCGTGCAGGACTGCGTGTTGTTGCCCCAGTTCGAGCTAATCCAGTTGGTTCCGAATGTGTAGACATCCGACCGGACGGTAGACCACTGGAATCCTTGATTTGCTGTTGTGTTGAGCGGACCTGAATAGATCGCATTGTTCGCGATAGTCAGGAACGGCCACTCCCAGCGAATCTGGTTGTCCTGGTTCTCCATCGTGTCCACGAGGTTGAAGTTTGGCGGTGAGGATGTACCGCCGCCTACGTTGTAGAACGTGTTTGAGTAGTCGAACAGGTTGCCAACTCGTACAGGTGGGTTGGTGTTCTCGTCGACGTAGGGGCTTTGATCACCGAAGAAGTGAATCGGAGCCTGTGAGGTGGGTGTGTTCGGTCCGAAGTTGACGACGTTGCCGTAGGCATAGGCTTTGTGCCATGCCTCGTCAGCAGCGGCAATCATGTCCGGGGTGTAAGGGTCGTTCGGGTACTCCGTATGGAACGACTCGCTCCCGCTTGGCGTGTAGTAGTAGCCGAGGAAGGACATGTACATGTTCGAATCCTGCTCTTCCACGAAGTCAATGGTGCGTGAGTTGGTTGAGGTATTGAAGAAGTTGTAGCGAACCACTTCCGCCACACCGCGCATCTTCAACTCGCCGGCTGCCGACACGCTCTTCAGTTGGTCGAACACGTTGCCCTGGATGACCTGACGGAAGCCCTGGACATACGCCATGTGTTCCGACTGGTTGGCCGCACCGATGTTGGTGAAGTAGTTGCCTTCGAGGTCGAAGTCCCCGAAGAAACCGCCCCAGCCGTTGTTGCCGTTGAAGTCGGCCAGGATGCCGAAGCTGCAATCTTCCATATCGTTGCCGCGCACGGTGACGTGGTTGCCTTCGTATGGACGGATGCAGCTTGCCGTGTTGCCCCATTGCGTTGCAGTGGAGCTACCCGGAGCGTAGTAGTTAGACGTTCCCCCTGTATCGGTGGTCGGGTAGGCGTTACGGAATGCCAGACCTTCGATGATGACGTAGGACGGGCTATTGATCGTCGGATAGACTGCGAATCCATTGCTATGGTGCAGCCCGATTTGGTAGAGGCCCGAGATTTGAGCGGCCACACTGTTGTCGGTTGGCGAGTAGGACGTTGCGTTGGATGCATCCATGACCGGCAGGTTACCCTTCGAGTCGGCGCATCCAACGATCCGGATCGGTTGTGTTTGCGTGCCCTGGCCATCGATACGCAGGTACTCGTTATAGTGCGTTGGGTTGGTGCCGGTCGTGTCCGTGTTGAACAGGCGGATCGTGGTTCCGGGGTTCAGGACGTTGGAGCCGATCGCGACGTAAGCATTGGCAATCATCGCATACGGATGGCCCGCGCCCACGTCGTAGGTCGTTCCACCTTCGGCCGGGTCAACCGAGCAGTCAACCGGCTCGGTATGGTTCGGAGTAACTGTGTAGGAAGGCATTGCGGCACTGTCGACCGAGATGGTCGCCGAGGCCGATACGCTCGAGTTTGCCACGGAGGTAGCCGTTACGGTGTAGTCGCCCGCGACAGTCGCCGAGAACACTGCATCCCGGTTCGTGCTCGCGCTTCCACCGGCAGGCGGAGCGATCAACTGTCCGTTCCCACCCGATGGCTGTGTGATCGTCCAAACCACGTTGTCGTTGACGGCGCCCCAAACCCAGCTCTGCAGATTGGTCGTCTGGCCGGAGTAGAGCCGCACATTGAAGGGCGACACGAACGCCGAAACAGTCGGGCTGCACACATTGATGGGAACAGTCGTCGACTTTGTCTTATCGTCGACCGAGGTCGCCGTCAGCGTCACGGTCGCAGCCGATGAGAACACTGGTGCGGTAGCCGTGCCGACGTTCGTGCAGGCGCTTCCGACCGAACCAACCGTCACGTCGACGAATGCTCCGAGGATGTTGGGTGATGGTGCCGGGGTGAGCGTCGCAGTTGCTCCACCGGAGGTCGTGTAGGTCCACGTCACCTCGTTGGTCGAGCCGTTCGTCACAGTCGCGTGGATGCGGCGAGTAGCTCCAGGGATGACTTGCCATCCGTAGAGTGGGCTCTCGGTCGTGATCGAAACATTACCAAGAGCGGCGGTGGTTGTCGCTGCTGCGGTTAGCACGACTGTTGCGGTTGCCGAACCCGAGGTGCCGGTAGCGGTGACGACGGCAGCAGTCGAGGTGGTGAGAGTTGCGGGCGCGGTATACAGGCCCGTGGAACTGATGCTCCCGACGCTGGCGGTCCAACTGGTCGCCCCCGAAGAGATGAACTGCTGGGTCTGGCCGGCTGTCAGCGAAACCGACGTAGGCGAGATCGTCTGCGTGGCTGCTGCGCTGGTCAGAGAAACGGTTGCGGTAGCCGAGCCGTTTGATCCCGTAACGGTCACTGTGACCGTGGAAGAAGACGGCATCGTCGTAGGCGCGGTATACAGGCCGCTGGAACTGATGGTTCCAGCGCTGGCCCTCCAGCTAGTTGCGCCGGAGGAGGTGAATTGCTGCGTCTGACCAAGCACCACTGATGCTGCGGTGGGCGAGATCGTCTGCGCTACGGTTACGGCCTGCGAAGAACTGCCGATCGCGCCGTAGACCCAGTAGTACTTTCCGCTCTGGCAGCGCGCAAACACATAGTTCGCGGGCTGGTAAGACTGCTCCGACTGTAAATCAAGATTGGCTCCGGTGCAGTTAGAACCCAGCGATCCCATCGCCGTCATATCGTTCCACGTATTGCCGTTGTCGGTAGATAGCACGAGCCCTTGATTGCCCGTGTTCTCATCCCGATAGCTCCACACGAAGTCCGATCCATTGAGGAACTGCAATCCGCCAACGCCGACGTTTGTGTTGACCGAAGGGCAGGTTGTGCCGGTGCGCGGCGTGGTGCAGGGGTGGTTGGTGACTGCGAGCGTCGACGTGTCGATGCTGGTCAGGTCGTTCGGGAACGTGCTGGTCCTCATCGCCAGAATCGTCGTCGCGCTATGGGCCAGATTAGTGCAATTCCCGGTATAGCCGGAGCCGCCAAGATATTGCGTAGCAGACGTAAATGCCAGGTTGCTGTTAATCAGTTCCCCTTCGCCGCAGCCCCAATACTGATCGCCGCTGCCAAGATTCCATACATAACCCTGGTAGACTCCGCCCGCTGCATCGCCAAAGGTGGTGTAGAGGCTGGATACCTGCCTGGTGAAGGCAGTGGAGTTGGGGGCGTTGTTGCGCCACACGTCGCCGCCCCATGCCGGGGAGAAGTAGGTGTACCCGGCGGAGTCGGTAGTGAAGTTGTAGATCATCGAAGTGGAAGCGCCGGTATAGCCACTCACCAGGGACCATGCAGCCGAGCTGCCCGTCAGTCCGTTCCACGAAAGCACGTCCGACAAGGCTGGAGAACCACCTTCATTCGACAGCGCAATCATGATCGTGCCGTTGGGCGTGGCGGTCATGGTCTGGTAATACTCGGTTCCGCTACCCGCCGAGGCCGTGCCGATGGCGGTCCACGTCGGAGAACCTGTGACGACAGAGGCCATTGAAGCCTTATAGAACGTGTTGACGTAGCTTCCGGACGACCCGGAAAGAGTCGCGGCGTAGACGTTCCCATCGGAGAGGGGAAAGAGTTTCCCATTGCCGTTCGCTGCGAACGACGACGGCACAGTGATCTGCGTCCAGGATGGCGCTGCCGTGACAGCCGCTGCAGCGGCAGCCGCTGTCAACTGGACAGTCGCTGTCGCCGTTCCTGCTGGTCCGGTAGCCGTGATTGCCGCGGAAGTTGAAGATGCAATGGTTGCGGGCGCGGTATACAGGCCCGTGGAGCTGATGGTGCCCAAGGTGGCGGTCCAGCTGGTCGCCCCCGCGGAGGTGAACTGCTGGGTGAGGCCGGCCGTGAGCGAAACTGACGTGGGCGAGATCGCCTGCGTGGCTGCGCTGGCCAGCGAAACCGTCGCGGTAGCCGAGCCGTTCGGTCCTGTAGCGGTCACTGAGACCGAGGCAGATGACGGCATCGTCGTGGGCGCGGTATACAGGCCGGAGGAGCTAACGGTTCCGGCGGTGGCCGTCCAACTCGTTGCTCCGGAGGAGGTGAATTGCTGGGTCTGGCCAAGAGTGACTGATGCTGAGGTGGGCGAGATCGTCTGCGAAGCGGGGACGACCAGCGTTACGGTCGCTGTGGCCGAGCTGGTTGCATTGCTTGCCGTGACAGTAGCAGACCGGACGCTCGATGTTGTTGCCGGCGCCGTGTAGAGGCCTGTCGAGCTAATGCTGCCCTCTGTGGCTGCCCAGCTGGTTGCGCCAGTTGACGTAAATTGCTGGGTCTGGCCAAGAGTGACCGACGCCACACTGGGTGAGATGGTTAGCGCGACTGCCGGCGCCGCGGAAAGTGTGACGGCTGCGGACGCTGAGCCGTTCGGCCCAGTTGCCGTCACCGTGACCGACGCCGAAGATGGCATGGTTGCCGGTGCCGTGTAGAGGCCACTGGAGTTGATGGTTCCCTCGGTGGCGGACCATGAGGTTGCACCAGCAGAGGTGAACTGCTGCGTCTTGCCGACGGTCACTGTCGTTGCGGTGGGCGAGATCGTCTGTGTAGCGGCAGGCACCAGGGTGACGGCTGCCGAACCCGAGCCCGACGGACCTGTTGCCGCGATGGTGACGTTGGTATTGGAGGGGAGGCTCGCCGGTGCGGCGTACATGCCGGTAGAACTAATCGTTCCGGCGGTAGCCGACCATGATGTCGCACCAGCAGCGGTGAACTGCTGCTTCCTGCCGACGGCGATCGTTGCGTTCGCCGGCGAGACTGACACCGTCGCTGTCGTCGCCGTACCGGCGAATGGCACTGCAAAGACTGGGCCCAACAGGGTGCTGTTGTTCTTTACTGAGAGGGTTGCGATACCGGTCTTTTGCTGATATCCAACGGCGATCAGTGTAGTTGGGCTGACGTAGGTCGTCGCCAGGAGAGCCGATCCGTTATACACAGACGCCCCGGGCTCAAACCCGGTGCCCTTGACGGTGATGGTGTAGGTCGAGAGCGGAATGGGATTTGGCGTTACCGACGCGATCGGCGGCCCGGCCTGCTCGACCACGAGGTAGACGTCCGCCATGCTCGAATTATTCGAAGCGAGTGCCTCAATCAGGATCCCCGTACTATTTGGTGGGGTTGCGGGTGCCGTATAGAGACCGCTCGGTGAGATTGTTCCGAGCGTTGCATTTCCACCAACGATTCCGTTGATTGCCCATGTGACGGCTGTATTGGTCAAACCGGTAACTGTAGCGCGGTACTGTAGGGTACCTGATGTGCCGATGACGGAGTAACCAGGGGTAATGGAAATCGCAGGGGCCGTGGTCGCCCGCGCCATGAGTGGGGAGCACAGGGCGCAGATGATCAAGAGAAGTCTCTTAAGGTAGAGTCGCATTGTTTAATTACTCCTCGGGGGAAGGATTGCAAGGTTGAATACTTTCTTCGGAAAGCTCAGCCGCACTGCGGTCCGAGGCGTTCTGAGTTCGACTAACCGTATCCCGGTGGAAACGGCGGTGACATACAACAAATGGGGGGGGAGAAGCCATTTGCCTGGTGCGTGAAGCGATGAGGTGCAGCGATTGATTTCTGAAACGCCACGAAATCTCTCTATCGGCGCAGAATTAGAAGCACTTAAGGCGCAATTTTGTGTTGACCTCGGTAACAAACGATCTCGAACCAAAGTTGTAGGCATAACCCGAGCTAACCGCTCCGCGAGGACGCATAGGACGGTAATCCGCCGGCTGCGCGGGGTCGTCTTAGTCGCTATTGCTAGGGGAGAAATCTGACTCGAAAGTATGATCTGTTCCATCAACTGCGAGCCGCGTTCCGGACAAACGTCGGGGCGAACGGCCATTGGATGCCGCTGCTCTTAGTTGGTCTGGATTCAGCTCGTTGGATAGCAAACTGGGCTAGTTTGCGTGGGGGAAATTAGGGCCCATCAGATCGTACGGTGCGATGTCTTTAGACAAGTCGCTACCAAAATCAGGCTTCCCAAAGTACGGTGTTTCATCGGTGCCGCGCCTCTACAGAAAGGGCATCGATTCGCGAGGTAAAACGGTTATGCAGCTTAGACGCTGCGATCAACGATTCGGTGTGTCGTTGGTCACATAAATAATTGTAGCTGGTGGTGCCTAAAGTAATCAACTCGCCGGTTACTTCGGCATGATCTGCGACAGGATGGCATCGATGACCCGCTGGACGCTTTCGGGCACGGATTCCAGGTCGGTGCGGCACTCCAATTCAGGATGCAGCGGTTGCTCATACGGGTCGCTAATGCCGGTAAATGTTTTGATTTCACCGGCTCGGGCACGCTTGTAGAGCCCCTTCACATCGCGCCGTTCGCATTCCTCAATTGGCGCGTTGACGAAGACCTCAAGGAAGTTTGGGATGCGGATTCGCACGGCATCGCGGGCAGACCGGTAGGGAGAGATCGCGGAGACGAGCGTGATCACGCCATTCCTGGTCAACAATTCCGCAACATACCCGATCCGGCGGATGTTTTCGTCGCGATCTTCCTTGCTGAATCCGAGGCCCTTGGATAGGAACAGGCGGACTTCATCGCCGTCGAGCAGCTGAACGCGATACCCCGAAGCGGCGAGTTGGTCGCTGACTGCCAGACTCAAAGTGCTTTTTCCAGAGCCGCTGAGGCCGGTAAACCACACGGTAAGACCAGGATGCGCAACTGTCATGTGTACCCAATTCTTTCTCGCGGCGATTTCCAGCCGGATGTTCTTGGTCGATCGATCACGCAGAGCGCGGGGAGTCGTCAAAATTGTACGAGAGCCGAATTCAGATGAAAAGCATTGCGCTGATCGATTCGTTGCCCGGTGACTTGATCGCCTACAACTCAAGTGTGAGAACCTAAGTGGTAACAAATTTGGAGCTCGAACGTGAGGTGATTCCGGTCCGGGAACCCAGTCCGACAACGCCCAGAGAGGCCCAGAGAGGCACAGAGAGGCACAGTGTGTAGACATACCCCAACATGGTCATTGACGCCGCTTGAGGGCTAAAGAATGATTACTAAAGATTACTCGTCATGGGTGTACACGATTTGATGGAAACGTCCACAGGAGCCTGGTAATGATGAAGAACTTGCTGAATCCTGAACGGACGGCCAGCTTTTTGCATGCACTGAACACGACTAGAATCAAGTTCGGACGGCTTCGTTCGTCGATATCCGGAGATCCAGTCAGCGAACTCGTCCAGACTCCGTCAACGCTCTCAGACCTCACGGACAAAGAGTCTCTATTGGCTGCCTCGCTCCAATCCGAGAAGAAGCTCTTCTTCTTCCATGTGATGAAGACCGGCGGCGTTACGTTCCGCCGCATTCTGGCTTCGGTTTACGGCACCGGCTTCAAGGTCTGTTACGACCCGACCGCCACGTCCATTGAGGCTTCGCTCCCAGATACGCAGGCGATCGAGTTCCACAGCTTCCATTTCAAGGGCCAGCTGGCCCACATGCACTCGGGGCTTACGAGCAACGATCGCTGGGACATCCTCGAAGGCCAGGACTGCTTCACGATGTTGCGAGAACCAGTCGA
>Ga0302314_10017084_pt1 | contig 12196 bp, 6 predicted proteins | sample III_Palsa_N2_3_FD_200533 | JGI IMG/M metagenome (GOLD analysis project Ga0302314, IMG submission 200533) | Peat permafrost microbial communities from Stordalen Mire near Abisko, Sweden - III_Palsa_N2_3 | ecosystem: Environmental > Terrestrial > Soil > Palsa > Peat permafrost | place: Sweden...
CTTCGTCGCCCATCAGCAGCCCGATCTCTTGCGCGCGTTCGGCCATGTCGTCGTCGGCGATCCGGATCTCCACCTCTTCGCGCTGTTCCGTCAACACCTTGACGTCGAGCGCGAGCGACTGGAGCTCCTTGATGAGCACCTTGAACGATTCCGGTACGCCCGGTTCGAGGACGTTTTCGCCCTTCACGATGGCTTCGTACGTCTTCACGCGGCCGACGACGTCGTCGGACTTCACCGTGAGGAGTTCTTGCAGCGTGTAGGCCGCACCGTAGGCTTCGAGCGCCCAGACTTCCATTTCGCCGAAGCGCTGGCCGCCGAACTGTGCCTTGCCGCCCAGCGGCTGCTGGGTGATCATCGAGTACGGGCCGGTTGAGCGCGCGTGGATCTTGTCGTCGACGAGATGCGCGAGCTTGAGCATGTAGATCATGCCGACGATGATCGGACGGCCGAAGCGGTCGCCCGTGCGCCCGTCGCGCAGCCACGTCTTGCCGTCGGCCGGCAGGCCGGCGTCTTGCAGCCACTCGGCGATGTCCTCGGCATGCGCGCCGTCGAACACCGGCGTCGCGATGAACATGTCGAGCATGCGCGCCGCCCAGCCGAGGTGGGTCTCCATGATCTGCCCGAGGTTCATGCGCGAAGGCACGCCCAGCGGGTTGAGCACGATGTCGACCGGCGTGCCGTCTTCCATATACGGCATGTCTTCTTCCGGCAGCACCTTGGCGATGACGCCCTTGTTGCCGTGCCGGCCGGCCATCTTGTCGCCTTGCAGAATCTTGCGCTTCTGCGCGACGTAGACGCGCACGAGGTGGTTGACGCCCGGGCTCAGCTCGTCGCCGTTCTCGCGCGAGAAGCGCTTGACGTCGATGATCTTGCCCTTTTCGCCGTGCGGAACTTTGAGCGAGGTGTCGCGCACTTCGCGTGACTTCTCACCGAAGATCGCGCGCAGCAGGCGCTCTTCCGCCGTGAGCTCGGTCTCGCCCTTGGGCGTGACCTTGCCGACCAGAATGTCTTCGGGACGGACCTCGGCGCCGATGCGCACGATGCCGTTCTCGTCGAGATCCTTGAGCGAATCCTCACCGACGTTGGGGATGTCGCGGGTGATCTCTTCGGGTCCGAGCTTCGTGTCGCGGGCTTCGCACTCGTACTCCTCGATGTGGATCGAGGTGAAGCGGTCGTCCTTGACCATCCGCTCGGAGATGAGGATCGCGTCCTCGTAGTTGTAGCCTTCCCACGGCATGAACGCGACCATGACGTTTTGGCCGAGCGCGAGCTCGCCCTCATCCGAGGACGGGCCGTCAGCCAAGATCTGGCCGCGCACGACGAGGTCGCCGACGGCGACGATCGGGCGCTGGTTGATGCACGTGCCCGCGTTAGAGCGCGTGAACTTCAGCAGCTCGTAGCTGTGCTCGAGCCCGTCATCGTCGTGTTTGACCACGATCTGGTGGGCGTCGGCCGCCGTGACGGTGCCGCTGTTCTTGGCGAGCACGCAGCCGCCGGAGTCCTTGGCCGCGCGATACTCCATCCCGGTCCCGATGATCGGGGTCTGCGGGCGGAGCAGCGGCACGGCCTGACGCTGCATGTTCGCACCCATCAGGGCGCGGTTGGCATCGTCGTGTTCGAGGAACGGAATCAACGCCGTGGCGACGGAGACGATCTGCTTCGGCGAGACGTCCATGAGCTGCACCTTGCCCGGCGGCTCCTCGACGTATTCCTCGGCGTAGCGCGCGACGACGGACGGCGAGATGATCTTGCCGTTCTTGTCGATCTCGGTATTGGCCTGAGCGACGATGTAGTCGTCTTCGCGGTCAGCCGTGAAGTAGCGGATCTCGTTGCTGACGATCCCGTCTTTCACGACGCGATACGGCGTCTCGATGAAGCCGTAGCGGTTGACGCGCGCAAAGGTCGCAAGCGAGCCGATGAGGCCGATGTTCGGACCTTCCGGCGTCTCGATCGGGCAGATGCGGCCGTAGTGCGAATGGTGAACGTCGCGCACTTCGAAGCCCGCGCGCTCGCGCGAGAGCCCGCCCGGCCCAAGCGCCGAGAGGCGCCGCTTGTGCGTGAGCTCCGCCAGGGAGTTCGTCTGGTCCATGAACTGCGAGAGCTGCGAGGAGCCGAAGAACTCTTTGATCGCCGCGACGACCGGACGGATGTTGATCAGTGCCTGCGGCGTGACCGTCTCGATGTCTTGCACGGTCATGCGCTCGCGCACGACGCGCTCGAGGCGCAGCAAACCGACCCGGAACTGGTTCTGCAGCAGCTCGCCGACCGAGCGGATGCGGCGGTTGCCGAGGTGGTCGATGTCGTCCTTGTGCACCGTGCGTGCCTGGACTTTGATGAGGCGCCGCAGCACCGCCACCATGTCTTCGCGCGTGAGTGCCTTCTTGTCGATCGCCGGCACGCGCAGCTTGGCGGCCGCGTACTCCTTCTCCAGTTTGCCGGAGAGTTTGTAGCGCCCGACGCCGGCGAGATCGTACCGCTTCTCGTCGAAGAACAGCGACTCGAGCAGCTTCTCGGCGTTTTCCGCATTTTCGGGCTCGCCGGGACGCAGCTTCTTGTAGATTTCCTTGAGGGCGTCTTCTTTGGTCTTGACGTCCTTGTCTTTTTCGAGGCAGTTCGCGATCAGCGGCGAGTTGTCGAACAGCGCCAGGATCGCGTCATCGGACTCCCAGTTGTGGCCGAGGTCGGGGCGCGAGAGCGCGCGGACGAACGTCGTCGCGTAGATCTTGCGATTCTTGTCGATGCGGACGCCGATCGTACCCTCGGTCTCATCGTTCTTCGTCCCGTTGTCGGTCTCGAACTCGATCCAGGCACCGCGGTTGGGGATGATCGTCGCGTTGAACGTCGGACGGTTGTTGGTGTCCGAGTCCTGCAAGAAGTAGACGCCCGGCGAGCGCACGAGCTGGCTCACGATCACGCGCTCGGCGCCGTTGATCATGAACGTGCCCTTGTCGGTCATGAGCGGGAAATCGCCCATGAAGATCTCTTGGTCGGGGATGCCCTTGATTTCGCCCGACTCGGCCGTGATAAGACGTACGCGCACGCGGAGCGGCGCGGAGTAGGTCATGTCACGTTCGCGGCATTCCTCGACGGAATATTTCGGCTCGCCCAGCGAGTGGTCGCCGAATTCCAACACCAAGTTGCCGGTGAAGTCTTTGATCGGGGAGATCGACTCGAACGCGTCCTTGAGGCCATCGTTGATGAACCATTTAAAGGAAGCTTTCTGAAGCTCGATCAGGTCGGGCAGCTCGAGGACGTCCGCGATCTTCGCAAACGAGTGACGTTTGCGCTTCGCGCCGGGATCCTCGGGCAGCTCGACGGTGAACGCTTCCGCCGGAACGGCGAAACTCGCGTTCGCAATGTTGTCCTGTTTGACCGCGGTGCCCGACCCGTTCGGTGCTGCTGCGGCCGGTTCGGCCTTCTTGCGGCTACGGGTGGACTTGGGTTTGTCTGCGGTCGCTTTGGTCGCCATTCTGTTTGTGGGGGTCTTCCTGCGTGGGCTCACGCGCGCTCGGGGGATCGAACACGCAAAAAAGGCAAGGTCCACCCCACCTGAGTGAGGGGCCCTCGCTCATCCGTTTATGCCGCTATCCGCCGAGAGGCATAGGCAGGTATTTTAGCCCAAACCGTGCTCGCAGGTCAAGGGGGCGAGGGCGCCCCGGGGAGGCGGCTAGGCGGCGTCGGTACCCGTGGCCTGGCGCAACGGGAGCCGCCCGGGGCGGAAGCTGGCCTGGTCGACGGCGCTGAAGAGCGCGCTGTCGCGGTCACGCGGGCAGAGGCACGAGCGCAGGCGGTCGCCGGCGCAGCCGTCGTAGTCATGCTGAGCGAGCGTGTGCCCGCATGTGCACAGCACCAACGTTTCCATATGCTACCTCCCTCGGAAAAAGCGTGGGATCGGACCGGTGGGCTTCGGAGCGAACCCCCGCGTTAGTCCTTACCCAGACAGGCGCTTCCTAACGCCCGTCAGCCTGCCTCGGAGGCGGGGATCGGGCTCGTCGACCCCAGCCGGAAGAGCAGGTCGGCCGCGCGGGAGTAGCAATTGCAGGCCCGGGCACGCAAGCCGCGGTCGTCGACGACCCCGATCCGGGCGTAGCCGTGGTTGACGATCCCCTCGTCGACGAAGCGGCCGAGGACGGTCACGACGCTGGCCCGCCGGACGCCGAGCATCATCGCGACGACGTCCTGGGTTACCGAGATTTCGCCGCCGACCCGGTCACGGGTCACCAGCAGCCATTTGGCGAGCCGCTGCTCGATCGTGTGGCGCGCGTTGCAGGCAACCCATTGGCCGCGCACGGCGAGTACCGCGTTCGCGTACCGGAACGCCGCTTCGCGCACGGCCGCGTCCCGTTCGAGCAGACTCACGAACGCCTTCGCGTCGACGCGGCCAAAGCGTCCCGGCGACTGCACGAGCCAGGTATCGACCGCGTGCCGGCTTCCGAGGACCAGCTCGATCCCAAGGAAGCCCTCCGTCCCCGCTGCGTCGACTTCGACTTTGACGTCGCCCTCGAGCCGGCGCAAGCTCGAGACCATTCCGGAGAGCGGAAACCACGCCGCGTCCAGGCGCGCGTTTTCGGCTTGCAGCACATCGCCGATGGCACCCCCGTGCACGCTCATATGCTGCTCGAGCGCCGTTCGCGCCGCCGGCGGGAGCCCATTGAGGAACCGGTTCTTCTCCGCCGCACCCAGCACCATGATTGCGTCTGTACCCTACTACGGGATAAGCTTCGCACCGCAACCGGTCCGCGAATCGAGACAGGATCGGCGAGCTGCCTTCCGCTAGAATGCCGCCATGCTCGGCGTTCGGCCGGTCGCTGTGATGTGCGCGTGCGTGGCCCTTGCGGCGTGCGGCCAAACTGCGGGCTCGCAGGTACCGGGGACGGCACCGTCAGCGTTTCAGGTGACGCCTGCCGAGATCGATCTGTCGCCGAGCGCGCCGGCCGACACGTTCAACGGTCAAGATGACGTCGCGGGCGTCAGCTATACGCCGCTGGCATCGCCGGAGTGCACGGGCGCGACCGGAAGCATCGTGGTCGGGGGAAACGGCGTCGCGCAGCGTGACGTCGCCGGGGCGGCACTGCTGTTCACGGTAGTCGCTGCGGGAGCTGCGCCGCCGGCGCAGTGCACGATCACGGTCCTGGGTTCCGACGGCAGCTACGGCGTGGTCGCCGCGAACTATAGTAACGTTCCGGTGAGTGAGATACCGGCCGCGGAACGCAGGATCATCGCCTCGCCGCAGAGCTCGTCGAGCACGCTGACGTTCACGTCGCTCGCGTCGCCGCAGAACATCGACGTGTCGGGCTTCACTGGCCCGACGGCCGCGACGGTCTCGTGCAAATCGACAGGGAGCGGCGTCCAGGTGACCCCGGCACAAGTCAGCGGCGGCGGGACGTTCGCAGTGATCCCGTTCGGCCAAGGAGCAATTTCAAACTCCTGTGGCATTGCGATCGCGGATCAATCGAAGCACCACGTCACCGTCACGGCCACCCTCTCGATCAGTGCGGTCGCGAAATTTACCGCCACGCCGGATAAGGCGCAGTTCGGCTGCGCGGGAACCGCGGCGCCGTTGAATTGCCGGACGCTCACGCCTATCGCGCTGTCGGAACCAGGGACGCCGGCGTTCTCAATTGTGACGCGTCCGACCCTGAAGGGGTCGCGCGCGAATGCCTTCTATGGCCCGCTCGCGATGAACGGCGGCCCTGCAGCGACGCTCTTCGCTGGGCTCTTGCCGGTCGCGACCCTCGCCTGCAGCGCCGTCGTCGTCACGGACGGCAGCACGCCCGCGCAGCGCGTGCGCATCGCGATCGCGCCGGCCATCGCGGCAGCCCCGGCGGGACTCGCGGCGGCGACCGCCCCGCCATGCACAGGTTCGGATGCGCGCGTCGCCGCGCCGAGGGCTCCGCACGGGATGTACGTGTGGAATCCGTACAAGGTCGACGGCGGTGTGTACGAATCGTATCTGGAGAGCGACGTCATCGGCAAAGATCCCGCTCTGTGCGGCGTGAGCCTGCTCGTCTCGTGGTCGGAGATCGAAAAGACGAAAGGTACCTACACGTGGGGCACGATCGCGAGCCAAGCCGCGCCGTACGTGAATGCCGGCCTCACCGTCAACCTTTTGATTGCCGACGCTTCCGAGGTCGGCTCGAATACGGCGACGCCGGCGTGGGTGACGGATCCCTTCGCACAGGACGGCGACGGTGTGGCCAGCATCTCGTGCAGCGGACAGCCGCCCTATCCGGACTATCTCGATCCGACTTTTGAAGCCGATTACGAAAGCCTCATCGATAATGTCGTCGCGCACTACGCAAACGACCCGACCATCGGTTACATCCGCTTCGGGATCGGCGCCGGCGTCGAGGCGTATGCTGCCCATCTAAGCGACTACCCGAGCGATCCTTGCAGTCTCGCCTGGGAAGCGCAGGGCTACTCCTTCTCTGCCTGGGTGGACCATACGCGGCGCATCGTCACGCACATGGGCTCGCTCAACAGCAGCAAGCAGTTGATGATCGCGCTGAACTACATCCCCGGTTGGAGCGACACGCTGTACGACTATCCGAATGCTGCCGCCGAAGACGCTGCCAATCACGGCATCGGCTTCGGAACCGAGAATCTGGGCATCGGACACGTCGCTGATCCGGGTACGACGCCCGCCGCCTGCAATCCGCAGGCCACCAACGCGAGCATCTACTGGTGTCAGGCCTTCACGCGCCACGCCGGCGTCGTGCCGTTCGAGTTTCAACCGATCGAGGCGGTGTCGGCGCCGGTTTCGACCTACAACATCGACTTCGCCAACCTCTTGCAGTACGCGCTCGACAACAACACGCAGCTCTTCGAGATCTATCCGCAAGATTGGCTGCAGGCGGATTCACCGTCCTCGCCCGTGTTTGTCGCCGGACACCGGGCGGAGTGGAAGGCTGCGCTGCAGTCGACCGCGCTGATCGTCGGCGCACACGGCCAGTAACGCAACGGCAGCCCCCACCACCAGCACCGCGACCGCCGACCACAACGCGGTGCCGTAACCGGCGCGGTCCGCAACGGCCCCGAGAGCCGCCGGTCCGGCGGCGCCTGCGAGGGCGAGCGCAACCCCTTGGGCCGCGATGATCGTGCCGTAGGCGCGGCGACCGTAGAACGATGCGATCAGCGCACCGCGCAACGGCGCCATCGCGCCGTACGCAACCCCGAAGGCGATGATGTAGGCGACGACCCACGCCAGTCCGCGCTGCGCCGAGAGCAGCGCGACCGCGAGAGCCTCGAGCGCGATCGCCGCGGCGAGGAGGCGCGGCAGCGTGACGAGCGCTGCCAGGCGATCGAATAACCAACGTCCCGGAAGATATGCGAGACCGAGGATTCCCGCGAGTGTCGAGGCCGTACCGAGCGCGTAACCTTGCGCGAGCAGGTACGCCACGTGCAGCACGAGCACGGCGGTCGTGGCAAACGTGGACAACGCGATCGCGGCCGTGATCAGCCAGAACGACGTCGAACGCAACGCTTCCGGTGCCGTCCAGCCGCTCAATGGGTTGGCGCTGTTTGCCGTCGCTGCGCCGTCCGGATGCAGCCCGTGATCCTCCGGGTGACGCCGCACGACGAGCGCGTGCAGCGGAAATGCGATCGCGAGCTGGATGACCGCGAGCGCGACGAGCGCTCCGCGCCAGCCGTCCCGCGCAATCAACGCTGCGGCGAGCGGATAGAACACGGTCGACGCGAACGCGCCGTAAAACGTCAGCCTCGCGAGCGCGCGCGCACGGTCGCGCTGGAACCAATTCGCGATTACCGTGAAGGTCACCGGATAGTATGTCAGTGCACTGCCGGCGCCCATGCCGATCGCCCACTCGGCGGTAAACGCACCGGCGTTGGGCGCGTGCGCGAGCGCAAACAGCGTGCACGCCGATATGAGCGAGCCGCTTGAGAGCACCAGGCGCGCGCCCCGGCGATCGAGGAACGGTCCCAGCGCCACACCGGCCAGGCCCGCAATCAGGACGCTTCCGGCATACGCGGAGCCCAGCAGCGCTTGGCTTGCGCCAAGCTCGGCACCAACGGGCTGGACCAGCAGCGAAAACAGATACTGGCTCGTCCCGTACGAGATGATAGTCGTCACGCCGAGCGCGGTGACGATCCGCCAACCATAGTAGCGCGAGCCCGACCGCAACGTTCCTTGGAGCAGACCCGGAGCTTTCGTTTGCCGCGTTCGCGGTACTTGCCGCGGGGCCAAACGGATCATCCGAACGGCGGATACCCCCGCCGCTGCGGAGCGCCTACGATCCGAGCATGAATCCGCTCGTCCTCGAGCTCGGCCTGATCGTGCTCAGCGCCTTGCTCTTCTGGCTCCTCGATCGCTACGTGAGAGGCTGCGGAGCGATATGACCGCCGACTTGGGCGTCGGCCTGATCCTGGCGCTCGCCGCGCTCGCGTACTTGACGTACGCGATGCTCCGCCCCGAACGATTCTGAAACGGATTCGCGCATGACCATCGTCGGCTGGCTGCAAGCAGCGTTTATCTTCGCCTTGGTGTGGCTCTGCGTCAAACCGCTAGGGTCGTATATGGCCCTGGTCTTCGAGGGGCGGCGCACGTTCATGTCGCCGGTCATGGTGCCGCTCGAGTACGCGCTGTACCGGATCTGCCGCATCGACCCCGCGCGCGAGATGACCTGGGTGACCTACGCGTTCGCCGTGCTGGGGTTCAGCCTGGTCGGCTTCATCTATCTCTACGTGCTGCTGCGGATCCAAGCGTTCTTGCCGCTCAACCCGCAGCATTTCGGCAACCTCGCACCCGACCTCGCGTGGAACACCGCCATCTCGTTCATGACGAACACGAACTGGCAGTTCTATTCCGGCGAGTCGACGATGAGCTACCTCTCGCAGATGGCCGGCCTCGCGTGGCACATGTTCGTGTCGTCGGCAGCCGGGATCGCGATCGCGATCGCATTGATCCGCGGCATCTCGCGCGTGAGCGGTACGACGCTCGGCAATTTCTGGGTCGACATGACGCGCGCGATCCTATACGTCTTGCTGCCGATCTCGGTCCTCGCGACGATCCTGCTTGTGTGGCAGGGCGTGCCGCAGAACTTCAGCGGCTATACGACGACGAAAGGGCTCGAAGGCGTCGCGCAATCGATTCCGCAGGGTCCGATGGCCTCGATGGAATCGATCAAGGAGCTGGGTACCAACGGCGGCGGCTTCGTCAACGCGAATTCCGCATCGCCGTGGGAAAACCCGACCGGTTTCAGCGACGGCCTCGAGCTGTTTTTGATTCTGGTGATCGGCGCGGCGCTGACGTACACATACGGGCGCTACGTCAAGAACCAGCGACAAGGCTGGGCAATCTTCGCCGCCATGGCGATCCTGCTCTTCGCCGGTTGGACCGTCGCGTATGCCGCCGAAGCGGCCGGCAATCCGCTCGTCCACGCGCTCGGCGCTCAGGGCGGCAACATGGAAGGCAAGGAGGCGCGCTTCGGCATCGCGGCGTCGGCACTCTGGGCGACCGTCACGACCGCGACGTCGTGCGGGGCGGTCAACGCGATGCACGACTCGTTCACCGCTCTCGGGGGCCTCGTTCCGCTGGTGAACATGCAGCTCGGCGAAGTCGTGTTCGGCGGCGTCGGCAGCGGTCTCTACGGCATGCTCGAGTTCGTCGTGCTGACGGTGTTCATCGCCGGGCTGATGGTCGGACGCACGCCGGAGTTTCTCGGCAAGAAGATCGAACGCCGCGAAGTGACGCTGGCGATTCTGGCGATCCTCGTCGTCCCCGCGTTCTCGCTCATCCCGGCCTCGATCGCATCGGTCGTGCCGGCCGCTCTCGCCACGCTCAACAACGCGGGGCCGCACGGCTTCAGCGAGATCCTCTACGCGTACACCTCGGGCGTCAACAACAACGGCAGCGCATTCGCCGGATTGAGCGGCAACACGTATTGGAACATCTCGATGGGTGTCTCGATGCTGTTCGGACGTCTCGCCGAGGCGATTCCGGTGCTGGCGCTGGCCGGCGCATTGGTGCAAAAGAAGTCGATCCCGCCGACCGCGGGGACATTCACCACCACCTCGCCGATATTCGTCGTGCTGCTGATCGGCGTCGTGGTGATCGTCGGCGCGCTGACCTTCTTCCCGGCTGACGCGCTCGGCCCGATCGTCGAGCATCTCCTCGTCCTGCAAGGAAAGACGTACTGATGGTTTCGCCACGCCAGCGGTCGCTGTTCGACCGGGACATTCTCGTCCAAGCGATTCGCGACTCGTTCGTCAAGCTCGATCCGCGGGTGCAGCTCCGCAACCCCGTCATGTTCATCGTGGAAGTCGGCGCCGTTGCCTCGCTCGCCTATGCCTTCCGCGACGCGCGCTACGGACAAGCCGGCTTCGACATCGCGATCTCGCTGTGGCTGTGGTTTACCGTGCTCTTCGCCAACTTCGCCGAAGCGGTCGCAGAAGGCCGCGGCAAAGCCCAGGCCGAGTTTCTCCGCCGCACGAAGTCGGATACCTACGCGCGCAAGCTCGTGAACGGTGTCGAGGAAAAGGTCATTTCGTCGACGCTGCGGCGCGGCGACCGTATCGTCGCCGAGGCCGGGGACATCATCGCCGCCGACGGCGAGATCGTCGAAGGCGCGGCCAGCGTCGACGAATCCGCGATCACCGGTGAGTCGGCGCCCGTCATCCGCGAGGCCGGAGGCGACCGCAGCTCCGTCACCGGCGGGACGCGCGTCCTCTCCGACCGCATCGTCTTCGTCGTCAGCGCGAACCCCGGCGAGTCGTTCCTCGACCGCATGATCTCGCTGGTCGAAGGCGCGCAGCGTCAAAAGACGCCCAACGAGATCGCCTTGTCGATCCTGCTGGCCGGGCTCACGATCATCTTCCTCATCGCGGTCGCGACGCTGGCGCCGTTCTCGCTCTACGCGGGTGCCGTCCCGAGCGTCGTCGTGTTGATCGCGCTGCTCGTGTGTCTGATCCCGACAACGATCGGCGGACTGCTCTCCGCGATCGGCATTGCGGGGATGGATCGCGTCCTCCAGCGCAACGTCCTCGCGATGAGCGGTCGCGCCGTCGAAGCCGCCGGCGACGTTGACACGCTGCTGCTCGACAAGACCGGAACGATCACGCTCGGCAACCGGCAGGCGACCGAGATCATCCTGGCACCCGGCGTCGACCAGCTCAACGCCTATCAGGTCGCGTTCTACGCCTCGCTCGCGGACGAAACACCCGAAGGCCGCTCGATCGTCACCCTCGCCGGCCCGCTGGCCGGCTTTGATGCCGGCTCGACTAACGGCGCGCTCCCGCCCGGCGCGACGATCGTCCCCTTCAGCGCGTACACGCGCATGAGCGGCGTCGACTTTCCCGATGGACGCGCGCTGCGCAAAGGCGCACCGGACGCCGTTCGCGCATGGGTGGCCTCGCAGCGCGGCGGCACCGTCACCACCGATCTCGCCGGTGACGTCGAACGGATCGCGCGGGCCGGCGGAACGCCCCTGCTGCTAGCCGAGAACAACCACGTTCTGGGCGCGATCTATCTGCGCGACATCCTCAAGCCGAACACGAAGGAACGCTTCGACCGCCTGCGCGCGATGGGGATCCGCACGGTGATGATCACCGGCGACAACCCCCTCACCGCCAGCGCGATCGCACGCGAAGCCGGCGTCGACGACTTTCTCGCCGAGGCGACGCCGGAAACGAAGATGGCGCTCATCAAACGCGAGCAAACGGCAGGACGCCTCGTCGCCATGACGGGCGACGGCACCAACGATGCGCCCGCGCTCGCGCAAGCCGACGTCGGCCTAGCGATGAACAGCGGGACGCAGGCGGCCAAAGAGGCCGGCAACATGGTCGACCTCGATTCCGATCCCACCAAACTCATCGAGGTCGTCGAGGTCGGTAAGCAGCTGCTGATGACGCGCGGTTCGCTGACCACATTCTCAATCGCCAACGACGTGGCGAAGTACTTCGCGATCCTGCCCGCGATGTTTATGACCGCCTACCCGGCGATGGCCGCGCTGAACATCATGCGGCTCGCCACGCCCCAGAGCGCGATCCTCTCGGCGATCATCTTCAACGCCGTGATCATCGTCGCGCTGATTCCGCTTGCGCTGCGCGGCGTGCGCTATCGGCCGCGCGGCGCGAACGCTGTGCTGCGCGAGAACGTGCTGATCTACGGCCTGGGCGGGATCATCGTGCCGTTCATCGGCATCAAGCTCATTGACCTCATCCTGGTCGCCCTGCATCTCAC
>Ga0302314_10017086_pt1 | contig 12196 bp, 12 predicted proteins | sample III_Palsa_N2_3_FD_200533 | JGI IMG/M metagenome (GOLD analysis project Ga0302314, IMG submission 200533) | Peat permafrost microbial communities from Stordalen Mire near Abisko, Sweden - III_Palsa_N2_3 | ecosystem: Environmental > Terrestrial > Soil > Palsa > Peat permafrost | place: Sweden...
GGGCGGGATGGCGGTGGTGTTCCGGGCCCTCGATGAGCGGCTCGACCGGTTCGTGGCGCTGAAGCTGCTCACCCCGTGGCTGGCGGCCGACGAGGACTTCCGGCACCGGTTCCTGCGGGAGTCCCGGGCGGCGGCCGCCGTCGATGACCCGCACATCATCCCGGTGTACGAGGCGGGCGAGGCGAGCGGCGTCCTGTTCATCTCGATGCGCTACGTCTCTGGCGGTAGCGTCCGGGATCTGGCCCGCCGGGAGGGCCCGCTGCCCGCGGCCCGCGCCGCCGCCGTCGTGTCACCCGTGGCGTCGGCGCTGGACGCCGCGCACGCGGCCGGACTGGTCCACCGCGACGTCAAGCCCGCGAACATGCTGGTGGATTCACGGCCGGGCCGGCCCGATCACGTATACCTGGCGGATTTCGGGCTGAGCAAGGTCGGGTCGCCTTCGGTCCGGCTGACGCGGACCGGGATGTTCCTGGGCACGGTGGCCTACATGGCGCCGGAGCAGATCGAAGGGCGGGAGGTGGACGGCCGGACCGACCAGTACGCGCTGGCGTGCGCGACGTTCGAGTTGCTGACCGGCGTGGTGCCGTTCGAGCGCGATCAGGACATGGCGGTGATCTACGCGCATCTGTCGGCGCCGCCGCCGTCGCTGGCTTCCCGGCGTCCCTACCTTCCGGCCGCGGCCGACGACGTCCTGGCCCGGGCTATGGCCAAGGCGCCCCAGGACCGCTATCCCACCTGCCAGGAGTTCGCTGACGCGCTGCGCCAGGCGTTCGGCCTGGACGCCTACGAACACGATCCCGCGACCACCTCGGCCAAGCCGGCCCGCGGCGCGGACGCCACCCGGGCCGCGCTGGGGGCCGGTAACCGGCAGGCGCCGGAGCTTCCGGCGGGAACCGTGACGATGCTCTTCACTGACATCGAAGGGGCAACGGCGCTGCTGAGCCGCCTGGGCGATCGCTACGGGGAGGCGCTGTCGGCCCAGCGGGCGGTCATGCGGGCCGCTATGTCCGATTGGCGGGGCCGGGAGATGGGGACGGAGGGCGACAGCTTCTTCGTGGTGTTCGAGTCGGCCGCCGATGCGGTGGCCTGCGGTGCGGCGGCGCAGCGTGCGCTGGCCGCCCATGACTGGCCCGGCGGTGTCGCCGTCCGGGTCCGGATGGGCCTGCACTCGGGGGAGCCGTCCCGGCACGAAGACGGGTACATCGGGATAGACGTGCACCGGGCCGCGCGGATCATGGCCACGGCGCACGGTGGCCAGGTGGTGATGTCCCAGGTCACGTGGCAGCTGGCGCAGCCCGGGCGGCCCGCGGAGCTGTCCGTCCGAGACCTGGGTTCGCACCGGCTCAAGGACATTGACGCGCCGGAGCGCATCCTGCAGCTGGTCGGACCTGGCTTGGGCGAGGCGTTCCCGCCGCTGAAGAGCCTCGGCGCCCAGACCAGCCTGCCGGTGCCGGCCACCCCGCTGGTCGGCCGGGTCGACGATCTTCAGCGCCTGTCCGCGGCCCTCTCGGCGCCGGGCGTCCGGCTGCTGACGCTCACCGGGCCCGGCGGGGTGGGCAAGACGCGGCTGGCCCTGGCCGCCGCCGCCGCGCTCGGCGATTCCTTCCCGCACGGTGTCTTCTTCGTCGCGCTGGCGGCCGTGCGCGATGCCGAAGTGATGTGGAAGACGATCGCCGAGAGCCTGGACGCGGGCGGCGGCGAACCCCGCGCGGTGACCGAGCACCTCGGCGACCGTCAGGCCCTGCTGGTTCTCGACAATCTCGAACAGCTGGACAACGCGGCCGAGGTCGTGTCCGCGCTGCTCTTCGCCGCTCCCCACGTGGTGGTGCTGGCGACATCCCGCCGGCCGCTGCATCTTCAGGGAGAGCATGAGCTCCCGGTCCCGCCGCTGGAGATGCCCCGCGACACCGGCGTGCCAGCGGTGGCCGGGTGCGAGGCGGCTCAGCTGTTCGTCCAGCAGGCGGGCATGGTCCGGCCGGGTTTCGCGGTCACCCCGGACAACGCCGCCGACATCGCGGCGATCTGCCGGCGCCTGGACGGGCTGCCGCTGGCCATCGAGCTGGCCGCATCCCGGGTCAAGCTGCTGGCGCCCCGGGCCCTCCTCGCCCGGCTGGATCACAGCCTCGCGCTGAGCGGCGCCGGCGTCGAACGCCCCTCTCGCCAGCAGACCCTCAGGAACACCATCGCCTGGAGCTACGACCTGCTCGACCCGGACCTGGCCGGGGTGTTCCGGCGGGCGGGCGTCTTCGCCGGGGGCTGCGACCTCGATGCCCTGGCCGCGGTGGCCATGGCCGACGGCGGCGATCCAGCCGGCGCCGATCCGCTGGACCTGGTCGCCGCGTTGCTGGACGCCAGCCTGATCACGGTGACGGAGAGCACCGACGGCGAGCCGCGGGCGGGCATGCTGGAGACGATCCACCAGTACGCCCTGGAGCGCCTGGCCGAGGCCGGCGAGGAAGCACAGACCCGGCGCCGGCATGCCGAGCACTACGCGGCATTCGCCGAGCAAGCCACCCCGCAGCTGAACGGCCGGGAGCACCTGGCCTGGCTGGACCGCCTGGAGGCCGAACACGACAACCTGCGCGCCGCCTTGAGCTGGTCGCTGCAGACCGGCGCCGCCGAGGGCGAGCGGGTCGCGATCGGCCTGCGGCTGGTCCAGGCGCTGGGACAGTTCTGGTTCCGGCACGGTCATGTTCCCGAAGGACGGCGGTGGCTGGAACGGGCCATGGACCTAGCGCCGGATGACGCCGGAGCACCGCTGGCCCGGCTGGCCCACTGGCTGGGGGTGCTGCTGGACGAGCAGGGCGAACTCGAGGCAGGTCTGCGGTTCCTGGAGCGCAGCCTGGCCATCTGGCGGGAACTGGGCGACCGCGACCAGCAGGCCCGAGAGCTCAACAGCCTCGGCATCACCCATCGCTGGCTGGGCCACCTGGACACCGCCCGGTCGGTGCTGGAGGAAAGCGCCGCCATCGCCCGCGAGATCGGCAGCGACGTCCGGCTCGCCGCGGCCCTCACGAACCTGGGCCAGCTGGAAAGCGAAGCAGGCCACCTCGACCGCGCCGCGCAGGTCCTCCGGGAGGCCCTCGCGCTGGACCGCAAGCAGGGCGACACGTGGGGAGTAGTCCTCGACCAGCAGTCGCTCGCGGTAGTCAGCCTCCGCGCAGGGCGGATATCGGAGGCCAGCGAGATGGTGTCCGCCACCTTCGACTACGTGGCCACCTCCGGCGACGCCGCCACCCTGATCTCGGCTATCGAGCAGTCCGCCTGCATCGCCGCCGAGCTCGGCGACGTCATGCGGGCGGCACGGCTGGCCGGTGCCGCCGAAGCCATCCGGGCCGAGGCGGGCACGCCGATCCCGCAGCCCGACGCGGCCCTCCTCGAACGGTTCCTGGCCCCGGCCCGAGCCACCGTCGACCGCGACGCCTGGGACGCCGCCCTGGCCGCGGGCCGTGCCCTCACCCAGGACCAGGCGATCACCCTCCTGACCCAGCCCACGCCCAGCCCGCCACCCTCCGCGACCTGACCGACGTGGCTAGGCTGGATCAGGCCCGGGCGGGGGGCGTACCACAGCAATATCGGTGGCGGCGAAGTCATCACCGACGCACAGGACGGGGTGCCCGGTTCGCTCGGCGAGCGCGTATGTGAAGCAGTCACCGAAATTCAGCCCGGCTGGATGACGCCCTTTGCCATATCGCCGCCAGCCGCTCATCGCCCGGGCTGCCATGTCTGCGTCGACAGGCACGATGTCGATCTTCGCGTCACGAAGGAACCGGTCGACAACGTCTTGCCCGGCGGGCCAGAGCCTGGCCTCAATGACGATGCCCAGCTCGACGCGGATGGCGGCAGGCATCAGCCGCGCGAGGGCGTTCTCTAGGTGGACCGCGAGTTCATCGCCCCCCGGCTTGCCGAGGATGACTGCCACCGCTGCCGACGTGTCGACGACCAGGCTCCCGCGCGTCGGCTGCGTCAACGCGGCAGGCCAGCGTCGTCGTAGCCGACGATCTCCTCTGGTGCCCGGCTGTCGGCAACCGGCAAGGCCGCCACATCGGCCGCCAGGCGCGCCAGTCGCGTCCTCATGCTGGCTGCGTGCCTGCCATGCTCACGGTCGAGTCGCTCCCTGAGTGCGATCACGACGGCCTCGGTCAGCGTCTCGCCCGTCTCCGCGGCCAACTCCCTGGCGAGCTGGTCCGCCTCGTCACTCTTGATGCTCAGCGCCATGGAAGAAGTATAGATGGTATAGCAGACTTCTGCCATCCACCTGGTCGCGGACGAGATCAGCACCGCCAACCCGGGTGCGGACTGTGGTTAGCGCAGCGGGCTGAACGCCGCCTGGATCTCGGTCGCGAACAGCTCGGGCTCTTCCCAGGCGGCGAAGTGGCCGCCCCTGGCGGCTTCGTGGAAGTAGGTGACGTTCGGGTACGTCTTCTCGACCCAGCTGCGCGGGGCCCGGAAGATCTCGCCGGGGAACGTGGTGAAGCCGACCGGAAGCTTGACCTCCGGACGGGGCTGCCCGGCCGCGCGAGCCGCGGCTTGTGCGTCCTCCCAGTACAACCGGGCGGCCGAGGCCCCGGTGCCCGTCAGCCAGTACAGGGTGATGTTGTCGAGGACCCGGTCCCGGGTCAGGCCGCCGGAGGGCTGCCCGCCGGCAAAGGCGCGGGAGATCTTGTAGTAGCTGTCGGTGTCGTGGTCGAGCATCCAGGCCGCCAGGGCGGCGGGTGAATCCAGCAGCGCGTAGCCGATCGTCTGCGGCCGTGTGTTCTGCTCGATGAGGTAGCCGTTGCCGCTGGTCCTGAAGGTGGCGATCGCGTCGAGCGCCGCGCGTTCCTCCGCGGAGGGGTCCGGCGACGGGTAGCCGCCGCCCAGCCCCGCCAGGAGCAGGTTCATGTGGATGCCGAGCAGCCCGTCGGGTGCCTGGCGGCCCATCGCGTCGGTGACGGCGGCGCCCACGTCGCCGCCCTGGGCGACGTAGCCGGTGTAGCCGAGGCGGTGCATCAGCTCTGCCCAGGCTCCGGCGATGCGGCCGACGTTCCAGCCGGCCTCGGCCGGCTCGGCGGAGAAGCCGTAGCCGGGCAGCGACGGTACCACCAGGTCGAACGCGTCCTCGGCGCGGCCGCCGTGTGCGGCCGGGTCGGTGAGCGGGCCGATGACCCCGAGCATCTCGATGATCGAGCCGGGCCAGCCATGCGTGATGATCAGCGGCAACGCGTCCGCGTGCGGCGACTTCACGTGGATGAAGTGGATATCGACCCCGTCGATCTCGGTCGTGAACTGCGGCAGCGCGTTCAGCCTCGCCTCGCACGCGCGCCAGTCGTAATCGGCCGCCCAGTAGCGGGTCAGCTCCTGGATCGTCGCCAGTTGCACGCCCTGCGAGCGATCGGCGACCAGCTCCCTAGACGGCGAGCGCGTCGCGGCGATGCGCCGCCGAAGGCCGGCGATCGCTTCGTCGGGCATGTCGGCCCGGAAGGGACGGATTTCGGTTTCGCTGGACATCAGACCTGGCCTCCCTGGATTGGCTGACGACGGACGGCCGGACCGGTCTGTTCTGACCCGACATCCCAGACTAAGGACCATCGCCGCGCCAGCGGAACAAGCTGGTATTCCCCCATGATTGCGGATCGGCCGGACGCGCCGCCCCCCGTGACACCCCTGGTCCGCACCCTGGTCTGCGTGCCAGGTGAACCGTGCCGATCCGGTGGCCGCTCACACGTAGGCGGCCCACGGCTCCGCCGGCAGAGCCGGCCGCGGTGCCGCCGGGGCGCCGCAGTGACAGATCAGCTGGCGGGGTGCTGTGCTGGGGCGGGCGGGCGGGTTGCCCCTGGGGGAGGCAGGGTGGTGGTCAGCCCGGTGAGCAGGATGTCTAGGCCGCGTTCGAGTTCGGCAGCGCCATCGTAGCCCCCCAGGATCGGGGCCAGTCCGCGGAGCAGGGAGAACTCGCCGATTGGCAGCCGGTGCAGGCCCAGCCGGAGCAGGTCATCGGTCTCGTCGGGATTCTCGACGAGTTCCTGCAGCTCGTCCAGGATGTGGCCGTGCACGAACCCGAACAGGGCCCGGTAGATGTGCAGGGCGTCGGATTCGCTGAACCCGGCCCGGGTGAGCAGGGCCAGGATGTCTTCCAGGGGGCGCAGGGTGCCGACCGGGCGCAGCCCGAGGGGGGTGGCCAGCGGCCGGGTGACGATCAGCGGCACCACGTGCGGGTGGGCCAGCGCCAGCGCGCGGAAGCGGCGGGCGACCTCCCGCAGCTGACCGGCCCAGTCCGGGTCCGCGCAGTCGACCTGGAGCTGGGCCAGGACGGTCTCGGCGACGCCGTCGAGCAGGGCGGCCTTGCCCGGCGCGTGCCGGTAGATGATCATCGGGTCCCGGTTCAGGGCGCGGGCCAGGCGGCGCATGGACAGCGCGTCGGCGCCGTCGCGGTCGATGATCTCCAGCGCGGCGGCCAGCACCGCCTCGCGGGTGATCTTGCCGCTGCCGTTGCCGGCGCGACGGACGTCCGGGGTCGCCATGGTGGCAGTACCTTCCCTCCTGCGGGCCCGTCAGGTCAACATGTTAACAACGACCGTAGGTCTACGATGTTGACATTACCATGCATATGGTGTTTTACTGTAGGTCTACAGCGAAATTTACTGTAGGTCTACAGCAAGGCGGCAGGACCGATCCCAGGCGTGGCCGGGGTTTCGCGGACCGCCGCCGAAGTCCCCGCTAGCGCACTCGCGCCTCCGGGATGAGCCCGTGAAAGGCAGCCCCGATGAGTATCGCCAAGAAGATCGCGCACAAGGCCGAAGCAGTCAAAGGCAGCGTCAAGAAGATGACCGGCCGGGCCACCGACAGCCCCCGCCTAGAAGGCGAAGGCCGCGGCGACCAGATTAAGGGCGACACCAAGATGGCCGGGGCCAAGGTCAAGGACGCCTTCAAGCACTGACGACCGGACCCGCCATGTGCCTCGCTCGGGTCTCCCGTCCGCCATTCTGGCTCACCGTTGCGAGACCCGCAGATAACGAGAGGAGTAACCCATGTTTATCAGCTTCGGAGTCATAGTCGTCATCGTGATCATCGTGCTTGTCGTCCTGTTCCTGCGCAGGCACTGACCGTCGGCGGCGACCGCGCAGCGCACCTCCTATGGCCGGGCCGCAACGGTGCGGCCCGGCCGCACGGGTGACACCACCCCGCCCATCTCCGAGCTCACGATCCAGCCCTCGAAAGGGGCGACGCGTCATGCGCATTCCAGCCGGTATTACCCTCATCGTCCTCGGGGCCATCTTGACGTTCGCACTGAAGGGCGGACACATAGGCAACCTCGATCTGCATGCCGTTGGCGTCATCCTGATACTCGCCGGCATCGTCGGGATGTCGCTGCCCATCCTGATACGCAACAGGTCACGCCTTTCCCGGACGACGATCCGCAGCCGCCGCGACATCGTCGACGACGGGACGCGAACCGTCGTGAACCATGCTGACGGATCGCAGACCCTCGTGGAACACGATGACGGAGCCCAGACCTTCGCGGAACACGATGACGGGGCCCAGACCTTCGCGGAACCCTTCGACGCCGGTCCTTCGCTCGCCGATCCTTCGGTCACCGACCCTTCGCTTAATGGCGGCCGCACGAATCACAGCCCTCGCCGCAGTTCGGCGGGATCGGCCCAAAGCTAGACCGGGATGCCCGTCTTGGCTGTCACCCGGCTGCATCCAGCGGATTTTGATGGCCACTCACATGTAGGGTGTTCACCCTTGACCATGATCATGATCATGTCAGCATTGAGACCTTCGATGACCTGGTGGGCCAGATTGCCGTTCACCTCCGACAGCCAGAGCCAGGTCGCGGTATTCGAGAAATCGCCCGAGTCGCCCGCGCGCTGAGCTCTACCGTCTTAACCAGTCACCCCCTGGGAGGAGTCGTCGTGCCCGCACCTGTGCGCATCGGCCTGGCCGGCTACGGCCTGGGTGGCCGGTACTTTCACGCGCCGCTCATCGCCTCCGCTGCGAACTGCGAGTTCCTCGGGGTGGTCACCACCTCGCCCGAGCGCCGCCGCCAGGTCGCCGAGGATCTCGGCCGCCCGGCCTTCGCCTCCCTGGCGGAACTGGCCAGCGCGGGAGCCGAAGCAGTGGCGATCTCCACGCCCGCCGCCACTCATATCTCCCTCACCCAGCAGGCGCTGCGCCTGGGCCTGGCCGTCGTCTGCGACAAGCCGTTCGCGCTGGACGCGGACGCGGCCCGAACCACCGTCAAGCTGGCCGAACAGCTCAACGTTCCCCTCACCGTCTACCAGAACCGGCGCTGGGATTCGGACTTCCTGACCCTGCGCGAGCTGCTGAACACCGGAGCGCTGGGCACGCTGACCGTCTTCGAGTCGCGATTCGAGCGGTTCAGGCCGCAGTCCAGTCCGTCCGCGGCTGGCGGCGGCACCCTGCTGGACTTCGGCAGTCATCTGGCCGACCAGGCCCTGGTCCTGGCCGGCCCGGTCACGGGTGTGTACGCCGAGATGCACTACCACGCCGGCCCAGGCGGGCTGGACGACGACGTGTTCATCGCCCTGGCCCACCAGAGCGGCGTGCGATCCCACCTGTGGGGCAGCTCGCGGCAAGGCGCCCCCGGCCCCCGGTTCCGTGCCGCCGGCACCGAAGGCGCCTACGTGGTCCAGGATGTCGACGGCCAGGAAGCCCAGCTGCGTAGCGGCGCATCACCAGCGTCGCAGGGCGACCAGTGGGGTGCCGAGCCACCGGAACGCTGGGGACACCTCCGGCGCGGCGAGGTCGCCGAGCCCGTGCCGTCCGCGCACGGCGCGTGGAACCTGTTCTACCCCGCGTTCGCCGCCGCGGTCCGCGGCACGCAACCGGTGCCGGTAAACCCGTGGGACGCCGTCGCGACCGCGGCCGTGCTCGACGCCGCCCGGGCCAGCGCGCACACCACCCAGGTCGTAAGCCCGGCGCCCGCCCGACCGTAGCGCCCGGCCCGCCGCCAGATCCTGTCCCGCGTCGGAATATCCGGGCGATCCCCGTTGCTGGAGATACATGCAAACGCATATATCTAACCCGCCGCGGCGGGCAGCGCAGGAGGCACGCCATGCAGTTCGGGATCTTCTCGGTCAGCGACATCACCCGGGACCCGGTGTCGGGGGAGACGCCGAGCGAGGCGGAGCGGATCGACGCGATCGTCCGGATCGCGCAGAAGACCGAAGAGGTCGGCCTTGATGTGTTCGCGATCGGCGAGCATCACAACCCGCCGTTCTTCTCCTCCGCCCCAACCACACTGCTGGCCTACATCGCGGCCACCACGCAAAAGCTGATCGTGACCACCTCGACCACACTTATTACGACGAACGACCCGGTGCGTATCGCAGAGGAGTACGCGATGCTGCAGCACCTGTCGAAGGGCCGGATGGATCTGATGCTCGGCCGCGGCAACACGGCCCCGGTCTATCCGTGGTTCGGCCAGGACATCCGGCAGAGCCTGCCGCTGGCCCTGGAGAACTACAACCTGCTGCACCGTCTGTGGCGCGAGGACGTAGTGGACTGGGACGGGAAGTTCCGCACCCCGCTGCAGGGTTTCACGTCGATCCCGCGGCCCCTGGACGACGTGCCGCCGTTCGTGTGGCACGGCTCGATCCGCACCCCTGAGATCGCCGAGCAGGCCGCGTATTACGGAGACGGCTTCTTCGCCAACAACATCTTCTGGCCCAAGGAGCACTACATGCGCCTGATCGAGTTCTACCGGCAGCGCTACGCCCACTACGGCCACGGCACCGAGAAGCAGGCCATCGTCGGCCTCGGTGGCCAGGCGTACATCGCGCGGCGGTCGCAGGACGCCAAGCAGGAGTTCCGCCCCTACTTCAACGAGGCGCCGGTGTACGGCCACGGGCCTAGCATGGAGGATTTCGCCGAGCTCACGCCGCTGTCAGTGGGCAGCCCGCAGGAGGTCATCGACAAGACCCTGACCTTCCGCGAGCACTTCGGCGACTACCAGCGCCAGCTGTTCCTGATGGACCACGCGGGCCTGCCGCTGAAGATGGTCCTCGACCAGCTCGACCTGCTCGGCGAGGAGGTCGTGCCGGTGCTGCGCAAGGAGATCGCCGCGCGGCAGGATCCGCAGACGCCCGAGGCGCCCACCCACGCCACCCTGGTCCGGGCCAAGTACGGCGACCAGCCGGTGCGCCAGCCGCGCCCGAACGCCAACCGCGGCGACAACGTCACCGGTGCCTCGCCCTACCAGGACACCGAGCTGCAGTTCCAGGCCGAGTACCCGGAGCTGTGATGCCCGGCCAGACCAATCTCGCCAACGACGCGTGGGAGGCGCTGCTGTCCGCGCACGCGGTGTTGATGAAGCAGTTCGCCGGCGAGGACATCTGGGCCGATGTCTCGATGCGGGAGTACGACGTGCTGTACACGCTGTCCAAGTGCCCAGAACCGATTCGCCTCAGCGAGCTGAATCGCCACGTTCTGCTCAGCCAGCCGGCCCTGTCCCGCCTGGTGGACCGGCTGGCCGAGCGTGGCCTGGTCGAGCGCCGACCCGATCCCGCCGACGGCCGCGGCGTCCGGCTGGCGCTCACCGAGGACGGCCGGGCCGTGCAGCGTCAGATCGGGCGTCAGCACGCCCGCGGCGTCGCCCGGGCCATGACCGCCGAGCTGCATCCCGGCGAGCTGCGGCAGCTGGAAACGATCTGCCTGAAACTAGCCGGCCAGCCCGCCGGCGCCCACAGCAAGAGCCACGAGAACCACGAGACCGAGGACATACCCGCATGAACCGCCCGCAGCGCTCCGAGCCCTTCAAGCTCGTCGTGGTCAGCGCCGGAACCAGTGACCCCTCCTCGACCAGGCTGCTGGCCGACCGCACCGCCGAACGCGCCGTGGCCCTCGCCGCCCGGCACCACAACACGGTGACGGTGAGGGTCGTCGAACTGCGCGAGATCGCCGCCGACATCTCCACCGCGCTGACCTCCCCGCTGGTCGCGCCGAAGCTGCGGCAGGCCATCACGGTCCTGGGCGAGGCCGACGGCATCATCGCCGCTGCCCCGGTCTACAAGGCTGGCCCCAGCGCCCTGTTCACCTCGTTCTTCCAGGTGCTGGACAACGACCTGCTGATCGCCAAGCCGGTCGTGCTCGCCGCCACGGCCGGAACCGCCCGGCACGCCCTGGTCGCGGACGAGGCGATGCGCCCCATGTTCACCTACCTACGCACCATGACCGCGCCGACCTCCCTGTTCGCCGCGCCTGAAGACTGGGGTGACCCGGCCCTGGCGACCCGCATCGACCGCGCCGCGCTCGAGCTCGTGCTGCTGATGCAGAGCGGCTTCGCCGACGCGATCAAGGACCAGTCCTGGCAGAGCTACCAGCACGAGTACGGCAGCGCGGGCGGCACCGAGACCTCCATCGACCTCGACACCGACCTCATGCGCCTCGCGACCGGCGGATCCGCCGGGTAACCCGGGCCGCTACTGTCAGGGCCTGTGAACAAGGCACATCTGGAGTTCTGCTCCAGCCCGGAATGGGCCCGCCTGGTCGAGGATGAGCTGCTGCCCTGGGTCCTGGACGGCTGCGAGCTCGGCGATGATCTGCTTGAGGTCGGCCCCGGCCCCGGGCTGACCACCGATGTCCTGCGACGGAAGGCAGCCCGCGTCACGGCGGTCGAGCTGGACCTGGCGCTGGCCGAAAACCTGGCCGCGCGGCTGGCCAGAAGCAACGTCACCGTCATCGCCGGGGACGTGACCCGGCTGCCGTTCCCAGTCGGCCGGTTTTCCGCCGCGGCCTGCCTCACGATGCTGCATCACATCCCCACGCCCGAGCTGCAAGATGTCGCGCTGGCCGAGCTCGCCCGGGTTCTGCGGCCCGGCAGCGTCCTGGCCGGCTCGGATGGACTCGACACGCCCGCACGGCTGGAGATCCACGAGGGCGACATCTTCGTCCCGGTCGACTCGGACACGCTGGAGGCCAGAGTGCGGGCGGCCGGGTTCACCAGCGCCCGAGTCGACCTAGCCGGCGACCGCCTCAAGTTCGCCGCCACCAAGTCCCCCTGACCGCAGCCGTCTCGAGGGATCCCGTTTCGGACCTCGTGCCACACAGGCCCCGCACTATGGGATCGGGGTGCCACCATGCCCGGGATCGGGGGTGCATCATGGCGCCGCCAGGTTCGCCTCCGCGCGCCTGGCTCGCCCCGCAGACCCCAGCCGCCCCGCAGACCCCAGCCGCCCCACCCCGGCCGGGACCG
>Ga0302314_10017087_pt1 | contig 12195 bp, 15 predicted proteins | sample III_Palsa_N2_3_FD_200533 | JGI IMG/M metagenome (GOLD analysis project Ga0302314, IMG submission 200533) | Peat permafrost microbial communities from Stordalen Mire near Abisko, Sweden - III_Palsa_N2_3 | ecosystem: Environmental > Terrestrial > Soil > Palsa > Peat permafrost | place: Sweden...
ATCGCCATCGTGCTGCTCATGGCCTCGCTGCTGGTCGCCGTGCTCGGCATTTCCTACGCGTCCGTGCGCAGCGCCCACGAGAAGCTGCGGGAGGAGATCGAGGAGCGTCGCAAGGTCGAGGAGACCCTGCGGCACGCGCAGAAGATGGAGGCGATGGGCCAGCTCACGGGCGGCATTGCCCACGATTTCAACAACCTGCTGATGGTCGCCTCCAGCGGCCTTGAGCTGCTCGACCGGACCGACGATCCGGTTCGCCGGGCGCGGCTGAAGGACGGCGTGCGCGCGGCCATCGACCGCGGCGCAAAGCTTACCCAACAGCTGCTGGCCTTCGCGCGCCGCTCGTCCATGCACCCGGAAGTGATCGATCTCGCCGACCGCTTCACCGGCCTTCGCGAACTGCTCGAACGCTCGCTGAGGGAAGACATCCTGGTCGACCTTTCCGCCGAGGCGGGACTGTGGCCCGTGGAGGTCGATCCCTCCCAGCTTGAGGTGGCCATCCTCAACATCGCGCTCAACGCCCGCGACGCCATGCCCAACGGCGGCGTGCTGGAAGTCCACGCGGAGAACCGTCCGGCGGACGGCGAGGGACAGGATCTGGTGCGCGTTTCCATCACCGACTCCGGCGCCGGCATCGCGCCGGAAATGCTGAGCAAGATCTTCGAGCCCTTCTTCACCACCAAGGGAGCCGGCCAGGGCACCGGCCTTGGTCTCAGCCAGGTCTATGGGTTCGCCCAAGCGTCCGGCGGCGAGGTGACGGTCGAAAGCGTAGTCAACCAGGGCACCACCATCTCCCTACTGCTCCCCCGGTCGACCAAGATTCCGGCGGCCAAGCCCGAACCCAGGCCCGCCCCGGACGCGACCCCCATTGGCGGCCAGCGCATTCTCCTGGTGGAGGACGATGACAGCGTCGCCGAGCTGGTGGGCGACATGCTTCACCGTCTGGGCTACGTGGCCGTCCGCGAGGCGAACGCGGCCGCGGCCTTGAACACCCTGTCGAAGCGTGACTTCGATCTGGTCTTCTCCGACATGATCATGCCGGGCGACATGAACGGCCTGGAGCTGGCGCGCGAGATCGCCCGGCGAAGGCCGGACCTGCCGATCATCCTCACCACCGGCTACAGCCCCGCCGCCAACGCCGCCGCCCAGGAAGGCCTGAGGCTGCTGGTCAAACCCTACCGCATGGAAGACCTGGCCAACGAACTGCGGCGCGTCCTGGCGGCGTGAGGGAGAAAGGCTTGAGCGGCGCCCTACTGCGAGATGTAGGTGGAGTGCTCGAGGAACTGGTTGGTGAGCTGCAAAAAACCGGTGGCGATCTGCGAAGAGCTGGTGGCCTGGTAGTAGTAGCCGTTGGAGGCGCAGGCCTGCAGCGCGGCGCTGAGCGTGCTCGCGGCGCCCGGGCCGCCGGGGTAGATGACGTCGCGGACGGTGCCCTCATACGGTGTTTCGTTCGGGTCCTGGCCGGTCAGCGGCACGTAAGGGGTCTCCAGCACCGCCAGCACCACGCCGTTGTTCTTGATCGACTGGCACTGGCTGGCGCTGATGGTGGTGTCGTATTCGCCAGCGAGACAGGCGTTGTTGAAGCCCCACGGCGCATAGGTTCCCCACGACGTGCAATTCTCCCAATTGAGGTTGCGGTCCGACTGCAGCCCGTCGGTGACCAGGATCACGAACTTCAGCGGCGAGGCGGCCGAGGCGCCGGTGCCGCTGGAACCCACCTTGCTGATCAGGCTGGTCATGTCCTGGGACAGCCAGGTGTCGAGGCCAGGGGTCACCGACGAGACCGCGGTCAGCGCCGCCGCCGAGGTCAGGTTCGAGGCGCCGTAGGTGTGCAGTGTCTGGTCGAAGGAATAGACGTTGAACACATAGGTGTTCTTGGCCAGCAGGGTTTTGCTGCTCGCCAGACCGGCCACATAGGTGATGAGCTGGGTCGCCGCCGAGGTCATCACGTCGAACCGCGTCGTCGCGCCAGCGGTGTGGGCGTGGGTCAGACCCAGGGCGATGTCGGCCGTGGTGGTGCTGTTGCCTTCGTCATGGCAGGCGAACGCGCAGGGTGGGTCGTCGGCGTTGGTGTAAGGGGAGGGATCGCCCGGTTTCACCAGGAGCCAGTTGGCGGTGACCCAGTTGGAGATGGTGGTCACGTCGGCGGTGGTGGCGCCGACGATCATCGAGGCCGAGGAGTCCATGACGATGTTGATCTGCATCGTCTTGGAAAAGCCGATCGTGGTCTGGCTGGCGGCGCCCACCGTCTTGCTGCTTCCGCCGCTGAGGCACAGGGTGCACATCGCCTGGGCCGAGGTCTGCAGCGTCACCGTGTCGGACGGCAGGGTGGTCGCGCCCATCTTGCAGTCGTTCTGCACCGGGGCGCAGACGTGAAAGACACTGATGGTCGGCGCCGTGCCCTTGAAGTCGCTGTTCAGCACCGCCTGCGCGGTGGCCTGCAGCGACGTTTCCGTCGCGTTGACGTTCGCCAGCACCGCGTGCGCCACCGCCAGAGCGGCGGCGTCGGTGGCGCTCTGCAGATCGTTTTTGACGTCGACGCCGATGGCCGCGTCGGCGCCGCCGAGGCCGAGCAGGATCAGCGTCGGCGCCAGGATCGCCACGATCGGCGCCACATTCGCCCGCCGGTCGCCGAGAGCGCGCCGGATCAGCGCGACCACGAGTCGGAGGCGCCCGCTCATGGGCGCTCAAACGCCAACGAAAGATGTCCAAACCGGCCAGCCATAGCCCGCTCAACCCCATCACCGGCGCAACGAGCGTCGCCGTGCCGAAGCGCTGGAGGATGGGGGCGTATGGTTAGGAGGGGATTAAGCCGGCAACTCGAACTTGAATTGTCCCTAAAATTCTACCTGGGGCCAGGCGGAAAATCTGTTGGTCCGACCACCACGCCGCGCCGGACGATCAGCGGGGTCCACGAGGCCTTGAAGAAGCCCCGCCGATCAAGCGGGTAGCTCTGGACGATCGTCGGCCTTCCGGCTTTACAGCGCCAGTCGAAGGCGGAGTAGTGCTCCTCGGCGAAGTCGAACGACGCCTTATCCGGGTCTTCGCGGCAGGCTTGCCGAAGCAGAGCCGAGGGCGTTCGGCTGGCGTCCTTCCTGGAGCACCAATCCCCGTCAGCGCTGTCCTGGCAAACCAGCACCGCGCCATTCATGCACCGCCATTGCAATGGATCGCCCAGCTTCGATATCTGCGGCGGGGTCTTGCCGGGCGTGTAGCCGGCGCCAAAGAACTGAGGGCCCGGAAAATCGAGGTCTGGATGGGCCTTGCAGAAACGGGCCACGTCCCCCTGGCGCGAGCCCGCCGCAAGGTCTGCCCGCGCCGGCGCCGCGACGCTCCATACGCCGACAGCGGCCGCCATCACGCCGGCGAGGCAGGTGTTCAGGTTTGTCATGAAAGCTCCGCCGCGCCGACTCTGGCGCGCAGGTCCTTTAGCGCCTCCAAAGGACGATGACGAATAGGGAGAGGATCGCGGGAAGCGTGAGGGGGACCTTCGCCAACCGTCCAGAAAGCGGACCCGCTGAATGTCAGCTTAGAGGGGGAAGCAGTGGTTGGCCATAAGCCAGAGAACGGACCTCTACACCATGCAGCCAAGGTCCTCAGCCCTGGCCGGGCATCTCCTCGAACACCGTCAGGCCCTCCGGCAGCACCACCCAATCCGGCCGCTGGCGGTTGAAGATGGCCATGGTCGGTTTGAATCCGGTCGGATCATCCAGGGAGCCGGCGTAGACGGTGTGGGATTCGTCCACGCCCACCACGCCGCCAAACACTAGGCCGCCGCAGACCGGGCAGAAGTTGCGCACCGCCTCGCCGCCGCGCGCTGCCGGGCTGCGGAACTGCCGCGTCTCGCCGGTGACGTGGAAGTCGGACGCGGCGAAGCCCATAAAGGGGACGAGCCCCGAGCCCGACGCCTTGCGGCAGTCCGCGCAGCAGCAATAGCCGGCGTAAGCCGGCTTGCCCCGAGCCTCATAGCGCAGGGCCCCGCAAAGGCAGCCGCCGGTGAGCACCGTCATGGCGTTCGCCCCCAGCCCTCCGGAATCGCCACCCAGGCGAGCCGTTTGTCGTCCGTGGCGCTGAGGCCGGGCTCGGCGAGCGGCTCGCCGGTGAGACAGCCGGCGGCGACGCCGATATTGTCAGGAGACGCTCCCGACTTCCAATAGAGGGTCGTGCCGCACCTGGGGCAAAAGTAACGCTGCGCGCGCTCCGGGTCTGCCAGATCGAGCACATAGACCGAAAGCTCGCCCTCCCGCGCCACGATCCTGTCATCCGGAAAATAGGCCGACCAGCCGAAGGCCGAGCCGGTTCGCCGTCGGCAGTTGTCGCAATGGCAGATGCCGTTGAGGATCGGTTCGCCCTCCACCGCGATGGAGCACTCGCCGCAGCAGCAGGCGGCCTTGCGCGTCGTCATGATCCGCTCGCCCGTGCTAACCGGTGGAGACCAGAGCCTAGCGTCGTTTGACGTCCGGGCTCAAGCGCGGGGAGGCGTACGATGCTGGTGATCTTCGCCAAGCTGGACCTGGCGGCGAAGGACGCGGCCTGGATCGAGGCCGTCCGCCGCCGGCATGACCCGCAGGCCGGGCTGGTTGCGGCCCACTTCACCCTGGTGTTTCCGTTCGAGGGCCTTGAAGCGGCCGAGGTCTTGCCGCATGCCCGTCTGGTCGCCGCCTCGACGGTCCCGATCGGGTTCCGCTTGGCGTCGGCCTTGGCCGTGCGGGACCAGTTGGCGCCACGCAGCCATGTCTTCCTGACGCCCGACGCCGGGGCCGCCGACATCGTCGCGCTGCATGACCGGCTGTACGAGGGTCCGTTGGCGCGGTTCCTGCGCCACGACCTGCCCTATACGCCGCACGTCACCGTCGCCGCGATGGCGGCGCACGGGGATACGGAAACGCTGGCGAGGGAACTGGCCCCGATCGACCTTCGCGGGAGGATGGCGGCGCTTACGCTGGCGAGCCTGGGCGATGGCGTGCTTTCGCAAGTGTGGGAGCTGCCGCTGGGCTGACGCAGCTGACCAATGCTCAGCTTATGCCGACGACGCCTGATACAGACCCGTCGGGCTGGGACGCGTCTCGAACCACGCACTTGGCTCACGCCGCGCTGGCCTCCTCCATATGCACCATGTGCGCCGAGGGGCTGATCGAGGCGGGGGCGGCTTCCGTCTGGGCCAGCCTGGTCTGCACGTCCGAGCCGCGGCTCAGCGTCCGGTGCACCGGGCAGTGGTCGGCGATCTCAAGCAGCCGCGCGCGCTGAGTCTCGTCCAGCGGGCCCTCCATCTCCACCGTGCACTCGAACCGGTCGCGCGCCTCCAGCGAGGACCGTTCATGGCGCACGCTGACCTGGACGCGGGCCAGCGGCCAGCCCTTGCGATCGGCGTAGAGCCGCATGGTCATCGCCTTGCAGGAGCCTAGCGCGGCGGCGAGCAGGTCGTAGGGGTTGGGGCCGGACCCCAGGCCGCCCACATCCACCGGCTCGTCGACCAAGAAGGCGGAGGTCTGCGTCCGCGCCGTCAGCTGCAATCGTCCGAGGCGCGTCTCGGCCACCAGCAGCCGGTCGGACAGGTCAGGCGCGTCGGGCATGAGGTCAACTCCGTGTCAGGACCCGCCCCGGCGCGGCGCGAGCCAGGTGGCCAGATCCCAGGCGTTGCGGATGCCGAGCAGCAAAAGGCCGAGCAGGCTGAGCGCGACCGTATAGATCGCATAGGGCCAATGCAGGAAGACGCCCACCCCCGCGCCCGCCATGACGACGTAGGCCGCGAACGGGGCGACGCCGTAGAACCAGAGATCGGACCAGTGAGAGGTTTCCGACATCCGAAGAATGCCGATCAGATTGCGGGTAGCATAGGCGAGGGCGCCGAGAGACCAGACCGTTATCAGCAGGATCGGCGCGCTCGGCACGCTGCAAGGCGCCAGGGCCAGACCGCTGATCACCAGCACAGAGGTCAGGTGGAATACGATCGGGCTGGTGAACAGCCGCGCGCCATTGCTGTTGACGGCGCCCTCCCGGCCCGCCACCAGCGAGATGATCACGAACAACAGGCCGGTCAGCGTCGCCGCAGCCTCGCCCGTCATCTGATAGAAGGTCTGCCAGCCCGCGAACATGGGCCGATCCTAGACGATCAGAGGGTTTGCGCCAGCCAGGGCGTCAGAGCAGCAGCAGGCCGATCGGGATCACCGCGCCGATGGCGACCAGGATCCAGGCGGCGCGCCTGCGCAGCGGGTGGGTCAGGCCCATCCACAGGCCAAGCAGCGTCGAGACCACCAGCCCGAGCGCGACGACCCAGAAGAAGTAGATTTTCAAGATCAGGGTCGAGGTCTTCAGCTTGTCGTCGTCGTCCGCCGGGGGCGGCGCGGCGCCGGGCGCCTTCGCCTTCGGGGCCGCGTGATGATGACCCATCGCGAACACCTGGTCCTTGTGGATCGAGCTGAGCTTTTCGATGATCGGTGGGGGCGTGTAGTTCCCGTGCGCTTCGTGCAGGCTGAACAGCTGGAGCGCGCCGGTCACGGCGAAGAACAGCACGCTCGGCGCGATCAGCATGCCGATGTAGAAGTGCCAGGTCCGGATGGTCGCCGCGTTCATGATGGACTCGCGCTCGTGTTAGGTCCCCGGCAACGCTTAAAGCCGCTCCGTCCCGGCGACAATGGCGGCGAGGCGCTGCTGAACTAAGATGAGCGCGATTCCGTTTTCCCTTCGCCAGGATCCGCCGATGCGACTGCTGGTGCTGCAATCGGTCTGGGCGATGGACGGCCTGCCGGGCATCGACCTGGAAGCGGGGTTGGAGGCGGCGCTGACGCGGATCGTCGAGGCCGGGTTCGATGGCGCAGGCGTCAACATCGTTCGCACGCGCCGGGCTGAGGTCACCGCGCGGATCATGGCCGAGCATGGCCTGACCTGGGAGGCGCAGGCCCTGGTCCATGACGCCGACCAACTGGCCCGCTACATCGAGGCGGCCGACGCGCTCGGCGGCGCGCATCACTTCAACGTCCAGATCGCCGCCGGCGCGGCGACCCTGGCTGAGGCCCTGACGCTGATCGACAGCCTGGAGGTCGTGGCCGCGTCCGCGCCCATGCCGGTGTTCTACGAGACCCATCGCGGGCGGCTGACCAACGATCTCTATTTCACCGGGCGCATCCTGGACGCTCGTCCGGGGCTGAAGCTCACGGGCGATCTCTCCCACTACGTCACCACCCACGAGATGGCCCTGCCGGTGGACCCGGACATCGAGCGGCGGATGCAACAGGTGATCGGCGCCTGCCACGCCTTCCACGCCCGCGTCGCCGGGCCGCACCAGGTACAGATCGGCCTGGACGCCGCGCAGAACCGGGGTTGGCTGGAAACCTTCAAACGGTGGTGGGCGGACGGCGTTTCCCACTGGCGCCGCCAGGCCGGCGCGGACGACACGCTGGCGGTCATGTGCGAACTCGGCCCGCCGCCTTACGCCATGACCGACGCCGAAGGCCGCGAATTCTCCGACCGCTGGCAAGATGCGTTGGCGCTGAAGGATCTGTTCCGAGGGCTGTGGGAGGCATGACCCGCGTGGACGCCTTCACCACCGCGCGCCTGAGCGCGGAACGTCTGCGGCCTGACCACCTGGTCGATCTTGTCCCGCTGCATCAGGGACGAGGCGGTGTCGCTACCTCGGCGGGACGCGCACGCCAAGGAGACGGCCGCCTATGTCGAGGCCAACCTGGCGCATTGGGACCGGCGCGGTTTTGGCCTGTGGGTGCTGCGTGACCGCCAGGGCCAGTTCGTCGGCCGCGCGGGGGTTCGACCCCTCACCGTCCTGGACCGAGAGGAGATCGAAATCGCCTACACCTTCCACCAGGCCTGGTGGGGGCAGGGCTATGCGAGCGAGATCGCCGAAGCGCTTTGCGATATCGCCTTCGGCCCGCTTGGCCTGCCCGAGCTGGCGGGGATCGTGGTCACCGGCAACCTGGCGTCCTGCCGGGTGCTCGAAAAAGTCGGTTTCATTTTCGATCGCCGCTATGAGGACCATGGCCACGAGCTTGTGCTTTATCGTCGGCGGGCGCCGGGAAGGACACGATGATGTCGTCGACCTTGCGAGTTCTGATCGCCGTGCTGGGGCTTTCCGCCCTGGCCATTGCGCTGTCCATCTTCGGCCTGGGTGCGGCCCAGACGGCATGGGCCGGAGAGCGGGTTTATGACGTCCTAACCGGCTGGCGCGGGCCTTTCAGCCCTGCGTGGCCACCGGCGATGGACAATGAGCTGCGGTTCTATTCGGCGCTCTGGGGCGGCTATGGCGTGCTCCTGCTGGCGGCGGCGCGAGACATGGCCCGGTGGGATCGCGCGATTCCCTGGCTGGCCGGCGTCTTCTTCGTCGGCGGCGTCGGGCGGCTGATCTCGGTGCTCCAGGTTGGGGCGCCGCATCCGTTCTTCCTGGCTCTGGCTGGGGTGGAGCTGCTGACGCCGCCGGTGCTGATCGGCCTGTGGCTGGCGGCGAAACGCGCAAGGCCGAACAAGTGACTCCGCGCCAGCCCGCACCCAGCGCTGCCTTCGAAGGCGCCGTGATCGTGGACTTCGCGTGGGCCGACGCTGACCTCGCCGAGGCGAGCTTCATCGACTGCGTCATCGAGGACGCCCAGTTCAGCAACACCATATTGGAGGGGGCGCGCTTCACCCGCTGCCGCATCCCGCGCGCCCGGTTCGCCCACGCGGACCTGCGCGAGGCGTCTTTCGAGGACTGCGTGTTCGTGGACGCGGGCGAGCATGTCGGCGCGGCCTTCGCCTTCAGCCAGTTGGACCACGCCCGCTTCGCCCGCTGCGATCTGAGCTTCTCGACCTTCGAACGCTCCAGCCTCTATGACGTGGCGCTGGAGGACTGCAATCTGCGCGGGGCGGTATTCCACCGCGCCGACTTCGCCCGCAGTTTCGGCCGCAACCTGGTGCGGGCCAGCGCCCGGTTCCTGCGCTGCAACTTCCATCTGACGGACCTGTCCGAGGCGCGGCTGCCGGGGTGCGACTTCACTGGCAGCCACTTTCGCGAGGCGGACCTGACGGGCGCCGACCTGGCGGGGGCGAGTTTTGTCGACGCGGACTTGTTCGGCGCCATCTTCGCCGGCGCCAAGCTGGCCGGCGCCGACCTGCGCGGAGCGGAGGTGAGCGGCCTCGATATCACCGCGCTGGCCAGCCACGCCGGGCTGAAGATCGATGTGGCGCAGCAGTATCCGCTGCTGACAGCGCTGGGGGTGGATGTGGCGGTTAAGCGGGAGGAGTAGGGGGCGGCGGTCGCGCAAAAGAAGATTCACCGCTAAGGCGTGAAGGACGCGAAGGGGCGCGTAGCGCGATAAACCAATGCCGGCGTTTGGGGATTGGCGCGCGGGCTCCGCCCGCCTTCGCGTCCTTCGCGCCTTAGCGGTGAATTCGATCTCGCCGACGTCCACCAGCGGATCAGGATTTAGTGCAGCGTCCCGACCACCCGCGAGATGTCCAGCCTCGCCGGCGAAACCAGGCCGGCGGCGGAGACGGTCACCGAATGGATCACCGCCTCGATCTCCCGTCGCCAGTGGTCGAGGAACTGGTAGACGCGCGGATATTCCGGAGAGACGTCCAGGGTCTGCCACAGGAACCGCTGCAGCAGCACGGGATGGTCGGGCATGTAGTAGAGCACTTCGGCCGTTGTCAGGCGCTCGCCGCGCAATTGGCGGACGAGGTCGGCGTCGGTCATGACTGGACCCCAAAGCTAACAGCGCCAACACCGGCGCCTGCTCGCAAGGTCGAGCCCGAATCAGCAAACAGAAAGCTAATACAACCGCTTGCCGATCTGGCCCCGCAGGCGCCGCGCATTTGCGCGCTGGGGCCCTGCGTCAGCCTGGAATTTCGGCCGGCGTCGCCGTAACGTCGCCGCCGACGGACAGGGGAGACCATGATGGCAGAGACGTTCCGCTGGTACGATCTTCGAACCACCGACCCCAAGGCGGCTGCGGCGTTCTACGGCAAGGTCGTCGGCTGGGGGACGCAGGACGCCGGCTCGGCGGAGAGCCCCTACACGGTGCTGACCACCGATAAGGGCGGGGTCGCCGGGATCGGCCACCTTTCGCGGACACCGGACGAGGCGCCGAGCTGGGTCGGCTATGTCGGCGTCGAGGATGTGGACGCCTGCGCCGAGCGCCTGGCGGAGGCCGGCGGCGCGGTGCGGACCCCGCCCGAGGACATCCCCGGCGTGCTGCGCTTCGCCAACGTGGCGGACAGCCAGGGGACACCCTTCGTGATCTTTCGCGGCTTTCCGGAGGGCGGGCCGCCCACGGGCGCGTCCGGAGAGCCTGGCTTCGTCGGCTGGCATGAGCTGGTCGCCACCGACTCGACGAGCGTCTTCGACTTCTATTCCGGCCTGTTCGGCTGGACCAAGACGGACTCGTTCAACATGGGTCCGATGGGCCTGTACCAGATGTTCTCGGCCGGCGCGGAGCCCCTCGGCGGGATGATGACCCAGCCCGACAAGGGCGAGCCGCCACACTGGAACTACTACTTCAGGGTCGATGCGGCCAGCGCCGCGGCCGAGCGGGTGAAGTCCGCCGGCGGCAAGGTCACCAACGGCCCGCATCAGGTGCCCAGCGGCGATTGGGTGCTCCAGGGCGCCGATCCGCAGGGCGTCGCCTTTTATCTCGTGAGCCTCAATCCATGAAGATCGCTGCCTGCATCGCCGTCCTCGGCGCCGTCCTGGCCCTTGGCGCCACGGCGACCGCCCACGCCCAGGATATCCCCGCCGCCATCGCCCAGGACCCGCCGGTCGATCCGGCGCACAAGGCGTCCATGGAGGTGGTGCATATCCCGACGCACGGGGTGGAGATCAACGGCGTGCTCTATCGCGCCGCCGGGCCGGGCCTGCATCCCACCGTGGTGCTCTATCACGGCCTGCCCGGCAACGAGCAGAACCTGGATCTGGCCCAGGCCATGCGCCGCGACGGCTGGAACGTGCTGACCCTGCACTATCGCGGCTCCTGGGGCAGCCCGGGCGACTACAGCTTCCACCATGTGTTCGAGGACGCCCAGGCGGCGCTGGACTTCGTCCGCGATCCCGCCGTCGCCGCCAAGTATGGGATCGATGTCCACAGGATCGTGGTGATGGGCCACAGCATGGGCGGCATGGCGGCCTCCATCGTCGGCGACCACAATCCGGACCTTGCCGGCGTCGGCATGATCTCCGCCGCCAACTTCGCCTTCATCGGCGCCGGCCAGTCGCAGGCCGGTCTGAGCAAGTTCATGGCTCAGAACCGGGAGTCCTTGACCGAGACCGCCGACCAGATGGCGGCCGAGGCCATCGCCGGGGCCAAGGACTGGGACTTCGTCAAATACGCGCCGAACCTGGCCAAGCATCCTCTGCTGTTGGTCACCTCCGACGACGGCCTGCGCGGCGCCAGCGACGCCCTGGCCAAGGCGGATCGCGCGCTTGGCGGCGCGCCGGTGACCGAGGTGCATCTCGCCACCGACCACTCCTATTCCGACCGTCGCATTGCGCTGGAGACGGCGGTGGTCCGCTGGCTCGACGGCTTGCCCGCCGCGAAGTGATCCCATGACCGGCTGTCAGCCGGCGGTGTCGGAGCCTCGCGATTAGCGCGGGGCGAGTGGTGCGCCCTCGGCTGTGATCAGCCGCCACCGCCGAGCAGCTCCAGCGTGCGCTGATCGGGCTGTCCGCCGCACCAGCAGTCCAGGGCGGCCCGGAAGGGACCTTCGGGCGCGAGGTGGGCGAACAGGGTCATCGACGAGCGGAACTTCAGATCGTCGGGACTGCCGAACACCGCGCGCAACGAGCCCCCGCCGGAAGATTGCAGCGCCGCCAGAGCCGCTTCAAGCCGTGGCCCCAGCGTGCCGTGCGCCAGATAGGCCCGCGCCTCCTCGCGGGAAGCGAGGCCGTAGAAGTCGGCGGTCTGCGAACGGCCCAGGCCGCGCAACTGTGGGAAGACGAACCACATCCAGTGGCTCTGCTTGCGCCCGGCGGAAAGCTCTGCGAGCGCGGTCGCGAAGATCGGCGCCTGGGCGGTGATGAACCGCTCCAGATCGAAAGCCTGGACCGGCGCCGGTTCGTCCCCGCCCTGCTGCTCAAGGCGCAACTGGCCGGTCTCGTCCTGGATGTGGAGCTGCACCTCAAGGCCAGCGGCCTGGTCGGCCATTCGCCGCGCGATGGTTTCGGCGTCCGCTTCGCTGGGATAGGGGCCGGACCGCAGGCCCTGGCTGATCACCATCCAC
>Ga0302314_10017089_pt1 | contig 12194 bp, 16 predicted proteins | sample III_Palsa_N2_3_FD_200533 | JGI IMG/M metagenome (GOLD analysis project Ga0302314, IMG submission 200533) | Peat permafrost microbial communities from Stordalen Mire near Abisko, Sweden - III_Palsa_N2_3 | ecosystem: Environmental > Terrestrial > Soil > Palsa > Peat permafrost | place: Sweden...
ACGACGGTGCGGGGCCGTTGAACCAGTCTGGATGGTCCGCCCGGTTCTCGGCCCGGTAGGCGACCAGACGGGGACACAGAGGGCAATCCCTAAGCGGTTCGGCGTCCGCGTCAGGCCTCGGCATCGTCCTCGCGCTCGCTGGGCCCGGCCGGATCGGAGATGAAGCGGGGCAGGGGCGCGCGGGCGGGCCGGCCGATGATGTTGGACAGATCGGCCAGGTCGACGAAACTGTCGGCCTGGCGGCGCAGATCGTCCGAGGCCATCGGCGGCTGGGATTTGACGGTCGAGACCACGGTCACGCGCACGCCCTTGCGCTGCACCGATTCGACCAGGCGCCTGAAGTCGCCGTCGCCGGAGAACAGCACCACGTGGTCGGTGCGGTCGGCGATCTCCAGCATATCGCAGGCGATCTCGATATCCATATCGCCGCGCCAGCGCTTGCGGCCCTGGCTGTCAGTGTATTCGCGGGCGGTCTTGGTGACCAGCGAGTAGCCGTTGTAGTCCAGCCAATCCACCAGGGGCCGGATCGGCGAATAGTCCTGATCCTCGACCAGGGCGGTGTAATAATAGGCGCGGATCAGGACGCCGCGCTTGCGGAATTCCTCGAGCAGCTTCTTGTAGTCGATATCGAAGCCGAGGCTCTTGGCTGCGGAATAGAGATTGGCCCCATCGATAAACAAGGCAATTCGATCATTCGGATAAAAAGTCATATTTTCAATGCCTTATGAAAAATTCTTAAATGTATGACTCCGCCGTCCTGATCGCTTTGGGCAGTAATCTGGCAGGGGGATTTGGATCGTCTAAAGCCTTGTTGACCGCCGCGCTAGAGGGATTTGGCCCGGCGGGCCTCCAGGTGATCGAGCGTTCATCTTGGTGGCGCTCAGCCTCCTGGCCCGATCCGGCCATGCCTGACTATCTCAACGCGATCGTGATCGTGGAGACCCCTTTGACGCCGGCCGAGGTCTTGCGAGCCCTCCAAGGTGTGGAAGCGCGTTTCGGGCGGACCAGGGCCGCCGCGAATGCTCCGCGCACGCTGGACCTCGACCTGATCGCCCACGGCCGCACTATCCTGACGCTGGGCGATCTGATCCTGCCGCATCCGCGCGCGGCGGAGCGGCGGTTCGTGATGGGCCCGTTGGCGCAGATCGCGCCGGATTGGGTGCATCCGGTGCTGGGCGAGAGCGCCGCCGCGCTGGCGGCGAAGGCGAGCGTCGGGGCGGACGCACGAGCGATCTGAGACTTTCATTCGAAATCGACGACCTCCTCTTGCGAGAGTTTTGGGTACCCCATAGGGGTATAAAGGGACGGGTCGCTCCGCCTGGAAGAGATCGCGCCATGATCCATGAAAACACGCCAAAGCTGCTCAATCGCCTGAACCGGATCGAAGGTCAGGTTCGCGGAGTTAGCCGGATGGTCGAAGAAGGCCGCTACTGCATCGACGTGCTGACCCAGCTGCGCGCCGTCCGCGCGGCGCTCTCGCGCGCCGAAACCGAGATGCTGAAGGCGCACCTGGATCGCTGCATCGAAAGCGCCATCGTCAGCGGCGACGCGGACGAGCAGCGCAAGAAGGCGGGCGAGCTGATCGAACTGCTGGAACGCAGCGCGCGATGAAGCTCGCCGGGTTTGTCTGCCTTGCGATGGCGTGTGCGGGCGCACCGCGCCTGGCCAGCGCCCAGGCGATGTCGGATATGCCAGGCATGGATATGGGCTCCGGTCCGATGATGGCCGGCGCGCTTGGTTCCTACTCGATGATGCGCGACGCCTCGGGCACCGCCTGGCAGCCGGACTCTACGCCGATGGAGGGGATTCAAGGCGCCTTGGGCGGCTGGTCGACCATGCTGCATGGCTATGCGTTCGGCATCTATGACAACCAGGGCGGGCCGCGCGGCGGCGACAAGGCGTTCAGCGAATCAATGCTGATGGCCATGGCCCAGCGCCCGGCCGGCCGTGGGACGCTGACCTTGCGGACTATGCTGTCGCTCGACCCGCTGATGGGTCCTGACGGCTATCCGTTGCTGCTGCAGACCGGCGAAACCGCCAACGGCAGAACTCCGCTGATCGACAGGCAGCACCCTCACAATCTGTTCATGGAGTTGGCCGCGACCTATAGCGTGCCGGTGAGCAAGGACATCTCGACCTTCTTCTATGTCGGCTATCCCGGCGAGCCGGCGCTGGGGCCGGTGACCTTCATGCACCGCTTCTCAGGCATGGATGATCCCGAGGCGCCGATCAGTCACCACTGGCTGGATTCCACCCACATCACCTTCGGCGTGATCACCTGGGGCGTGGTGCGCGGGGCGTGGAAGCTGGAGGGTTCGATTTTCACCGGCCGCGAGCCGGACCAGTACCGCTGGAGCTTCGACCCCGTGCGCTTGGATTCCGGCTCGGCGCGGCTCAGCTGGAATCCGGACCCCAACTTGGCGCTGCAGGTCAGCTACGGATACCTCAAGAGCCCAGAGCAGTTGGAGCCGAACGTCGACCAGCGCCGCACCACCGCGTCGGCGACCTATAACCGGCCGCTCGCCCGCGGCAATTGGCAGACCACGCTGGCTTGGGGACAGGATCAGGACCAGCCCGGAACGGCGCTCAACGCCTATCTGCTGGAATCCACCGTTCATTGGGATCGCCACACGCTGTTCGCACGCGCCGAGAATGTCGAAAAGAACGACCTCTTTGGCGCCGGCAGTCCGTTGCAGGGAAGGGTGTTCGACGTCTCGAAGCTGAGCATCGGCTATATCTACGACGTGCCGGTCGCTAAACACCTGAACCTGGGTCTGGGCGCGCTGGGCAGCGTCTACGGCCTGCCTTCGGCGATCGCGCCATTCTACGGCTCGCAGCCCGCGTCCTATATGACGTTCGCGCGGCTGGCGCTGAGGTGAGCGGTCGCGCTATTCGTCGTTCCGAGCGGCCATCAGAGCCAGGAACGCCCGCGTGCCGGGTTCGGCGCCAGGGCCGGGATGGAAACGGACATCTTCGGGACGCAGCGCGCCTTGCGCGCCTTCCAGCCGCACGGGGTTCACCGGCCGTCCAGCGACGTCGGTGACCACCACCGGCGCCCTCCCGCCCGATACCCAGACATCGCCCCATTGCGTCAGGGCGACCACGGCCGGCGTGAGCGCGCGGCCCTTTTCGGTCAGCCGGTAGGTCGGACGCCGCTCGGAGCCTTCGCGGATCAGCACGCCGGCGGCGACCAGACGCGCGAGGCGGGCGGACAGGATGTTCTTGGCCACGCCCAGGCTCTGCTCGAACTCACTGAACCGCCTGACACCCAAAACCGCGTCGCGGACAATCAAAAGGCTCCACCAGTCGCCGACCAGGCTCAAGGCGCCGGCCAGCGAGCAGTTCAGTCGGGAGAGGTCGGTCTTGGCGGGCATTTGGTTTTAATTTGACACCGTAAAATTTATGGTCCTATTTTGATACCATACTTAGTGGCCGGAACGCCAATCGCGGCCGCTGATCCAGGGAGAGGCGCCATGGCGAGCATCGAAATGACGGACTTGAAGGACGCCAGCGGGGCGGGGCGTCTGACGCCGCTGGCCCTCGGCGGCCTGCTTTCGGCGGTTGGGGCGCTCGGGGTGGTGATCACCAGCCTGTTCTATGTGCTGTCGCCCCGCGCGGCGGCCGGGCCGGTCGCGCCGCTGGATGTGGCCGCGGCGATGTCCGCCGTCGTCTCAGGCGCGGCGAGCCTGCACGCGGCGGGCGCGGTCGGCGTCTTTGGCGATATCGTTTGGGCCACGGCGGCCTTGATACTCGCCAGCGAGATGGCGCGCCGAAGCCGCGGCGTCGCGGCCGCCGGCTGGACCAGCCTGTTCATCTCGATCCTGATCTTCACCCTGGTCGACGGGATCACCGGCTATGTGTTTCCGCCTCTGGCCGCCGGGCCGAACGCATCCGCGTTCGAAGCCTTCAAGCGGTTCTGGGACATGTTGTTCCTGTTAGGAACGGTGGCCTATGGCGCCGGAGCGGCGCTCGCGATGGCCGGCGATATCAGCGCGCCGGCGCCGATGGTCAACCGCCCCTTGGCCTGGGCCGCGCTGATGGTCGCCCTGGCCGGGGGCGTTGGCGCCGCGGCCGGCCTCGCGGCGGGTCTTTCCGTCGACCGATTGGCTGGAGCCTCCATCGGCCTGGGCTCCCTGTTGTTCATTCCGATCAGCCTGCAGATCGCCCGTGCGGGCCGTCAGGCCGCGTCGTAGGCCTGTCGGAGCCAGGTTTTCAGCTCGGCGTCGATCTCGGTCGCCGCGCCTACGCGGACGCGATGCGTGAACATGGCGTTGAACCCGCCCGAAGCCTCAAGCCGGCCCGCCGGCGGGACGTCTTTGAGGATCAGGCCGACGTCGAGGCGGCTCGCGGTCGAAGGCTGCAGCAAGCCGAACTGCTTGGCGCGGCGCAAGCTGACATTGTTCTTCTTGGGCGCGACCTCGACGTCCGGCCCGAACGCGATCACCGTATCGATCAGCTGGTTGTAGAGCGGACGCAGCACCGCCTTGGGGCCCGCGAACAGCCCATCGACCGGATCATCGCTCGCCGGCCCCGGCCCGCCCGCCTCGAGAGTGCGAAGGGCGAGGAAACTGGCGTAGCCGTGACCAAGGCCATGCTCGGTTTTCAGCCATTTCAGGACCTCGCCGTGTTTGGCCAGACCCGTCGCGCGCGCCAAGACGACCCAGTCGGCCACGCTTCGCCCGGTCTGGGTTTCGATGTTCCTGGCCATCGTGGCGATGGCGTCCTGGACTGAGGCCATGGCGTGTCTCGCACCGTTGAGCGAGGGCAGGTAGTGGCGCAGGTTAGCCCAGCTTGGTTGGCGCGCAAAGCACAGCCAAGCGAAACCCGTTTTGCCGCGGCATTGCAACATCGCGCCAAGCCCTCTACCTTATACGGTTCTATCCCCCATCCGAGGACTCCATGGCCCGCGTCACCGTCGAAGATTGCGTCGAGAAGGTTCCCAACCGCTTCAACCTGGTTTTGTTGGCGGCGCACCGCGCCCGCGCCATCTCCGCCGGCGCGCCCCTGCTCATCGACCGCGATAACGACAAGAACCCCGTGGTTTCTCTGCGCGAGATCGCCGACGACGTGGTCGACGCCGATAGCCTGCGCGAGGCCCTGATCGCCAGCCTGCAGCGGGTGGATGAGCGCTCCGACGCCGAGGAAGAGGCCGAGACCCTGGCCCTGCTGGCCGATCCTCAGCACCAGCACATGAGCGAGCAGGAACTGGTCCGCGCTCTGCAAAGCGACCGCGATGGTGGTCAAGAGGAGCGGTACTGAGCCCCCAGGGCTCAGATACGCTCTCCCTGCCGGCGACGTCCGAACCCGCCGCCGTTGATCCGGTTGCGCCAAAGGGGCCCGAATCCTCTGCGGAAAAGGTTTCATCCGCCCCCGAAAAGGCCGCGGACAAGTCCCGCCCCAAGCTGCTGCGCCAGTTCGAACTGATCGAGCGGGTCAAGAGCTATGACCCGACCGCCGACGAGGCCCTGCTCAACCGGGCCTATGTCTACGCGATCCGCATGCATGGGGCCCAAACCCGGGCCTCCGGCGATCCTTATTTCGCCCACCCGATCGAGGTGGCCGGCATCCTGACCGACTATCGGCTGGACACGGCCAGCATCGTCACCGCTCTGCTGCACGACGTGATCGAGGACACCCCGGTCACCCGGGCCGAGATCGACAACCTGTTCGGACCCGAGATCGGCGAACTGGTCGAGGGCGTGACCAAGCTGTCGCGGCTGGAGCTGACCGCCGAGCACACCCGCCAGGCGGAAAACCTGCGCAAGTTCATCTTGGCTATTTCCAAGGATGTGCGCGTGCTGATGGTCAAGCTGGCCGACCGGCTGCACAATATGCGCACGCTGCGCTATATCGCCAGCCAAGCCAAGCGTGAGCGGATCGCCCGCGAAACCCTCGACATCTATGCGCCCCTGGCCCGCTCGATCGGTTGCCACCGCATCTGCACCGAGCTGGAAGAGTTGGCCTTTTCCCACCTTAATCCCACCGCCCGCAACGCCATCGTCCGCCGGCTGGAAGGACTGCGGACCTCACAAGGCGCGGCGGTCGCGGTGGTCAGCGGCGAAATCTCCGACCGGCTGCATGAGGCGAACCTTCCGGTGCGGGTGTTCGGGCGGGAAAAGCACCCCTATTCGATCTGGCGCAAGCTGCAGCGCAAATCGATCGGCTTCTCCCAGATGTCCGACATCTATGGTTTCCGGGTGATCGTCGACACCGAGGACGACTGCTATCGCGCCCTGGGCGTGATCCATCGGACCTGGCCCAGCGTGCCTGAGCGGTTCAAGGATTTCATCTCGACGCCCAAGCGAAACAATTACCGCTCGATCCACACCACGGTGGTGGGCCCGCGCGGCATGCGGATCGAACTGCAGATCCGCACCGAGGCCATGGACCGGGTGGCCGAGGACGGCGTGGCGGCGCACTGGCGCTACAAGGACGAGTCCTACGGTTTCGATCTGGAGGCGATGGAAGCGGCCGGCGGGCGCGATCCGCTGGTGAACCTGCGCCACCTGGTCCAGGTGCTGGAGCAGGGCGGCGACGCCGAGGACCTGGTCGAGCACGCCAAGCTGGAGATGTTCCTCGACCAGGTGTTCGTCTTCACGCCCAAGGGACGTCTGATCAGCCTGCCGCGCGGCGCCATGCCCCTGGACTTCGCCTATGCGGTCCACTCGGACGTCGGTGACACGACGGTCGGGGTCAAGGTCAATGGCGAGCTGAAACCGCTTCGCACGGAATTGATCAACGGCGACGTGGTCGAGGTGATCCGCGGCGCCAAGCCCATCGCGCATCCCGAATGGCAGTCCCTGGCGGTCACCGGCCGCGCTCGCTCGGCCATCCGGCGGCACCTGCGCCAGACCGAGAAGGAAGAATTCACCCGCCTGGGCCGCGCCTCGGTCGACCAGACGTTCGAGCGCGCCAGCAAGTCCCGTGCTGAGGTGTCGCTGCGCCCGGCGCTGGATCGGGTCGGGGTGACCACCGAGGAGGAGCTGTTCGAAGCGGTCGGCCGTGGCCGCGCCACACCCGGCCAGGTGCTGGAAGCGGTGTTCCCAGGCATGAAGGAGACCGAAAAGGCGGCGGCGACGGCGCGCCGGCGGATCGAGGGCGGCAAGGGCGCCCGGCTATATGTGCGCGGCGGCGGGCTGACCCCCGGCATATCCCTGCATTTCGGCGAGTGCTGCAATCCCGTGCCCGGCGACCGCATCGTCGGCATCCTGGGCGAGGACGGCAGCGGTCTGACCGTGCATACGATCGATTGTTCGAAACTAGCCAGTTTCGAGGACCGCGACGATCTGTGGCGCGATCTGCAATGGACCGCCGAGGCCGAGCGCAACACCGTCTCGCAGGGCCGGCTCTGCGCCACCATCCGCAATGCGCCGGGCGTGCTTGGCCAGGTCTGCACGATCATCGGCGAGGCCGGCGGCAATATCGTCGGCCTGCGCATGCACCACCGCCAGGCGGACTTTTTCGACGCCGATTTCGACGTTGACGTCCGCGACGCCCGCCACCTGACCAACATCGCCGCAGCGCTACGGGCCTGCCCGCCGGTGGAGACGGTGGAGCGGGCGCGGAGCTAGCGATTTCAGCGGCGACAGGGGCTTGCCCAACCTCGCGGGCATGGCGCAAAAGGCCATGAAAGCTCAGCGCGCCCCCGTAGGAACCCAGGCTATGAACACCGAAGACGTACTGGACGAATTTCGCGCCGCCGGAGCGCTCCGCGAGGGCCATTTCGTTCTGTCGTCTGGCCTGCATAGCCCCGTGTTCCTGCAGAAGAACCTGGTGTTCATGCACGCCGATCGCACCGAGCGGCTGTGCAAGGCCCTGGCCGCTAAGATCACTGCCACGGTCGGGCCGGTCGACGTCGCCGTTTCGCCGGCCGTCGGCGGCATCATTCCCGGCTACGAGACCGCCCGCCATCTGGGCGTGCCTTCGATCTATGTCGAGCGCGAGGGCGGGGTGTTCAAGCTGCGGCGCGGCTTCCACCTGGAGCCTGGCGCCCGGGTGGCCATGGTCGAGGACATCGTCACCACCGGCCTGTCGTCGCGCGAGTGCATCGCCGCGATCCGCGCGGCCGGTGGGAACGTGGTCTGCGCGGCCTGCATCGTCGATCGCTCGGGCGGCCGCGCGGACGTGGGCGCGCCCTTGGTGGCGCTGGCCAGCCTGGACGTGCCGGCCTATCCCGCCGACGCCCTGCCGCCCGAACTGGCGGCGATTCCGACCGAGGACCCTGGAAGCCGGAGGCTGAGCGCATGACCCAAAGACTGCGTCTGGGCGTCAATATCGACCACGTCGCCACGATCCGAAACGCCCGGGGCGGCCACGCCCCGGATCCCGCCCGCGCCGCTGAGATCGCCATCGCCGCCGGGGCCGACGGCATCACCGCTCACCTGCGCGAGGATCGCCGGCATATTTCCGACGCCGATATCGAGGCGCTGGCCAGCCTGACCCGCCGGCGCGGCCGGCCGCTGAACTTCGAGATGGCGGTCACCGACGAGATGCAGGCCATCGCCCTGCGCCATCGCCCGCATGCGGTCTGCCTGGTGCCCGAGCGGCGCGAGGAGGTGACCACCGAGGGCGGCTTGAACGTCGTCGCCGGCCACAACGCCATCGCGCCCCTGGTGCGGACCTTGCGTGCGGCCGGCGCGCGAATGTCGCTGTTCATCGAGGCCGATCCGGCTCAGATCGCCGCCGCGCGCGATGTCGGCGCGCAGGTGATCGAACTGCACACCGGCGCATTCTGCGACGCCGCGCGCGAGGGCAGGGTCGCCGACGCCGCGCGGCATCTGGACGCGCTGACGGCCGCGGCGGCTCAGGCGGCGGCGCTCGGCCTGGAGGTCCATGCCGGTCACGGCTTGGATTTCGAGACCGTCGCGCCGATCGCGCGCATTCCGCAGGTGGTCGAGCTGAACATCGGCCACTTCCTGATCGGCGAGGCCATCTTCAACGGGCTCGATCCGGTCATCCGGCGCATGCGCGGCCTGATGGATCACGCGCGGCAAACCGTCACGGAGTCCGTAGCTTGATCGTCGGGATCGGCTCGGACCTTTGCGACATCCGCCGAATCGAAAAGACCCTCGAACGGTTCGGCGCGCGGTTCACCGATCGCATCTTCACCGAGATCGAACGCGCCCGTTCCGAGCGTAAGACCGATCGCGCGGCCAGCTACGCCAAACGCTTCGCCGCCAAGGAAGCCTGCGCCAAGGCGCTGGGTACAGGCCTGAAGCGCGGCGTCTTCTGGCGCGACATGGGCGTGGCCAATCTGCGCTCGGGCCAGCCGACCATGGCTCTGACCGGCGGCGCGGCCAAGCGTTTGGCCGAGCTTACGCCCGCCGGCATGAACGCGGTGATTCACCTCAGCCTGACGGACGATCATCCCTACGCCCAGGCCTTTGTGATCATCGAGGCGCTTGCGGCCACATGACGTTGAGTTAACGGGCGTCAGGCCCGGTCATCGTGTATTGAACGTCCGAAGCGGCCGCCCCGGCCGTAGCAGAGACGCGCCCTCCATGACCGCCGCCGTGAAGATCGCGCCATCCGCGAAGGGCGAGCCGGCCAACGAATGGGCCGAGATTACCAAGACCATCGCCTATGCGTTGCTAATCGCGCTGATGCTGCGGGTGCTGCTGTTCCAACCCTTCACGATTCCATCCGCTTCGATGGAGCCGAACCTGTTCGAAGGCGACTACATCATCGTCACCAAGTTCAACTATGGCTACAGTCGGCACTCGCCGCCGATCAGCCTGCCGGCCTAGCTGTTCAGCGGCCGCCTGTTCGCCCACGAACCCACGCGGGGTGATATCATCGTCTTCAAGCTGCCCCGCGACACCAGTGGCCGGATCGACTATATCAAGCGCCTGATCGGCCTTCCCGGTGACCGGATCCAGATCAAGCAGGGCCTCGTCTACATCAATGACAAGCCGATCATCCGCAAGCCAATGCCCGACGGGACGGAAGACATGGGCTACGGCGCCTTGCGTCCGGTCAAGCGGTACCAGGAAACCCTACCCAATGGCGTCACCTATCTGACCAACAGTTGGGGCGACGGCGGCGATGTCGACAACACCGGCGTCTATGTGGTTCCCGAGGGGAACTATTTCATGATGGGCGACAACCGCGACAATTCCGCGGACAGCCGCTATCCGATGGAAGTCGGGGTTGGTTTCGTGCCGGCGGAGGATCTTGAAGGTCCGGCTCAGATCGTACTGCTGTCTTGGAAGCCCGGCGCCTCGATCTTCAAGCCGTGGACCTGGCTGAACCTCCGACCTAGCCGCTTCCTCCACATGTTGCGATAACTGGCCGGCGGGCGGCCGGCGCGCCGAGCGCCCGGCTTGCCCATCGTGTATTGAACGTCTAGCAAGGCCGCCCTGGCCGTTTGAGAGATCAGTCCTCCATGACATCCGACGCGAAGATCGCGCCTTCCGCCAAGGGCGAGGCCAACGAGTGGGTCGAGATCATCAAGACCATCGTCTACGCCCTGCTGATCGCGCTGATCCTGCGGGTTCTGCTGTTCCAGCCCTTCACCATCCCGTCCGCGTCGATGGAGCCGAACCTGTTCGAGGGCGACTATATCATCGTTTCCAAGTACAATTACGGCTACAGTCGGCACTCGTTTCCGATCAGTCTGCCTGAGTCGATATTCCCCGGCCGGCTGTTCGCGCACCAGCCTAGGCGCGGGGACATCGTCGTCTTCAAGCTGCCGCGAGACCCCAAGGTCGACTACATCAAACGCCTGATCGGAATGCCGGGTGACCGGATCCAGGTCAAGCAAGGCCTGGTCTACATCAACGACAAGCCCATCATTCGCGCGCCCGCGCCGGCGGGAACCGAGGACATGGGCTATGGCGTTCTGCGTCCGGTGTTGCGCTACCGCGAGACCCTGCCCAACGGCGTCAGCTATCTGACCAACAGCTATGGCGACAACAACGACGTCGACAATACGGCGGTCTATGTCGTGCCCGAAGGCCACTATTTCATGATGGGCGACAACCGCGACAACTCGCTGGATAGCCGCTTCCCCGAAGAGGTCGGCGTCGGCTTCGTGCCGTTCGAGAACCTGGAAGGTCCGGCCCAGATCGTGCTTTTGTCCTGGACGCCGGGGGCTTCGCTGTTCAAGCCCTGGACCTGGGTGATGAACGCAAGGCCCAGCCGATACTTCCACATGCTGCGATGAATGCCCCCAGCGACAAATGACCGGGCGGACGCGGTCGGCGCCCTTGAGCGCCGGCTTGGTCGCGCCTTTCAGGATCGCGCGCTGCTGGAGCGCGCCCTGACCCACGCCAGCGTCGGCGGCGGCGCCGGCAAGGTGCGCGACAACGAGGTCCTGGAGTTCATCGGCGACCGGGTGATCGGCCTCCTGGCCGCCGAACGCCTGGCCGCGCTCAATCCCCACGCGCCGGAGGGCGAGCTAGCCCCCAAGCTGAACGCGTTGGTCAGCCGGCAGGCCTGCGCCGGCGTGGCGCGGCGGATGGACCTAGGCTCGGCGCTCAGGCTGTCGGGTTCCGAGACCAAGACCGGCGGGCGCGACAAGGACTCGATCCTGGCCGGCGCCTGCGAGGCGGTGATGGCGGCGATCTATCAGGACGGCGGGCTGGAGGCGGCCAGGGCCGCCTTCCTGGATCTGTGGTCCGAGGTCATCGACGGCCTGCCCGGCAGCCCGCGCGACCCGAAAACGGCGCTGCAGGAATGGGCCCAGGGGCAGGGCAAACCCTTGCCGGTCTACGCCGTCGCGGGCCGCAGCGGTCCCGACCACGCGCCGACCTTCACCGTTTCCGTCGAGGTCGAGGGCTTGTCGCCAGCTTCGGCCGACGGGCGCTCGCGCCAGGAGGCCGAAAAGGCCGCCGCGGCGGAACTGTTGCAACGCGAAGGCCGATCATGACCACCGAGACCCCCCGCGCCGGCTTCGCCGCCATTATCGGCGCGCCCAACGCCGGCAAGTCGACCCTGGTCAACCGCCTGGTCGGGACCAAGGTCTCGATCGTCACCCAGAAGGTCCAGACCACCCGCTTTCCGATCAAGGGCGTGGCGATGGCGGGTCAGAGCCAGATCGTGCTGGTCGATACGCCGGGCATCTTCACCCCGCGCCGCCGGCTGGACCGGGCCATGGTGCGTTCGGCCTGGGGCGGGGCGGAGGGAGCCGACTGCGTGGTGCACCTGGTCGACGCCCATGCCGAGATCGTCGTGGTCCAGGGCGGCTCCAAGGC
>Ga0302314_10017090_pt1 | contig 12194 bp, 13 predicted proteins | sample III_Palsa_N2_3_FD_200533 | JGI IMG/M metagenome (GOLD analysis project Ga0302314, IMG submission 200533) | Peat permafrost microbial communities from Stordalen Mire near Abisko, Sweden - III_Palsa_N2_3 | ecosystem: Environmental > Terrestrial > Soil > Palsa > Peat permafrost | place: Sweden...
CCTCAAGATCCTCGACTCCCTGGTGCCGATCGGCCGCGGCCAGCGCGAGCTGATCATCGGCGACCGCCAGACCGGCAAGACCGCCGTCGCCATCGACGCCATCCTCAATCAGCGTCAGGTCAACGCCGGCGACGACGAGAAGGCCAAGCTCTACTGCATCTATGTGGCCATCGGTCAGAAGCGCTCGACCGTGGCTCGCATCGTCAAGACCCTCGAGGACCGCGGCGCGCTCGACTACACCATCGTCGTCTCGGCCACGGCGTCGGAGCCGGCCCCGCTGCAGTTCCTGGCCCCGTTCTCGGGCTGCGCCATGGGCGAATGGTTCCGCGACAACGGCATGCACGCCCTCATCATCTATGACGACCTGTCCAAGCAGGCGGTCGCCTATCGCCAGATGAGCCTCCTGCTGCGCCGCCCGCCCGGCCGCGAAGCCTATCCGGGCGACGTGTTCTATCTCCACTCGCGCCTGCTCGAGCGCGCGGCCAAGATGAACGACGAGTTCGGCTCCGGTTCGCTGACGGCGCTGCCGATCATCGAGACCCAGGCCAACGACGTTTCGGCCTACATCCCGACCAATGTGATCTCGATCACCGACGGCCAGATCTTCCTGGAAACCGACCTGTTCTACCAGGGCGTGCGCCCGGCCATGAACGTCGGCCTGTCGGTCAGCCGCGTGGGCTCGGCGGCCCAGATCAAGGCCGTGAAGACCGCCGTCGGCCCGCTGAAGGGCGAGCTCGCCCAATACCGGGAGATGGCCGCCTTCGCCAAGTTCGGTTCCGACCTGGACGTCTCGACGCAAAAGCTGCTGGCGCGCGGCGCGCGCCTGACCGAGCTTCTGAAGCAGTCGCAATATTCGCCGCTGCAGGCCGAAGAGCAGGTCTGCGTGCTCTACGCCGGTACACGCGGCTATCTGGACGGCATCCCGGTCGCCCAGGTGAAGCAGTTCGAGGCCGAGTTCCTGGCCCGCCTGCACGCCCATCACGCTTCGCTGCTCGACGGCATCCGCACCGGCAAGGCGCTGACGCCCGAGCTCGAGGCTGAACTCAAGAGCGCTCTCGACGCGTTCACCCAGTCGTTCGGCTGACGGAGCGCCGCCTAGATGGCTTCGCTCAAGGATCTGCGCAACCGGATCGCCTCGGTCCAGGCGACGCAGAAGATCACCAAGGCCCTCAACATGGTCGCCGCGGCCAAGCTGCGTCGCTCGCGCGAGGCGGCCGAGAACGCGCGGCCCTACGCCGAGCGCATGGCCGCCGTGATCGCCAATCTAGCCCAGGGCGTTTCCGCCGCCGGGGCCCCGCCGCTGCTCGTGGGCACGGGCCGCGACGACAAGGAACTGGTGGTGGTGGCCACGGCCGACCGGGGCCTGGCCGGCGGCTTCAACTCCTCGATCGTGCGCGCCGCGCGCGAGCACATCAACCAGCGCATGGCGGCCGGCAAGCAGGTCACCATCCTGACCGTCGGGCGCAAGGCGCGCGACCAGCTGCGCCGCACGCACGGCCAGCTGTTCGTCGGCAATCTCGAGGTCGGCCCCAGCGCCAGCCGCGCCGTCGCCCATGAGGTGGCGGACATCATTCTGAAGCGCTTCGAGGATGGCCAGGCCGATGTGGTCACCCTGGTCTTCAATCGCTTCATCTCGGTGGTGACCCAGAAGCCGACCGCGCGCCAGCTGATCCCCGCTCAGGTCGCCGGCGAAGCGCCCAAGATCGACCTCAAGGGCGCGATCTACGAATATGAGCCGGATGAGGAGACCATCCTCGCCACCCTGCTGCCGCGCAATATCGCCACCCAGATCTTCTCGGCCATGCTCGAGAACCAGGCCGGCTTCTTCGCCTCCCAGATGGCAGCGATGGACAACGCCACCCGCAACGCCGGCGACATGATCGCTGCTCTCACCCTCATCAAGAACCGCACACGCCAGGCGCAGATCACCAAGGAGCTGATCGAGATCATCTCCGGCGCCGAGGCGCTCTGAGACTCGTAAGGAAAGCCCGCCATGACCGACACCCTCACCGCCCCCGCCAAGGACGCCGTCCTGCCCACGGGCGTGGCCACCGGCCGCGTCGTCCAGATCATCGGCGCCGTCGTCGACGTGGAGTTCGACGGCCACCTGCCGAAGATCCTCGACGCCCTGGAGACCACCAATACCGACCAGAAGACCGGCGAGCCCTTCCGCCTGGTCCTGGAAGTGGCCCAGCACCTGGGTGAGAACACCGTGCGCACCATCGCCATGGACACCACTGAGGGCCTGACCCGCGGCCACCCGGTGGTCGCCACCGGCGGTCCGATCACCGTGCCGGTGGGACCGGGCTGCCTTGGGCGGATCATGAACGTGATCGGCGAGCCGGTGGACGAAGCGGGGCCCATCCCGCACAACCGCCGCGCCTCCATCCACCGCGACGCGCCGCCCTTCGCCGATCAGACCACGTCGGCGGAGATCCTGGTCACCGGCATCAAGGTCGTCGACCTGCTGTGCCCCTACACCCGCGGCGGCAAGATCGGCCTCTTCGGCGGCGCGGGCGTGGGCAAGACCGTGACCATGCAGGAGCTGATCAACAACATCGCCAAGGCCTACGGCGGCTATTCCGTGCTGGCCGGCGTCGGCGAGCGCACCCGCGAGGGCAACGACCTCTATCACGAGATGATCGAGTCCAAGGTTAACGTCGATCCCAAGGAGAACGGCGGCTCGACCGAAGGTTCGCGCTGCGCCCTGGTCTACGGCCAGATGAACGAGCCCCCCGGCGCCCGCGCCCGCGTCGCCCTCTCGGGCCTGGCCCAGGCCGAGTACTTCCGCGACGAGGAGGGCAAGGATGTGCTGCTCTTCATCGACAACATCTTCCGCTTCACCCAGGCCGGCTCGGAAATGTCGGCCCTGCTCGGCCGCATCCCCTCGGCCGTGGGCTATCAGCCGACCCTGGCCACCGAGATGGGCGGCCTGCAGGAGCGCATCACCTCGACGACCAAGGGGTCGATCACCTCGGTTCAGGCGATCTTCGTGCCCGCCGACGACATGACCGATCCGGCCCCGGCGACCTCCTTCGCCCACCTGGACGCCATGACCGTGCTGTCGCGCGACATCGCGGCGCTGGGCATCTTCCCGGCCGTGGACCCGCTCGATTCCACCTCGCGGATCCTCGATCCGCTGGTGATCGGCGACGAGCACTATCAGGTCGCCCGCCGCGTCCAGGAAATCCTTCAGCAATACAAAGCGTTGAAGGACATCATCGCCATCCTGGGCATGGACGAGCTGTCGGAAGAGGACAAGCTGATCGTGGCCCGCGCCCGCAAGATCAGCCAGTTCCTCTCCCAGCCGCTGCACGTGGCCGAGGCCTTCACCAACCAGCCCGGCGTGTTCGTTTCGCTCGAGGACACCATCCGCTCGTTCAAGGCGGTGTGCGAAGGCGAATACGACCACCTGCCCGAAAGCGCCTTCCGCATGGTCGGCGGTATCGAGGAGGCGGTGGCCAAGGCCGAGCAGATGGCCAAGGATGCCTGAGGTGGCCGAAGCCAAGCTGCACTTCTCGCTGGTCTCGCCCGAACGCGAACTGTTCAGCGGCGAGGTCGACCAGGTCGACGCGCCGGGATCGGAGGGCGCGTTCGGGGTGCTGGTCGGCCATGCGCCGTTCATGACCACCCTGCGCGAAGGACGCATCCATGTGCGTACCGGCCAGAGCGAGCATGTCTATGAAGTGAAGGGCGGTTTCGCCGACGTCACGCCGCAGGGCCTCACCATCCTCGCCGAGGAAGTGGCCGAGGTCGTCTGACCGAAGCCGGTACCGCCGGAGGGCGGACGGGCCTGCGGCAATTTCCGCTTTGGCGCTATAAGTTTGAGTGACTAGAACGCGTCTCGTCCGGGCCTGATAAGGGGATATTCGAATGCGCCTGTTGCTCGCCAGCCTGACCGCCGCCGTGGCCGCCGCGCCGCTCGCCCTGGCCCAGACGACGCCTCCCGCCGCGCCCGCCCCCGCGCCCGCGGCGACCCCACCCGCCGCTGCGCCGGCTCCGACGACAACCCCGCCATCGACCGCGACGACAACCCCGCCATCGACCGCGACCCCGGCGGCGCCCGCCGCCGAGCCTCCGGCGCCGCCACCGCCCCCCGCGCCGCCGCCGCCGCCTCCGCCGCCGACCGATCCCGCGGCCATCGCCATGCTGGACACCCTGCAGAACGTCTGCATCCCCGCCGTGCGGGGCGGTAATCTCGACAAGCTCGCCAAGGCCGACGGCTATCGCAAGAACGGCGACAACAACTATGTGCTCAAGCGGCCGAGCTTTCAGTTCACCCTGTTGCAGGCCGGCTCCAATCCGAACCAGTGCCATATCGATCTCGTCCACCCGGTCGATCCGACCGGGCCGGGCGCGCCGATCGTGGTCGCTCTGCACAACTGGGCCGCGGTCGAGCGCGGCTGGTCCCTCTACCGCAACGACAAGAGCGTCGAGGGCAGCCAGCAGCTGACCACGAGGTCGTGGGAGTTTGACGAGGCCGGCAGGCACGAGGCGATGTTCATCACCACCTATCGCAAAGCCGACGGCAGCCCGATGAAGGGGTCGTCCGACACCTCGACGATGGTCTACAGCGAGATCAGCGGCGGCGGATGACGGCCCCCGACGTCGCCGGCATCGTCGGCGTCGTGTTGATGTTGACGGCCTATATCGGCGCCCAGACCGGACGCCTCGATCCCACGCGGGCGCCGTCTCTGGTCATGAACCTGGTCGGCCCGGCGCTGGTGATCTTCTCTCTGATGTTCGCCTTCAACCTGCCGGCGTTCCTGACCGAGACCGCCTGGGCCGCCGCCGCCATCTTCGGCCTCGTGCGGCTGGCGCTGCGCCGCCGCTAAGACGCTTCGATCAGCAGCGCCCGGAAAGCCTCCACCACCTTGTGGTAGGTGGCCCGCTTGAAATCGACCACCAGCTCCGGGGCCTCGTCGAGGTCGGCCCAGCGCCAGGCGTCGAACTCCATGTGGTGATGGGCGCCAAGGTTGATCTCGCCGTCGTCGCCCAGGAACCGGGCCGCGAACCACATCTGTTTCTGGCCGACCCAGCCGCGGGCGACCTTGGAGCCGGCGTGGCCGGGCGGGAAGTCGTAGGCCAGCCAGTCATCGGTCTGGCCGATGATCTGGGCAGAGGTCACGCCGGTCTCTTCAGCCAGCTCGCGCAGGGCCGCGGCCTCCAGCGTCTCGCCGGCGTCGACGCCGCCTTGGGGGAACTGCCAGTTGCCGGGGCCGGCCGTATCGGTGCGGCGGCCTAGCCAGACCTTCCCGTCGGGACGCGCCAGCACAACCCCGACATTGGGTCGGTAGCGCGTCAGGTCCAACTCAGTTGTTCGGCTTCGGCGCCGGCGGCTGAACGCCGTGGGCGGCCTTGAGGACGGCGGCTTCGGCCAGGGTCGGGCCGGGCTTGGGCAGCTTGGGCGTCGCCTCCACCGAACCGTACTTCAGCACGTCGAGGGCGCGGGTGAGCTGGAAGTCGCCCTTCTTCTCGTCGAAGGCGGTCGGCGGCTCCTCGGCCGGCTGGTGGGCGCCTTCGCGCGTCTTGCCCTCGTCGGCTCCCAGCGCATTGTGGAAGCTGGCTTCGCTGAACTGGAAGGCCTCATTGGCCACCTGCTGGGCTTCCTCGCGGGTCTCGGCCACTTCCAGATCCGGCTCGATGCCGGTCCTCTGGATCGAGCGGCCGGACGGCGTGTAGTAGCGGGCGGTGGTCAGCTTGACCGCGCCGTCCATGCCCCCGCGCAGCGGGATCACGGTCTGGACCGAGCCCTTGCCGAAGCTGGTCAGGCCGACGATGGCCGCCCGCCGGCGATCCTGCAGCGCGCCGGCGACGATCTCCGCCGCCGAGGCCGTGCCGGAGTTGATCATCACCACCACGGGCAGATTGCCCAGCTTGGGGCCCGGCCGGGCGTTGTAGCGCTCGATGTCGTGCGGATCGCGGCCGCGCTGGGAGACGACCTCGCCGCCGGACAGGAAGATGTCGGACACCCCGACCGCCTGGTCGAGCAGGCCGCCGGGATTGTTGCGCAGATCGAGCACCAGGCCCTTCAGGTGCGGGTTCTGCGCCTTCAGGGCGTCGATGGCGGCCTTGGTCTCCTCGGTCGCCTTTTCGTTGAAGCCCGAGAGCCGCAGATAGCCGTAGTCGCCCTCGGCGCGATAGGTGACCGACTTGGGCTGGATGATCTCACGCGTCAGCTTGACGTCGAAAGGATCGACTTTTTCCCGTGCGATGGTCAGGGTGACCGTCTCGCCCACCTTGCCGCGCATCTGCTTGACCGCGTCATTGACCGACAGGCCGAGCACCGACTGGCCGTTGACGGCGGTGATGTAGTCGCCGGGCTTGATGCCCGCCCGCGCCGCCGGCGTGCCGTCGATCGGCGAGATCACCTTGACCACGCTGTCTTCGCTGGTGATTTCCAGGCCCAAACCGCCGTATTCGCCGCGGGTGTCGTCCTGCATGTCGTTGTAGGCTTCGGGCGTCAGATAGTCCGAATGCGGATCCAGCGAGGTCAGCATGCCGTTGAGCGCCGACTGGATCAGCTTCTTATCGTCGACCGGGGTGACGTACTCGCGGTCGACGGTGTCGAGAACATCGCCGAACAGCTCGAGCATGTGATAGGTTTCGGAGCGCGGCTCGGGGGTCGCGCGGGCGGTCTGGCCAAGGTAGGCCATCGATCCGACGCCGAGCGCGAAGGCCGAGACGCCGATCAGAACATAGTTTCGCATGCCGACCGCCATGACTGTCACTCAGGCCCGAATTGAGGCGAGGACTCTACCTCCTCGCACATACCGGAATATTTCAAACCTGGGGCGATGATTTTTCGGCGCAAGCCCCCCCGTGGCCGAATTCGCCTCAATCGCGATGATAGGGCTGGCCGGCCATCAGGCTGGCGGCGCGGTAGAGCTGCTCGGCCAGCATGGCCCGCGCCAAGGCGTGCGGCCAGGTCTGGGCTCCGAAGGCGATGGTGAGATCGGCGCGCGAGAGCACGGCGGGGTCGAGGCCGTCGGCGCCGCCGACCACGAAGGCCATGTGCGCCGCGCCGTCATCGCGCAGCCGCGACAGCCGGCCGGCGAAGTCGCGCGACGACAGGCTTTCGCCGTGCTCGTCGCAGGCCACGACATAGGCGTCCTTCAGCTTGGCCAGCAGCGCTTCGCCCTCGGCGGCCTTGCCGGCCCTGCGCGACTCGACCTCGACGATCTCCACCGGTCCGAAACCGTGGGCGCGGCCGACCTGGCCGGCGCGTCTTGCCCAGCCCCCGGCCAGTTCCGCCTCGGGCGCGCCGCCCAGCCTGCCGACGCAGAGGAGCGTGACCTTCAAGTGTCAGTGCGCCAGGGCGGGCGCCGGCGGCTCGACGGACCAGATCTTCTCGAGATTGTAGTAGGAGCGCACCTCGGGCCGGAATAGGTGCACGACGAGGTCGCCGGTATCGATCAGCACCCAGTCGCACGCCGGCATGCCCTCCACCCGGGCGCGGCCGTGGCCAGCGTCCTTGATGGCGCGCAGCAGGTGGTCGGCGATCGCGCCGACATGGCGGTGCGAGCGGCCGGAGGCCACCACGATGCCGTCGGCGAGCGCGCTCTTACCTTTCAGATCGATGAAGATGATGTCCGTGGCCTTCTCGTCGTCGAGACGCTTGAGGACCATGGCTTCCAGGGGGGTGCGGCCGGAGGCGTCCGTGTCGGATACCGGCGCGGCGGGCGCGGGCGGAGACGCCGGCGCGGACTTGGGGCTCAGAGGCGGGGCTCCTTGGGGAACGAGGTCAAGACTCATCCTATCACGTCTCGCGACCGACAGATAATTCACGAAGCGCCGTCGACGAGGCGTGGTTCCAGCGACCGGTGAGATAGGCCCAGGCCGGCGGCTTGGCGTACGCCAGCCGCCGCGCGGCGGCGGCCGGCAGGCGGGCGTGGGGAAAGCGCCTCGCGGCCCGCGAATTGAGGCCGCTGAGGCTGGCGCCGGGCCGGGCCACCACCGCCAGGGGCGTCTCGCGCATCAGGCCGATCCAGTCGCGCCAGCGGTGCAGATCGGCCAGGCTGTCGGCCCCCATGACCCAGACAAAGCGTACGGTGGGGAAGCGCGCCTTCAGCAAGCGCACTGTCTCGATGGTGTAGCGCGCGCCCAACGCCCGCTCGGCGTCGGAGACCACCGAGCGGCCACGCGCCTGCCCGCGGGCCGACCGCGCCCGGTTCTCCAGCGGCGCCGGCCGGACCTTGAGTGGGTTGCGCGGCGCCACCAGCCAGACCACCAGGTCGAGGCCCAGGCGCTTGCGCGCCGTCTCGGCCACATGGGCGTGGCCCTCGTGCGCCGGATTGAACGAGCCGCCGAACAGCCCGACCTTCATGCCGGATTCGAGATGCAGGCCGAGCCGGAGCGCGCGCGGTCGGCCGCCGGCGGGCGGACGCGGCGAGCGTTTCGGTCGGGGCCGGCTCACGGCGCCTGCGGGCCCAGGGCCAGGTCGTCGGCGTGGATCAGCGGACCGGCGGCCTCGCCCAGCAAGGTCTCGATGGCGCCGGACCTGAGGCCGACGATGCGGCGCGCGTCGGCGGCGTCGTAGCGCGCCAGGCCCCGGCCCACCTCTCGCCCGGCGCCGTCGCGCACCACCACCGCGTCGCCCTTGCCGAAGCGGCCGTGCACCGACTTCACCCCGGCGGCGAGCAGGCTCTTGCCGGCGCGGATCGCCGCCGCCGCGCCGTCATCCACGGTGAGCGCGCCATGCGGAGCCAGGGAGCCGGCGATCCAGGCCTTGTAGGCCGCGGCCGGGGCGCCTTGCGGCTCGAACAGCGTCGCCCCCGCGCCCGTCTCCAGCGCGCTCAAGGGCCCCTCCAGGCGTCCTAGGGTGACGATGGTGGCGCAACCGGCGGCGGCGGCGATGCGCGCGGCCGCGATCTTGGTGGCCATGCCGCCGCTGCCCACGCGCCGGGCGAGATTGGCGCCGCCGGCCATGGCCTCGATCTCGGGCGTGATCGCCTCGACTCGCTCGACGCGGCGCGCGGCTGGCTCCAGCCTGGGATCGGAGGTGTAGAGGCCGTCGACATCCGAGAGCAGCACCAGCAGGTCGGCGCCGGCCATCTGAGCCACCCGCGCGGCCAGCCGGTCGTTGTCGCCGTAGCGCAGTTCCTCTGTGGCCACGGTGTCGTTCTCATTGACGATCGGCAGGGCGCCCAGCTCCAGCAGGGCGCGCAGCGTGGCGCGCGCATTGAGGAACCGCCGCCGCGCCTCGGTGTCGTGGGCTGTGACCAGGATCTGGGCCGTCGGCGTCGGCGCGAAGGCTTCCTGCCAGGCGGCCATGAGCAGGGACTGTCCGGCGGCGGCGGCGGCCTGTTTCTCGGTCAGGGTTAAGGCGCGGTCGGCCAGGCCGAGACGCCGTCGTCCTAGAGCCACGGCGCCGGAGGAGACGAGGATCAGGCGCTGGCCGCGGGCGATCAGGCGGGCGGTGTCGGCGGCGAAGGCGGCGAGCCAGCCGCGGTCGACCTCGCCGGAATGGGCGTCCGCCACCAGGGCCGAGCCGACCTTGACCACGATCAGGCGCGCGTCGGCGAGCGCCTTCACGGCGTCCATGGCCCTGCGGCTGCGGGGGTCTCGGCCTTGGGCGCGCGGACCCGCGCATGGGCGGCGCGCAGCAGCGCCTGCACGCCTTCGCCGGAGACGGCCGAGATCAGGTGCGGCGTCTGCCCGGTCGCCTTCTCCACCGCCCGCGCCGCCTTCTTGCGGGCCGCTGGCGTCAGGGCGTCGATCTTGTTGAGCGCCACGATCTCAGGCTTGGTCTCGAGCCCCGCGCCATAGGCGTCGAGCTCATGGCGGATCGCACGCCAGGCGCCCGCCGGGTTCTCGGCCGTGGCGTCGATCAGGTGGATCAGCACGGCGGTGCGTTCGAGGTGGCCGAGGAACCGGGTTCCCAGGCCCAAGCCGTCCGACGCCCCTTCGATCAGGCCCGGCACATCGGCGAGCACGAAGCGCTCGCCCTCCGACAGATCCACCACCCCCAGGTTGGGCGTCAGGGTGGTGAAAGGATAGTCGGCGATCTTGGGGGTGGCGGCCGAGACCGCGGCCAGGAGGGTGGATTTGCCGGCGTTGGGCAGGCCAACGACGCCGACGTCGGCGATCAGCTTCAGGCGCAGCCAGATCCAGCGCTCCTGACCCTCCAGGCCGGGATTGGCGTGGCGCGGGGCCTGGTTCACCGGACCCTTGAAGTGAGCATTGCCGAAGCCGCCGTTGCCGCCGGCCGCCAGCCGATAGCGCGCGCCGGCCTGGTCGAGGTCGATGATCAGGGTCTCGCGATCTTCTTCCAGCACCTCGGTGCCGACCGGCACACGCAGCAATTGGTCGGCGCCGTTCGCGCCCGAACGGTTGCGGCCCATGCCGTGGCCACCGGTCTGGGCCTTGAAGTGCTGGTGGTAGCGATAGTCGATCAGGGTGTTGAGGCCGTCCATAGCCTCGATCCAGACGTCGCCGCCGCGCCCGCCGTCGCCGCCGTCCGGGCCGCCGTACTCGATGAACTTCTCACGCCGGAACGAGACCGCGCCACCGCCTCCGTCGCCGGAGCGGATATAGATCTTGCACTGGTCGAGAAACTTCATGGCCCAGGGCTTTTGACCGACCCTGGCCGAAAAATCGAGCCGCGCGCCCGATCAGACGTGCGCGAACTCCAGCCAGATGGGCGCGCAATCGCCCAGGCGCTTCAATTCATAGCGCGTCGTGACGTGGTCGGCGGGGGCCAGACGCCAGTCGTCGGCGCGTTCGGCGGTCCAGGCGAAGTCCGATCGGTGGGCGAGCACATCCAGCGCCTGGTCGGCGTAATCGGCCCAGTCGGTGGCGAAGCGCAGCCGCCCGCCGGGCGCCAGAATGCGCGCCGCCTCGTCGGCGAACGCGGGGCCGAGCAGCCGGCGTTTGTGATGGCGGGTCTTGGGCCAGGGATCGGGAAAGAGGACAATCAGGAGGCTGAGGCTGGCGGCGGGGAGGGCGGCCATCAGCTCGCGCCCGTCGCCCGGCCACAGGCGGACGTTTTCCAACCTCTGTTCATGGATGTGGCGCAGGGCGCTGGCGACGCCGTTCACGAATGGCTCGGCCCCGAGGAAGAGGGCGTCCGGTCGCCGCGCCGCCTGGGCCGCCAGATGCTCGCCGCCGCCAAAGCCGATCTCGAGCCAGACCTCGGCGTGGCCCTTCGTCGCTGGATCGAAGGGGCCGGCGGGGATGGCGATGCGTGGCAGCAGGTCGTCCAGAAGCGCCGCCTGAGCGGGCTTGACCGGGCGCGCCTTCACCCGCCCGAAGGTGCGAATCGGGCGACTCACGCCGCTCGCCTTGGCCAGAAAGCGAAGACGACGGACACGGCCAGCATGGCGGCGAACGGCAGGTCGCCGAAGCGACTGAACGGTGTGGGCTCAAGCGCCGGCGGCAGCGGCTGGTCGAGGACGCCGAGCGCCCCTTCACGCAGGCTGGCCAGCGGCCGGCCGAAGGCGTCGATGACGGCCGAAACGCCGGTGGGCGTCGCCCGCACCATCGGCAACCCTTCTTCGATGGCGCGGTAGCTGGCGATGTTGAGGTGCTGCAGCGGCCCGCTCGTGGCCCCGAACCAGGCGTCGTTGGAGATGTTGACGATCCAGGCCGGCCGGTAGCCCGCCGCGTCAGCGCCCTCGCGCGTGAAGCCGGGATAGAGAGCCTCGTAGCAGATCAGCGGCTGGAAGGGCGGCGCGCCGAGGACCGTCATCGGTCGCGGCCTGGGCCCCGAACTGAAGCCGTCGCCGACGTGGACGAAGGTCTTGATACCCAGTTCGCCGGCCAGCTTGTCGAAGGGCAGGAACTCGCCGAACGGCACCAGACGAAACTTGTCGTAGAGGCCGAGGATGGCGACGTCGGCGTCGCCGCGGCGCAGGGCCACCAGACTGTTGTAGACCACCGGTGGATTGGCGTGGGCGTCGCCATAGCGGTAGCCGCCCAACACCAGGACCTGGCCGGGCTGCAGCGCGCCCACGATGTCGGTTCGCGTCCAGGTCCCGTGAGCCATGTAGTCGTCGAGGGCGGCGGGGATGGCGCCCTCCGGCCAGACGACGATGTCGGCGCGGCGCGCCGCCGGGCTCCGGGTGAGTTGGACATAGCGCGTGACGATGCTGGCGAAGAGGGCCGGATCGTATTTCGACTCCTGGCGAACGTCGGCCTGCACGACCCGGATCAGAGGGGCTTCGGCGAGAGTCGGCGGCGCGCCCGCCAGCCTC